>Ga0315295_10001587_pt1 | contig 19485 bp, 14 predicted proteins | sample YL17G14_0_MG_FD_204453 | JGI IMG/M metagenome (GOLD analysis project Ga0315295, IMG submission 204453) | Sediment microbial communities from Yellowstone Lake, YNP, Wyoming, USA - YL17G14_0 | ecosystem: Environmental > Aquatic > Freshwater > Lake > Sediment | place: USA: Wyoming | collected...
CATCCATGCCGGCACACGCTACATTTGAACCCATCTTGTTCATGGCTATCTCCTTTCTTGGTCCTCTATCATAACGGACTAAACGATGGGAGACAGCCTTTCATGAGATTACAACAGGTCATCTTACCTGAATGAACTGCTCCATTTCAATGCCCTTGGCGGTTCACTTGTGTCAAAATCTGCGAATTCGGCGGCGGGAACCAGATTTTGCGAGTCTAAACCGTCTTTTTCGGAAAATGCACCTGTTCATCAACGACAACCATTCAAAAGTACACATGAACCCGGTAGCGCCCAAAAAGCAAAGGTTATCGCCCTCCGAAACCACCCCGTCGATTCATATTAGGAAGACCCATCAGGAGAACCAGGCTTCCCGCTCAACCTGCCTTTTTGCGTGCACCCGCCGCATAATCGCCCGATTCTTGGTTCAGGCCGAAATACTTAAAAAGGCTGCTTCCAAATTGTAACAAGGCCTCGACACTGAGGTCTCGCGTCGAAGGCCACATTCTGAACAAAAAGGCCGGGGTGACAATATAAAGTGATAGAACCAACTAATACGGATTAGGATAAATTCTTGCGCGGTATCCATTTCGTGCGACAGATTGAGCAGATCTGGTCGGGCGTCAATTGGTTCCAGGCGTGGCCACAGCTTTGGAACAGGTGATCGTAATTCTCATAGACGCGGTTGCTCAGGTAATGGCTTTTGAGAAAGGCCCACAGCCGCTCTACCGGATTCAACTCGGGGCTGTACGGCGGCAGGTACAGTAACGTGAGATTCTCCGGCACCTGCAATCCTTTCGATAGATGCCAGCCGGCCTGATCGAGAACGAGAACCACCTGCACGTCCGATCCGACCCGCTCGCTGATGAATCGCAGATGATGGTTCATGTACGCGGTGTTGACCGTCGGGGCCAGCAGGGCCGAGGAATCCCCCGTGATCGGATTGACCGCTCCGAACAGATACACCCAGTCGTACTCTGTCTGCTTCACCGCCATCGGCCGTGACCCTCTCAGAGCCTAACGCCGTGTCAAGGTCCCTTGCTGGCCGACCCTCACTTCGTCCTGGAACCAGACCTCCACCTTTTGCTTCGGGTGCGCTTCGGCGACTTCCTGGACAAAAGGGGGACGTTTTCGACCCATTGCTGCATCTGCTCGGGATCATTAGGGTGGTGAAGCTGGACTTGCATCCGACAGGTCCTCCTGTTTTTGCGACAGTATCTCAGATGCCTGATGCTGGCGATACCCTATTTTAACAGGCGCACAAAGATTTTCCCTAATCCGTTTAAGTCCGGTACTGTAAGAAGTTATGGGCAATCAAAAGACCATGTAGATAAGATGAGAAATTACCATGATTTACGATCTTTCTATGAACATGCTTTGGGAGCAGGAGGCCGCTGGTTCGAATCCAGTCACCTCGATTGATTACCGATCCATCCTGACGCCGGCAACGGCTTCGCCCTTGCCGATAAGGTAAATGCCGGGACGAGGCGGCGGCGACATCCCATCGCCGAGGAAAAAGCCCGGATGCGGGGGTTTATTGTAAACGACGTTTTGCCATGCGATGGCCAGCCGGTATTGCGGATCGTGCATGAGGGTATAGATGCGGTGCTCGGTTGGGACCGTTGTGGTGTAGAGCCGCAGGGACTGGCCGTCGGGAGCGGTCATGAGCAGCTCCTCTCGCCAGTCACCGATGAAGTCGCCCATGACGTTCGGGCCGCGCGGGCCGCCCCGAGAGCCGGTCTCAAAGAGCCTTTCCTCCACCGCCGTCTCCCAGTTCCATTTGCTGATGACGGAACGGTTAAGCAGCTCACGCAGTAGATCGCCGTCCCACCAGATCACAAAAGCGCTCGAGCGCGGACACGGACCTATCTCATTGCCCTTTGAGTCGCGCAAACCTCCCGGCCCTCCCCACGCCTCATAGCCGCGATAACGAGGGTCTATGTCGGCCGCCATGCCTCCAGTAACGTCCACGCCGGGACTGTGCTTCCAAAGGATCTCGCCCGTGCGCGCATCGTGCATCGCGACGCCGGGGGTCTTGAAACGAACGGTGTCATCCTCGTTTTCATGGATGGTGAAAACCTCCTGGCCGGGATGGTCTGGGTACATATCGCTGATGTGCATCGAGTCACCATGCCGCAGCCCGGTTGAGTAAAGTCCTTTGCCGTTATCATTGACAACCATCGAGTGATAGACGATCTCATCTTTGCCGTCCCCGTCCACGTCGGCCACCGACAGCGAGTGCCCCCCCATGCCCGAATAAGGTGAAGCATCATCGAACGGCGGGTAGCTACTGCCGGAGTCGAAGACCCAGCGGCTGGTCAGCTCGCCGCCGCGCCAATCCCACGCGGCTAGAACGGTCCGGCCATAAACGCCGCGGCACATCACCACGCTCGGGCGCACGCCGTCTAGGTAAGCAACACAGGCCAGGAAGCGGTCGCAGCGGTTGCCGTAGTTGTCGTTGCCGCCGTTGCCGTCGTTGCCGCCCCAGCCGTTGATCGGGTAGCGATTGGGTATGTAATCGACTGTTTTCAGCGCTGCGCCCGTCCGGCCGTCGAAGATAGTGAAATACTCCGGGCCGTCGAGGATTCGGCCGTCAGTTCGGTCGCCTTCCTTGTGGGTACGCCAGTCCTTGTCTTTCTCGCCGATGACCCGCCCCGTCCCATCCGTCGTGCCGTCGGCGGTCTTGCAGGCCATCTCGGCTTTCCCGTCGCCGTCCAGATCATAAACCATGAACTGGGTGTAGTGCTCGCCCTCCCGGATGTTGATGCCCAGGTTGATGCGCCACATCAGCGTGCCGTCCAGTTTGTAGGCATCGAAAACCGGCGTCCCTGTCACGCCGGCAAAGGCGTTGTCCCGGCCGTGCGAGATTTGATGCAAAACGATCTCGTATTCGCCGTCTCCGTCCAGGTCGGCGATGGAGGCATCACCCGGCTGATATTCGGGGATACGCTGGATGGGGATTTCGAGGTAGTTGTTGTCCCACGCTCGCGCCGGCCGCGATGGCGCCAGCTCCTCCCCGTTCAACACCGGCCGAACGAAATACTGCAACGTCTGGCTGATATCGGCACTGCGGTCAACATAATTTGTGGCTCCTGTTATCGGCGCTTCATTGACTTTGACGGGCGTCCCACTACCGGAGATGCGGTAGAGATTGAAAGTAATTGTCTCGGGATCGGTCCCGAACAGCCGCCAGCCGACATAGACGGCGCCATCCGGCTGCCTGACGGCCACAATCCCGCGAGTGAGGTTCTCCATCTGGCGTTGGGCCGGGGCGGCCGCGGTCAAACTCAACAGCAGACCAATAACAATCCGGATTGAACAGCGCATCATAATAGCTACTCCCATGAACAATCTATTTTCTCAAAAGCAGCAATGTTTCATTTTCCTGCCGCTTGCCTTGTCGCACATCGGCTATTTTTTCCCAAAGTTGTTGAGCAAGTCTCAGGTTGTGGAAACCGATCTCACGGGCCTCCCCCGTCATGCGTTCGCTCTTAACTCTACGTTCGTCGTTCGGGTCCGGGATTTCCCTGAGAATCCGCTCCGTCCGGGCGAGATTCTTGTCAAAGGAAGTGGACCATGCGTACAGCAGCTCGCCACAGCGGGAATTGTGGCAGCCTGTGCACTTTTGCATGAACTCGCTGAGCGGCTGCCTCGCATCCCCGGCGTTATGACAATCAGTACAAGACAAGCGACCATCGAGGAGTGCGATACAGCAATTCCACACCAGGACGTACCTCGGGGATATAATGGAGCGGCAGGGCATTCGCATAAGGCAAGACCAGGAACCTGTACATGAAACTTTCATCCTTTCGCTAACACTTCGGCCATCCGACCATTCCGAACGTCAAGGCCGGCAAGAACAATCCCTAATTGGTAACGATCAGACGGTCAATCGTGAATCCCATTTGTGCACACCCGAGGGGCGGTTCCGAAGCCATGTATGGTCAAAAACATCTCACTGAAGCAAAATCGCCAACAACTGTGATATGTCCAACACCGGCTAAACTTCACAGCGGCGAGTATATATTACCGGTAGCTCAGAGGCAATAAAAATATTATCTTCAAACAGAGAATCTTCCTGTATTCTATCTGCTTATTCCAATAAATATGCCGACGTTCACGGCATTTTTCGTAGGCCTTCCCATCGTATCTTCCATTCTCCATTATCCGGAAAACCAGGGGCGTACCTTTGCGGAGATCCGTCCCAGCCGGCGGCCATCATAGCCACGGCCGTCAATAGGCCGCCGTTGCCGGGCAGATAAAGCGGCAAGCGGGAAGACTGGTAGTTATGCCCGTTGGCGAGATACCGGTTCTTATCAGATTTGATAAACAAAGCATCCACCGCTTTCTGAGGCTCACCGAGACGGGCCGCCGTCATAGCCAGCATCGGATAATCCCAACCCCACGTGCTTGACCAGTCCCAGGTTTGCAGAACGTGGTCATACGTCCGCCTCATTGTCTCTGCGTCTATGAGCGGACCCGGCGGAACCTGTCCAAACGCCGCAACCAACGACGGATGATCGCGATAGATTATGTGAGGCGGCGTTTCGATGCCTGTGTAAATCCCATCAAGAACGTAAGGATGGGACAGATGGTCAATCACATGATCCCATTTCGGGTCTCGTTCCATATCCAGGCGCTCTCGCCATTGTTGCGCCGTTTCAAGATCCCAACGCCAGTAGGCCAATTCAAACGTCGGGTTCAAATTGCTCCGGCGCTGCGGCCCATAACTCTCCTGGGCGGGGATCATGGCAGGCCCAAGAACATAGCGGTCCTTCTGCCGGTCCCAAACAGGATAGGACGCCATAAACTCAGCCGTCTCGAAAACAATCTCTTTATACTTCTCGAGCGTCTGTCGGTCTTTGCGGGCATGGTAGCACAATTCCGCGTAGTAAATCGGATGCGGTTGCTGCCAGATAAGAAACACGCCAACATTGCTTGGGCTTTCGCGCCCGTCGGGAGATGTCATCTTCGGCCAGCGGACCCCGCGATACCCCTGCATCTGTGCCGTCGCCCTGGCGGCGGGTAAAATCGATTGATACCATGGCAGGCTGCGTTCCAGCAATTCCAGCCGATTCCAAAGGGCAAAATGCACCGCGTGCCACCAGTGCATCTCCAGGTGAAATTTCCCATACCAACTATTGCACACCAGACCCGTCTCCTGAGGAGGGCAAGAGCCCGCACACTGAATCGCTGTCAGGTATTGCGACAAAACGACGCGCCTTTCCAATTCCTGCGCACGCGGATCGGTGCATAGGGAGAAGTCAATTGCACCACCGCTGTTCCAAAAGTCCCGCCAATGCCTGGCGGCCGCGATCTTGACTTCGTTGAAATCCGGCAACGGTTCAATGATCTTGCCCGGCGAAAAAGCAAATACGATCTCCAACGAGTCACTGCCGGTCCGGTTGATTTGGTATTGATGTTGTGAAATCACCCGAATCCGGGCTCCATCGGAACAAACCATGGTAACATAGTATCGATCCGAATCGAGAATCCTGACAAACTCCGCCCTATTATTGTTGATTTGGGCTTGTGTCGTATGACGGTCGGGATTTGACCAATCGGCGGAATTTCTCCAATCCAGGCTGCCGTAGGGAAACGCCAGCGAAACAGCCAGACGCTCTCGTTCGAACAGTGAGGACTCCACGCGCACGGCCAGGATATCTCTCGCCGGATGGCAGACGGTCTGAACCCTAACCGCTCCACTGTCCAATTCGAATTGACTGCTCAGTAGTCCGGTCCAGAGGTCCAACGTCTGGATGGTATCTTTGAGATCGTCAATCTGCGCCGCTGAGCCGTCGGCTCTTGTCAATTGCAGCCCGATTCTTCCCAGATGCAGCCGATGCGGATTAGCCCGCAGCCACGTCGCGGCCTGCGAATATCCCTTTGGGGAATTCCCATCGGAGGCATAAGGCACCTTGCGGCCTGCTACGTCATATTCCTCAAGAACATCCGCGAGTGAATACGCCCCCGGATTGGCGAGGCTGTGCCATCCCCAATGCGATTGTGTCCCTAACGGCATGCCTTTTTCGTGATATTCTGGAAAGGTCTGAAGGCCAGTAACGTCGGCGGTGAAGGCAAACTCCCCGTTACCGACACTGAGCGGATTCAGCGGATCGGGACGAGTAAGCATGATATTGTGTCTTGCCACAAGCGTCTGGCGATCGATTTCCTCCCCTTCACTTGTCCTGATTCCGGCGTCGGGCGCCGACCGGGCAGGGCAAACAGCCCCATGAAAAATCAGTACGACCAGTATTCCGCGAGCCAATAGGGGTTTATAGATTCTCATCACAATGCCGCCTGATTTTAGATTCCAAACAACGTGCGACGAATATTATACTTGATCCTCCTCTTTGCAGCCCGGCAAAAAGTGATGTAAAAAGTGATGAACAATTTGCCATTTTGGGCAACAAAAAAAGGACCCGCGATTTAACACAAGTCCTTTATTTGCAAGCAATAGCGGGGGCATCATATGGGCATCTAAAGATACTTTTATGTAACATTTTATGTTACATTTTGAAGAAGTCGATTTTTTGTAAGTCTTTACAGTACCGGCACTTCTGCTGACGGGAAACAGTCATGCGGAGAAACTGTGAAACAGACTGGGCTCAAGTGTATCCTCAGTACGTTGTCTCGAGATGGATCGGGCACGGAATTGAAGTCTCGGCCCGCCACTACCTGCAAGTTCCCGAAGAGCTATACGAAAAAGCCGCAGCCATAAACGTGGCTCCAACTGCCACAAAATCAGAAGATGTAATGACGCCAAGAGAATCGAGGAGTGATAAGCTGCCCACAAATAGAGAGTTACAGAAATCGGGGTGACTGGATTCGAACCAGCGGCCTCCTGCTCCCAAAGCAGGCGCTCTATCCAAGCTGAGCTACACCCCGCAAATTGCGTTTTTTCTTACGTGTGATAGTCCGCGTTGATTGTTACGTATTCGGTGCCCAAATCGCAGCCGCAGCAGAAATCGCTTGCCCTGCCTGCACCCAGATCCACAGTTATAGTGTGCTTTGCCTGGGAGATGATCTGGCTGGCTTTCCTGGGGTCGAATTTCGTCGGCGCCCCATTGCGAAAAACCGTTATTTGCCCGATCTTACAGGAGAGCTTTGCCGGATTCAGCTTAACGCCGACGGAACCGACCGCGCATATAATCCTGCCCCAGTTGGGATCTCCGCCGTGGATGGCGCATTTGACCAGCGGATAATCGGCGATAGCTCTGCAGGCTCTTGCCGCATCTGCTTTTGTGGCTGCGCCTTTGACCACGACCTTGAACATCCGGGTTGCACCCTCGGCGTCGAGTGCAATCTGCGTGGCCAGATCTTTGCACAAATCGCCCAGGGCATCGGCGAATTTCTCATATTGCTGGCTCGGATTGACGATCGGCTGGTTCCCCGCGAGGCTCGAGGCCAAAATGATCGCGGTATCGTTCGTACTCTGGTGCCCATCAACGGTCAGCCGGTTCAGCGAGTCATCGACGGCCGCCTTAAGGGCGCTTGCCAGCATGCGTTTACTGATGGCGGCGTCCGTCGTAATGAAACACAACGTCGTCGCCATATTTGGGGCAATCATGCCGGCCCCTTTGGCCGTGCCGGCTATCGTTACGCGAGCGCCGCCGATATCGAGTCGGCGGACGGCCTGTTTGGGTCTTGTATCGGTTGTCATTATCGCCCTGGCAAAATCCAGACCCGCCTGGGCTGAGGCGGAGAGCTTACCGGGAGCCCGTGACAGGCCCACGATGATTTTTTGAATCGGCAATTGTTGTCCGATAATCCCGGTGGAGGCGATCAGAACATTCCGCGGCTCATAGTTTTCCGGTTTTGTACCCTGGCCGGCCACTAATGAGGCCGTTGCGGCACACATTCTGATTGCGTTGTCGAGCCCGAGCTGGCCCGTACAGGCGTTAGCGTTTCCGGAATTGACAATGACCGCCGAGATGCCGGGGCTTCTTACGTGTTTTCTGCAAACCGTGACGGCGGCCGAGACGATTTTGTTGGTTGTAAAGACTGCCGCGGCCTTTGCACGGGTCGGGCAGACGAGGAGCCCTAAATCGAATTTGCCGGATTTCTTGATCCCGCAGTACAAACCTGCAGCCAGGAAACCCTTCGGCGCCGTTATCGTGTTGTTGGATGTCTGTATTGTCATAAGGCGGGAGCGTATCAGAATAACGGAATTTGTTCAAGCAAATTGTGCCTGCCTTTCGAGCCGATTTTGACTACTTACGTTCGGCTTTACAGCCGATATCTTAACTATTATTATAGTGGGCGCCAGTATAGGACGTAGAGTATGGATAAACAAGGTCCCGAAATTTCGGTCGTTGTGCCGTTATTGGATGAGCAGGACAACATCGGTCCGCTTTACGAGCAGATTTCGCGGACCTTGGCCGACAACTGCGGCTACGAGATCATCTTCGTTGACGACGGCAGCCGTGACAATAGTTTCACCGTATTGGCGGGGATCCAAAAGAACGACGCCAAAGTCCGGGTGATTCGCTTCCGCAAGAACTTCGGGCAGACGGCCGCGCTCAGCGCCGGCTTTACCCGTGCCCGGGGAAGGATTGTCGTCGCGATTGACGCCGACCTGCAAAACGATCCGGCGGACATACCCAAGATGGTTGCAAAGCTCGACGAAGGATTTGACGTTGTCAGCGGCTGGAGGAAGACCAGACACGATAACGCCGTGACAAGACGACTGCCTTCCAAAATCGCCAACTGGCTGATTTCCACAATTACAGGCGTCAAGCTGCATGATTACGGCTGTACGCTCAAGGCGTATCGGCGGGAGGTCCTGGCTGAAACGAGACTGTACGGCGAGATGCACAGATTTATCCCCGCATTGGCGAGCTGGAGCGGAGCTAAAATCGCAGAAATAGTCGTCAACCACAGGCCGCGGACCTCCGGCGTAGCGAAATACGGCCTGGCGCGCACTTGGAAGGTTCTGCTGGACCTGATCACCGTCAATTTCCTCGGCTCGTTCTCCACAAAACCCATTTATGTCTTCGGCGGCCTCGGATTACTCAGTGGACTTGGGGCGATAGCTTTGGCAATAATCGTCATCTATCAGAAGATCTATTTCAAGACGGACATGAGCGGGAATCCTCTGCTGATTCTGACGGCGGTGTTCATCATCGCGACGATTCAGTTCATCCTGATGGGATTGCTCGCCGAGCTGCAGGTTCGGACGTACCACGAATCGCAGAACCGCCCGACCTACGTCATCAAAGAGATCCTCGAAACGCCCGCCGAAAAGGAAGACGGCCAATGAGCAAATCCTCGCGAATACACAGGCACCCTGTCATACAGAAAGACGCGCGCAAGCCGGTGCAGTTTTTCAAAACCGAGGCGCAAAAACGTTTTGCGGTTTATGCGGCCGTCGCGATTCTTGCCGCCATTCCGTTTGCCATGGGCAAGTATATTGAGCTCAACACGCCGGATCCGTTCGACAGCGGCTGCTATGTCTATTCGGCCCAGCGGGCGATTGATGGCGCCAGAATCGGTGTGGATGACAGGCCCAGCGCTCAGATAGGGACGCTGCTGGTCAACATCCTGGGGGTTCGCCTGTTTGGATTCGACGAAACCGGCCCGAAGCTGATTCAGATGATTCTTCAGGCCGCTGCGCTGGTGCTCATGTTTATCACGATGCGGAAGCTGTTCGGGACTCTGGCTGCGGCCGTGGGAATTATCGTTGCAGCCGTGTATCTTTCCGCTCCGCTTGTGGCAAAATTCGGCAACGTAAAAGAGCAGCACATGATCGCCTTCATGGTGTTAGGCGTGTGCTGTTTCGTGCTGTATAAGCTGTCCGGCAAATGGTGGTGGGCGATACTATCGGGGGCTTTTCTGATATTCGCGCCGATGTTCAAAGAAACCGGCGTGTCCACGCTTGGGGCGGTCGGCCTGTTTGTGCTCTTACAGCCTGTGCTAAAGCACGGTACCTGGAAGAAGGCGGGCGCCGATATTCTCTTGCTGTCGGCGGGGGCCGTTCTTGTCGTCAGCCCGATATGTCTATGGCTGGCCGCCTCGAAGTCGCCGATCGATTACTACCCGTATTGTTTCCTGTACAAGCCGATTGTCACCGCGTTTGAGAAGCCGCAATCCGCCGTCGAGCCGGCGCCGGCCGCGTCCGATACGGATAGCAACAAGGTTCAGAGTGCTCCCGTCAAAGAAGGACTTTTGATGAGGCTCATGCCGGCCTACGTTCGGTATAGCTGGCGGGTCATGACCCCTGAACAGATAAGACAAGCCAAGCTTCGAGTGTTTCGCTGGTATGGTGTCTTGATACTGCCCGTGAGTCTTGCAGCCGGGGCGGTCATTATCAGGCTCATCAAGCTGATTGCCGGCAGGCTCGCCAAATCAAAGGACGATACAAAAACCAGCCGTGACAGGTTTGTTTTGCTCTTTGCCGTCTGGTGGCTGTTAGATATGACTTTTGTGTGGATTAGCCCGCATTCGTACGAGCAGTATTACCTGCCGTTGAATGCCTCGGCGGCAATGGCGGGTGGGTACTTGATAGCCGTTTACGCTGAGAAGGCAAGAAACGCCGCATCCAGGCCGAAGTGGATGGCTATTGGGGCGATCGGCCTTCTGCTGATGATAGTTATGTCGTGGCACGTATTTTTTGGCGTGTCAAAAAGCCCTCATTCGGGCGGGAAATACAGAAATCCTGATCGTCAGCGCGGCTACAGGCAGGGACTGGCTATAGCCTCGAGACACTTTAAAGGTGAACGATTACCGTGGGAGCTTTTGTCGGCATATATTAAGGAGAACTCCTCGCCCAACGACAAAATTTATGTCTGGGGCTGGGTGCCGGGTATCTATGTGCAGGCCCAGAGGATAAGCCCGGCGCCGAAAGCGTTCGAAGGGACAATGCACACGCTGTCACCGCGGGAACTCTCCGAGAGGGTCGCGGAGCTGTTAAGCTCGTTCGAGAAGGAACCTCCCAAATTCATGGTCGATACGTACAAGATTCACTTTCCCTGGGACCGACCGCCGCTGGAGTTGTGGCCTCGAACATCAAAAGGATTCCTGCCCACGGACGAGCAGATTGTCAGCCGGTACGAAGCGGAGTACGCCAAATTGCTTCGTGATAAAATCAGCGATCCTGACGAAGCCGTGCGTTTCGAGGCGATGAAGCCGTTCAGGGACTACGTGATGAAAAATTACCGCGTTGTTCGCCCGTTCGCCGACCAGGTTCTTTTCCAACGCAAATAAACACGCAAGACAGGACTCATGGACGAGGCTCTCAAAAAACAGCAGGAACTTTACGATGAAGGCTGGCGCACCGAGCTGCGGGCGGGCAAGGAAGAGCGCGGCAACCTGCAAACGAACCTGGAGTTTCTGGCCCTGACAAACGTATTCAAGCCCGGCGACAGAATTTTGGAGATCGGCTGCGGGATCGGCAGCGTCGTCTTCGAGCTGAGTCGAAAGGGATATGATATTACGGGGATTGATATATCGGGCGAAGCGATTGAGTATGGCCGGAAGAAATACGGTGACATTCGTCTGGAGGTGCAGGCGGCCGAGACGCTGCCCTACGAGGATGAATCGTTCGATGCCGTGCTGAGCTTTGACCTGTTCGAGCACATTGGGAGCATCGAAAGACACATAAGCGAAGTGCGGCGGGTCCTCCGCTCCGGCGGCCATTATCTTTTCCAAACGCCGAACAAGTACAGCAACGTTATCTACGAGACGCTCTGGACAAGGTCGCTTCAATGGCGGCGGTATCATCCTTCACTTCATTCGCCCGGCCAACTGAGGCGGCGCCTGGCCCGGCACGGATTCGAGACGCGATTCGTCAAGATGAATCCAATGAACGAATTCACCCTGCGAAAACTGCAAAAGCTCGGGCCCATCGGTTCTATGCTCCGGCGTGTGGATTTTCGCAGGCTGCCGCTTGTGCTGCAAACGAATCTCTACGTTATTGCCGACAAAAGGGGAAACCGACAAACGTCGTGAGAATGAAAATCCTGATGCTCAACTATGAATTTCCGCCGATTGGCGGCGGGGCGGCGAAGGCCCATCTGTGCCTGCTGAGACAATACGCCGGGAAGGACGACCTTCAGGTGCACGTGTTGACCTCGGCGCCGAAGCCCGGCGCCGTCACTGAGACCTTCAGCCGGAACATCACGATCTACAAAGTCGGCGTACACAAGAAGGAGCTGCATTTTTGGCGAAGGGCCGAGGTGATGGAATGGCTCGTCAAGGCCGGGTTTCATTACCGCAGGCTGCTGCGGCGGAACGATTACGATCTGGTTCACGCATTTTTCGGTTTTCCCACCGGGTGGCTTTGCTACCGAAGTGCCGGCAAAGTACCATACATAATTTCGCTGCGAGGCTCGGATGTGCCGGGGCAGCACGCCAGGCTGCAACTTGACTATAAGATTCTGGGCCCGGTGTTTCGAGCGATATGGAAGAAAGCGGCCGCTTTGGTGGCGTGTAGCGAGGGATTGAGGGAGCGAGCACTGCGGTTCTTGCCCTCGGTTGCCATCGACGTCATACCGAACGGCGTGGAGCTGGACAGGTTCTATCCCGCCGAAGCAAATCAGACGCCGGATGTGCTCAGACTACTGACAGTCGGCAGATTATCGGTCACTAAGCGAGTCGAGATGCTGATCGACGCCGTCGAGATATTGCACAAAGAAGGCTACAGGCTCCGTTTTACTATCGTTGGCGGGGGGGGTATGGAGCCGCAGTTGCGTGAGATTGTCCAAAAGAAGAATCTCGGCAATGTCATCGAGATAATGGGCCGAACAGACGCGGAAGATATGCCGCAGATGTACCGGCAGAGCGACGTTTTCATCAGCGCCAGTATGCAGGAGGGGATGAGCAATGCAATGCTCGAAGCGATGGCCTCGGGATTGCCGATCATCACCACGCGATGTGAGGGTCTGGACGAGCTGATAGCCGACAACGGCCTTATCGTTGAGCGGGCTGAAGCGGGGACAATCGCCGGAGCGATAAAGAAATTAACCGACGACCGGCAGCTTTGCAGGCAGATGGCCCTTGCGGCAAGAAAGCAGGCCGAGCAGTTCTCCTGGAGCCGGGCGGCCGAGAGCTATCTGGCCCTCTATGAAAGACTGAAATGAAGATAAGGGTCTTGCATGTTATCGACCATCTTGGTTACGGCGGGGCGCCGGTGGCCGTCAGGAACATAGCCGAAAAGATAAGCGGCGAGCGCATCGAGACCATTGTCTGCGCACTGAGGACGAATCCTCAGGCCATGCCCATCGAGGCCAGGCTCATTAACCTCGGATACCACAAGTATAATCCCTTTGTCGTCACGGCGATTGCGAAACTCTGCAGGCAGTACAAAATCGACATCATCCATGCCCACCTGCAAAAGTCGGTGATAAGCTGTCTGCTGGCAGGCTTTTTCTGCGACGCCAAAATTGTCGTTCACGAGCATGGCCCGATCTTTCGGGGCGGCACAGGTATCCTCTATCGTTTGCTGCTCAAGGCATTGCGATCAAGGGCGGCCGTCGCTATAGCGAATTCACAGGCGACCAGGGCGGCTTTGATCCGGATGGCCGGCTTTGATGAGAAATCGGTTCAGGTCGTGAGCAATTTCATTGACTTCGCCCGGTTCGACGGGGATCTCTATGACCGAGACAAAGCCAGGGACAAACTCGGCGTTGCCGCAAACCAGGTGGTTGTTGGATTCGTGGGCAGGCTTGATCCGTGCAAGGGCGCGGACGTGCTCATCCGTGCGGCGGCGCTTCTGTGCAGGGAAAGTGAGCGGTTCCGTTTTGTTATCATGGGCGAAGGATCGCAAAGGGCGCCGCTCGAACGGCTGGCCGGTCAATTGGGGCTGCAAGAGAAAGTCACCTTCGCCGGATTGTGCGTGAACCCGGCGGAGGTTATGATTGCGTTCGACGTCGCTGTGGTTCCAAGCAGACGCGAGGCCTTTGGCATCGCAGCAGTCGAGTTGATGCGGATGAGAGTACCCGTGGTCGCCTCGGCGGTTGGGGGGCTGGTGGAGGTGGTGAAACACGAAAAAACCGGAATGCTGGTGGATCCGTTGAGTCCGGAAGCGATTGCTGACGCAGTCGGCAAGATTGTGCAGGATAAGGCTTTGCGCGAAAGTTTGATAAACGAGGCTGAGGCGTTCTCCCGCAAATATGACGGCCGGGAACAACTGAGGCAGATAACGGAAATATATGAAAAATTGTGCTCGTAGAATCCGGATACCGGACGTGCATAGCGAGCTTGAGATTATCTATGCAAGATGAAGACCAAATTCAGTTCAATAGACAGGTCAATGACGAGGTCAGCAGGAAATACGAGCGACTGCACGGCGAGATTTTCAACGCCATCGAGCAGCAGCGCCTCCGCGACACTCTGAGCGTGGCCGTCAAAGCCATCCGAACCGGGGCAAAGCCATTCAAGGCCCTTGATTATGGGTGCGGCTCCGGCAATCTGACCCGGCATTTGATAGAGCTGGGCGTTCATACGGTCTCGGCGGATATCTCGGAAGGTTTCCTGAGCTTGATTCGCCGCAATTTTGCTCAGACAGGTTTGTCGGAGATCCTGACGGTGAATGGCAGGGACTTGTCCAATGTGCCAGATAACCGTTTTGACCTGGCGGCGACGTACTCGGTGCTGCACCACGTACCGGATTATCTGCACATCGTCAGGGAGATGTGCAGGGTGTTGAAACCAGGCGGCGTGATTTATATCGACCATGAAGCCAATGAGTCCTATTTCAACAGGCCCAAAGAGTACGTCGAGTTTTTGAGAAAGGCCCGGCCGATCATAAACGTTAAACGCTACATAGGTCTGCTGTTGGACGTCAGAGGGTACATACACATCGTCAGGCGAATCATGAATCCGCGGTACAAACGGGAAGGTGACATTCACGTATGGCCCGACGACCACGTGGAATGGGACAAAATCGAGCAGCTCTTGGTTTCACAGGGCCTGGACATAGTGCTGAAGCAGGATTATCTGCTTTACAAGAATCAGTACGACCTCGACGTCTATAACGGATACAAAGACAAGTGTGCCGACGAGAGGGTGCTGATTGCGAAAAAACGATGATTGTCTTTTGAGTGGGACGGCGTAGATTTATCCGTTTGGGCAGAGGAAGCACGATATGGAGAATCAAAAGAAAGACCCCGATACTTTTTTCGATCATTTCAGCCGGGCGGACAAGCCGACCAAGATAGGGGGGCGTTTTGTCACGGCCCTGGCGAGGAAAATCTTCACGTACGCCCAGATTGCTCCCGGCAGCAGTGTTCTGGAAATCGGGCCCGGCCGCGGCGACTTCGCCGATATTTGTCTCAAAGAAGGCGTCCAATACTTTGCTATCGAAGCCAACCGGCAAATGGCCGAATCGCTCCAGAAGAAAGGGGCCGGCGTCGTTATGGCCATGGTTCCGCCGCTGCCCGTCATGGAGAGGGAATTCAACGCCGTCGTAATGATCAATGTGATGGAGCACATGAACAGCACGCAGGATGCCCTGGCAATCACCCGGCAGGTCAGGCAGATCCTCAAGCTAAAAGGCAAGTTTGTAATCTGCTCGCCGGACTATTTGAACTGGCGGGGCAATTTTTTCAATTGCGATTTCTCCCATGCTTACGTGACCACGAGGCGCAGGCTCGACCAGCTCCTGGTGAACGGCGGTTTTTGCGTCACGCGAAGCTGCCATTTGTGCGGCCCCATCAGCGGCTTGCTGTGCTTCATCCTCACGCCTTTGGTTTGCCGTTTGCCCTTCGGATTCCTTAACGCGGTGTTTCCGAACAGCAAAGTGTTCTACAAGCTCTACAAGGCACAACTAACCTTTTCAAGAAAGGTCCTCATCGTGGGAGAGAAATAAACGAAACAGGGCGGCGCATCGTCGAAGCTTCGAACGGCCCGGCTCGTAATCGTGCTCGAGATCGTCCCGGATAACTGGTTAAAATTCCTGATTGCTGACTTGCGATTTTCGATTGTCGATTCAAATTGTAAATCGAAAATTGTAAATTGAAAATCCAAGATATTTACGGTATGGCCACACGCGGCAGACAAATTGTCAAACTCATCGTCAGATTGCTGGTCACGACGGGACTGCTGGTCTGGGCGTTCAGCCAGATCGATCTGGGGCAGTTCCGGCAGGCCGTTCAGGAAGCGAGATGGCAATTTCTGATCGCGGTTTGGGGACTGACTGTGATACTCACCTGGATTCAGTCGGTCAAGATGCGGCTCGTCCTGGAGAGGCAGGATTGCACCGTCGGCGCTGGGACTATCTTTGCCGCAACCACAATATCCTCGCTCTACAGCCTGATTCTGCCCGGAATACTCAGCACGGGGGTCAAATGGTACGTCTTGAAAAAAAACACGGGCAAAGGCAGCAATGTGTTCAGCAGCATGGTGTATAACCAGTTTTCAACCATGGTTGTAGTCACGTTATTTGGTCTCGCGGCGATGATGATTTCAAATCCGACGCCCTTGCTGATGCCTAATGCAAAGAATCAATGGCTATTGCCGGCCGTCTGTGGCGCTGTGCTGGCGGCAGTGTTGCTCGTCACTTTGCTGCTGATGAACACCCGCACGGGCGGCAGAGTAATTGAGGTGCTCAGGCTTCCGCTACGACCGCTACCTGAAAGAATTCGCCAAAAAGCAGAGGAAATCCTCGATCAAATTGCGGTCTTTCAGGCTGCAGGGTGGCGCTTTCATACTGCCTTCGTGCTTATAACCGTCGTGGACACTCTGGTCGGAGGCGTTGTCTCGTATGTACTCGCCGCCCGAACGGCACACATAACCGCGCCCGTGTCCGTATTCGTATGGCTTTGTGCACTCGTATATATTTTAGGCAGACTACCAATATCGATGGCCAACCTTGGTGTCCGAGAGGCTACGCTGGTCGGATTCCTGGCGGTCTATGGCGTGGAGAAGCCGGCGGCGATGTTAATGTCGATGATTCTGTTCTCCACCATGGTCATGATGGCGATCCTGGGCGCGGCCTATCAGCTATTCTGGGCCCTCACGGCAAAGAAAACGGTTCAGCAGCGGGGCGATCCAAGCTCATAAAGGAAAAGCGCGGATTTCTCAGTCTTTCGCAACCTCGAACAATAGGAATGAGGACAAATCAGCGGGCAGTTTTACTTTTCGCAGCCAGTGCGGAATTGGACCCTGACGCAGCCTTTGATAGAAAGTAGATACCTGTTCCGGTTTGGAAAAGAAGTCGCGTTCGGCTGGCGTGCGACAGAGCAGGATTGTGTCAATTCCTCGTTTGCGTATAAGCTCAAGCGCCTTCTCGTCGGTATCGGCCGTCATGATGTCATAGGTATCCAGCAATCCACGGCCTCTTATGGTCACCACCGTTCCAATGACCTCATGTTGCGTGCGATAGAGAATTTCCTCTCCGAGGTCTACATGAGTCAGGATTCGAAGCTTTTGTGATGATCCTATATCTGCTTCGTTTAAGTACTTACAGAGCGGAATCATGGAAATCTCGTCATGTGGCCCAATTTCGCCTCCCATGAATATTTCTGCCGCCACGCCCAGAAACGGAAGACCTAATGTAAAAGCGAGTGTGATGAGAACGTTTTTCGCTATCTTCAATGACCTGTTCATCCGGTCCTGCCGCCAATCCAGGATTGTGTTCATCAGTCCCGCCATCGGTATGACTACGGCCGCCTGGGCGTAGTACGCCCATCTAATGTATTGAAAGATTGCCAATGCGCCAAATACAGCCGTAGCGAGAAATATGTACACCCAGCCCCTCGCTTCCTTTCGGTGCCTACGGCGAAACAGAAGGTACGCGAAGAAAGGCACACATAGAATGATCGAACCTGTGAGCTGCACCAACGTAGCCCAGGAGGGTGACTTGGACAAGAGGGGCTGCATTTCGTTGATCTTGCTGATCCATAGCTGAGCCAGGCGCGGGTCCATGTCGGCAAAAGGTCCTCTGTAGAATTTTGGAAAAGAAATGAATATTGCAAGAGCAAGCATGGCCGCGCCTGCCGGAATGGACAAAAAGCGATTTATCCTCTTGTGGAGAACCTGTGTGCGACGATTCACAACAGAGAACGTTATCCATAATGCCATGATAAAACCGAATACGCTGAAGTGAACGATGGACAGCCGGTCATATTCCTGTGCGAACAGACCGTGCCAACCTCTCTCGATGATCAGGTTAACGCCGGTTGCGACAAATAACGCAACGGCATAGTGGAGACTCTTATCGAGGAAATCCTCATCTTCCCAGAGCCAGAACAGACCGAGGGCGGCAAGGGTCATGCCCACCACGACCATTGATTCAGGGCTTATCCACATAGACAGGGCGCCGACAAACCCGGCCATATAACACAGACGAGTATTAAGCGGCGATAGAATCATTCGAAGGGTAAGACCAATAGAGAGAGCAAAGAGAAAGATCAGGAGGCTGTGATGGTCGGGCCGGCCGGGTCGAAAGCAAGTCAACAGGGTCATTTGGCATAGAAAGATCAAACCAATCGACAGTGAGCCCTTTTTGCCTAAAATGGGCCTCGTTGACCACAGGAGGGCCATGATGGTGGCGAAAGCCAGGATGGGACTAAGCACAACCCCCCACCAAAACAGAGACGACCTGAAATCTGCCACCAGAGCAATGGGTGCAGCCCCCAAAAGCATTAGAACATCAAACGGCCTTGTCCAGTGAGATGTTTGCCCGTAGGGCGCGTTGCTTCTGAGGTCCACGGGATCGTACCAGCGGCCGGTTCTGTAAAGGTCTGTGACGCGCAAAAGACGCGTGTAGCAGTCGGAATCGACTAACTCGCCCCTCTTGTACGGTGGGACATTACAGACGTATAACGCTATCCAAAGTACGGGAACCGCACTTAACATTAGGAGATAGGGTAATAGCCGGACTTTTTCTTCACTGCACGGCAGGTTGGGATGTTCCACCACTTGTTTCACTGGCATTTAACCTTCTCCAATTCGATTGTTTGGAACATTCCCAAGAGATTGTTGAAAGGCGACATGACGCGCTCCAGGAACTTAAAAATCGGATAAGTAAATGAAGGTACTAGTTGGCGAAGAGTCAGCCCCCCGCTTAGCAAGTAAAGCAGCGGTGTGTGATCATACATACGTATTATTCGCAGGTACGGGAACGCCTTGTCAAACTGCTCTCGATCACGGGAAAAAATGATCCATGGAAGCGCTCCATTGGCTATCGAAAGCGGTCGCTCTTGTTCAAGTTTCCACTGATGTCTTGTGTCAAAAAGCTCGTGATGGAAGTTCTTATAGATGAATCTGGACCATGGTGTATTTGCGGGTTCGATCATCACAATCTTTCCTGAGTTTCGAAGGCATCGTCCGGCCTCTTCAAGAAACGCTCCTGGATCAGCCATGTGATGGAGGACATTTATCATCACAAAGGCATCGACACTATCATTTTCAAAGGGCATATCAGCCGCTGAGAAAACTCTATCCACATGCGGGAGCTCGAGTAGATCTGAAGTAATCACATTGCCAATAACCTCTTTGATAAAGCCGCCCCCACTTCCGAGTTCAACGAGAACCTTCTTTTTTGGA
>Ga0315295_10001588_pt1 | contig 19480 bp, 19 predicted proteins | sample YL17G14_0_MG_FD_204453 | JGI IMG/M metagenome (GOLD analysis project Ga0315295, IMG submission 204453) | Sediment microbial communities from Yellowstone Lake, YNP, Wyoming, USA - YL17G14_0 | ecosystem: Environmental > Aquatic > Freshwater > Lake > Sediment | place: USA: Wyoming | collected...
CTTGCGTAGTTTTTGTAGTTCCTCAATGAACATGTCAATCCAGGAGACAATTGCAGCCCGGTTACTAAGGCAAATATGTGCGCTAACTTCCGGATTTCCCGAAGCCAAGCGAGTAAGGTCACGATATCCGCTAGCTGCCAGGCGTGACATCTGTGGCCAGGAGGGATTTTTAGTGGTTGCCAGGACCAAAGCTGCCGACAATAATAATGGTAGATGACTAATCCCAGCTACCAGTCTATCATGTTCTTCGGCATCAATAACAAGTGGAACTGCTCCCAGTGCTTTTACCATATCTTTCACGGTTCGCACAGCTGCCGGTTTGGCTTGCGGCAGGGGTGTTAAACAATAAGCGCACTTGCGAAACAGATCGGCTGTAGCAGCTTTAATGGTTGAAATCTCCTTACCCGCCATGGGATGACCACCAACAAAGTTCGTCCTTGACGGTAACAATTCTTGCGCCCACTGTATGACCTGGAGCTTGGTGCTGGCGGTGTCGGTAACAATAGAACCATCTGACAATTCAGGAGCAATCTGTGCGAAAACATCTTTTATTGCCAGGACTGGCGTGGCAACAATAATGATATCAGCGCTCTTGACTGCTTTGCGAAGGTCTAATTCGCTCCTGTCGATGGCACCTGATTTCCGGGCCAAAGATGCTGTTTCCCGACGCCGGGCGTAACCGATTACTTCTACCTGTCGCCAATTGGCTTGTTTCAGAGCCAATCCAATAGAGCCGCCTATAAGACCCAGCCCGATGATAGCAATACGCATGGCCCTATTATAGCATTGCTCTAATCAGCTTGAGAACCCGTCCGAAGAGAAAACTGTCTTGATTTTGTGTCCGCCATCAGATATACTCCAATTAGATTGGCCATGACAATGATTGTCTCATAGTCGGGTCAGCATTTCGGAAAATACTCTTCGTTCGGTGCTCTGCGGCAGTTTATGAAACTAGCTATTACCGGTAAGGGCGGCGTAGGTAAAACCACACTAACAAGCCTTCTTGCCTGGATATACTCGACTGAGGGCAACCGGGTTATAGCCATTGATGCAAATCCAGATGCTAATTTAGCTACAGCCCTGGGTATTAGCGCTGACGAGTCGCGGAAAATTACTCCAATTGCTGAACTCCAGGAACTAATACAGGAACGCACTGGAGCTAAACCAGGCAATTTCGGCACGTTCTTCAAGCTCAATCCTAAGGTTGACGATATCCCGGAGCGGTTTTCAATTCAAAAAGATGGTATAAAGCTCCTGGTCATGGGAACGGTCAAAAGGGGAGGTGGCGGGTGCTTATGCCCGGAAGGAGCTATGCTGAAAAGCCTGTTGAGTCATCTGGTCTTAGGCAGGTCCGAGGTGGTAATTATGGACATGGATGCCGGCGTAGAAAACCTCGGACGTGGAACGGCTAAAGCTGTAGACGCCTTCATCATAGTGGTTGAACCTGGGCAACGCAGTTTTCAAACAGCTCGAGCCATTCAACATTTGGCCAAAGGCCTGGGCGTTAAAAAATGTTATATCGTCGGCTCAAAAACACACGATGATGATGAGCGACAGTTTATTATCGATAACCTGTCCGATTTTGAGGTGGTGGGTTTTATTAACCATCACCCGGAAGTAGCTGAGGCTGACCGACTAGGGAAAAGCGTATTCGAAACAGCTCCAGCAGCAGTGGCTGAAGCCAGGAATATAAAGAAAAAGCTGGAACAAACCATATCAGGGAAATAGGTTGGCTAAAAAGACTATTAGAGACATAGAAGTCAAGGGAAAGAGAGCTCTAGTCAGAGTGGATTTCAATGTCCCGCTAGATATAAAGACAGGTGCTATTAGCGATGATAGCCGCATTCGGGCTGTTCTGCCTACCATAAAATACCTTGTCGAACATAAGGCGAAAGTTATTATATGTTCCCACCTGGGGCGTCCAGACGGCAAGGTGGTTGAGGGGCTGCGAATGGCTCCCATAGAGCAACGACTTTCTCAACTTATAAGCTTGCCTGTATCAACCACCTCGGACTGCATAGGTGCCGATGTGGAAAAAGCAGTCAACAATCTTAAGCCGGGCGATATTCTGCTTCTGGAAAACTTGCGCTTTCATGCTGAGGAAGAAGCCAATGACCCCTCCTTCGCCCAGGCCTTAGCTAAGCTGGCTGATATCTATGTAGATGATGCCTTCGGCACAGCCCACCGAGCCCATGCCTCAACGGTAGGTGTGGCTAAATACCTGCCGGCAGTCGCCGGCTTTCTGATGGAAAAAGAATTGGAGGCCCTCGGCAGCCTTCTAACAAGTCCTGAACATCCCTTCGGTGCCTTGTTAGGAGGTGCCAAAGTCAGTGATAAAATCGGACTGATTCAAAATATTATGGACAAAGTAGACCTGCTGCTCATCGGCGGCGGCATGGCAGCTACCTTCCTGAAAGCCCAAGGCTACGAAGTAGGGTTGTCTCCGGTCGAGGCTGAAAAACAGGGCCTGGCTAAAGAGTTGATGGAAGCTGCCAAAAGAAACGGTGGAGCTTTACTTCTGCCCACGGATGTTATTGTAGCCAGCAACATAAGCCCGGAAGCTAAAGGTGAGGCGGTTGGAGTGAGCAATATACCGGCAAACAAAAGTATCGTCGATATCGGCCCCCAAACCGTTAAACACTTTTCTCAAAAAATAAAACAATGCCGAACGATTTTTTGGAACGGTCCTATGGGGGTATATGAGATAGAGCAATTCGCCACAGGAACTAAGGCCATGGCTGAACTGCTGGCCAGTTTGAAAGCAACGACTATTGTCGGTGGTGGCTCAACAGCGGAAATCGTTGAAGAGATGAACCTGGCCAATAAAATGACCCATGTATCCACAGGTGGTGGTGCCAGCCTGAAATTTCTGGAAGGGAAGAGCCTTCCGGGAATGGCTGTGCTACAGGATAAATGAAAATGGTCGCATTAGAAGAAATAAGAGAGATTAGTGTAGTCTCAGCATCTAAAATAGTGATGCTGGTTATCGATGGTCTAGGTGGGCTGCCTGATGCTAAAACTGGCCATACTGAACTAGAAACGGCCCACACCCCTTACCTTGACCAACTGGCTAAGAGAAGTATATGTGGACTCATAGACCCGGTGAGTCCGGGAATCACGCCGGGAAGTGGGCCCGGGCATTTGGCATTATTTGGCTACGACCCGCTAAAATTTACCATTGGACGTGGAGTCTTGGAAGCACTAGGTATCGGCTTTGAACTAACGAAAAATGATGTAGCTGCTCGGGGCAATTTTTGCACCGTTGACGATGACGGATTAATCGTTGACCGTAGAGCCGGCCGCATTACAACAGATAAATGCGCCGAACTGTGTAAGCTGCTAGGCCAAATCAAATTAGAAGGAGTTGAGCTTTTTGTCTGGCCGGTGAAAGAGCACCGCTTTTTGCTGGCACTACGAGGTGACGGGTTGTCTGCAGGGATTAACGACACAGACCCTCAGCGGCTTGGGATTGTTCCTAACATGGCCATAGCTAAAGAACCGCAAGCAAAACACACAGCACATATGGTTAACATTTTTATCGACGAAGCTTCGAAAATCTTAGCCAGGCATCATCCAGCCAATATGATTCTGCTCCGCGGTTTTTCTAAATTGCCTGATATCCCATCCATGAATGAAATATACAAGCTGGCACCGGCAGCTATAGCTGTCTACCCCATGTATAAGGGGTTGGCTAAATTGATAGGGATGAAAGTATTCAGCGCAGACGGTGGCATCCAGGAAGAACTTAAGATTCTAGCTGATTGCTTCGACAAACACGATTTCTTTTATGTTCACGTCAAAAACGCAGATAGTGCTGGTGAAGACGGCGACTTTAAAAGAAAGGTTAGCGTTATTGAGCAAGTCGATTCCGCTTTACCTCAATTATTAGAGCTTAAACCAGAAGTTATTGTTGTTACCGGCGACCATTCGACCCCGGCTATGCTGAAAGGGCACAGCTGGCATCCGGTGCCTGTCCTGTTATATTCCCAATGGTGTCGATCTGACGATGTTAAGGAATTTTCTGAATCGGCCTGTATTTCCGGTGGACTGGGCAGACTCCATGCCACAGACATCATGCCTCTGGCTATGGCTAATGCCTTAAAACTTATTAAATTTGGAGCTTGATTGTGCGGAAACCATTAATCGCCGGCAATTGGAAAATGAATACTACGCTGGAAGAGGCTAAAACTCTCATTCAGGCTATACTTAATGAGCTGGATGGCACAGACAGTGTAGAAAAAGTGCTATGCCCACCATTTATCTCGCTGGCCGCTATAAAGGAATTTTTAAGAGGCACATCTGTGGAACTCGGTGCTCAAAACATGTATTTTGAGGATAAAGGTGCCTACACCGGCGAAATATCGCCCATTATGCTCGCTGATTTATGCAGTTTCGTCATCCTTGGCCATTCGGAGCGCAGACAGTACTTTTTTGAAACAGACGAGATAGTCAATAAAAAAGTAAAGAAGGCTTTCGAATTTGGCCTGAAACCTATTATATGTGTCGGAGAAAGCTTGGCAGATAACGAGGCCGGCAAGACCGAACAGCTAATTACCAATCAGGTGAGAGCAGGCTTGGCAGATATAGGCCCTACAAGCCAGCTTGTTATTGCCTACGAACCAATTTGGGCTATCGGCACCGGGAAAGCAGCTACAGGCAAACAAGCCAACGCCACAATTAGCCTTATCCGCGGCATTCTGGCGGGCCTGTGGAATAGAGAAATTGCCGAAGTAGTACGCATACTGTACGGTGGCAGCGTTACCGGAAACAACATTGCGGAATTCATCGCCGAACCTGATATCGATGGTGCTCTGGTCGGCGGCGCCAGCCTTAAAGCTAATGATTTCGTAAGCATCCTGAAGCAGACGGCCAACCTCAAATCAACACGATGAAATACCTTGTTGCTGTTATCGGCCCAACGGCAGCAGGTAAGAGCCAACTTGCTTTACACCTGGCCCAAAATTTCCATGGTGAGATAGTAAATGCGGATAGCCGGCAAGTTTACCGATATATGGATATCGGCACAGCCAAGCCAAGCCATACTGCGCTATCACTGATTCAACATCACCTTATTGACCTGATTAGCCCTGACGAATCCTTCAGCTTAGCCATCTATCAGAGACTGGCTTTTGAGGCCATTGAAGATATTCAACAGCGACATAAGCTTCCTCTCCTGGTTGGTGGCAGCGGTCTATATGTTTGGTCTGTGATAGAAGGCTGGAAAATACCACCGGTGCCTCCAAATGCTGAATTCAGGCACACGCTTGAGATGAGAGCCAAAGAAAAGGGCGGCTACGCTTTGTATCAAGAACTGCAGAAGGTAGACCCGGTGGCCGCCACCAGGATTATGCCCGGCAACCTGCGGCGCATCATCAGGGCGTTAGAGATATGCCAGAAAACAGGACAACCTGTTTCCCAGCTATGGCAGAAACAACCACCGCCTTACCCCATTCTCATTATCGGCTTAACCATGCAGCGGGACAACCTATATCGTAAAGTTGACTCGAGGGTAGACGAGATGATAAAAAAGGGACTGGCAGACGAAGTTAAAAATTTGATGACTAAAGGCTATAGCCTGGATTTGCCCTCCATGTCTGGTATAGGCTATAAACAGATAGCAATGTTCATTCAAGGAGAGATGGATTTGACCGGGGCTATCGAGCAAATTAAAAAGGAGACACGTCGCTTTGCCCGTCATCAATATGCCTGGTTCCGCCCAGATGACGCCAGAATTCACTGGCTCAACGAATATGATGACGTACCGAAAGAGGCAGCTAACCTGGTGGCATCATTTCTGGCGGGCCCTCAAAAGTAAGTAGGTTAATCATGAATTTCACTAAATTGCAGGCGACCGGAAACGACTTTATATTTACAGACGCCCGAAACATGGAACGAGATTGGGCCAGATTGGCCAGAGAAATTTGCTATCGTCAGTTCGGCGTAGGTGCCGACGGCCTTATTCTGGTAGCAACTTCAAATATTGCCAGCTTGAAAATGAAGCTTTTTAACTCCGACGGCTCCGAGGCTGAGGTCAGCGGTAACGGTTTGAGATGCTTTGCCAAGTATGTAATCGATAGACACATGGTTAACGGCCCAAATTTAACCGTGGAAACGATGTCGGGCATCAGAACTATCGAAGCAACTGTGTATCGAGGTAAAGTTATTGACGTCAAAGTGAACATGGGCACACCTCGCTTCAAAGCTGAAGATATACCAGTCTTAATAGACAAGCCCAAAAAGGGTAGGGGAGAAGTTGACATAATTCCGATTCTAGATTATCCTTTAACTATAGGCCGAAGAGGTCTGACCCTGTCATTTGTGTCAATGGGTAATCCACATGCTGTAAGCTTTTTATCACAGCCTGTTGCTGATTTTCCTCTTTCTGCAATAGGACCGCAGGTAGAAAACCATCCTATGTTCCCAGAACGGGTGAATTTCGAGGTAGCCAGGATTTTAAAGCGAAACAAGATAGAAGCCAGGGCGTGGGAGCGAGGAGCCGGTGAAACACTATCCTGCGGCAGCGGTGCCTGTGCCATAGCCGTAATCGCCAGAATTAAAGGTTATATAGATGATGAAGTAGACATAATGTTGGAAGGCGGCGATTTGACTGTATACTGGAATGGGGTAGGGGAGGTATATTTGAGTGGGCCTGTTGCAGAAGTTTTTAGTGGAGAGTGGCCAAAATGAGACTTTCGCAGCGACTTGACAAGCTTCCACCATATCTATTCGTAGAAATTAATAGAAAGATCACAGAGAAGAAATCCAGGGGAGAGGATATAATCAGCTTTGCCATTGGCGACCCTGATATGCCGACACCACCGCATATCATCGACCAGCTTTGTAAGACAGCCCATGACCCGGCAAATCATCGCTACCCGGAGACTGCTGGACTGCCTGAGCTTTGTCTCGCTATCGCCCGGTGGTATCACAAACGCTTTGGAGTCACACTTGACCCGAACAAAGAAGTGTTGCCCCTCATCGGCTCTAAAGAAGGCGTTGGCCATATATCTTTCTGCTTCATCGATACTGGCGATATAGCTCTGGTACCAGACCCGGGATACCCGGTCTACTCCATGAGCACGTTGCTGGCTGGCGGCAAGCCTTACTTCTTGCCACTGACTGAGAAGAATGACTTTCTGCCTGACCTGGAAAGCATTCCTAAGAAAATAACCGACAAGGCTAAGCTATTATGGCTAAATTATCCCAACAATCCTACTGGGGCAGTAGCTGACATCGCTTTTTTCCAGAAGGCGGTGCATTTTGCCAAGAAACATAACCTGGCTATATGCCACGATGCCCCTTATACTGAGGTTGCCTTCGATGGCTATCTTGCACCAAGCCTCTTGCAGGTGCCTGAAGCTAGAGAAGTCGGCATAGAATTCCATTCTTTGTCCAAGACCTACAACATGACTGGCTGGAGAATAGGCATGGCCGTAGGCAATACCCGAATGATAGATGCTCTGTTTCGGTTCAAATCCAACCTCGACTCGGGTATCCCACAGGCAATCCAGCAAGCAGCCATCGAAGCTTTGACAGGCCCTCAGGACTCCATTGCCGAGCACAATACCGTTTATCAACGACGTCGAGACAAACTGGTTAAAGCCCTGAATGATATAGGCTTGAGAGCCAGGCTACCTAGAGCCAGCTTTTACATCTGGGCCAGGATACCCGATGGCTATACATCGGTAGAGTTCACGACTGAATTGCTGGAGAAAGCTAGTGTGGCAGTCACTCCGGGAACTGGCTACGGAAGTGCCGGTGAAGGTTACATACGTCTGTCATTGACTCTGCCTGATGACCGCTTTGATGAAGGTATAAGCCGATTGCTGAAGTGGCACAGGGCTAAGCAAAAGTAAGATGACATAATGTTTTAAACATGCGACAAACCCTGCATAGAACTCGAACTGAAAAAGAGAAGGCTTTTCTGGTTGGTGTTGATAGTAAAGCTTCTGCTGATGGTTGGTCGATAGAAAGTTCTCTTGAAGAATTATCCTATTTGGCCAAAACTGCCGGCGCTGAAGTGGTAGGCAGGTTAGTCCAGAAACTGCAAAGACCGTCTTCGACTTATTATCTGGGAAAGGGAAAGCTGGAAGAGCTTATTAAGGTCAGAGAGAGTTGTCCTTACAGCGTGGTTATCTTCAATGATGAACTATTGCCCAGGCAGCAAAGAAATCTAGAGGAATCACTAAATGTCGAGGAATCACTGAATGTCAAGGTTATAGACCGCACAGCGCTGATACTGGACATTTTTGCCAGGCGAGCCCAAACCCGCGAAGGTCAGCTACAGGTAGAACTGGCTCAACACCAGTATCTCTTGCCACGCCTCGCCGGACAGTGGAGCCATCTGGAACGTCTAGGCGGCGGCATTGGTACCAGAGGGCCTGGAGAGTCACAGTTGGAGACGGACCGTCGTCTCATACGCAAACGAATCCAGCGTCTCCAGAGTCAAATCGAGGCAGTGAGACGGCATCGGGCGCTGTACCGGCAAAAGCGCAGGGATAGCCGTATTCCTGTAGTCGCCCTGGTCGGCTATACCAATGCCGGCAAAAGCACCTTGCTCAATGCCTTAAGCCAGGCTGATGTCCTGGTTGAAGACAAGCTTTTTTCTACCTTGGACCCGGTGACGCGTCGACTGGCTTTGCCTGATGGCAAACAGGTCTTGCTGACCGATACTGTTGGTTTTATTCATAAGCTGCCACCATCTATAGTTGCTGCCTTCAGAGCTACGCTGGAGGAATTAACCGAAGCCGACTTGTTATTACATATAGTTGACATAACGCATAATGATGCGGCTGAGCAGTTTCAGACAGTACAGGAAATCCTTGCCGAGCTAGGCTTAGCCAACAAGCCGCAGTTAACAGTCCTGAACAAGATGGACGTAGTTGCTGGTAACCAGGAGGATATGAACAGATTAGCTCTGACCGCGGTTATAAAACCGCCGGAAGATAATACGTTAGCCATCTCAGCGTTGAAAGGCTGGGGACTAAACAGGCTTCTGGATAAAATAGACGTCCATATAAGCCAGCATCTTGACAGAAACGATAATAAATATTAAAATAGCTCCACTTCGCAAAAGTGCCATTTAGCGAAGCATATGTATGAGCTATATCAGCTGGGTTAAAAGATGCTAGAGCCGCTTATAGATGATTTCCTGGAATATCTCGAGGTCGAAAAAGGACGCTCCCCGCTAACAATCCGTGAATACAGGCATTATCTAAGCCGTTTCCTCGACTGGCTCAAGGCAAACTCCAAAGCAATAGGACCTGATGGCATAACATCAGAGCTTATTAGAAGATATCGGTTGTACCTGGCTCATCTATGCAATCCGGATGGAACATTATTAAAACGTGTCACTCAGACTTACCATATTATCGCCTTGAGAGCTTTTCTTCGATATCTACTTGTTCAGCGGGATATTGCTACCCTATCCCCAGACAAAATCGAACTGCCGAAGCAAATTCAACGCTCAGTCGCTTTTCTGAACTCGGAGCAAGTAGAAAGGCTGCTTAACAGCCCAAAAATATCTGACGAGACTGGCCTTAGAGATAAAGCTATCCTAGAAACTCTGTTCAGTACCGGGCTCAGAGTTTCGGAATTGGTACGACTGAATCGTGATCAGATAAACCTGGACCGTAAAGAATTCGGCGTCAGAGGTAAGGGAGATAAACTAAGGGTTGTCTTTTTATCAGACACAGCAGCCCAGTGGCTCGAGCGCTATCTACAAACGCGCAAAGACAGCTTCAAGCCGCTATTTAGGCGCTACAGCGGCAGAGTTGATACCATAAAGGATGGCGAAAAGATGCGGCTGACTGCAAGGTCGGTACAGGAAATCGTCAACAAATATGCCAAAAGATGCGGTTTGCCCATGGAAGTTACCCCGCATACCTTGAGACATTCCTTTGCCACAGACCTGCTAATTGGTGGCGCTGACCTTCGCTCTGTGCAAGAAATGCTTGGCCACGAAAGCATTCGAACAACACAGGTCTACACCCACGTCACCAACAGACATCTTAAAGAGGTTCACAAAGCTTTTCATAACAGAAACAAACGCCGAGAATAAGGAGGAATATGGTGGCTAAAACCTCGGCACAGGCAGGGCTGCCCTGGCATGTTGTTGAAAAGGCCATTAAGCATGAGAGTGAATGGCTGCGAAGGGTGGTCGTTCAGAGCGCTACTGAAAAAATACCTGGTTGTGATGAATGTCAATATACGTTTAGGAAAATCGCTCTTCTAATTATTACAGGTAAAATAGAAGCCAAAGAATTTACTGCTGAGGATGGACATGACTTGTGGGATGGTTTGACACAAAGTCATAGTATTGCAAAATCAGCATGGCATGGTGGCGATTGGCATAAAAAAATGATGGATGTGATTACTGCGTACTTTGAACGCGAGAGATTTGAAGTAATTCCAGAACCTTATCTTAGCCAAGGCCGAGCTGATCTTGGTGTTTATAAGGAGGGCTATATGGATCTGTTTATCGAGATTGGAACTACTTCTGTGTACAAGCTATGGTGGAATCTACAGATGTTAGCAGATTGTAAAATTCTGCTGGTGACAGATGAGAATCGGGCTATAGAATTTATCTGTCACGATGCGCATGGTGACAAGATTCGCAGATTGTAAAGGATAGGGTTCAATAAAAAATGCTGCCTCATCTTGATGATTTTCTGTTGAACTTACAGGCTAACAAATACTCTCAGGAAACCGTATATAATTACGAACGAGATTTGAAAGTTTTCGATACCTTCTTGGCTGAAAGTAACCTTGATTTCGAAAAGCTGGATAAAAAGGCTATTACCTACTACAAAAGCTACCTGGTTTCACAGGACCGAAAGACGGCAATCTTGGCTCATCATGGCGATAAGGAGCTTGACTCGAGCTCTGTCAACCGGATGTTGTCAGCTATTCGCTCTTATCTGCACTACCTTATAGATATGGATTATCCTTGCCCACTGCCACCAGAGGCAATTAAGTTAACTAAGGCTGGGAGAAAGCACCCACAAGTGGCTGAATTCGATGATTTAGTCAGACTGATCGAATCGCCAACTTCGTTGGAATCAGATCCTAAGGTAGCTTTAAGAAACCGGGCTATGTTGGAGATATTGTTTGCCACTGGTATGCGGATTTCCGAGCTATGCAACCTCAATCGTGGCCGGGTTGATGACAACGGGCGTATATTCATCACTGGCAAAGGTAAAAAGCGGCTTTTTGTCTATTTAACGCCACGAGCCAGGCAGCATCTTGATAACTACCTTGCCATGCGGGATGATGCCGCTGCAGCTTTATTCGTCCCTTATGCTGGCAGGAATGTAGGCAAACCAAAGAGACGGATTTCCACGAACTATCTCCAGGACCGAATCAAGAGGTACCGGGAAAAGCTCAAAATAAACGTGCCTACTTCGGCACACTCTCTAAGGCACGGCTTCGCTATGTACCTAGCCGAAACAGGCGCTAATCCAGCAGCAATTCAAATTCTCCTTGGCCATGAATCCCTGGATACAACTACTCGCTACGTGCATGCATCTGATAAATATGCTGAGGAGACACATAAAAAATTTCACCCCTTAGCATAGAGAGCGAATTTCATAGTACTGTTGCTTTAAATGCGCGAATTATATTTAATTGAGGACAATAGCTGTGAATAGAGGTGAAGTTACTCTTGACAATGTACGAAACGGACTCGAGAGATTCAACAAGGAACACGGCCATTATCCAGCTGCTGAAGAAATCGACATTTGCCCATATTTACCTTCTGCTAGACAAATTCAGAAAAAATTCGGTGGTTTAAAAAAGCTCAGAAGTGTCTTAGGGTTGAATGACCTCGACTATCGTACGGGAAGTCGTCGCCAAGTTACAATTAACGAGTTTCTCCGATTAGCTCTAACTTCGGAGAAAGCGACTAAGGAATTTCTTGACAAACGGTAGGGAGAGATATGCGTCCACGAAGAAAATAAGTACGGTGACGGACGAAATAGAGTTGACTTCTTTGTTTATGCGAAGGAAAATTTTGCAGTAGAGGTATTCAACACATACTCTATTAGAAATTTAGCCAAAAACCTGAATATCAAGCTGCATAAATTCAGTGATTTTCCTTTTAGACTATATTTTGTTGTTACCGGGGGAGATTTTTCACAAGAACTTATCGATGCCTTAATTGCGAACAAAAAGGATTTACCACTGTTACCCAATATGAAGTGTCTAACAGTCGAAGAATTCGAGAAAGAATGCATACGCAACCTACCACCCTTGTCTATAAGAACGCGATACACTAAGGCGTTTCCTCATAAGATCGCACTATTTGATGAACCTTTCAGTAACTCATAGTCAATGTTATAAATCTGAAATCTGGATGCATCGACGGAGAATTTTGCACCTGGGCCAAAAGAAATATATTAAGAAAAGAGGTCCGTCAGGCCTTTCATAGTAGAGACAAAAAATAACTCTAATATATTATGTCAAGTGCTTTGGGGTCTGGTATTATCTCCCAGTATCTGCCCTAACATATAAATTCATTGGCACTTTCATGGTGCTTTTCGATGGCTCCAAGATTATAATCTGAGCATTCAGGCTAGCTGGAAGATATCAAGAGAATATTATAGAATGCAGGCAGTCCTGCTGCGGAGCATTTGATGGATAAGAAATGAGTAAATACGAGGTCATTATCATCGGCGGCGGCCCAGCTGGCCTTACCACAGGCTTATACACATCCAGAGCCGGGCTGAAGACCCTGCTCATTGAGCGTGGTATATTCGGAGGTCAGATAGTGAATGCCAGACAGGTAGATAACTATCCTGGCTTTCCTGAAGGCATCTCCGGCTTTGAATTAGCTTCGCTTATGCACGAGCAAGCCATCAAATACGGACTGGAGACCATCAACGCCACAGTCACAGCCATTAAGCCGGAAGGCAACTACAGTATCATTACCAACGAGGGCAATTTCGAAGCTGAAGCGGTGATTATCGCTGCCGGCTCGGAATATCGCAAGCTTGAGGTTCCCGGCGAGGAGGAACTTCTGGGACGTGGTGTTTCTTATTGCGCTACTTGCGATGGCTTCCTTTTCCGTAACCTGGATGTAGCCGTGGTCGGAGGCGGCGATACGGCCATTACCGATGCCCTGGAGTTAAGCGAGCATGCCAGTAAGGTCTACATCATACATCGGCGAGACCAGCTCCGTGCCGGGCAAGTACTTCAACAACAGGCTTTAGCGCGGACCAAACTGGAGCCTGTCTGGAATACGGTGGTTGAGGGGATTATAGGAGATAATAAAGTAAGCGGGCTCAGTTTACGCAACGTGAAAACAGGTGAGATTACTAAGCTCGAAGTGGCTGGCGTCTTCGTTGCCATCGGGTTTGAACCCAACAGTCAGAGCTTCGTCGACATCATAGAGCTGGATAAGAACGGTCTTATCAAGACGGATGAGTTGATGGCCACATCGGCGCCCGGCATCTTTGCCGTCGGTGACATACGCAAGAGTTCACCTCGCCAGGTTGCCGGCGCCGTAGGCGACGGCGCTACCGCCGCTCTATCCGTCTTCAAGTATCTCCGCGAAAGAAGCTAGGCTGCAGCCTAAGACCAGTTCCCACACAGCAAGCAAGTAATGAAAGCAAGTTATTATGCCTTTTTAGGCTGACCTGGGATGGTGGGCTCGGCAGGGTTCGAACCTGCGACCAACCGGTTATGAGCCGGTCGCTCTGCCACTGAGCTACGAGCCCGTCAAGTACCTGGAACCTTATCTGAAAGTGATTTCCCCTACCCTATGGGCAAGAATAGTATACCATAGCCCTAAAATCAACTGCATCAACTTGCGCGGTGATATTTGCCGGCTTATCTGTAAACAAAGAAAGACTTGACCGCATATCAAGATTTATTATAAAATTAGCAATTGGAAAATGAGACTGCTAATTTGTTTATCGTAACTTAAATACAGTTGATAATGTCTAACTTCTCCGCTTATTAGGAGGTTTGGCTGTGCCAATTTATCAGTACCATTGCCCGAAGTGTAACTTGAAATTTGAGCTGAAACAGAGTTTCTCTGATGAATCAATGGTTGCTTGCCCCAAATGCCAGAACGGGGCGAAGCGGCTTTTCTCTCCGGTGCCTGTAATCTTCAAAGGACCGGGGTTCTATTCCACCGACAATAGAAAAGGTAGCTCTGAAAGCGCCAGCACGGAAAGTAAGGTAGACAATAAAGAAGATAAAGGCGAGCCTAAGGACTCACAGAAGTAGGCAGCATAACGCTCTTGCCAGCCAGGCTATCCTATGCTACACTCAAACCTGGTCCCTGTAGCTCAGTGGACAGAGCGGCTGCCTTCTAAGCAGCGGGTCGTGGGTTCGAATCCCTCCAGGGACGCATTTAAAATTTTCTTGCCACCTTTAACCTTCTTCCGCCCTTTTAATTTCTGTGCACTCCTGTAATTTCGCATCCGGCAGCGGGCAGAGCAGAATCTAGACCGAGGGTCCTGCGTATGGAAATACTCACCGCAAATGACGCATGGCAAAAGGCGCATCCTGCCACTAATTTCCAATAGAAACATCAACCATATGGCAGACAGCAAAGTATCCGGGAAAAAGTAGACTTCGCAGTTTCGTAAAGCCAGCATTCTGGGGGTCAATGTATTAAGCAGGCGCTTATCCAGTTCAAGCGAAAGATAATATAATGCTGGCCCCTTCAGGTCTCCCTTGTGCCATCTGCTTAGGAGATTCATGTTTGTCCTACTGACCAGATGTATATAACTGTTATCGAGTTTCAAGGCTATACCGTCCCTATGCCATAACACGATATCTTTCAATTCTTTATCGTCCGACGATACCATATCCCACAATTCCAAACAGGTAGCCAAATCACTAATCTCTTCCTGCCACCAAAGCAGGGACTCGCCGAGATGAACTTGTTGCCCGGTATCCCGCTTCTTAAAAACCAGGTTATGCACCGAGTGACGCTTCAATAAGCCATATTTGTTGGCAAAGTTCAATATATTCTTCTCATCTTTACTTGAAAGGCCGGCAAATTGCCGATGCAATGTGTATTCGTCAGGGCTCAATTGCGTTACAAGCACTTCCTTTTTACTCTTCTCCAGAGGAATATATCTACGATGGCGAATGGAATTGGGAGTTATCCACAAAGGCTCTGCCTCCCCCCTTTTCAGGCCAATATTAAATACGGTCGTCAGTATTTCGCTCTCGAAACTACCATCAGCGGAAGTAAGCGGCTGACACTCATTTACCCTGGCTATGACCTCGCTGGTGTCAAAGCCCGGCACAGGGACGCCGCTAAGGGAATAGCCATCCTGGCACACACTTAGCAAAGACGTGTACGCACCAATTTTTATGTCTCTTAAAGAGATTGCATATTCATTACCCATTATCGTTACGGTTATATATTATATTTCCGTAACATCATTTTATAGTATAAACGAGCCTAAGTCAATGGGGTTCAATTTGGGGACCTGGGAACGACAAAAATAGCATCGACTCTCGAAATATCCTATAATTCCGAAGCTGATGGAGAGAAGCCAGCTTAACCGAGATTTATCAAAGTTGAAAGAAAGCCTGGGCTCTCTTCCCGAGGCGACGGCTAATCCTGGTTTCGTAGTTGTCAGCGGTTTGCCGGGAACGGGTAAAACCTTCTTCTGCCGTGAACTGGCCGGGAGACAACCATTTTGTATACTTGAGAGCGATGCGCTGCGTAAAGTTTTATTCCCTTCACCTGATTACAGCCCTACCGAAAGTGCTAGTCTCTTCGCTGCAGTACACAGCCTCATCGAATGGCTTCTAAAAAATAACGTGCCCGTTATCTTCGATGCTACCAACCTATCAGAATATAATCGCGAATATCTTTATCGCATAAGCGACAGAGCTGGAGCCAGGCTGGTTCTGATAAGTGTTGAAGCACCGCCGATGGTAGCCTACCAACGTCTCCAGGCACGAAAAAGCGGAACTATTCCAGATAGTAAATCAGATGCTGACTGGGAAATCTACAGGCAGATGAAGCCAAAAGCGGAGAAAATCCAACGCAATCACTTTGTAGTGGATACCTCGCGGGATATCACCCCCGTGATTGACAAGATAATTCGCACCTTAAATCGCTGAAATCACATGGTGAAACAACCGAGGGCATTCCTTTCCAGCGTATAATGGGATAAAATAGATGTTAGATAAGCCCTGAAAGACCTGGAAACCTGAAACTAAGCGGGGGCTTACATACTGAGGAGGCGAAGTTGGAAGTAAAAGTAATCACCAGTGATATTACCAATATCAAAGCTGATGCTATTGTAGTCAACCTTTTTGAAGGAGTAGAGCGTCCCGGGGGAGCAACAGGAGCCGTGGATAAGGCTCTGGGTGGAGCTATCACCAAACTTATTAAACAAGGCGAGATCAAGGGGAAGCTGAATGAAATCAGCATTATCCATAGCCTGGGCAAGGTTCCGGCGCGTATAGTGGCGGTTGTCGGACTGGGCAAACAGTCAGATTTCACTATCGACAGGATTCGCACTTCAGCCGCGGAACTCTGCCGCTCCTTAAGGAAGCTAAATTGCCGTCGAATAGCCACCATCGTTCATGGTGCTGGCATCGGTGGAGTTGAACCTGAAGCAGCAGCTCAAGCTATAACGGAGGGCAGTCTACTGGGACTGTACAGATTCCGAAAGCACATGACTAAAGAGTCTGAAAATCAGGAAGTAGCAGAACTGCTTATTGTAGAAAGAGAGGCGACTAAGTTACCGGCCTTGGAGCAGGGCTGCCGTAGAGGAAAAATCGTCGCCGAAGCTACAAATTTGGCTCGAGATTGGATAAATGAGCCAGCCAATTATATGACGCCGACGGATATGGCAAAAGTAGCCCAGCAGTTAGCCAAGGCTCACAGCCTAGACTTGACTATACTGGACCGCGAGCAAATGGAAAAAGAGGGAATGGGGTCGCTTTTAGGAGTAGCTAAAGGAAGCTGCCAGCCTCCAAAACTGATAGTATTAAGTTATAGAGGTGATAAGAAATCACCCGTTACCGTTGGCTTTATTGGTAAAGGTATAACCTTCGATTCCGGTGGTATATCAATTAAGCCATCAGAGGACATGTGGGAGATGAAAGGCGATATGGCTGGAGCTGCTGCTGTTATGGCAGCCGTTAGCGCCATCGCTCAACTGAAACTAAAAGTCAATGTTACCGCCATTGTTCCGGCTACCGAAAATCTGCCTAGTGGTAAGTCTCTAAAGCCAGGCGACATTTTGGAAGCCATAAACGGCAAGACTATAGAGGTAGTAAACACCGATGCCGAAGGAAGGCTAATCCTGGCCGATGCTCTTGGCTATGCCGTGAAGAAAGGCTTTTCATCATTGGTCGATATAGCTACCCTGACAGGCGCCTGCCACGTAGCCCTGGGAGATGTTTGCAGCGGGATATTCGGCAATTCCCAGGAACTGATAGATAAGATAGTTAAGGCTGGGACTGAAGCTGGAGAGCGTCTATGGCAAATGCCGATGTACGAAGAATACAAGGAAAAGAACAAAAGCGATGTAGCCGATATCAAGAATAGCGGCGGGCGATATGGTGGTGCTATCACCGCGGCACAGTTCCTGGCTGAATTCGCTGGTAAGACGCTCTGGGTACATATCGATATAGCGGGTACTTCCATGGCCGACAAGGAACGTGGTTATTTAGTAAAAGGAGCCACGGGTGTCTGCGTGCGAACTCTGGTAAATTTTGCGCTGAATGCGGCAAAGTGATATGCAACCGGTTAGACTCCGTTTCTAGCTTACAGTGATAATTGATTAGATACCCAGGAGGTGCATTATGAAGGTTAAATGGCTGGGACATGCCTCTTTCCTGATTAGCTCTGAGGCTGGCCTCAAGATTATTACCGACCCTTACCCTCAAGGTAGTGGGCTCAGTTATGCGCCAATAAACGAAGCTGTGAATATTGTGACCATGAGTCATGACCACTTCGACCACAACAACGTCTCTTCGGTGCCGGGCAAGCCTCAGGTAATCACCGGCATCGGCGTAAAAGAAATAAAAGGAGTTCAATTCAGGGGTGTCGATACTTACCATGACGATTCACAAGGAAAAGAACGAGGTGCTAACACGGCATTCTGCTTTACTTTGGACGGGATAAAGCTGTGCCATTTAGGCGACCTGGGCCACAGGCTCAGCCAGGAGCAGATAGCCGAAATTGGCAGTATAGACATATTGCTTATCCCGATTGGTGGCGTTTTCACCATTGACGCCAAAATGGCAGGTAAAGTAAGCGATGATTTGAAGCCAAAGGTTGTCATGCCCATGCACTATAAAACGGCTAAATGCGATTGGCCGCTAAACACGATTGATGATTTTCTGGCTGATAGGAAGAACGTTAAGCAATTGACTTTGAGCGAGATAGAGTTCAAAGCCGGCAAGTTGCCGGAAGTTACTGAAATTGTAGTACTTCAACCGGCGTCATAATACGGGAATTTTACATGAATACGAAGGTTCTACTCGGCCGCCAATTTCTCCCAGGCTGAGCGAGCAGCTTCCATCTCCGCAGCTCTTTTGTTTTTTCCAAAACCAGTTCCCAATACCCTATCCCCGAGCCTAACTTCAACAATGAAGCTTTTGTCATGGTCGGGACCAGAAGCTTCCACAATGCAGTAAGTTGGCAGTAGTTTGTATTTAGCCTGAGTGAACTCCTGCAATAGAGTTTTATAATTTCGCCCTATCCCCTTGGCTCTCATCTCCTCAAGCTGATTGGCAAATTTGGCTAAAACGAAATCCTTGGCGACATTTAATCCTTGGTCAATATATACGGCTCCAATCAGGGCTTCGAAGGCATCAGCCAGATTAGTTTGTTTCCCGCGTCCTCCAGTCGCCTCCTCCCCCTTTCCCAAAAGTAGATAATCGCCGAGCTTAAGTCCGGCGGCAATGTCCGCCAGAGTTTCCTGGCGAATTAACGATACACGAATCTCGGTTAGGTCACCTTCGCCAAAATTAGTAAACTCACGGTACAGTTCCTCAGCAACTATAAAACTTAATAGAGCGTCGCCGAGGAATTCAAGGCGCTCGTTGTCGGTAATTGGAGAACCTGGATTCTCATTGATATAAGAGGAATGAATAAAAGCTTGCTGCAGTAACGACTCATCTTTGAAGTTTATCGCGATAACCCGCTGCAGAGCCTGCCAATCAATCAAAGTCCGCAATCCTCCTTAGCTGAGTATAGCAACGAGTCGGCAACGGTGGCAAATTAGACTTCGCGCGAAGACTAACTTCTAATTATAAAAACAGCGTCGAATATGCGTCCAGTACCGCAGTTAAAAAATAAGGCGGGACAAAGATACAATATTCCTCAGTCCCGCCTATATTACTTCCTATTTTACGCTTGTTATAACGTTTATTCTGTACTGAAAGTTTATGTCGTATATTGCTATTATACTGCCGATGTATGATGTAGGTAATGATGATTTAGTACCAAGAAGAGTAGGAATTTGGTCATAGATACGGCAAAGTCTCGGAA
>Ga0315295_10001589_pt1 | contig 19479 bp, 23 predicted proteins | sample YL17G14_0_MG_FD_204453 | JGI IMG/M metagenome (GOLD analysis project Ga0315295, IMG submission 204453) | Sediment microbial communities from Yellowstone Lake, YNP, Wyoming, USA - YL17G14_0 | ecosystem: Environmental > Aquatic > Freshwater > Lake > Sediment | place: USA: Wyoming | collected...
GGACCAGACCCAGATGAGGTAGCAGCCGCCGAGTCAAAGCTAAAAGGTGCCCAGACTTCGTTAGACGCTGCTAAGGCGGCACTGCAAGACTTGGAATTAAGGGCACCTTTCAGCGGTACAATCGCCAAATTAGACCTGAAAGTGGGCGAAAGTGCCACTTTGGGGCAGGCGGTCGTTACAATAACAGATTTATCACAATGGATAGTGGAAACTGATGATCTAACTGAAATAGAAGTTGTAAATATCCAGCAGGGACAAGCAGTAACAGTAGTTCCAGACGCACTGCCTGAGGCAAGTATCGTAGGGACAGTAGAATCCATCAACGATGTGTACGAGGAAAAGCGCGGTGACATCACTTATACAGTTAAAATCGCCCTTACCGATCCTCCCCCGCAGTTGCGTTGGGGTATGACTGTCGCAGTGACATTTGCGAAACCATAATTGAAGATGACTAGTAAAAGCGTTGGTGGGGTTTTACCCACACCAACGCTTTTACTATAATATACCTAGCTACCATTAGCGATTGATTATTATCTGGGGAAACAAGCAACTCGGCGGTTAAACCTGCAAGTGACTGGTGTTGTGAGAGTTCTAATCATCGTTAAGCAATGGGGCGTGATCACTGTCGTCAGACCTCTATTGGAACAAATCAGGATTAGCGGATATTGGCTTTCAGATTAACTTGTCATGATTGCAGCGCGTTTAGCTGGAGAGCGTTAAATTCCCTTGTTTTGTAGGTTACACCTAGATTGAAGATTGAAAATATTTTCTAATTCAGAATATTGAGCAAGTAGTCAGCAACTTCCCCCAGGTCATTAAATTTACAAGTAGGTTTATAAGGAGATTGATCCAGGTCAGATAAGCGCGTCTCCCCACTCAGCACCAACACCGTGGTTATGCTGGAAGTCTGTCCCAGGGCAATATCGGTATAGAGGCGGTCGCCAACCATAGCCAATTGGGCGATGATCAGGTTTAACTTTTGTGCAAGTTCATCAATAATGATGCGATTGGGTTTACCGATCACCTGGTCTGGTTCTCGTTTGGTTGAGGTTTTAACAAACGCAATCGTGGCACCAATATCCGGCATAAACCGGTTTCGGTGGGGCAATTATATTCTGGGTGAGTCGCTATGTAGGGCAAACCCACCCGGACAAAATCACACAGTTTCCAGAGCTTCTGGTAGGTCAAGGTGGTATCAAATCCGAGCACAACAACATCGGGCTGATCGTCCACAAGTTGAAACCCATGCTGGCGAAATCCATCTTGAAGCGAGGAAGTTCCAACCACATAGAGCCTCGCCTGAGGAAAGGTCCTTACCAAGTAACGGGCGGTTGCTTCACCTGATGTAAAGACTTTACCTTCAGGGATTTCCAATCCCAGGCGGCAAATTTTTTCAGCATACAGGCGGTAGTTTTTCGAGGAGTTGTTGGTCAGGAAGATAAAGTCCTTGCCTTGTGCTTTTACGGTATCAATGAAGCGCAGTGCACCTTCTACCAAGTGTTCGCCCAGGTAAAAAGTGCCATCCATATCCAGGAGAAAGTAACGGATGGAGGCTAAAGGGTCAGTCATGCGGTGTACCTTCCGCTAATGGAGTGAAATAGGTTGGGGAGATGGCGCTTAGTTCCACATGCCAATCTCCAGTAAAATCCATTAACCATTTATTCCTCCCAGCCTGGCTTAGGGCTTTAAAACCAGCCTCCCGCATCCATTGACATATGATTGGTCCGCCGTGAGGATCAGGCTGTGGGGTGCCATTATTAGCAGGCAGGCCGGAGTAGCCGCGCAAATAACCAGATGACCCATCGATTTGATCGCGTGCTGCCTGGGAAAGCTGCTTATCCGCAATCGCCACAGCATGAATGTGAAGTGGCGAGCCGGGATAAACCTCACCCAGGTCACGGAACCAGGCAGCAAACCCAGCCACGCGTAATGCATGTATTAGAGGTTCAATCTCGTGATAGAGAATTGTGTAGCGAGGATTGGTCTGGCTGATAACGGAGAGGTCAACCGCCCCACCACCAGCGTGGGTGCCAAAACTCCCGGGTTCGGTATCACTGTAACTACCTTGAGTGATGGCGCTCCCGGTAATATCTATGGGACAGGGTTCTGGACCGCATTTTACCTGGTATAGTTTCGCTGCGTATTGCAGCATGACATAAGTGCGCTGGTTCAGCCGCCATTTTTCTATATGAACGATGGTGTAATCCTCGGGTGGCGCTTTGCAACCAGCAGGCTCCAAAGGAGGAAAGGCTGTTGGAGTGAATATTGCTGTGGTGGAAACAGGGGTTGGATTAGGAAATGGAGTGGGGATCACCGATGGGACAGGTGAAGTTGTGGCTATCACTTCCTGGCCTGGTTGTACTAGTGTCATTACGGGAACAGGAGATGTATTGAGTCCTTGCCCACACCCGGATAGGAGCAGCACAGACAACTGTAGAATAAAACCACGCCGGTGCATATCGATTAACCATTGCGCGCCAAGACAATCTCAGCCATGATTGCCAGAGCGATCTCTTCTGGGGTGTGGGCATGGATATCCAGCCCGATCGGGCCATGTAGTCGGTCTACCTGGCTTTCCGTAAATCCGGCTTCCAACAGGCGCTTGTGGCGCGCCACCTGGGTCTTGCGACTACCCAAAGCTCCAATATAAAAGGCCGGGCTAGGTAAAGCAGCAATCAGGCCTGGATCGTCAATTTTGGGGTCATGGGTCAGCAAGACCACCGCAGTCGCAGGGGTGATGCCCACTTCGGCCAGAGCTTCATCTGGCCAGGCATGGACAAGGCGATCTACAGACGGGAAACGCGCCTGGCCGGAAAAATGGCGGCGTGGGTCAATGATGATCGTGCGGTATCCAAGGATTTTAGCTAACGCCACCAGCGCTATAGCAATATGCACACCGCCCACAACGATCAAGGTTGGCGCGGGTAATAAGACATCGACAAAGATCTCTATTGAACGTTCAACCGGTAAAATCATCCGCCGAGATTCGCCTATTGATAAAACTGTGCCAACCACAGTCTTAACTACCGCATCCAGCTCTTCACTTATCGTGCCGAATACTTCACCAGATTCCAAAACCACCATTTCTTTTCCAGGCAGCAGGGCTGGGCCACGAACTACGGTGACATAAGCAACCGGGCGAGCGTGATCTATGGCTTCCTTGAGATACTTAAAAAGTTCCCAATCCATTCGCCGGATAAAAACATCAATCTGCCCGCCGCAAGCCAAACCAACACTCCAGGCAGAATCATCGGAAACTCCGAAATGCAACAACTGCGGTTTTCCGGTTAGCAAAACTTCGATCCCAGCTTCTACTACCGCCCCCTCAACACAACCGCCGCTCACCGAGCCGGTCATTTCGCCATCCGAGGTTAACGCCATCTTCGCTCCCACCGGACGTGGTGATGAGCCAAAGGTTTCTATCACCGTAGCCAGCGTAACAGGTTTGTTCAGGGCATGCCAGTGTTCGATATCAGTGATTATCTCTTGCATAATTATTTTAATTATACCGCACCTGATTTTTTCAGATCCTCAACCAACCCCCTGACTATATTTTTCACCAGCCCCGGTCCGGTATAAACCAACCCGGTGTACACCTGTACCAGGCTGGCACCAGCCTCCAGTTTCTCGCGGGCATCCTCTGCACTCATAATCCCACCCACACCAATAATGGGCAGCTTGCCCTCGGTATAGTGGTAAATCTTACGCACCATTTCAGTGCTGCGCTGGCGCAAGGGCGCACCGCTCAACCCACCCTCTTCCTGTGAAAAACGGCCATAACTCAAACCCTTCCGGCTCAAGGTGGTATTCGTAGCGATGACCCCGTCCATGCCAGTCCGGGTAATCGCATCCAGGGCATCCTTTAATTCTACATCTGTAAGGTCAGGAGCCAGCTTGACCAATACCGGCACTTGCCTGGTGCTCCCCTGAGCAGTTATCAATTTCCGGTGTAAATCCACCGCGGTCAACAAGTGCGCTAAAGCCTGGCGCGCCTGCAAGCAGCGCAGACCGACTGTGTTCGGAGAACTAACATTGATTACCAGGTAATCTGCCAGGGGTGCAAAGGTCTTTACCAGGGTGACATAATCCTGGGTGGCCTCTTCCAGTGGGGTATCCTTATTCTTACCCAGGTTAACTCCCAGCACAAGACCAGGTGGCCGCTGTCTGTTTAATTGGCGAGCGACAAATTCCGCTCCCCGGCCAGGAAATCCCATACGGTTAATGATAGCCTTTTCTTCCGCAATGCGGAAAATACGCGGCCGGGGATTGCCGGATTGAGGTCGGGGCGTCACCGTGCCCACCTCGATATGTCCAAAACCCAGGCATGCCAACCCACGCCAACCCAACCCATCCTTATCATAACCAGCTGCAAGCCCGACCGGATTAGAGAAAGTCAGGCCAAAAACCTGCGCTGGCACAGCCGGCACAGCGAATATAATCCTCATGAGAGTACTGAACGGTGGTAAAGCAGCAACCAGCCGCACCAGGTTTAATGTCAGCATGTGCGCCTGCTCAGGTTCAAGGCGAAATAGAAACGGGCGAAGGAGAGAATACATACTTCACCCCCCTAGCTCCACTCCACATTAATGGAGAAGGGGAGGATCATCCGAAAAACTGCCTAACCGCAGCGATATGTTCCACGGCCACAACACCACTTTCTTCCCAAATATCCAACAACTGAGTCAGGGTATAAACAGCATGTAGGTGGTAACCGGCTTGAGCCAGGGCTTCCCTGGCACCCGATTGGCGATCAATCAGCACGACCACATCCTGTACCCTTAACCCAGCCTGGGTTAATCTCTCGATGGCCTCGAATTTGCTGCCGCCAGTAGTCGCCAGGTCATCGATGATAATCACCTGTTCACCTGCCTGGTATTTCCCTTCGATCTCGGCTTGGGTACCATAAGCCTTGGTCTCCTTGCGGGGATAGACCAGCGGCCAGCCGCTGCGCAGGCTTATGGCAGTCGCAATGGGCAAGGCGGCGTAAGGTATAGCTGCCAATCGGTCAAAGACCAGGTTTTCCAGGATAGGCAGATAGGTCCTGGCGACCTTTGCAAGTAGAGCCGGGTGCGAGACTAACTCCCGCAAATCGATATAGATCGGTGACAGGAGGCCGGATTTGAGCGTGAATTGGCCGAACTTAATACAGCCGGTTTCGACCAGAGCGGTGGCGATATCAAATTCTAGTTTTTGAATGGTAGCTCTCGGTTTGTGGATGACAAACCGCCAATTGCTGATCGCTGACCGCTGACCACTGACCGCTGTTTGCTGTTCGCTAACTGCTGCCTGCTCCTGGTTAATCGCCTGGCATAAATCCAAAGCGGCCTGATGCATGTCAACGGTCTGCGAAATCCCGCGTGAAACCGCCACCAGCATCCCCAGTCCATCAGTACGCAGGCCAGCCTGTAGAGCTGCCCGCAAATCACCACCCTGAGCCCCTACACCCGGCGCCAGGAACCACAGATCAGGAGCCAGGAGGCGCACCCGTCTAAGTGATTCAGGGTGTGTAGCCCCCACTACCAATCCCAGGTTATCCTGCTGGTTCCAGGTTTGCGCCAGACGAGCTACAGCCTCATAGACCGTATCCCCATTATTCACTGCAAGGTCCTGCAGGTCAGCCGCTCCCGGATTTGAGGTTTTGCATAACAAGAAGACACCTTTTTCAGGGTCATTTAGAAATGGCTGCAACGCGTCAGACCCCAGGTATGGATTGAGTGTGATGGCATCCACGCCTAGCATTTGGAAAGCCGCCCGAGTATACGCCTGGGCGGTCGAGGCGATATCGCCGCGCTTGGCATCCAGGATCACGGGGATTTCATCTGGAATGGCAGCAATTACGTCCTGAAGAACATAAAACCCCTCAGGACCAAAAGCCTCGAAAAAAGCGCTGTTGGGCTTGAAAGCCGCGGCCACTTCAAAGGTGTTTTCTATAATCTTAAAGCAGAAATCACGGACTGCCTTTTCGGTATCGACCGGCAAGTCTGCGGGGTGAGGGTCAAGTCCCACACAGAGTATGGAATTTACCCGTCGAACGCGGTTTTCTAAGTGGGATATAAAAGACACCCACAACCTCCTATCCGCAATACCTCACGCCTTTCCCAGCACCATCGCCAGCAACGCCATTCGTACATACAGGCCGTATTCCATCTGCCGGAAATAAGCCGCACGCGGGTCAGCATCTACTTCCATGCTGATCTCGCTCACGCGTGGGAAGGGATGCATCAGGATCATACGGTCCTCGGCCTTGCTTAAGGTCTTTGCGTCAATCACATAGGCTCCCTTGACCAGCTCATACTCCTGGGGGTCTGAAAAACGTTCCTTTTGCACGCGTGTCACGTAAAGTACATCAGTTTCTGGAAGAACCTCTTCCAGGGTGGTGTGTTCTTGCTGTGGTATGGCCTTTTCCCTCAATTCAGCAATAATCTCCGGCGGCATCTTTAAAATATCGGGGGAGATGTAATGAATACGCACCCGGTAGAGTGAAAGCAGGCGCGCCAGCGAATGCACCGTGCGCCCATACTTCAGGTCGCCAAGCATCGTTATCGTTAGGCCATCCACCTGGCCTAACTCCTCAAGGATGGTGAACAGGTCGAGCAGTGCTTGGGTGGGATGTTCACCAATGCCATCGCCAGCATTGATGATCGGCTTGCGGGCATACTGGGCAGCCAGCGCTGCTGACCCGACTTCGGGATGGCGTAACACGATCACATCAGCGTAAGCTTCCAGGGTGCGGATGGTGTCGGGTAGCGACTCGCCTTTGACCACCGAAGAGTAACTCACATTATTGATTGGGATAACGCTACCGCCCAGGCGCTCCATCGCCGAAGTAAAGGAGGAAGAAGTGCGGGTTGAGGGTTCGTAGAACAAATTAGCCAGGATTTTTCCCTTGAGCAAGTCAAAAGTGCCCACCCTGGCGACCATTTCGCGCATTTCATGGGCAACGCCGAAAATGTAGGCCAGATCGTCACGGCTAAAATCTCTCACCGAGAGAATATCGCGACCATAGAAAGGGGCGGTCTGCTGATCACCGAGGGGTATATATGGGTTTTTAATTTGACTAGGTGGAACAAAGGTGGACATGACATACTCTCCTTTTAGTAGGCTTAATACCTGCCCCTACGATTGTCGAAAATTCTGACCGAAACCCGGCTGGGCTAATACCTGACCATCCTGATAAACCACCTGATCACGCAGGGTTACCTGCCGGACACGACCGCGCATCTGCCAACCTTCAAATGGCGTCCAGCCGCAACGCGTGTAGAAATCAGCGGCGTGTACTTCCCAACATACATCCGGGTCAACCTCCACCCAGGTCTCAACTTGCGCCGGTAAGCTAAAAATTCGCTGCGGGTTGGTGTACAAGCGCCTCACCAGGTCATCCAGTGTCAGCCGGCCTTCGTGGACCGCGGTCAACAGCAGAGGCAAGGCGGTCTCCAAACCAGGGAAACCAGGCGGTGGGTTCGGGCTATCCTTTTCAGTCACAGTGTGAGGAGCGTGGTCTGTGACGAAGCAATCGATGACATCTAAATTGTCCCATAACGCCTGGAGGTCAGATGGTTCAGCCAGAGTGGGACGGACTTCGCTGCGGCCTTGACCTAAGGCAGGCAAATCCTGACGGGTCAGGAAAAGGTGGTGGGGGGTAACTTCACAGGTGACCTTGAGCCCCCTTTCTTTCGATGCCCGGATGAGCAGGATTTCTTCCCGGCGGGAGACATGGCAAAGATGCACTGTGCGGTCATAAAGCGCCGCCATCAAAATAGCTGCTGCCAGAGTACGACCTTCAGCATGGACAGCGATAGGCATACTGCGCGGCCAGTTAGTAAAATGCGTCTGCCATGATCCAATGTCTGCCAAGCATAAAGGACCGTAGGTTTGGTCAAGATACATTTTTAACCCGGCTGAGCGGGGTGCTAGCGAGACAAGGTTGGTTGCATTGGCCGGGCCGGCTCCCAGATATTGACCATAATCGCAGCGCGCCTTATTTCGAGCGGCTTCCAAGGCTATCATTAAATTATCAGCATCGGTAATTGGAGGCTGTGTATTAGGCATTGCCAGGACAGTGGTAAAGCCCCCTGCTAGGGCTGCTGCTGTACCACTGGCCCAGTCTTCCTTGTGGGTTGCGCCAGGTTCACGCATGTGAACATGGAGATCAATCAATCCGGGGATTCTCATAAAACCAGAAACCACAGATAAACATAGAATTTTAAAAAAACGCTCCAGAGAGCAGTTGCTCGGGAGCATTTACCTCATAGGTGAAGAAAATGATGCCTTCTCATCTACAGTAGATTGTACAGCGATTTCAATATATGTCAAGCATGATTCATTCATATAGATATTATAGATATTTATCTTATTATTGACATTAGACATTCCTTTTGGTATACTGAAGTACCGTATCTAATAATGACTGGATAAAATTATGCAAGATTTTAGTAATGGTTCAATAGATATGAAAAGTACGCGCGATGTCGTTCTCCAGACTCTGTTGTTCAATAACCGCTGTACGATCAATGAGCTGGCGGAGGCGGTTGGTATCAATCCTATTTCAGTACGACACCACATCGCCAAATTAGAAGCTGAGAACCTGGTCATTTCTAAAGAGGAACGCCACGGCGTTGGCCGGCCCAGGCGGGTGTATTTCTTGACACAGAAAGGCATGGAACATTTCCCAAGCAGGTATGTCCAAATGTCCATTCGCTTGCTGGAACAGCTAAAGCAAACCATTTCATCAACTGATGTCAAAAATTTGTTCTCCAAAATCGCAGAGGATATCGTTGCTGATCACACAGACCCTGCTCAATTGGGAGGCCTTAGCCTCGAGAAACGTCTTGATCTCCTGCAAGAAGTCTTATCTCATGAGGGATTTATCGTCTCCTGGGATCGGGAAGGAGATACCTACCACATCCATGAAATCAGTTGTCCTTATATCCATATCGGGCAGACCCATCCAGAAATTTGCGCCCTAGATCAAACCATCATATCCAAAGTCCTGGCTGTGCCGGTCGAAAAGATCAAATGTGCTCTAAAGGATGGAGAGCACTGCACTTACACGGTCAATACGCCAACAAAATAATGACAAAATGAGCAGATTGTGCTCCGCTGCTATGGAGAAAGATGCATGACCGAAGAAGCCAGCTCAAATTCCCAAACCGGCCAGCAAGCTGTCTGGCAAGCTGAGAGCACCCATCCCCTATTGATGAAACCGCTACGGGACAGCTTAAGTACGGTCTACGACCCGGAAATCAGGTTGACCATCCTTGAGTTGGGACTGGTGCGTAACGTGGTAATAGAGGAAAATCATGCTTTTATCACCATGATCCTGACAACGCCTTTCTGTCCCTATGGCCCGGTGCTCCTAGAAGCTGCTCGCCAAAAAGCCGAAGAGGCCCTGGGTATGCCGGTAGAAGTTGAGCTGGGGAGTGAATATTGGAATCCTTCCTTCATGGCTAACGGTGTAGGAGATAATTGGGGGTTATTCTAAACAATTGTATGCCCTGGTATCTCTATGTTGCCATCATCGCTGCGGGATTTGTTGCCGGTTTTATTAACACTCTGGCTGGGAGTGGTTCGCTTGTCACCCTGCCATTACTTATTTTTATAGGCCTTCCCGCCACTGTTGCCAACGGTACAAACCGGGTGGGCGTACTGCTACAAAATATCGTCGGTTTGTCAATTTTCAAACACGGCAAAGTACTTGACATGCGCGGCGTTTTGATTTTGAGCATCCCCTCTGTCATCGGTTCCGTCATCGGCGCTCAGATTGCAACCAATCTAAATGAAGTGCTCATGCGCCGCACCATCGGCGTTATCATGGTCATCATGCTATTTGTCATCTTGTTGCAACCCAAACGCTGGCTTGAGGGTGAATTAGAGAACATCAACAAACACCCCTCTTTACTGAAAATTTTTCTATTTTTCACTATTGGGATATACGGTGGTTTTATCCAGGCGGGAGTTGGTATCTTCTTCCTGGCTGCCCTGGTGCTGGGGATTGGTTATAACCTGGTTAGAGGCAACGCGGTTAAGACCGGCATTATCCTTTTCCAGACCTTTGCCGCTCTGCTGGTTTTCGTCTTTCACAGCCAGGTGAATTGGGCAATTGGGCTGATCTTGTCTATAGGTAATATGCTCGGCGCCTGGATCGCTGCCAAGTTCGCGGTCTCATGGGGGCCTTTATGGGTTCAGCGGGTACTGATCGCGATTGTGGTTATCTCCGCTGCTGACCTGCTAGGGATTATTGAACTGATGAAGAGGTTTATTCTGTCATTGTGAATTACTGCGGCGTTGGCGTGGCCGCTCCAGGCACACCGGAGCCGATAAATACCCTTGGGGTACTCACCGCACCAGCAGAATCCCAAATCGGTTCACCACTTTCATTCGTCCCGGTCTGGCGAACAGATTCAACTGTCCAGCGGAAAACGTGCGGCCGGACGTCATTGGGCAGGAAATCAGTCGGCACGATCAATTTCGTATCTGTTACATACTTGACAGTCTTACGTCCCTGTCCCTCAGTAACATCTTCGATCGTTACAGCATAAGCCTCGTTCTCACGTAGGGTGCCAACCGAAGCCCACTGCAAACTGATACCTTTATCCACCTGGCTGAATGGGGCACCATCCACAGGCAGGAGCAGGTTTGGCGCGGCGTAAGGTGGAGGCGGTGTTGACGTCGGTGAAGGGCCTGGCGTAGGAGCGCGTTTACACAGCGGAATAATCAAGTTAATCTCGGAATAGACTACATCCGATGGCAAGCCATTGTATTCACGGATGGCCGCAATCGGCACGGCATAGCGACTGGCGATACCGCTTAAGGTATCATTCTCCTGTACAGTATAGGTCACTTTCTCGCAGGCCTGCTCCGTGGCATCCGCTGCACTGAGAGTGGCGGTCGGCAATGGGGTATTGGTTGGCGTCGGTTGAGGGATCAGGAGTTTTTGTCCCACAAACAATGTACCGCAGTCCGCTGGCAGGTTATTCAGCAACACGATGCTCGTAATGGAGACCTCAAAGCGAGCTGCAATGGCGATACAGGTATCCGTAGCCGCTACGGTGTAATCATATGGGGTAGGGCTTGGTAAGGGGGTATTGGTCGGAGTCGGGGTCATTGGGGTAGGAGTCAGAGTAAGCGTCGGAGTCAGGGTAGGGCTGGCAGTTGGCGTCGGTTCAACCACCCGGCCTGTGCTGCGCAGCACAAAAAACACCAACACGGCCCCTAATCCCAAGAAGAAAGCCAGTGCAACGAGAGCAACCGGCAAGCTCAAGGTGATTTCCGGCATACGACCAGCCTGTGTGATCCTCTCTATTGGTTCAGCCAAAGAAGTACGACTGGCAGTCAGATCTGTCCTGCAGACCGGGCAGCGAACTGCACTTACGCTGATACGGGTGCCGCAGGTCGGACATATTTTTCCAGGTGAAGTTGGCAGATCAGAACTCATAAAATACCCGCTTGTACTATGAGAGATTATATGTGTTTAAGATAACTGCGTGATTATACCTCAATACCAATACCCGGTGGTATACTCAACTTGGATGCAAACACATAGCGTTTACCTTCATAATCCCTTCTGCCGCCAGCGTTGTACTTATTGCGATTTTAATACATATGCCGGGCTAGACTCCCTAATCCCTGATTATGTCAAGGCGCTATACCAAGAAATTGACTATCTGGGAAAATCTGGCGCTACCCAGACCAGTGAGCTTTTACCCGTCCATACCATCTATTTTGGGGGTGGCACTCCCTCCCTGATCCCCACAGTTTCTATCGGCACGATTTTAGAAAAGCTTGCCAATTCCTTTGATCTTCACCATGATGTAGAGATTACTATAGAAGCCAATCCCGGAACTGTCACGATTGAAGCTTTACGATCTCTGCATACGATGGGAGTGAACCGCCTCAGCCTCGGTGCACAATCCGCCCATCCAGAAGAATTGCGCCTGCTGGGAAGGATACATAACTTCAAAGATGTGATCCAGGCGATGGAGAATGCCCGAGGCGCAGGGTTTGAGGTAGTCAACCTAGACCTGATCTTCGGGCTACCCCACCAAACCCTGGAGGCCTGGCAACAGAGTCTGGATCAGGTTATAGAACTGGAACCTGATCACCTCTCTTTGTATGCACTGACCGTGGAGCATGGTACACCCCTGCAAAAGCAAATCAGCCGCGGTTATCACCCTCAGCCTGATCCTGATCTGGCAGCTGATATGTACGAATGGACCACAGAGCGCCTGGAGCAGGACAACTATCGCCAATACGAGATCTCAAACTGGGCAAAATCAGATACAAATGGCAAAGATTTCACCTGCCGGCACAACCTGCAATACTGGCGCAGTTTGCCTTATCTGGGGCTCGGCGCGGGTGCACACGGCTACACGCATGACATCCGGACTGCCAATGTAATATCCCCACAAGCTTACATCCACCGCTGCCTGAACTCCTCTACAACAATGCATGTTCTGCGCTTCCCACGCACCCCAGCTACGGCTCATGCACATAAAATTGACTGTGCTATGGAAATGAGCGAGACGATGTTCATGGGCTTACGTCTCACTCTTGAAGGCGTCTCTGCAGTCGCTTTCTTGCAACGCTTTGGACAATCCTTGCATGAAGTCTATGGCCAGCACATCGACCGACTGATTCAGCAGGGGCTACTTGAATGGTATAAAGAAGACGTGTTACGCCTGACGCCTAAAGGCAGGTTGCTGGGCAACCAGGTTTTTATCGAATTTGTATGACCTTGGACCCAGAGAATAGCAACCGTAGATAAATGCAGACGTATATTGACTTTAGAAGTAGGGGTTGATTTTCAGCGATCTTTCTCTTATACTGTAGGAAGAAGGAGTGAAGCTATGGTAAAATTTGTAGTCTCATCTGCAGGTGGTGGCAAAAATAAAATCTTATTCACAAAACCTAGACAGATCGAAAATAAAGAATATTTCAGGCTTGGAACAACCTACGGTTTCACGGCTATACTGGATAAATCGAAAAAACCATGGTTGTTAACCGGTGTCATCGGCACACCCAAGGCTTTCGAGACCTACCTCCGGGATGGCGGGGCAGATGAGCAAACCCTACTAGATTTCAGAAAATCTATTTAAATATACGATCAGCGTGATATGTCTTAGTAAAACTGCGTAATAATTTTATATTAAGGAAAAACAACATGGACGACCACCAACAGCCACAAGAAAAAAAGGATATTTGGGATAAATTCGGCCCTCTCACCACACCTCTATCCCTTCGAGGGATACCTACGTGGCTGATATATCTAATGGGTGTACTTGGCCTACTTTATATCCTAAACCCCGGCGCTGGTTTTATTGAATTCATCCCAGATAACCTGCCCATTATCGGCAACCTGGACGAAGGAGTAGCTATTATGCTATTATGGGCTGCCCTGGTTGAATTCTTTGAGGGTCGAAAATACCAGAAGGGTAAATGACCTTTTTCTTCGGTGATCCAATAACAGAAAGGCACGTATGGCTGACTTAACCCGTCAAGAAGTCATTAAAATTTTAGCGACTACAGAAAAGGCCAGGCTGGCAGGGGTGGATCTATCTGGGTTGGATCTCAGCGGCTTAAATTTTGCCAACGCCGATCTTACCCGAGCCAATCTCTCCAAAGCGAATCTGTCCAATGCCTATATGCGGGGCGCTCGGATCGAGTATGCCAACCTGGAAGGGACTCTATTGGTTGGCGCCAATCTCAAAGAAGCAAACCTTAAAGGAGCCAACCTGAATAATGCCGATATGACAAACGCGAACCTGAAGGATGCCATGCTATACAGCGCTTCCTTGCAGGGCGCACGATTAAACTCTAACGACTTCCAACGGTAGGATTTTTACGCGGAGATGAGCGATAAAGGTGGTACTGACAATGCTCTAATGGAGTTCTTGGTACTGGAAGTCCAGGCCTGTAAGGATTGGGTCAAACAGGCTGATGGACGGGCTTTTGAGATGTTCTATGCGAAAGTACTGGCCAGTCTCAGGGAAATTGGAATCAGCACATTGAATCCTATATCTTTCTATGACTTATCTCTAAAACAGAGATTGGATGAGTTGGACAGACTGGAAACCAACCACAGAGTTGAACTGGAAGCTGCCTTCATCGCCACCTGGCTTTCCAAGGAAATGCGTGAACACCGGGAAGCTTGCCACAAGAAAGTCAAGCAAGTAGGCAAGTAAAAGATGATATGATTACTTAGGAGGAGAAAGATGCATAAAAATCCAATATATCTAATATCTGCACTTGTCGTCCTCCTGACGGCCTCTCTCGCTTGTAAAACTGTCAGTGGCATTGTCCAGCCTGAGCAACCCCCTATCAGTAATGCCACAGGCAACAATAACGTCCTGCCAACCCAACCCGTTGAACCCAGCGCTTCCCTGGAACAGGAGCAACCCAAGCAGAGCGAAGGAACCAGCCCTGATACTGAATTCCCGCTGCCATCTGAAGTTCAAAATCTACAAAAAATAGATTCCCAGGATGCTGGTTTCACCTTCATGACCACATTGAGTATTAAGGATGTGATCCAATTCTACCGGGAAGCCTTCACCAAACAGGATTATTCTGAACGCAAAATCCTCACATCTATAGGAGATTCTACTTTCAGCATTGTTTTTGATGGAGCTCCCAATGGAAAAGCCATCGTCGTGCAAGGTGTAGACGTAGGAGCCGGTATTGTCAGTGTCAGTATAAGATATGAAAGTGTATAGGTATATAAAATAAATGGAACAAGAAATTAACCAAAAGAAACTTGCTGTATTGATTGATGCCGACAACACCCAACCGGCGATAGCCGAAGCTCTGCTGGCAGAAATCGCCAAATACGGCATAGCCAGTGTCAAGCGCATCTATGGCGATTGGACTACGCCCAGCTTGAAAGGCTGGAAAGATGTCCTGTTGGAATATGCCATCCAGCCCATCCAACAATTTGGTTACACGACGGGCAAGAACTCCACCGATAGCGCTATGATCATCGATGCCATGGATTTGCTCTACACCGAACACCTGGATGGATTCTGCATCGTGTCCAGCGACAGCGATTTCACCCGCCTGGCATCCAGGATTCGCGAAGCCGGCCTGACCGTCTATGGCTTCGGAGAACGCAAAACCCCCAAACCCTTTGTTGGCGCCTGTGATAAATTCATCTATGCAGAAATATTACGCGAAGACGAAGCAGCCCCTCCTATTCAAAAGAAAAATGCCAATGAATTGAAGGGCGATTCCAGGTTGGTTAACCTGTTGAGAAATGTGGTTGAAGATTCTGCCGATGAAGATGGGTGGGCTTACCTGGGCGCGGTGGGCCAAAATATCGCCAACCAGTCACCTGAGTTTGACCCCCGGAACTATGGGTATAATAAGTTGAGCGATTTGCTGCGCGCCACCCAGCTTTTCGATTTCGATAGGCGGGTTTCGGCTGACTCACATGTCACGACTATATACGTACGGGACAAGCGCAAAAAAACTCGCACCTAATAAGGGATCAATCTATTTATCATTTTATTGTTAAAATATTTTTTTTGTCGATGCTTGCCGTTTCATTGGCCGGTTGTAGTAGCAAGGAAGTAAAAAGCGATAATACCTGGGGGCCTCTTGGCGACCAGAAATCACCCACCTTCACGCCCACCACCAGGATTTTGCCCACACGTACTCCCACAATTAATCCGATCTCCAATACTATCCCGCTGACCGAACCGCTGGACCTCAAATTTGAGGCCGAGGATGGTCAAGTGTTGGATGGGCGGTTTTACCCTCCCTCGGTCTGCCCGGCAGCGCTAATGATCGTTTATTTCCCCTGGGAAAATGGCGACCTGAATGATTGGAAGACCATCAGTCAATATTTCCCTAATAATATACCCTATGGGGTGTTTACATTCAATCCGCGTAGCTGCCAGGGGAGCTGTAAAACCTGGGATCGATCCGGTTGGCTGCTGGATTACAGGGCAGCTCTTTCTGCATTTACCAGTCTGCCCTGCGCAAAGCCGAGCCCGGTAGTCACATTTGGATCGTCTGTGGGAGGAGATGGGGCCTTTTATGCCTGTAGCCTGGATGAAAACTGCGCGGGTTCCCTGGCTTTCTCACCTGGGGGCTGGATCAGTATTCCTTTCGAAAAAGAAGTAGAAACCCTGGTCACCCAAAAGAAACATGCTTGGTCGATTTTTGCCCAGGATGATTCCAATATCTTGCGCCTCTATCACCCCGAGTGGAGTAAATACTACCGTGAGATCATTGTTAAGGGTGATAAGCACGGCAATCAATTATTTAATAACTATACGATGGGTGTAGTACTAGAGATTTTCAGGATCGAATTGGAATGTGCTACCTATTCTGAACTGTCATGTCCTCTGCCTGACAGCACGCCAAAACCCTGGTAAAATCACACCTATGCAAAAAGTAATTATTAAAGCGTATATAAAAAGATACATTCGCATGGCATTGATATGCTCTGCACTTGGTGTATTGGGTCTGGTAGTAGCACGTTTTTTCACCGCCCGGTATGCCTCCACACGCATATCCAGTGTTAAGGCGGCGCCGCACCAGCCAGTGGCGATTGTCTTTGGCGCCGGCTTGCGCCGGGATGGTTCCCCCACCGCCGTGCTGCGCGAACGGATTGCTACCGCGGCCGATTTATATCGGGCAGGGAAAGTGGACAAACTTCTGCTTTCCGGCGATAACAGCTTCATTGGCCATAACGAGCCTGAGGCCATGCGCCAGTATGCCATCAGCTTAGGCATGCCGGATGAGGACCTCGTGCTTGATAATGCAGGCCGGCGCAGCTATGATACCTGCTACCGGGCGCGTACTATTTTCAACGTGCGTAACGCCATCCTGGTCACCCAGCCCTTTCATCTACCGCGCACGCTGTACACTTGTAACTCGCTGGGTATTGACTCGGTGGGCGTCCCTGCTAACCGCCTGCGATACCATCGGGCTTTAATGACCTTTTGGAACCTGCGCGAGACCTTTGCTACCCTGGTAGCCTTGTGGGAGGTCAATGTTTCACACCCGACCCCTATCCTGGGCAAACCCGAACCCATCTTTCCGCATGAGGTACAGTTATGAATCGAGAAGAAGCGCTTGCCATCGTCAAAGAATATATTAAGAATGAGAACCTGATCCACCACATGTTGGCAGTCGAAGCCGCTATGCGATTTTATGCCGAGAAGTTCAATGAGGACGTGGAGAAGTGGGGTATCACTGGCCTGCTCCACGACTTCGATTGGGAAATCCACCCGACTCTGGAAGGACATCCATCCGAAGGAGCACCGATCTTGCGAGAGCGCGGCGTACCGGAGGAGAACGTGCGTGCGGTTTTGAGTCACGCCGATCATACCGGTGTCCCACGCGTCAGCTTGATGGAGAAAGCCCTTTTTGCGTGTGATGAAATCACCGGGTTGATCGTGGCTGTTGCCCTGGTGCGCCCCTCACGCGCCCTTTCTGATCTGACCTACCAATCGGTGAAGAAAAAATGGAAAGACCGCTCTTTTGCTGCCGGGGCTAACCGCGAGGAAATTGCTAAGGGCACGGAAGAATTCGGGGTTGACCTGTGGGAACACACCTGCAACGTGATCACCGCCATGCAGAGCATCGCACCTGAATTGGGGCTTTAGGGTTTACCCTTCAACTCATGGGCAATGGTATAGGGCAGCCCATGCCGCCTTACATAAGCCGGTAACTCATGCAGCGTGGCATTTATCGCTTCAGCTGGTAAGGTATCAAGCGGCACCTGGCAGAGGCGCATGGCTTTTTCCAGCGGCTTTGCATCCTGCCCCTGGAAACCAGCCATGATCAGGATACCCGGACCAAGCAGATCGGCATGAGGTTTACCGGCTCCAACTATATTTTCTAGCGCATAAGCAAAATAATGCTCACTACCCTCTTCGGGGCGAGCATGTCCTAATTGATTGCACAACTGCACTTCTAATGCCAGGCAGTCAAGCAATTGTTTCAGGCCTGCCGGGTCGCCCCTACCAGCGGCCTCAGCGCAATCTAAAACCCCATTCAAGATCGCCTGGGCTGCCTGAGCGACATAAGGGATATAAGCCATATCGGGCTCATTCATGCATTTCTGCTCGGCAAACTGCCAATCCCAACTACCAGTCGCAATCGAGAGGACATCGCAAATCCCCGCAGCGCGGATTTGAGCTGGGGCGGAAGTGAGCACCTCAAAATCAATAAACAACCGGTCAGGCACTTTGGTTTCGATATACTGGATACAACCCTCAACACGGACGCCGGAAGCCCAGGTAAGAAAAGCATCTACCGATATGGCTGTCGGTAAACACACCATCGGCAGGCTATGTTTGACCGCCAGGTATTTGCCGGCATCAGCCGGTAGGCCGCCGCCGACGCTGTAAACTACTTCGCCGCGAAAACCTTCCAGCATGGACGCCCAACTGGCCTCGGTCGCTTCTCTAATATCAACCTGTAAGATGATGGGCAGATGCAGCCTGTGCTTGATGGCTTCCCAGGCTGGGCCACTGGTGACAAGAACCACAGCTCTTTTTTCCTCAATTTCAGGAAAAGGGATAAATTCTATTTGAGGGATTGGCCAGATTTTTTCATGATTTATTTTTCTCCATAGGGGATTAAGATACCGTATAATTATACAGATTGCCACTGCAAAAAGTGATTATTCCTTCTCTCGTCTATCCTGACCTATCCAGTTACCGTACAGGAGGCCCCATGACAGAACCAAGCGATAAACTCAGATGGACCACCAAGCTGCTCTATGGTTTTGGCGATGTTGGCAATGCCATTAATAATTCCGCCATCCAATTCTTCTTGATGATCTTCTATACCGATGCGGTACTTGTTTCTCCAGCCATAGCCGCCAATGCCTTATTGATAGGCAAAATCTGGGATGCGATCAACGATCCGCTTTTCGGCTGGATCTCGGACCACACCACCTCCCGGTTTGGCAAACGCCGCGTGTATATGATCTTCGGCGCCCTGCCGCTGGCAATCGCCCTTATCCTGCTGTGGAACATACCCAAAGACCTGGCTGAATTCTGGACCTTCATCTGGATTGCGGGGACATTCATCCTCTTCGACACCATGTGGACGTTTACCAACGTGCCTTATTACGCCCTGACCGCTGAGCTGACCGACGATTATGACGAACGCTCCAGCCTGACAGCTTTCCGTATGGTCCTGGGTGTGCCCGGTTATATCATTGGCGCGGCGCTCACCCCGGTTATCGTTGGGTTGTTCATGACAAAGCGCGCCGGCTATGGTTGGATCGGCATCATCTACGGCGTGCTTGCAGCTGCAGCGCTATTAATCTCCGCCGCTGGCATCAAAGAACGTAAACATGTGGCTGAAAGCAAAGCCGGAGCGCCAATCTTAAGCACTTTCCTGGCGACACTCAATAACCGTGCTTTTTTACAATTGATTGCCGCCTACCTGATCGCTACTATATCCTTCGCTCTCGTCAAAACCCTGATGGTGTACTTCCTCACCTATCAATTGAACATGGCAGAC
>Ga0315295_10001590_pt1 | contig 19472 bp, 10 predicted proteins | sample YL17G14_0_MG_FD_204453 | JGI IMG/M metagenome (GOLD analysis project Ga0315295, IMG submission 204453) | Sediment microbial communities from Yellowstone Lake, YNP, Wyoming, USA - YL17G14_0 | ecosystem: Environmental > Aquatic > Freshwater > Lake > Sediment | place: USA: Wyoming | collected...
GCGTTCGCTACTTAGCCTCGTCCCAGTGCGAGCCCCAGCCGAGATGGACCTTGAGGGGGACTTCGAGCGGGGCGACGTTTTCCATGCGATCGCGGACGATGGGCTCCAGGGCGGGGGCCGGATTCGGCTTCGGAGGATGAGAGGGCAGGGCGTCCGCGGGGAGAAGACAAATTAGACTAAATGCGCCGATGAGGTTTTTCATGGACGTCCCTCTTCCTCCGACTCCCTCATCGCCCAATTCGGCTCCTTTTTATTGCCGCCTACACCCTCCCGGCCCCCGGCCGGAAGAATCGGAATTTAGCCCCCGGCGGCATCGCCGGGGCGATGTCGAACAGACGATGTGGGCCTGCAGAAATCCATCCTTGGACTGCCTCAATGGTGGAGGGAGGCTTGGGTATGATGTTTTAAGTCACGCTAACGACACCGGCGATCTCGCCGGTGATCCAGCGGACAAGCTAATCTGGTTTTAAGAACGACCGCCTGTGTCGCTGCCTCTCTTACGGTAGCGAGCAGACAAGGTATCGGCGGCGCCGGCGCAGCCGTTCAGTCCTTGCCGGAGGACGACGTGACGGGAATGCTTGAGGACGGTGCCAGCTTGCCGATGGCGATGACGAAGGCGTCATACTGCCCTGCATTTTTCTTTTGGGCGGCTTTGACCATCCTCAAATTTTTGGACCGCGTGCCGCCCGCCACGTAGACTTTTCCGTTGCTGCCGATGCGGATTCCGCCGGCGCCGTCGGCGCCCGTGCCGCCCCAGAAGGTGCCGAAGGTCATCTTGCCGGTCGGATCGAACTTGGCGATCAAGGCATCAACGGCGCCCCAGGTTGTCAACATCCAAGCATCGTTACTCAAGGCGGCGCCGCCTTTAAAGGTCGCTTGAAGCGGATCGGTTGTCTGGAGATTGGCCGATCCGGTGCCTCCCGCCACATAGGCGTTGTCTTGACTGTCGACCACGACATCCCGGATTCCGTCCCTGCCGCTGCCGCCGACGAATCGGCTGTATTTAAGTTTTGTGGGAGCCGTGACATCTATTTTGGTCAGGAAGCCATCCAGGTTTCCGCCGAAAGCGGGGCTGATGCGTGTCGTCGGAAAGTCGCTGGACCCCGTGGTGCCGACGACGTAAATATAGTCCGTGCCGGATGGCACAATCCCGCCGGGGATGTCGTTTTTGCTGCCGCCCAGATAGGTGGCGAAGAGGAGCTGTTTAGCGGCTGACTTTGATGGATCGAGGATGGCGGCGTAACCATCGCCCCAATTGCCGCCTTTGAAGGCGGCTTGAATGGGATTCTTGAGGGGCAGGTTTTTTGAGGAGGTCGGGCCCGCTAAGTAGATGATGCCGTTGGCCACGGCGAGGCCATATCCTTCGTCGAAGCCGGAACCGCCGTAGAAAGTGGAATAGGTCAGGGAAGCGGCGCCGGACTTGCTGGTGTCCAGCACGGAAACATAAGCCTCTCCTTGTGAAAAAAGGCGCGAATAAGCGTTGGAGGTGGTGGGAAAGTCCGATGAGGACGTGAAGCCCGTTACATAGACTAAAGAATTGTCCCCCACCGCCACATTCATCAATTCCTCTATATCCTTTCCACCCAGGTAACTGAGGTACTTGACGGCGCCCGTGGTGTTGAGCTGGAACACCATGCAATCAAACATCCCGCCTTTGAATATCCGTTGATAGGCGTTTTTCGTCGTCGGAAGATCTTTCGAGTCGGTGGGACCGGCGGCGCAGGCATTGCCGGCGGCGTCGACTCCAATCGCAAACGCCATGTCAAAGCCGCTTCCGCCGATGTAGGTCGTGTAGACGTGTTGGGCGGTCCCGGTCTTTGACGGATCCAACTTGGTGATATAGGCGTTAAAATACCTCGTTTGATCGCACTTGGGATCGGCCGGCGGATAGCCCTGTGAATTTGTCGTTCCGGCGATGTAGACGTTGTTGCTGGAATCCAGCGCGAGGTCGTACGCGCCATCGCATCCGGCCCCGCCCCAGTACGTGCTGTAATCCAGCGTCGGATCTATCTCGAGCGGCTGAGCGGCATCGTAGGCGCCCAGAGCAAAGCCGATGCTGCTATCGGGATGGACGACATAGCGAGCATCCACGGCCGTGCGTTTGCCGTCCACCGTTTGCCAGGCGACCGGCCTGCGTTCGACGAACAGGGGATTTTGGCCGGATTCGTCCGCGCCGATAAGCAGTTCGCCTTTGCTCAGTTCCACTCGCGATGCGCCTTCGTAAAACCAGCCAACGAGGCTTGGGTTTGCCCCCGGCGCGACGAGGAAGGTCCCTTTGAGCACGCCCGCGCCGCCGTTATAGACCAGGTCTATGCCGGGATAGAGTTCTTTGTATGTCAAGCGGCCGAAGGTGGGGACGTCGGTCCGCCAGCTGGCCGGGTCCTCGCCTAAAAAGTAATTGATGATTCCGGGCAGTTGGTCCTGTCCGACCACTTGGGTGTTCGGATTCGCCCCGGCAAAATGCAAGCGCACCGATGAAGGCGAAGCGGGCTTTTCCGGACCGGATGGGTTCGTTTCCATTAAGCGACTGAACCAGCGGGGCGCCTCCGTACAGGAAGGCGGTTGAAATACCACTTGTCGCTGTTCGAAGAACAACGTACCCGAACCGCCCAGGGTGCGGAAGAGGATCGCGGCATCCCCGATTCCGGGATTCGGCGCAAAGATGGCGGATTGCGTGCTCGCGGACACCTCGAGTTGGGGGGGGGAAGCTAAGGGCGAATGACTTGCCCGGGATGAACTAGCGGCAAGCAGAGCCGAAAGCAAGACAACAATCAGAACCTTGGTTCGGAATGGAGAATCGTTCATGGATGACCTCCTGACTCACGAGTTTCTCTCACGCGCGATAGTTTTCTCTACATTATTCATCGAGCCAAGTCCTTTGCTTTTAGGGGGGGGACTATCCTTCCTTGCCCAGAATCTTCATACGATATTTTTCATTCCGAGTCAAGGGTTCGAATCCCAAAGTAGGTCGGCGTCTTTGTCCGTCCGCTTCCGCCGGCCGGACGACGATCCAATGCTCTGACTCCGAAGACAAAGCATCCCGCAGCAAATAGAGCAAGCACGCCTGAGGGCAACAGCACATCCGACCATGTCCCCTGGCGGAAGATGAGGGCATTAAGGGCATCCAGACACCAAGCGACCGGGGAAAGGTGACCCAATGTTCGCATCCAGGGAGGAACAAAGATGAGGGGCCACCAGGCGCCGCCCAGCATGGACAGCACCACCCAGGCAATCGTCGCGATGGCGCTTGCCTGGCTGGGCGTGCGCGCCAAGGCTGCCAGAGCCAGCGCCATGGCCGTGACCGCCAACACATACGCGCTCGCGACCACCATCGTCGCCAGAGGCGCGCCGCCCAAGCCGACCCCGAGCCATTCTCCAAAGACGACCAGGACGGCGAACTGGACCCATCCCAACAGAAAGGTCGCCAGCAATTTGCCGCCCAGGAGCTGGGCTTTTGTTACGGGCATCATCCCCAGCCGACGTAAAATGCCCGCCTCTCGTTCTTCCGTCAGCGATTGAATCATGCCCAAGATGCTGATCATCACGAAAATCACGGTGATGCTCGGGACGGATAGCTTGAAGCCGTTCTTCATCAATTGCGCGCCGAAGATCAACTTTTCATTCGGCGCGGTCGTCGCGGCTTTGACCTGAACCGGCGGCGGTCCCCAAGATGCTTGCGCCTCGGCGAGGCGCGCAGCGTAAAACTGGGGTCCGGTTTCGATGCCGCGCGCTTCGGCAAATTCGGTACTCAAGCGCGCCGCGACGAACGGGCCGCCCATGCGGGTTACGACGCTCTGCGTCGCGGCGAAGACGATCGCAGGAGCAACCGGAGCCGCGCCGGGTTGAAAAGTCAGGGTCGTTTTGTCTCCCTTCTCAAGCGCGGCGCCAAAGCCTTCGGGAATGGTGATGATGGCGGAGGTGACTTCATCGGCCAGGCGTTCTTGCGCCGACTCCGGGGACGGCGCGGGGCACAGGACGAATGCTTCGTTGGTATCCGCCAACGCGGCGATGAATGCTCTTGAGGCCGTACTGTCGTCTCGATCAAGAACGTCGATCCGGATCACGAGCTGCGCGCTCTTCGCGAATCCCTGCGCTCCCAGGCCGATCAGGCAGATAATCAGGACTGGGATCCCGATCAGGAAGAGCCAACTCATTCCGCCCTGAAGCGAGATTTGCAGATCGTTCCAGGCGATGATGGATAGCTTGCGCATCGCGGAGCATCTCCTTGGGATCGTCATTCTACAGGAATCCGATGCGATGTTTCAGCAAGCGGTTGCCGATCGCGAAAAACAGGATAGCCATTGCGGTCAGGATGAGACTGTGGGGCAAGACGCCGGTTAGGCCGCTTCCGAGAGCCAGTTTCAAATACCCCGACATTGCCCAGTAATGAAACGTAACACGGGACAGCAGATCGAGCGGCGCCGGAAACAATTCAACCGGGAAAAAGACGCCGCCCGCCAGTCCCATCAAAACGAGAAAGGCCCGGCCATAATTCGCGGCTTGAGTATATGTTCCGGCCAGTCCAGCAATCGCGGCGCCGACACCCGTGGCCGCCGCCGCCGCCGTCAGGATCAGCACTGTCAAGCCGAGGAGGTCGATCCCGAGGGGACTCGCGGCCTGGAGATCATCGCCCGCATTTCCGCCGAGGATTCCCTCCAGCGCGGCCATGCCGCCGACCAGCACACCCAGCTGGATCAAAGTAGCCAGGTATGTTCCTAAGATTTTCCCGCCCAGGATGACTTCGGGTCGGGTCGGCGTGATGGACATTCGCTGCAGGGTTCCTTGCGTCTTGTCCTGGAAAAGAGTGGCGCTGACCATCAGCGCCGTAAAGCCGATGAACATGACCGCTATGCTCGCCGCCAGGTAATGGGCCAGCTTGATCCGGGCCGGCTGCGCGACGGGAGGAACACGCCGGATCTGAATCGGATTGGATTCCGGCGACGAAGCCGCGCGCGCAACGTTCGCCATCGCATCGTCCAACAGGCCGATTCGCAGTTGCGCCCGCACGGAGGGATTGCCGAGCAGGCCCTCGACGGTCGTGCGCACGGTGACTTCGCCGCTCGAGATCATGTTCGCCAGGGTTTCGACGACGCTCTTGAACGCCAGTCCCAAAACATTCTCCCTGCCGACGATATAGACTTCGACCGTCGCGCGTCCCATCGCCAGGGCTTCGGAAAAATCGGGCGGAATGAGCAGGGCGGCGAACAGCTTCTCGCGCTCAACCAGGCGCCGCGCCCGCGTTTCGTCCGCGATCTCGCGGACGGCGAAGGCCCGCAGCTGGAGTTCGGCCGGGAGCGCCGGATGAGCCGGATCCGGAATCATCGCGCGCGCGAAGAGCCGCCCGAAGTTTCCCCACGCGCTTCCTCTGTCTTGATTGACGATCCCGACCGGCACCTTGGCCTCCGGGACGCCGCGCCCCAAGACGACATCCCCGAACGCGAGATAGATGAGCGCGGCGATCACGAGCGGCATGGCAAGGGTAAAGATCAAGACAACCGGATCCCAATAGCGCAGGGTGATCTCGTGCCGGGCGATCACGAAGAGTTTCTTCATGGCGCTTCCGTGAGGCGCTCTCCCGTCAGGCGCAGGAAAACGGTTTCCAGGTTGGGTTGCTGAACGGTCAAGGCGCGAACGCCGATCCCCGCCTCCTTCACGATGCACAGAATTTCGGGCAGCACCTCGGCGGCTGACAGCAGAGAGAACGTGAGGGTATGCTTGTCCGACGATATCTGTTTGACCCCCTTGACCCGGCGCAAAGCGTTCAGCGTGGCAGGGGATACCGTGGAAATCCCAATGTTCAATCGTAACGTGTCTTCCGAGTGCATCGCCTGAATCAATTCGCCGGGCGCGCCCAGCGCGATGATCCGGCCGTGGTGGATGATGCCGACTCGATCGCTGAGTTCTTGAGCTTCATCCATATTGTGGGTGGTGTAGAGGATTGTGGTGCCCTGATCCTGCTTGAAGCGCATCACGAGATCCAGAATGTGTCGCCGGCTTTCCGGATCAAGCCCCAAGGTCGGCTCGTCCATCAAGAGAATGCGTGGTTTGTGCAGCAGCTCCACCGCGATGTTCAGCCGCCGTTTCATGCCGTTGGAGTAATCAGCCACTTTATCCCCCGCGCGGTCCGTCAGGGCGATCTCCTCCAGCGCTTTATCAACGGCTTGATCCAGTTCCCGCCCCGCCAGACCGTAGAGGGAGCCGAAATAGCGCAAATTCTGGCGTCCGCTGAGGCGGGCATAAAGCGCGATCTCTTCCGGGACGACGCCGATGATGCGCTTGACCGCCATCGGATTCCGCCCCACGCTGTGTCCGGCGATCGTCGCGTCTCCGGTCGTGGGGGGAAGCAATCCACACAGGACGCCGATGAGGGTCGTCTTGCCCGCGCCGTTGGGACCCAACAGGCCGAAGATCTCGCCCTCCTGGATTTCCAGGTCGATCTCCTTGATCGCCAGCGGTCCCTTGGGCGGATGGTACTGCTTGGAAAGTTTGTGCGTCGTGATGATCGGTGCCAACGAATCCTCGTATCAAACGACCTGTTCGACGATCCTATTAACGCCTTTGAGCGACAGTTTGGAATTCAGGACCCAGGCGTTCACTTCGACAAAGTGAGGATAAGGTACAAAGCGAGAGCGAAACAACGCGCCTTTGGCATAGTAATTCTTATCCCATTCCAGGATGCCGATACAGCCCTGCTCTCGGCCGGCTTGCCATAAACCGGCCAGTAATGCCCTCCGTTCTTTTGCCGTGAGCCCTTCCCAATAGAGAAAATCAATCCATGCCCAGCGATACCTGCCTCGCCTGGAGACCAGTTCGTGAACGGTAAAGTTGATGAACCCTTCGACGGCCGCGCCGCGCTCGTAAATCAGCGTCGCGGTCACGCCTTTGGTATAAAGACGACGTGCTAACGACTCTTTGTTGAAAACGCGCACCAGGCAGTTTTGGTCCGAATAGCGCCGGGTCAAAGCGAGGATTTGGTCCAGGTCTGCATCCTGGTAGGACCGCACCGTGCCGGGGATCGGAGGGGTCGTGATGGGACGGTGCGCGCCGAGGAGTTTGTAGGCGGCCACCTCGTACCATTTTAAACGCTGGCCTTCCACGATCTTCTCCAGATTTATGCCGTGGGCGATGGCGCACATCCGCTTCAGCCGTTCGATCCGGTACCTGGGCTTCAAGGCCTGTTCAAACAAGCTCCAGGTGCGGTTCCCTTTCTCGATGGTGAAGAAAGCGAAATCGGCGCCGAACTCCGCGTTGCGACGCAAACATTCGGAAATCAAGTAGACCGCCGCGCCCCGATAGTCCTTGTGGGCGGCCATCATCACCGAGGCGACGCCTCGATAGGTATTGCCGTTGAAGCGATAGGCTCTCGGCAGGTTGGCGATGAAAGCGACCAGCCGGGTGCCGTCGTAGGCGCCGATGAGGAAGCGCGGATCCGGCACATCGGCAAAAAAATGCCGGGTAATTTCCGGACGATTCCAGTCGAGCCAGGCATCCTGCCCATATTCCTCAAACATCGTGTCATAGGCCATCGCCGACAGGGCTGCGAGGTTCCCGTCAAAATCCCGCAACTCGATCTTACCCATCTCTGACCTGCTCTTGATAATAGCGGTAGGCGTCGCCCACGGTCTGAATCCTCCAGGCCGACTCCAGAGATAGTTTGAACCCCATCTGTTCCAGCCGTAACAGGACCTGGACCAGCCGCAGGGAATCCACACCTAGATCGGTGATAAAGGTCGCCTCCGGCGTGAGTTTCGCCTCATCCACGTTCAGCATATCGGCTAACATCGTCCGGAACGCTTCGAAAGAGAGTGGTTCAAGCGGTGGCATCGGGGCTCAATTCCTGCGCCGCCATCTCGCGCAGCCTGAACTTTTGCACCTTGTTTGTGGCGGTCGTGGGCAATCGTTCCACAAAGCGCACCTGCTCCGGAATCTTGAAGGGCGCGATCTGACCCCGGCAAAATTCCAAAACCTCTTTGACGCTGAGCTTCGCGCCGGGTTGCAGTTCCAGATAAGCCATCACCGCTTCGCCGCCCGCTTCGCCGGCGCCCGCACTGAGCCGGAGCCCCGAGCGGAGCGAATGGGTCCAAGGGACTCCGATCACCGCTGCCCGGCGGATCGCCGGGTGGCGTTCCAGATACTGCTCTATCTCCAGCGGATAGATGTTTTGTCCGCCTCGGAGGATCAGGTCCTTTTTCCGGTCCACCAGCCGCAGGCAGCCGTCTTCGCCGACGTAACCGATGTCACCCGTGTGGAACCAACCCTCCGCATCCAGAACTTGCGCGGTCAATTCAGGGTCATTATAGTAGCCCATCATCATTTGCGATGTCTGGACGGCGACCTCGCCCCGCTCGCCGGCCGTCAAGGGTCGTCGTTCGTCGTCTAAAATCCGCACCCGCGCGCCGGGCACCGGCTTGCCGACGGTACTCGCCGCCCGCTCCCACGGATCGTCCACTCCGGTCCAGGAGATCAGCATACTCTCGCTCGTGCCGTAAAAATTCTCCAGATTGCACCGCATCCGTTCGTAGAGTGCTTGAGCCAGATCGAACGGCATCGGCTCCGCCGAAAAGGTGAGGCGCCGTACGGAGGACAGGTCGTAGCGCTCCTGCCCCGGCGTGAGCAACAACAATCGGTACATGGTCGCAGAGCCTCCGATCTGCGATACTCTTTCCCGCTGGATGTACTCCAACATCTGATGTGGGTCGAAGTGATCCATCAGGATGACTTTGCCGCCGGCCAGTAACGTGACGACAATCCCGAACAATCCGGCAAATTGATAAGGAGAAAAAGGCAGCAGCAGACAACGGAGCGGGCTGAGGCCCAGCCGCGCGCGAGCCGATCGGGCTAAAATGCCCCAAATCCGGCCGTGGGTGTGCAACGCTCCTTTAGGCCGGCCCGTAGTGCCGGAAGTATAATAGATGATGATTGGATCACTACCAGAGAGTGTCGTTCGCCGCAAGGGCTTGCCCGGAGACATGACTTGGTTCAAGGGCAGAAAGACCCGACCGTCCCCATCGCTTGCCTCGCGGACCAGGATGTGACGCAGATCGGGCAGGTCGGGGAGCAAGCGGGCCAACATCTTCGGGTAATCCTGTCCGTACCAGTTCCGAGCCGTGATGACCACCCTGGCTCCGCAGTCGGCGAGGATGTGGCGCAGTTCGTGCTCGCCCAAGAAGGGGTTCAGAGGAACGATGACGGCGCCTAGCATCGATGGCAGAAAGATCGGATAAACCGCTTCGGGGCAGGCGGGCAAGAGAGTTGCGACCCGGTCGCCCTTTTTGACGCCCAACGCCTGCAAGCCCGCCGCCAGTTGCTCAACGCGGGTGAACACCTGGCGTCGAGTGAGTCGTTGCCCTTGAAAGATGATGAACTCGCTCGCCGGCCTGAGGCGGAAGGCCAGGGGGACTAAACGCTGGGGCTTGAGCCAGCGGATCAGCTTTTCGACGACCATGTCTCCAACCTATCCCTCCGCCTGCAATTTATATCCGAAGCAGTTTGACCTGTCAATCCGCGTTTGACGAGGATTGAGAGCCTCGCCTTTCTCCCCTCACCCGCCCGCCGACTCCAACGTGTAGCCGTACCGCTCGATGTAGCGGCGCCAGCGACGGCCGATCCGGGCTCGGACTTCCGGGGAAATCTCGTAGCGGTTCGTCTTGTAGTCCTTCCGGGCGGCTACGTACTCGTTCAGCGCCGGCAGGGCCTCGCCGACCTCGCCCAGCTCCAGTTGCTCATAAATCCTGCGCATCTGGCCGATCGGGTCCTTGATCAGCTCCTCGTAGCGGACCTCGCAAAGCTGCCAGTGCGCCAACAACCGCCGGTCTCGCTCGAACACCTCATACATCCGGCCCAGCGTCCTGAAGACATACTCCTCCAAGCCTTCGTGCCTGGGCGTCTGAAACCCTTCGTCGCGCGAGAGGCGCTTCCAGAGGTTGATCGTCGAGGGGAAGATGACGTACGGATCGCGGACGACATGGATGAAGTGAGCCTTGGGGAAGAGCTCCAGCAGCACCGAGATGCGGAAGGTGTGCGAAGGCGACTTCAACACGATCCGCTTCGGAATCCGCAGCGTCAAGCACTTCAGGAACCAGACCACTGCGCGCTTCCATCGCTCCCGCTGCTTCTGCGGCACCTCGCGAAGCTCGAAGTATTCCTGATCCTGCGGGGGCCGGTTGGGGAAGGCCAGGGTCAGGTAAGGAGAGCGGACACCCATGTTGCACAACGCGAATTCGTCTTCCTGGGGCCGGTCCCAGCCGAAGGCCATGTTGTCCATCGGCCGCTGGGCGGGCAGCAGGGAGGCGAGCCAGCCTTTGATTCGCCGGCTGGAAATCAGAAAATGGTTCGGCGCCAAGCAGTCGTACGTATTCGCAAACGTGTGCCGCCGGTCCAGCGCCATCATCTCGTGCAACAGGGTCGTGCCGGCCCGCCAGTGGCCGATGATGAAGATCGGGCCATGCTCGATATGGGTCCGGGCGATGCGTCGGCCGAGCAGGAGCTTTTGGAGGATTCCCAGCAGGGAGTTCATCGGGCACGCGAGCGCACAGACCAGCGCCCTACCCAAGCGGCGCGGCGCCACAGCAAAGCGGTTGCGGATCAACAGCAGGAACAAGCCCCTGACGGTCATCCCGTTCCAGATCCGGGGAATCCAGGGCCGGTCTCGGTAGCCTATGGTCTGTTGCGGGGTTTTCGCGGCCGACGCGGCCGACGCGGCGGTCATGGCATCTCCTCGTCCCTCACGAACCGGGTCAGGTTTCCCACGCCCTGAGCAGGCTGTCAAGGCGGGCCGCGAGGGTCTCGACATGGGGTGGGAACATCATCTCGAAATGGTTGCACCCGACGTCGTACTCCTTGTACTCGCCCGAAGTGAACTCGCGCCAACTCAACCCGGCCGCATCCTCCCCTGGAAACGGATTGCAGCCTTTCCAAAGGACCAGGGGCGCGCGTACGGGTTCCGGCCTGTAGGCGTGGCTCATCTCGATGTGCCTGGAAAAGAGAACGACAAATCGCTCCATAAGCTGCCGTACCGTGCCGCTTTCGACGAATTCCTTTCGCGCCCGTTTCAACAGCCACTCAACGAGCAGCCGGGAGCGATCTCCCGCCTCAGCCGGCAGGGCCTTTTCGCATAAGTCTCCAATTTCCTTCTTGAGCGCATCCGCCTCCACGGCTTCGATGAGGCCCAGTTCGCGGCTGAACGTGTTATAGACGTCCATGATGTAATTGGGCAGCAAGGACAGGCCGCGTTCGGCGTCGGCGAGCGGCTCGAGCCGGGAGTTGACCATGGCGACGACGGCTACCTTGGCGCCCCGCGCTTCAAGCTTGCGCGCCACGCTCATGCACAGGTAGCCGCCCATGCAGAAGCCGAACAGCCGGATGGGCCCGGCGGGGGCATGTCTCGCGAGCGAATCGGCGTAACTCTCCGCCATCCGGTCCAGGGATTCCCACTCGCCCTGATCCGTGTGCCAGATCCGCGACTGGATTCCGAAGACGGGAATGCCCGCGGGCAGCGCCTTGGCGAAGCGCTCGTAGGTGGACGCCAGGCCGCCCGCGGCATGAATACAGTAAACCGGAGGGCGGGTTCCTTCCGGTCTGATCGGCACGATCGGGGATGTGGCGACCAGGTAGGGCAAATGGGGCCGGCCGCTCTCGGCCGTCGCCTGCGCCGGTTTGGCCGTTTTACCCGCCAGAATCTCCAGGAGCATGGGCGCCAGACTGCTCACGGACACGCCCGCCGTCAGTTTGCCGTGCGGCAGAGAGACGTCATAGTGCGTTTCGAGACTGGCGACGAGCTCAACGCCCATCAGAGAATCCAGCCCGAGATCGGCAAGCGGGCGATCGTCGGCGAGCTTGGCGGGCGATGTGCGCAGAACCTTGGCGACGAGCGTCTTGACCTGCTTGGTCAGAATCTCCAGGCGTTCCCCCGCGGGAGCCGCCAGGACCGCTTCCTTTCCCTCGCCCGGGCTCTCTTGTCCCTCCGAGGAAAACTCCTTGATCACCTCGGACAGACTCGGCAAGGCCGCCGACATGGACTTGGAAAACTTCTGCCAGTCCATGTTGATGACGCCCACCTGTCCGCCGCCGGCGTGAATAAGTTGCCCGAGGATCCGCGTCGCCTGGCTCGGTGAGATGCCGAGAATGCCGTCGTGGCTGAGCATGCGCTCCACATCGCCGTGCCGGGCTACGTAGCCGACATCCGCGATGCGACCCCAGTTCACCGTCAGGGCCGGCAATCCGAGCGAGCGGCGATACGCGCAGAGCGCATCGAGGAAGGCGTTGGCCGCCACGTAACTGGATTGCCCGACGTTTCCTATCAAGGTGCTTACCGAGGAGAATGCGACGAAGAAATCCAGGGGCAACCGCTCCGAGCATTTGTGCAGGTTCCACGCTCCCGGCATCTTGGGAGCCGTAACCTTCAGGAAGCGTTCCCGGTTCTGCTGGGTAATCGGGCCGTCATCCAGGACCATGGCCGAATGGACAATGCCTCGCAATGGAGGAGCCCACGCTCCGATCCTGTCGAACAGGCTTCTCACCTGATCTTCGGAGCTGATGTCCACAGCCTCCACGCGGACTTTGGCGCCCGCCGCTTCCAGCCGGCCGATGGCCTCCCGGACACCCTCGCCCGCATCTCCCGACCGGCTCGCCAGCACCAGGTGTTTGGCCCCCTGTGCCGCCATCCATTCCGCGACGCTCAAGCCCAGGCCCCTCGTGCCGCCGACAACCAGGTAACTGCCCTTGGGATTGAAACGCATGGAATCGAACTCAGCGGGTTCCGGTTTGACGTCGCCGTCCGGCATGCCGATGACCACCTTTCCCGTGTGTCGGGCCTGCGCCATATGGCGAAAAGCGGCGGCAATCTGAGAAACACGGAATGTGCGGTGGGGCAGAGGAGAGAGTTCGCCCGCCTCGAAGCCTTTCAACACATCTTCAAACATGCGCGCCACAAGGTCCGGCTTGTCGGCCATGACCTGCCCTATATAGATGACGTGCATCGACACGTTGTTGCGGAGCGGACGCAGCCCGATGCTGGAGTCGCGGTAGATATCCATCTTTCCAAGTTCCAGGAATCGTCCATAGGGCGCCAGACAGTCGAGCCCTTTGGTAATGGCGGTCCCCGCCAGCGAGTTCAGGACTATATCGACTCCCCGTCCGCCCGTGGCATCGAGCACCTCATCCGCAAACGCCAGGGATCGCGAGTCCATGACCCGGGCTACACCCAACCCGCGGAGCAGGTCTCGCTTCTCCGGGCTTCCGGCGGTGGCGAAAATCTCGGCGCCCGCCCGTTCCGCGATCTGAATCGCGGCCAGCCCGACGCCGCCGGTCGCCGAGTGAATGAGCACTTTGTCGCCGGCCTTGATTCGGCCCAGATGGTGAAGGGCGAAATGGGCCGTCAGAAACACGATGGGAATGGTCACGCCTTCAGCGAAGCTCAGCCCGCGAGGCATTCTGGCAGCGAACGCGGCGGGCATGGTCACGTGCGAAGCAAGGCATCCGGGTCCTATGGCTATAACTTCGTCGCCCTTCTTCAGGTGCTGAACACCCTTGCCCACGGCCGCGATTCGCCCGGCGCATTCGTCGCCGAGAAGCAGGTCCCCATCGCTTTCCATGGGATAGATTCCCAGAGCCTTCATGATGTCCCGGAAATTGAGCGCCGCGGCCCGCGTTTCAATCTCCACCTGTCCGGCGCCGGGCCGGCGCCGCCGGATGTGGCGTATGGACAGCCGGTCCAACATGCCGGACGAGGGGCACTCCACCCGATAGGGCAGGATGTTCCCGGCCGGCCGGCGCGTGTACGCGGTCAGCGATGTGCGCGCCATCTTCATGACGTGGCGGCACGATCCCCGAAACGCGATCTCGCTTTCGCCGTCCTGCGCGGCGATCTCCTCGATCAACGCTGCGGATTCGTTCTCGTCCGGCTGCGGAGGAAGATCGATCATCCGGCAGAGCGCGTGGGGACGTTCGTTTACGATCACGCGGCCCATGCCCCACAGCGGAGCCTGTGCCACCGAAACGGTCTCGCCTTCCTCCACGGCCACGGCCCCGCGCGTGATCAGGCAGAGCCGCGGCCTGGGAACGTCGGCCCGGCGCTCCGTCAAGGCTTGGACGAGGTGCATGACGCAGTGGCACCCGAGCGTTTCCGCTTCCCGCAGCAAGGGGCTTGTGAGATCCTGCGGCGCCGCGGCGTCCAGGCTCCAGAAATGCAGAATCCCATCGAGCGGCGGGCCGCTGGCATAGACGGAGCAGATGAGCCCGTGCATGTCTTCGGCGGCCTCCGGCCTTATGGTGAACGCGCTTCCATCCGACGCATCAAACGCGCCGCCTGCCCGAACGCGGATAACGCCGCAGCCGCTCTGCTCGAGCCGCGCCGCGACCCGCGCCGCGACGCCGCTTCGATCTTCGAACACCAGCCATCGCCCCCTCACGGCCGCCGTTCCTGACGAACGCGCCGCCGGCTTCCCGTCCGAGCGCGGCGTCCCCTCCCCCGCCACATACACCACCACGCCCGGCTCCTCCGAGCGGCGGACACCGGTGAGGCATTTTACGGATGGGAACCCCGTCGCGCGCAGCACGCGCCGCCACTGTTCGCGTCCAAGATTCGGGCCGGTATCATCCCGGTATTCGTCCTGATATCGCCACCAGCCTTCGGTCAGACCGAAGACCAGATCGGCCCAGCGCGGAGCCTTCTCGAGCTCGATCAACACCAGGAGCCCCGAAGGCGTCAGCAGTTCTCGAACGTGCTGCAAAGTCTCATTCAGGTCGCGGGTGGCGTGCAGAACGTTCGCGGCGATCAAGATGTCAAAAGAGCGGGGATGGATGTCCTGCTCAGCCGGCCGTTTCTCGATGTCCAGGACCCGATACTTCACGAACGGATAATCGAAGAACTTCTTCTCGGCGTTGTCGAAAAATAGGGGCGAGAGATCCGTGAAGACATACTCCGTGCGAGCGGGCTCCAGGCGAGGCAGCACATAGCTGGTCGTCCCTCCCGTGCCGGCGCCGACCTCCAGAATATGTACATTCCGCGTGGCCGGCACACATTCCACGGCGGCGGCCACGGCATCCGCCGCGAGATCGTTCGCCTCCCGGCTCCACAGCGAATCCTGATACAGATGCTCGGCCGTGTCCTTCGTTCCGCGCGAGAAGATCAGGTTCAGGGCGCTCTCCTTGCCTCGGAGGACCGAATGGAGATTCTCCCCGCATCGACGCAGAAGCGTCAGTTCGGCCTGGCACATGGGCAGGCGGCGCAGCAACTCGCGCCACAGCGCCCGAGGCTGAACGGCTTCCGGCTCCGACCGGACGGCCCATTGGCCGCTCGACTCTTCCAGCAAGCCCCGTTCTTTCATGAAGCGCAGGTACAGGTCAAAGACCTTGTCGTGCTGCGGCGCCACGCGCAGCGACTTCGCCAATTGCTCCCGCTTGACTCGCTCGCCTCTTTGTATCGGCCACCCCATTTGCCTGAACGCCCCGCATATGTAGAGTAGACACAGCCTGTCTATTTTTTCATTGCATTCCATGTAGCGATCCAACTCCAGGCGGTCTTGTCCCGCGCGGAGTCGTGATCGGCGACGCACCTTGTTCATGACGTCGCGAGGCTCGGGCATCGCCCGCGCACTCTCCGCTTCTTCGCGTCCGGGCCGAGGGACTGCCTTCCACCGGACTCGATAGAGCCAGTGCTGAGCCGGGCTGGACGTATCCGCAGCCGCGCGCGACACGAGCTGACAGCGGAACCCGCGGATCTCCATCAGCGCGCGGCCGTCTTCGGCGCAGACCACCACGTCCCCGACGAGCGTGCGAGCGCCCAGCGCCGTGAGGCGGGTGTGGCTCCAGACCTCCGGCGGCAGTCGATTAAAGAGGCGCGCGCGGGCGACGTGCACGGGGAGAAACAGCTCTCCGCCCCAGCGTTCTTCGGGCAGGGCGGCGGACAGGACCTGCAGGCACCCGTCCAGCACGACAGGATGGGCCAGGTAGCCTGTGAGGGAATCCCTCACGCCCTCAGGAAGGATCACCCGCCCGAGTGCCTCGCGGTTCCCGCGCCACACCGCGCGGACACCCCGGAATGCCTCTCCGAACTCGAGGCCGGCGGCAGCGAACCGAGCATAGGGGTCCATTTTTTCCGTCTGTTCCGTCAACCGTGCGCGTAACTTTGCCAGATTCAGTCGCGGCAGATCGATCGCATAGTCCGGGCCTCGAAGATAGCCCGCGGCGTTGCGGTCCCAGCCTTCCGATGACTCTGAGGCGCGGCTCGTGATGACGAATCGGGCCGTGTCGGGTGCGTATCGAAACTGCGCCAGAGCCGCGTCGCCGCGCTGGGGAAGAACCAGCGCTTTTGCGATGTCCAGTTCCTCGACAACCACGGGAAAACGCCCGAAGATCGCGTTCCCTGCGCCCAGGGCCATTTCGATATATCCCGCGGCGGGGAATATCGTGTGGCCCTGTACCACATGGTCCTTCAGGTACGGCAGAAGCTTCGTGTCGAGCCTCGATTGCCAGGAGGGCTCGGCCGTGTGCAGGTCGAACATGAGAAGCGGGTGCGCCGGAGCCTCCGTGCGGGCCTTCCGGCTTTCCGCTGGCTCGATCCAATACGATTCGGACTGCCAGGCGTAGGTCGGCAGACGGACGGTCCGGCAGCCGGCGCGGAAGAGTTTCTCCCATGTCACCTGCGCGCCTTGCGCGTGAAGCGCTCCCGCAAGGCCTAGCAGCGCGGCCTTTTCCGGTCTGTTCTTCATCAATGTCGGCAGAACTGTTATCTTCCGGCCGCGGGCCGAGGCGGTCTCCATGATTGGGCGGCTCAACACGGGCTGGGGACTGATCTCAACGAAAAGGTTATGGCCTCCTTCCAGAAGCGTCTCGATCACGGGGCAGAAGCACACCGTCTGCCTGACGTTGCGCCACCAGTATTCAGCCCCGTAATCTTCCCGGCCGGCCGGCCCTCCCGTCACGGTCGAGAAGATCGGAACCGTGGCGCCTCGAGTGGCGACCTTGCCCAGGGCCTGAAGCAGATTATTCTGCACCGAATCCATCTGGTGACTGTGGAAGGCGTACTTGACGTCGAGGAAACGGACGAAAATCTCCCTGGACTTGAGTTCGGCTGCGACTTCCTCGAGCACGTCCTTGTCCCCCGACAGAGTGACGGACTGGGAGCTGTTGAGAGCGCCGACACTGATCCGTCCGTCAAACCGTTGGATGAGAGCCGCGGCCTCATCCCGCGAGAGTCCCGCGGCCAGCATCGTCCCGCCGTGGTCGGAAGCCAGATCCATGCAGCGTCCCCGGTGATAGATCACACGGGCCGCCTCCCGCAGGCTCAACACGCCCGCGACGTGCGCGGCTGCCACCTCGCCGACACTATGTCCGACGACTGCCGCCGGGACAATGCCCCACGACTTCAGCAGCTCCGCCAGTGCGACCTGGATCGCGAAAATGGAGGGCTGCGCAATGACGGTGACATCCATCCTTGAATCGTCCTTGCCGCGCCCGAGCTCCTCTATGATGGACCAGTCTCCGATCTCCCGTACGAACCGGTCGCAGGCCTGGATGGTTCGCCGGAAAACCCGCTCGCTTTCTAGGAGTTCGGCGCCCATGTTCCACCACTGCGGTCCTTGCCCCGAGAAAACGAATACCGGCCCCTTACCCGGCAGGCTGCCGGCCTTGCCCGACGTCAGACCCGGACGCCGTTCGTCCCTAGTAAAAGCAACCAGTTGCTCGCAGATCTCCTTGTTGCTCGCGCCCACCACGCAAAGCCGGTGCGGATGGTGTGTTCGACGAGTGGCCGCCGTGTACCCTATCGATTCCGTGTCGGCTTCAGCGGTATCCGCGGACAGAAACGCGTGATACCTTGCCGCTTGGGCTTTCAGGGCCTGCTCGGTCTTTGCCGATAGGACCAGCGGCACGGCACGTCCGCGCTCCGTACAACGGTCGTGCCGGCGTTTCCGGACGGGCGGCAGGGCTTGCAGCAGGGCGTGCGCGTTGGTGCCCCCGAATCCAAAGGAGTTGACACAGGCGAGCATCTGCTCGCACGGTACAGGCTCGAGTGAGGTCGGCACGCGGATTTTCAGCCTCTCGAAATCAATATTGGGATTCGGCGTTACGAAATGCAGATTCGGCGGTATCCGGCCGTGGTGCAGGATCAGCGCCAGTTTGATCAGACCGGCCACACCAGCGCCCGCCTCCAGGTGCCCGATGTTGGTCTTGACTGAGCCGACCGGGCACGGCTCGGTGAGGGGCCGCCCTTCGCCGAGGACCGTGCCCAGCGCGTTTGCCTCTATGGGGTCGCCCACGGGCGTGCCGGTGCCGTGCGCTTCCACGTAGCGGATCGCGGCAGGCTGGATGCCGGCCTGAGCGCACGCCTGGCGAATGATCGCCATCTGTGCTTCGCCGTTCGGGACCGTGATGCCCGGCGTCCGGCCGTCCTGGTTGAGCGCCGTACTGAGAATCACCGCGTAGATGCGATCCCGGTCGGCCAGCGCGTCGGAAAGCCGCTTCAGCGCCACGACACCCGCGCCCTCACCCCGCACGAAGCCGTTGGCCCGCGCGTCAAACGTCTTGCAGGCGTTATCCGGCGCAATCATGCCCATCCGGCTGAAGGACACATAGGGCAGGGGACTGATCAAGGCGTTGACACCCCCGACCAGGGCGAATTCGCACTCGTTGTTCGCGAGACTGCGGCAGGCGGCATGCAGAGCGACAAGCGAGGACGAACAGGCGGTGTCTATCGCAAAGCTCGGGCCCGAGAAGTTGAACGCGTGTGATATCCGGTTCGCGGCAATGCTGATGGCTACACCCGTTACCGAGTATACGTCCCCCGGCGGCAGATCCGAGTGGATGAGCTGCAGGTTCGCGTAGTCGGTTGTTGAGATGCCGACGAAGACTCCTGCGGGATAATCTCGATGGGGATCCACCACGATGCCGGCGTCCTCGATCGCCTCCCAGGCCGCATGCAGAAGCAGACGCTGCTGCGGATCCATAGAGGCCGCTTCGCGCGGCGAAATCCCGAAAAAGTCCGCATCGAACGCGGCGATCCCTTCGATGAAGCCGCCCCACTTGGAGACGGATTTCCCAGGCTTGCCCGGCGTGGGATCATAATACTTGTCGATATTCCACCGATCAGGCGGAATCTCCGTGATCGCGTCCACCCCGTCGCAGAGGTTCTTCCAGAATGCCTCAGGGGTATTGGCTCTGCCGGGAAAACGGCATCCGATTCCTATAATCGCTGTCGGTTCCGGCTTCTTCATTTCAATCTCAGAGACTCCCGTTCCGCGGGACTAGAACGAGTCTTTACTTGGCCTCGTCCCAGTGCGAGCCCCAGCCGAGATGGACCTTGAGGGGGACTTCGAGCGGGGCGACGTTTTCCATGCGATCGCGGACGATGGGCTCCAGGGCCGTCCGCTCCCCCGCGGGGACCTCGAAGACGAGCTCGTCGTGGACCTGGAGGATCATCCGCGACTTGAACTTGTTCTCGCGAAGGGCGCGCCAAATCTCGACCATGGCCTTCT
>Ga0315295_10001591_pt1 | contig 19466 bp, 15 predicted proteins | sample YL17G14_0_MG_FD_204453 | JGI IMG/M metagenome (GOLD analysis project Ga0315295, IMG submission 204453) | Sediment microbial communities from Yellowstone Lake, YNP, Wyoming, USA - YL17G14_0 | ecosystem: Environmental > Aquatic > Freshwater > Lake > Sediment | place: USA: Wyoming | collected...
CCCATTAGAAATAAAGGTAAAAAATCTAATCCATGAATTAAGAATTTTGGAGAAACGGATAGTTGATATTGCTCCTTCCAAATGGCGCCTTTTTGAAATTCCAATTGTCTACGGGGGTGAATATGGGCCCGACCTGGAAAACGTTGCTCGATCGCTCAAGCTAACCCCTGAAGACGTAATTAAAATCCATTGCGGTCAAGAATACTACGTTTATGCGACCGGGCACATGGGGGGCACAGCTTACTTTAAAGCGCCTGCTGAATTGGCTTTTTTGCCCAGGAAGAAGACCCCAGATTTAAAGGCGCCAGCGGGCGCAGTGTGTCTCGCTAAGGGGTTAGGGGCTGCTTTTAAAGCTATGGAAGGTCCAACGGGCTGGCATTGGATTGGAATGTGTCCCCTAAGACAATGGTTCCCCGAAAAAGATCCTCCTCTCCTGATTTTGCCGGGTGATAGAGTTCGCTATCATCCCATTAGCAAACAAGAGTATGTGGAGATTAAGAAAATGGTTGAAAATGGCCAATTTGAAGCGAGAATTTTAGATTCAGGAGATTAAAATTATGGACAAGATTGAGGTTGTGGTTAGTAAAAGTAAAGATGAGATGTCTTCAAAAGAAAGGCTTTTAAAAGTGGCCTCGCTAGGTCAACCGGATAGAATTCCTATCATCTGTAGAGGGAGATACGGGGCTAAGTATTTTGGATATACGGAAAAGCAGCTGGACGAGGATATTGATAAGTACGTCGAAGTGGAGGTGGGCACATTAAATGAATTTGGCGGGGATTGCGTTTATGGCGGCATAACGAGCGGAATGATGGAGGAGGTTTTGGGGTCCAGGTTCGAGAGACTTCAAGATACTGAACCTAAGAGCCTGCGCAAACCATTGATTGAATCGCCGGCAGACATCGGCCTTATGATTAAAAAGGTAGATAACCTAGATTTTGAAAGAGGTGAGACCCTTGCAATGGTTCTAAGTCGCACAAGGAAATTGAAACAAGCTGTCGGACCTAACATACCCGTAGTTGCCTGGATATCTGCACCATTTCGGAGTGCTTGCATGCTGAGAGGGACTAGCCAGATATACATGGATATGTATGAAAATCCTGAATTAGTCCATACCGTCCAGCAAATGTTGATGAAACTCTGGACAACTTGGACAGAAGCATGTGTCAAAGCTGGAACTGATATTATCCTCACTTCGAACCCAACTGCCAATAGCGTTAACATTTCTAAAAAACATTATCAAGAATATGTGCATCCTTACTCCAAAGAAATGTTCACGGCGCTTCGTAATAAAGGTTTTACTATTTTCTTTCATCCTTGTGGGGATTGGAATGATCGATTCGAGTTGATTTGCGATGAAGGATATCACGTGTTGCACGTTGATCAAGTCGATTTGGCAAGTATTAAATCCAATTGGGGACATAAAGTTGGCATATGGGGAAATGTCAAAACCATTCAAACGCTATTACAAGGAAGTGCTAATGATGTAAAGCAGGAATCTATTGAATGCATAAAAAAAGCTGGCAAGGGAGGGGGATATATCCTCGGGGCAAATTGTGTGATTCCCCGTGAGACACCTCCGGAAAATGTTCGTGCTATGATTGAAGCCGGGTTTGAACATGGTCGTTATGTGGGCTAATCGAGAGAGGATTAAAAAAAGAAAATCACACTTCATCATTCTCTTCCGGTTCCTCCCCCAGATCTTCCTCATCCTTAAAATCTTCATCCAAAGAATCCTGACCTTCGTTGTGCTCGCTCCAGCGCGGCAGGGTGTATCCTCCTTTGGCGAGCTGTTTCCGTTCTATCGTGGTCGCGGATTCCAGGTAGAAATCCGCCTCCTCTGGCCCGTAGGGTTCTCCCTTGACGATCAAAACAGGAAAACCGTCCGTGCTCAGCGGGTATTCGGTGGTAAGCTTTCCTCTCACCAGTTCCCCATCCAAGGTTCTAAGCCTCATCGATGCCCCTCCCCGCGATAGCTTTGGAGGAAAAATTGTATAAGATATAGAGGGACGAATCAAGCAACAAAAAAGGCCCCATAAGATACTCTTTCGGGGCTTGAGGATCGGGGCTGAAGCTCCTTGAGGAGCGGCCCTTCGGGCCTCGAGGCAGAGGAAAAACTACTCCATCGCCCAAGATGGAAAAAAGAATATCACCGCAGAGCACGCAGAGACCGCAGAGTAAACAAATTGGAATGCTGGAATGATGGAATATCCGAAACCTGGAATATTGGAACAATGGAATATTGGAAAATTGGATTTCAGAGGTATTTCATTATTCCCCATTATTCCATTCTTTTTAATTCTCTGCGCTCTCTGCGGTTAATCGTTATTTTTTTTGTGGGCGGAGCGGGAGGGCGGAGGATGGCGAAGAATACGGCGCAAACCGTGAAGACGATCGAGAAGGTCACCAAAACGAGAGTATAGCTTTCGGTTTTATCGAAAACCCAGCCGGCATAGATGGGCGAAAGAAAAGTGGCCGTTCCGTACCCGATTCCCATGAGTCCCCGAAGCGTGGCGTAACTCCCCCTCCCGAAGAAGTCCCCGATGAGGGCCCAGTTCAGGGGAGACGTTCCCATAGCGATGGCGAAGGCGATGGGAAAGAAATAGAGGAAGAAGGGATGATCGCTGAAAACCATTCCCATCATGGCCACAATGTTGGGGATGATACAATAAGAGGAGAGCCGGGCTTTATTCCAGCGATCTCCCACCCACCCCAAGCCGATCGACAGAGGAATCGAACAAAAGGCAAAGAGGCTCACCAGGTAGGCGCTGGACGCCTCTTCCATGCCTTTCCACACCAGGAGGGGGACAAAATGGGTATTAAGGGCGATGGTCACCAGGAGACGAAGGGATAAGCTGGCCGTGAGCAGCCAGAATTGGAAGGTCCGCAACGCTTCGTGAATGCTAAAGTGGACATCATAAACCAGGGAAGCCGTTTTGATCCCGTCGGCCACGGGTTTTGTCACCGGCTCTTGTCCATCCGGATGGAGCCCCATCTCTTCCGGAGAGCGCTTGATGGGAATCGCCGCGGGAATGGTGATGGCCAGAATCAGGAGGCCGGCGAAAAAGGCCCCGACACGCCACCCGTAATTCAGGATGATGAAGGAGAGCAGGGGGGCCATGATCATCCCGCCTATGGCCCCCGCGGAAGCGACGACGGAAAGACCGAATCCACGGCGACGGATGAACCATTTGTTGACCGCTGTGGACAGGGGATGAAAAAAGCCGGCATTCGACCCCAGGGACACCACGAACACATAGATGAGGAAAAAAGTCCAGAAACTCTGGACGGTGGCAAGCAGGATCAAGCCGCATCCGCATAGACCTGCCCCGATCATGATGAGTTTCCGGGTCCCGAACCGGTCGATCAGGTACCCCACAAAGGGTCCTTCAAACCCGCCTTCCAGGCGGGCCGCCCCGTAAAGAAGAGAAATCGCCGCGCTGCTTACCCCCAGGTCACGCTTCAAGGGAAGAAAAAAGATGGTGAAGCTGTGGTAGATAATCCCGGTGCCGACCCCATTGATCAAACCACAAAGGGCCAAGACCCACCACCCGTAAAATACTCGGCCCCCCGAAGTCCGAAAAAGCGAGGTGAGCTTGCGAAGAAAGTCAGGATTTTCACTCATCGAGGTTATGTTACGGATTTAAAAGGTGGATTTCAACCTTTTTATTGCAAGGACGGAAGAATGGAATGATGGAATGTTGGAATATTGGGAAAAAGATTTTAATTTCATAACCCATTATTCCATCATTCCACCATTCCATCATTCCTTTTTTATCAGGTTCCTTTATATACTAGGAATGAATTTCTGTAGTCAAGATCGAAAGGAGGACTCATGCGTTTCCCGGACTTCATTGAAAAACTTCCCCAGGCCGAGCGTCCCGTTCCAGGAGTGGAAGGTTTCCTGCTTCAGGCGGCAAAACACCAGGTTGCTTTTTTGCGTTCTGACCGGGATATGACCATGCCCGAGCATTCCCACGCCGCCCAGTGGGAGATTCCCCTGGAGGGGACTGCGGAGGTTACCATAGGAGGGAAGATTCAGATTTTCGGGCCCGGGCAGCCCATCTACGTTCCTGCCGGGGTTCCTCATTCGGGCAAAGTCAAAGGACCCTATACGGCGATCATTATCTTTGACGCGCCGGACCGGTACAGGACAAAAAAAGACGCATAGCGTACAGCCCGGCAGAGACGCAACCAAAGAATTTTAATGGGACGCGGATGAACGCAGATCAACACGGATCACTTCCAGAGAAAAAATAACAGCAACTGAAAAATGGCAACCTAGCTCAGCAACACTCCCTCCCAAAGAGTTGATTTTTGCAGCCGGGCAATTTCAGAAATCCCCCCCTTCGCCCCCCTTTTCTAAAGGGGGGTTGGGGGGATTTCAGAGAATTGTGGCCGAAAGAACCTTTTCTTTACAAAATTTAAAGAGTTTGACCATCCGTAGGATAGGGCAGAGGCAAAAGAAAATACGAGGGAAAAGAGGAGTCCGTCCTTGGAGGGACGAAGCTGAGGGTATTTCCCTATCTGCCTACTGGGTTGGGGTTTCTTTCCTTTCGAATTTCAAGCACTGCATCCCGGAAGCCTGAAAAACCACTTGAGACGGCAGCTCTCTGGATTTAAAACCCAGAGCCTGGCATCCCCGGGGAAATTTTTTGTCCCAGGTGACGAAGAAATGTCGGCATTTAAAACAGTCGATCTTCTCCGGTTTCATGACTGAAAGGCCGCATCGCGCCAAGAACATAGCGCATAGCGAAAAAAAGGAGAAGGGGCCGGAGGAAGTTCCCGCCGGGAATTCAAACGATCAATTTCACGACGAAGATTCCGATCATGACGGCCGCGATGATCAGCTTCCCGATCGCTCCGGCCAAAAAGCCCAGGAGGGTTCCGACTCCGCTTTTCAGGGACGCAGCGGGATCCTTCGTTTTGGCCAGCTCCAGAAGAAAGGCTCCCACAAAAGGCCCCAGAATCAGCCCCGGAAGGCCCCCGAACAAAAGGCCGATGATCGCCCCCAGCAGGGCGCCGGCCATTCCCCAGCGGCTGCCCCCCAGTTTCTTTACCCCCAGAGCCGAGGCAAAAAATTCCAGGAGGTAACTCAGGAGCGTCAGGGCGAGCAAAGCCAGGAGAGTCATCCAGGAAATGACCGTGAAGCCGGTGTACCAGGCATAGACCAGCGCGCCCAGCAGAATGAGGGGAGCTCCCGGCAAGCCCGGCAGAACGGAACCCAGGAGCCCGAGAGACATCAGGACGGCGGTCAGTACCAAAATCAGCGCGTGCTCGGCCATGGTTTTCTCCCGGCGGCCCCTATTTTTCCCCCATAACCTCGCGGATCTTCTGGGACAGCTCTTTGATGCCGAAGGGTTTCTGGATAAACCCGTTGCATCCGCGGGCCATGATCTGGGAGGCCTCTCCATCGATGCTGTAGCCGGAGGAGAGAACGACCTTCACCCCGGGTTGAATGGCCCGCAGCGAATCGAAGACCTTTCCCCCGCCCATCCCCGGCATGATCATGTCCAGGATCACGATATCGATCCGTTCCCGGTTCTTCTTGAAGACCTGGACCGCTTCTTCGCCCCCTCGGGCCACGAGGACTTTGTACCCGGTCAGGAGGAGCGCCTTTTCGATCACCTCGACAATGGTCTCCTCGTCATCGACCAGAAGAACCGTTTCTTTCCCGCCCAGGATTTCCCGGGGCAGTTTTCTCTCTTCCGCAATTTCCTTCTCGGATGCGGGGAGATAAATGTGGAAGGTGGTCCCGTGGTCCACTTCGCTGTAGACCGTGATGAACCCCCCGTGGTTCTTGACGATGCCGTAAACCGAAGCCAGGCCCAGACCCGTTCCCCGGCCCATCTCCTTGGTGGTAAAGAAGGGTTCGAAGATTCGGGCCGCGGTCTTCTTGTCCATCCCCACCCCGCAATCCCGGACCGATATGCGGACGTATTTCCCCGGCTGCACGGCAAAGGGTTTTAGGTAGTCCGGCCCGAGGGTGATGTTTTGGGTCTCCAGATAGAGGTCTCCCCCTTCCTGCATGGCCTGCCAGGCATTCACGTAGAGGTTCAGGAGGACCTGCTCGACCTGATTCCGGTCCACCTCCACCGGCCAGATTTTTTCCTGGTATTTGCGGAAAAGCTTGATTTCTTTTTTCGTGCGTTCAAACATGCCGGAGCTTCGCTGGACGATTTGATTCAGGTCGGTGGCCTTGGCTTCGTACTTTCCCCGGCGGGCAAACGCCAGGAGCTGGCTGGCCAGGTTAGCCCCGCTCTTCACCTGCTCTTCAATCTTCTTCAGGCTCTCATAGTGGGGGTGGCTGGAATCCAGGTCAAAGAGCATCAGGGAGATATGGCCCTGGATCCCCATCAAAAGATTGTTGAAGTCGTGGGCAATGCCCCCGGCCAGCGTTCCGATGGCTTCCATTTTCTGGGACATCTGGAACTGGGCTTCCAGCTTTTTTTCCTGGGTGAGATCCCGGGCGAAGTGCAGCGTCGCCGGCCGCCCCTCCCAGGTGATGGGGACCGAATTCATCTGAACCCACAGGACCTCTCCGGATTTGTTCAGGTAACGGTAGGCCTGGGGGCCGGGAATATCTTGCCCCTGAATTCTCTGCCGGTATCGCTCCAGGGCGATACCGAGGTCGTCGGGGTGGATGAGTTCGGTAAGAGGCAATCGGCTGATCTCTTCGGCCGTACGTCCGGATAGAGCAATGGCCCGGGGATTGGCGAACCTAATCCTTTCATCCTGAAGGATAAAGATCGCCTCGGCCGCGTTCTCCACCAGGGTACGGTATTTTTCCTCGGAGACCCTCAAGGCTTCTTCGGCCCGCCGCACTCCGGCATAGAGCCGGGAATTGGCAATGGCCCCGGCCATTTGATCCGCGATTCCTTCGGCCAGGCTGATATCTGAAGAAGAGTAGACATCGGGCTGTCTCGATCCGATGTTGAGAATCCCGATGACCTGATTCTGGGAAATCAAGGGAACCAATATGCTGGAACGGATCCCGGCCTCAAACACAGGGGCCAGGGCGGGAAAGCGGGCAGCCACCTCCGCCCGGTTTCGTTCTTGAACCCATAGCGTGGACCTAAAGCGGAGAACCTCTTCCGCTGCGCTCCCCTCCAGGGAAACGACGGTTCCCACCCGGCGTCCGGGCACATCCGCCCCGGAGGCATAGGCATGGGTGAAAGTATAGTCCTGGAGATTGATGAGGTTGACGGAAATCCGGTCGAAGGAAATTAAGGTTTTTACCTCCCGGGCAAAGCGCTCATAGACTTCATCAATGTTGAGCGTTGATCCGATGATTCGGCTGATCTCCATCAGGCGCCGGTACCGTTCATCGCGGTGAAGGAGTTCTTCCTCTTTCGCTTTCAACCGGAAGAGGGCTTCCTCCAGCTCGGTCAGGCGAAAGGGCTCCTCGACCGGCGGTTGATCTGGCCTGGTTTTGTCATCCTTCATGGGGGATCTCCTGGGAAAGATCCAGGGAGTGGTTTACGGAGTTCACCTCTCTCCATCCCGACCCGGGATTAGGGGGTCGCAACGCAGATCCTATTTTTTCCATTTTACCCCAATTAGCCAAAGATTCCAATTATTGACTCTATATCATTTCTACGGCGGATAAAAACGCAAAAGATTCCAAATCTGGATCTCCTCACCAGATTCTTATCGGCATTTTGCGAGGTTTACCCAAGGAATCCCAATGGTTTTCCTCCTTTGAGCGGCGAAAGGAAATTTGATTGACAAGAAAGGGTTGAATCCTGCTAAATGTCTGATGAAGGGCTTTTGGCCCCGGGTCACTAAAGATTCCCCTGGATGCAGGCAGCTTTTTATCTTTGAATTCAATTCACGGATCCCTTTTCGATCCCCAAAGGAGCGCTTTCATGAACCTCAAAGATCTCAGAATCAACGGTCAACGCCTGAAATCTACGATTGAAGAACTGGCCAAGATCGGAGGAACCCCTGGCGGCGGAATGCACCGGTTGTCCCTGACCGATGCAGATAAGAAGGCCAGGGATTTGTTCGTTCAATGGCTGCGCGAGATTCATCTGGAAATCAGCATCGACGAAATGGGCAACATCTTTGGAAAAAAGCGCGGGGGAAAAGACGATTTACCCATGGTCCTGAGCGGGTCCCACCTGGATACCCAGCCTTTCGGGGGACGATTTGACGGAATCCTGGGGGTCACCGGGGCACTGGAGGCTCTTCGGGTCCTCCGGGAGAACCGCATGGAGACCCGGAGAACTGTGGGCATCGTGAATTGGACGGACGAAGAGGGCACGCGCTTCGCCCCGGCCATGCTCGGATCCGGGGTCTGGGCCGGCAAGTTTGACCGCGATTGGGCCTACAGCCGGCCCGATGGGCAGGGAAAAAAGTTTGGAGAAGAACTGGAAAGGATCGGGTATCGAGGCCAGGCGGCTGCCCGGAAATGGCCGGTCCATGCCTACTTCGAATACCATATCGAACAGGGGCCCGTGCTGGAGAAAATCGGCAAGCGGATCGGAGTCCCGAAGGGGATTCTGGGGATTATCTGGTATGACGTCTGGGTCGAGGGAAAAGCCAATCAGGCCGGCCCCACCCCCATGGATGCCCGCAACGACGCCCTGGTGGCGGCGGCGGAGATGATCCTGAAAGTGAACGAACTTCCCGGGAAGATGAGCGGGGATATGGTAACTACGGTGGGGGAGATCTACAACTTTCCCAATTCGCGCAATATCATCCCCGACCGGGTGCGCTTTACCGTCGATATCCGCTCCTGGGATGACGGCCTCAAGAAGAGAGCGGCGGAAGCGCTGAAGGAGGAGTTTATGGGGATTTCTCAACGGCGGGGATGCCCGGTCAAGATGGAGGTCATCTGGGATATCCCCCACACGGTTTTTGACCCCAACCTAGTGCAGAGAGTGGAAAAGACCGCCCGGCAACTGGGTTACTCGGATCACTCCATGGTGAGCGGAGCCGGACACGACGCCGCCTACGTGAACCAGGTTGCTCCCACGGCGATGATATTTGTCCCCAGCATGGGCGGCCGCAGCCACGTGGAAGTGGAAAACACCGCCTGGGAAGACTGCGAAGCGGGGGCCAAGGTCCTGCTCCATTGCCTTCTCCAGTCGGCCAATGAGTAAAGGACTCCGTCCTCCGCCATAGAGGTTACCGTGCGGCCGAGCCGCAACCCATCACCCTTGTTTCCGGTTATTCGCTCACCGGACCCGAGAGGCGTGAAGAAGCAGGGGAACCGGCGAAAAAAAATTTTCCAATTCAGGGAGAATCGAGAAGCAGAGCAGGGACGGGAAAAAATAGAGAACGGGTTTTATAAATACGTATCGACGAGATCGCCTTTCCTCTTGGCGGTAATCAATTTCCCCCGCCGGTTGTATACCGGAGAATCCGGGTTCCGCTCCCCGCTCCGGGTATCGGCGTAAGGCTCGATCGACACCTCGATTCCCGGGGCCACGGGGAAATATTTCTCCACCGGCGAGGGGTGGTAGAGAACCAGATCTATTCCGCTGGTAAAGGGGAAATTAGCAGAAATGGCATGGACCATTCTACACGCCTCAATTAGCGGTCAATATGAAATATTATAGTTTGGGTGCGATAATGCCAGGCCGAGGACCAGCCTTTTTGTTTTATTAACTTATTAAAAAATAAAAAAAATGTCAACAAAAATATGCAAATGATCAGAAAACTAGCTATCCATAATTATAACCATACGATAACATAAGAAAATTTAAATTGGATCGGAAAAAGGTGGAAAAGGACAGGGAAATATTATGCGGCGGTCTTAGAATCCGGTCGGGAAAAGAGTGGATCGGGGAAAAACGTCTTATGGCCGGGGGAGGAAGCCTCAGGCTGACGGGGATGAATTCGTCTTCGGGCTTTTATCCGTTGCCAGGCCGAACATGGACTGGGCTTTTCCCATCTCCTCCTGCAGGATTTGTTCCACCGAGGCCAGGTCGGAAGAGTCCCAGGTGGCGGGATAATTCATGCCCTCCTGACTGAAAGCCTCCAGCATGCTGGAAAAAACCAGCTGTCCTAAGATAAATTGATCGGCATAATGAAGGATTTTTCCCAGGACTGGGTTGACCGTCCAGCCCCGATCGTGGTGATGGGCGATGGAATCGACCAAATTGGCCGGAAATCCCCAGCGCTCGGCGATTTTCCCGCCGATATCGGCATGGGTCATTTCCAAAACCTCTTTTTCGGCCTCGATCAGGTCCTTTCCCGCTTTTGTTTTTTCCTCGATTTCCCAGTACTGATCGGAAAAATACTGATGGATGAGCAGTCGGCCGATATCGTGAGTCAAGCCCGAAAGGTAAGCCTCATCCAGGGAATCATACCGGTACATCCAGGCCAAACGCTTGCCAATGAGAGCGCACTCCATGGAATGCTGCCAGAGGGGCTGCAGGGCCTGGACATCCCGGGCGTCGTGGAAGGTGTGAAAGAAAGAGGTGGTCAGGATGATCTCCTTGACCGCTTCAAACCCCACCATCATGATGGCGTGCTGAATGCTGTTGATGTTCCTCTCCCGCCCCCCGTAATAGGCGGAATTGGCCATTTTAAGGACTTTCGCCGCCAGAGTCTGGTCCATGGTCTTGGACAGTTCGATGGCGCTGATCTTGGGTGACTCGGCCATGGAAAGAACCCTCATGACCACATGGGGGAGGGTAGGCAGATGCTCGATCTCCTGGATTACCTGATCAATCACCATTTTCTTCTTGGCTGGCGGCATGGATTTTCCTTCCCCAGGACCTCCCGCGGTTCTTTCCTTGAGGTGTGAAGGCCTTTCTAGGCGCATACCTTCTCCCTTTTTTACCCTTTGTTTATATTCTTCGGCAGGTTTGGGGAAAAATTTAATTCTATGGTTCCCAAAATGAAGAAGAAATTGATAATAAAAAGGGGACTGATGGGGAAAGACGGAGTGGAATGGGAGAAATAGCCCTTGAATTGACAGGGGCTAGGAGAGGTGATAAAAAGAAAGGAAGCCCATGGGTCCCAAGAAATTTTTCATCCAGACTTTCGGCTGCCAGATGAACGTCTATGATTCCGAGCGCATAGCCCAGATTTTGACCGCCCGGAATTACCACCCCGTCGATGACCCTGCCCGGGCCGATCTGATCCTGGTCAACACCTGCAGCGTGCGGGAGAAGCCGGAGAAGAAAGTTTACAGCGCCCTGGGGCGGTTCCGCCCCCTGAAAAGGAAGAAACCCGGACTCCTCATCGGCGTGGCGGGGTGCGTGGCCCAGCAGGAAGGGGAGGGTCTCCTGGCGCGAGTCCCCTATCTGGACTTTGTGCTGGGGACCAAGGAACTCAAGAAGATTCCGGAGATCCTGGACCATCTGGAAAGCTCCGGGAACCGGGCGTGCGCCATCGCTTTAGACGGGAGAATCGACCCCTATGGGGGACTCCCTCTTTTCCCCGCTCCGGGCGGCCCCACGGCCTTTGTCTCCATCATGCAGGGGTGTGATAACTTCTGTTCCTTCTGCGTTGTTCCCTTTGTGCGGGGCCGGGAGGTGAGCCGTCCGAGCCAAAACATACGGGAGGAAATCAGGGCGCTTTCGGAAAAAGGAGTGAAAGAAGTCACCCTTCTGGGACAGAACGTAAACTCCTATGGGCTGCGGACCCCCGGGGAGTCGGACTTTGTGGGACTTCTGGAATCCATCGAGAAGATCCCGGGGATGGAGCGGATCCGGTTTACCACTTCCCATCCCAAGGACCTTTCCCCGGGGCTGATCGGCGCTTTCGGGCGTCTTTCCAAGCTCTGCGAGCACATCCACCTTCCTCTCCAGTCGGGATCGAATCGCATCCTCGGGCGGATGAACCGGGGATACACGAAAGAAGAATACTCGGAAAAGGTGCAAAGGCTGCGGGCCGCCTGTCCGGAGATCAGCATCACCACGGACATCATCGTGGGCTTCCCCGGGGAAGAGGAGGAAGACTTCCGGGAAACCATCGAGATGGTCGAAAGAATCCAGTTCGAGGAGATGTTTTCTTTCCGCTATTCGGACCGGCCCCGCACCCGGGCTTCGACCTTCGCCGGTAAAATCCCGGAGGAATCGAAGCAAAAGCGCCTCGCCGAACTGCAGGCCCTGCAGCGGGGAATCACCCAGCGCCGATACCAAGCCTGGGAGGGCAGGGAAGCGGAAGTTCTGGTGGAGGGCTCGAGCAAGGCCCGGGGAGAGGAAAAAACGGGACGGACCCGGGTCAACCACATCGTCAATTTTCCCGGGGCTTCGGTCGCCGCGGGGTCTCTGGTGAGGGTGCGGATCCAAAAGGCCCTGGCCCACAGCCTGAGGGGGGAACTCCTTACGGATTAGTTCCGGGTTCCGGGTTTCGAGTTTCAAGTTACAAACGAATCGGCTTCTGCCTTCGGGGCCTTTAACCCGAAACACGAAACTCGGAACCTGAAACTCGAAACCCGAAACACGAAACTATTTTTCTGCCGACATAAATACTGACATTTACCCTGTTTCAGGGGACCCCAGAAGGGGAGGCATTCATGATTGACCTGCATACGCACACCCTCTTCAGCGATGGAGAGCTTTTGCCCTCGGAGCTGATCCGCCGGGCGGAGATGATCGGCTACGAAGCCGTGGCCCTCACGGATCATGCCGATTCTTCCAACCTCGACTGGGTCGTCCCCCGGCTCGTCCAGGTCTGCGGGGATTTGAATACCCGGTGGAAGATCCGGGCCATCCCCGGGATTGAGCTCACCCATGTACCGCCGGAGATGATCGGCGGCCTGGCGGAAAAAGCCCGCACCCTGGGAGCCCGGCTGGTGGTGGTTCACGGAGAGACCCTGGTTGAGCCCGTGCCCCCGGGAACCAACCGGAAGGCCATCGAGGCCGGGGTGGACATTCTGGCCCATCCCGGGTTGATTACCGAAGAGGATATCATCCTGGCCCGGAAACAGAAGGTGGTCCTGGAAATTTCCGCACGGAAGGGGCACAGCCTGGCCAATGGGCATGTGGCCCGGATGGCCCAGAAATTCGGGGTCCCGCTGGTGTTGAATACGGACAGCCACTCTCCCGACGATTTGATCCCGCGGGAAAAAGCCCTGAAAGTGGCTTTGGGGGCCGGCCTGGGACAGGATGACTTTGAAGGGATGCTGCAGAATTCCCGCCGCTTCGTCGCCCGAATGACTTGAATACCCAACTGAAATGGCCTGAGAAACCCCGAAGAACCTCTCAATAGCGGTGAGACCGGCTAGTATCCGGCGTGAGCCGCAGGTTGAGGTCCTGGCCTTCCTTCTTCTCGGCCACCTCTTCCATCTTGATCCGGAGGCGAAGGTCGTTGGCGCTGTCGGCATAGCCGATGGCCGTATCGAAGTCCAAGATCCCCTGCTTGTAGAGGTCGAAGAGGGACAGGTCGAACGTCTGCATCCCGTCCACCACTCCCTGGGTCATGGCCTCTTTGATCAGATCGACCTGTCCCTTGTGAATCAGGTCCTTGACCCGGGGCGAGTCCAGGAGGATCTCCACGGCCGCCACCCGGGCCCCCTCCACGCTGGGGACCAGGCGCTGGGAGATGATGGACTTGAGGTTCATGGAAAGCTGGAGGTAGATCTGCCGGTGCCTCTCGGAGGGGAAAAAGTTCATGATTCGTTCGATGGCCTGGTTGGCGTTATTGGCGTGGATGGTGGAGAGACAGAGGTGGCCGGTTTCGGCATAGTCGATGGCCGCCTCCATGGTTTCCACGTCGCGGATTTCTCCGATGAGGATCACGTCCGGGGCCTGGCGCAGGGTGTGCTTCAGGGCGCTGGCGTATCCGTGGGTGTCGATGCCCACTTCCCGCTGGGTGATGATGGCCATTTTATGGGTGTGGACGAACTCGATGGGGTCTTCGACGGTGACGATATGGCCGCTGCCATTGGCGTTGCGATAGTCGATCATGGCCGCCAGGGTGGTGGATTTCCCCGAACCCGTCCGCCCGGCCACCAGGACCAGGCCCCGCTTGACTACGGCAAGCTCTTTGAAGATCTGGGGAAGCCCGAGGTCGTCGATGGTGCGGATGTGGATCTTGATATGGCGGAAGACCAGTCCGAAATAACCCCGCTGCCGGAAGATATTGACCCGGAAGCGCCCCAGGTTGGGGTAGGAGATGGAAAGGTTCATCTCCCATCGGCGGTTGAAGTACCGCTTCTGGGTTTCACTCATGAGGGACATGGCCACGGTTTCGCTTTCTTCGGGGGAGTATCTCCTCTCTCCCATGGGAAAGGTGACTCCCTCGACCCGGTACATGGGGGGACTGTCCACGGTGATATAGAGGTCGGAGGCGTCCTGCCGGACCATCTCTTCCAGAAGCTCGCGCAGATTGGTGCTCATACCCGATCACCTCAGGAATTGAAGACGTTGGGGTTTGTAGCCAGATAGAGGCACTGCTCTTTTTCCACGATACTCCGGGAGACCAGGTCTTTCAGCGACTGATCGAGGCTGATCATCCCGAACTTCTGGCCCGTCTGGATGGCGGAAGGAAGCTGCGCCACCTTGTTTTCCCGGATCAGGTTGCGCACCGCGGGGGTGCCGATCATGATCTCCAGGGCCGGCACCAGACCCCGGCCGTCCCGCCGCTTCAGCAGCACCTGGGAGATGATGGCCTGGATGGATTCGGCGAACTGGGCCCGAATCTGTTCCTGCTGCTCGGCCGGGAAGACGTCGATGATTCGGTCCACCGTCTTCGGGGCGCCGCTGGTGTGCAGGGTGGAGAAGACCAGATGACCGGTCTCCGCGGCGGTCAGGGCCAGAGAGATGGTCTCCAGGTCGCGCATTTCTCCCACCAGGATGATGTCCGGGTCCTCGCGGAGGGCGCTGCGCAGGGCGTTGGCAAAGGCCAGGGTGTGCGCCCCGAGCTCCCGCTGGTTGATCAGGCAGCTCTTGGACTCGTGGACGAACTCGATGGGGTCTTCGATGGTAATGATGTGCCCCTTCAAAACGTTGTTGATCACGTCGATCATGGACGCCAGGGTGGTGGATTTTCCGCTTCCCGTGGGACCGGTCACCAGGACCAGCCCCCGTTCGGTCTTGCAGACCTCCCGGAGGACTTTGGGGAGTCCCAGTTCCTCCATGGTGAGGATTTTGGACGGAATGACGCGGAAGACCACCGCTTCTCCCCGGGCCTGGCGGAAGGCGTTCACCCGGAAGCGGGCGATGTTCTTCAGCTCGATGGAGAAGTCCAGTTCAAGATGCTCTTCGAAATTTTTGCGCTGCTGGTCGTTGAGGATGTCATAGAGCATGACATGGACGTCTTCCCTGCTCAGGGAAGCGACTTCAATCCGGCGCATCTCGCCGTAGATGCGGGCCATGGGTTGCTCGCCGGCGCTGATATGCAGGTCGGAGGCGCCCTCTTTTTGGACGAATAACAAGAGTTCGGAGATATCCATTCTTCAACTCCTTATCGGCAGGAAGGACAGAATTATTTAAGTAAAAATTGGGATTTTTGTCAAGCTGTTTCCTGAATCGCGAGAATCGGAAAAGCCCCAACATACCTATCGGAAGAAGCGATGGAGACTTGAAAGAAACAACGCCAAGAGCATAGGGCATAGAGCCTAGAGCCTAAAAACCTGGAAGAGGGTGTGGTTTTATTCCGCCATGCGCTATGCACTCTGCCTTTGAGCCGGGGGAGAAAGAAATTGAAAAAAGAAAGCAATGTGTTAGAATAAAACGCAAATTAGAATAAAACGCAAAATGGAGACCGGAGCTTCATGCCGGAGAACCTGGAACGCTGGATCGATCATTTTTTGCATCATCTGGCCGTGGAAAAAGGCCTGAGCCCCAACACCCTGGAAGCCTACGCCCGGGACTTGCAGGGCTACTGCGCCGTCTTGCGGGAGAAAGGAACCCTGGAGGTGGAGAAGATCTCCCCCGAACAATCCCTGAATTACCTGAAAGCCCTTCGCTCCCGGGGACTTTCCGCCCGCAGCCAGGCCCGGGTTCTTTCCGCCCTGAGGGGATTTCATAAATTCCTTTTGCAGGAGCAGGCCGTGGAAGAGAACCCCGTGAGGCGGGTGAGGTCCCCCCGGGTGGTCCCCCGGCTTCCCTCGGTGTTGACGCCGCAAGAAATGGAAGATCTCCTGCAGCAGCCCGACCCCCGCCAGCCCCTGGGGGTCCGCGACCGGGCCATGCTGGAACTGCTTTACGCCGCCGGCCTGAGGGTCTCCGAGCTGGTTCATCTCTCGGTAAACGACGTGAATTTGGAAGTGGGGTACGTGCGCACCAAAGGAAAGGGCTCCAAGGAGAGGATCGTCCCCCTGGGGAAAGCCGCCTGCCAGGCCCTGGAGGAATACCTGAAGGGTCCCCGCCGTCTCCATCCCCTCCGGTCTTCCCATCCCCTTCTTTTTGTCGGCCGAAGGGGAAGGGGCCTTACCCGCCAGGGTTTCTGGAAGATTCTGAAGGGGTACGCCCGGGGGGCGGGAATTCAGAAACGGATCACCCCCCATATCCTGCGCCACTCTTTCGCCACCCACCTTCTGGAAGGGGGGGCCGACCTGCGCTCGCTCCAGTCGATGCTCGGGCACGTGGACATTGCCACCACCCAGGTGTACACCCATGTTTCCCGGGAGCACCTCAAACGGCTTCACCAGAAGCTCCATCCCCGGGGTTGAACCATGGAAGTCATTACCACCCACATCAACGCCGATTTCGACTCCCTGGCTTCCATGCTGGCGGCCAAGAAACTCTACCCCCGGGCGGTTCTCGTCTTTCCCGGGTCGACGGAGAAGAACCTCCGTGATTTTTTCCTTCAGTCCACCTTCTACGTCTTTCAGGCCGAGCGGATGAAGAACGTGGACCTGAAGGCGGTCAAGCGATTGATCCTGGTGGATACCCGGCAGCCCGGCCGGATCGGCAAGTTCGGCGAAGTGGCCAGACGTCCCGGAGTGGAACTCCACATCTTCGACCATCACCCCCCTTCCGGGGAAGACCTCCACGGAACCGTGGAGCATGTGCGGGAGGTGGGGGCCACGGTGACCATCCTGGCCCGGATCCTCCAGGAAAAGGAGATTCCCCTGACCCCCGAAGAGGCCACGATCCTGGCCGTGGGGCTTTATGAAGACACGGGCTCTTTCACTTTTTCCTCCACCACTCCCGAAGACCTCCGGACCGCGGCCTTTCTCCTGACCCGGGGGGCCAACCTGAATATTGTTTCCAGCCTGATCACCCGGGAGCTGACCGCGGATCAGATTTCGCTCCTCAACGAGCTGGTCCAGAGCACCACCCGCCACCTGGTCAGGGGGATCGAAATCGTGGTGGCCAGGGCATCCTCGGACAAGTACGTGGGGGATTTTGCCCTCCTGGTCCACAAATTGAAGGACATGGAGAATATCAACGTCCTCTTTGCCTTGGCCCGGATGGAGGACCGGGTGTACCTGGTCGCCCGCAGCCGTATCGAAGAGGTCAACGTGGGGGAGATCGCGGCGGCCTTCGGCGGCGGCGGCCACGCCACGGCGGCGGCGGCCACCCTGCGGGACATGGACCTCCCGGAGGCGGAAAAGAAGCTCCTCGACTACCTGGGGAAACGGGTTCAGCCCCTCCGGCTGGCCCGGGAACTCATGTCTTTCCCGGTGAAGACGGTCCAGATGCAGGAGACCATCGAGCACGCCGGAGAGCTCCTCACCCGCTACAACATCAATGTCCTTCCGGTTGTGGACGACGGGCGGGTGGCCGGCCTCATCACCCGGCAGGTGATCGAGAAGGCCGCTTTTCACGGGTTCAAGGATTCCCCCGTAACGGACTATATGACCACGGAATTCGCCGTGGTCACCCCCCAGACTCCCCTGACTAAAATCCAGGACCTGGTGGTGGGAAACAACCAGCGTTTTCTCCCGGTCCTGGAGAAGGGAAAGCTGGCGGGGGCCATCACCCGCACCGATCTGCTGCGCTGGCTTTCCGCCCGGAGCAACCAGCTGACTCCTTCCTCAGCGGAATCGGACTTTTTCGCCGCCGAACCGCGCAAGCGGGCCATCCTGAAGATCATGGAAGAGAGGCTGCCTTCCGCGGTGATGCAGCTCCTCAAGAACATCGGCCGCAAGGCCGGCGACATGGGCCTGCAGGCCTACGCCGTGGGGGGGTTCGTCCGCGACCTTCTCCTGCGGAATGAGAATTTCGACATCGACGTGGTCGTGGAGGGGGATGGAATCCGGCTGGCCCGCGCCCTGGCGGAGGAAGGAAAGGGAGAATTACGGGTCCACAGGAGGTTCGGGACCGCCACCCTCCGCCTGTCCGACCGGTACCGGCTGGACCTGGCCACGGCCAGGCTGGAATACTACGAGCACCCCGGGGCCCTGCCCCAGGTGGAGCACAGCTCCATCAAGCTCGACCTCTACCGGCGGGATTTTACGGTCAATGCCCTGGCCATCCACCTCCATCCCGACCATTTCGGGGAGCTCATCGATTTTTTCGGGGGACAGAAGGACCTGAAGGAACGGGTCATCCGCGTCCTCCACAACCTGAGCTTTGTGGAAGATCCCACCCGGGTCTTCCGGGCGCTGCGTTTCGAACAGCGCATCGGGTTCCAGATCGCCCGGCAGACCCACATGCTCATGGAGAATGCGGCGCGCATGGAGCTCTTCGGGCGGCTTTCGGGAAAGCGGCTCTTCCGGGAGCTCGTGCTCTGCCTGTCGGAAGAGAAGCCCCTGCCGGTCCTGAAACGTCTGAGGGACTACGGGCTGCTCTCCATCTTCCATCCCGGCCTGAAGATCGACCGTTCCTTCGAGACCCGCTTCCAGCGGCTCGAAGGGGTCGTCTCCTGGTACCGGCTGCTTTTTACGGGGGAAAAATTCGAGCCCTGGATGGTGGGTTTCCTGGGACTCACGGACGGAATGGCGGAAAAAGAGATGGAGATCCTCCTCGGACGGTTTGCCCTTCCGGAGAAATTCCGGACCACCTTCCTTCTGCGCCGGCGCACGGCCCTCCAGGTGGCCCACCGCCTTTCTTCTTCGCCGCCACCCTCGCGGAGCGATATTTTTTTCCTCCTGGATCCCCTGCCCGCCGATTTTCTTCTCTATGCCATGGGGCGGGCCGAAGAAGAAGGGGTCAAGAAGGTCATTTCCCTGTACTTCACCGAGCTCAAGCGGGCCAGGGTCTCGCTCGCCGGGAAGGACTTGAAGAAGATGGGGTTTATTCCCGGCCCCATTTACACGGAAATTCTGCACGCCCTCCTGCGGGGGAGGCTGGAGGGGAAAATCTCCAGCCGGCAGGAAGAGGTGGGTTTTGTGCTGAAGAAATACAACCCGAAGCAGCCGGCGGCGGTGGGAAGAAAGAACCCCCCCCTGGCGGGGAAAAAGATGGAACGGGGAGAGAGGGCCTCTCCGGGATAGACCGTACCGATCCGCAGCGCGGCACAGCCCCATCCGAAAGAATTTTTATCGGGACACAGATGAACTTAGCGCGGCTGCGCCGCAACCAAAAAAATTTTATTGGACACAGATGAACACAGATAAACACAGAAAAGGATTCATGAAAAACGCTTAACAAAATTTAAAGATTTTACACTA
>Ga0315295_10001592_pt1 | contig 19460 bp, 15 predicted proteins | sample YL17G14_0_MG_FD_204453 | JGI IMG/M metagenome (GOLD analysis project Ga0315295, IMG submission 204453) | Sediment microbial communities from Yellowstone Lake, YNP, Wyoming, USA - YL17G14_0 | ecosystem: Environmental > Aquatic > Freshwater > Lake > Sediment | place: USA: Wyoming | collected...
TTGATTTCTTTCACATAGCTTGGCCAGGGTCCCTTCTCCAGTTCATCTACTTTTGGAGTTTTATCATCCATATATTTCCTCCTTTAAAGGCCGTCTCGTTGAAGGGCCGTTTCAACTCATATTTCTCCTTGGTCCCAATGATTTCAGAACGTTTCTTCATAGGATAGACTGGATCTGAAAAATTAGTCAAATCTTAACAGTGTCGTCAAATTCTGTCAAGAATGGAGGAGCATTTTTTCAAAGATATCCAAAGATATCTAAAGAAGAGATTGCAGCCTTTTTTCTTGACAGGTTGGATGGATTAGTATAAAAGATTAGACATCTCGCAAGATGCTCATTTTCTTATCATAAATGATCCGTGAATCACAGAGATTTCGAAGTTAACGAAGGGAGGTGATAAGAAAAGGACAGATGGCTGAGGGAACCATCTTTTGCTGAAGATCACATAAAAAGGGGGTATCATATGGTTGAAAAAAAACAGGGAATTGACTGGACGACGCTTTGGAAGAAGGATGATTGGGTGTCGGTGTGGATAGGATTCCTCATCCTGATCATCTTCATGGTTGGAGCTACCTTTAAACTTCCAGGATGGAAGTGGATGGCAGATGGACCTTTCAGCGAAAAGATATCTAGCTATAGCAAGAAGGTGGACGCTCTTGCGAAGGATGCAGAGGCAAAGGGGGAGGAGGGATTAAAGGCGGGCGCGGCCGCACTCAAGACAGCCCTCGACGCAAAGGATAGGAAGGCAATAGGGGAGGCTGCAGGAAAGCTTGAGAAAGCGGTAAAGGATATAAAAGATAAAGATTTGAATAAGAAGGCGGATAAGCTCGCTAAAGACATCAAAGGTGATGCAGGTGCAACGGTAGGCAAGGTCTTCTCGGGAGATAACTTGTTAAAAGTCCTGTATCTCCTCATTGGTTTCTGGATTCTCGGATTGATCGGGATGGCGTTAATGGGAATGCCTATCGGTAAATTTACAGCAGGTTTCCCAATCGTATTCATCCTCTCAGCACTGTCTTTCTTTGTTGCGGGGAATACGACAATATCCTACTACGGACTTGAGGTGGTTTTTTGGGCGTTACTCTTTGGCCTTTTCATCAGCAATGTCATCGGTGTACCGGAATGGCTCAAGACTGCTGTCAAAACGGAGTTCTTCATCAAAATCGGTCTCGTTCTCCTTGGGGCAGAGGTGGTCTTTACCACCATCGTAAAGGTGGGAGCCTATGGTATGGTGCAGGCCATCATTGTCATCCTTGCCGTTTTCTATGTCTGCTTCTGGGTGGCGAAGAAGTTGGGACTTGATGATGAGTTCGCCTCCATTCTTGGAGCTGCCGTCTCAATCTGTGGTGTGTCGGCTGCCATTGCTGCTGGAGGTGCGGTCAAGGGCGACCCGAAGAAGGTAAGTCATACTATCTCTCTGGTACTTCTATGCGCTATTCCGATGCTGATCTTCCAGCCTATCATCGCAAAAGCCTTGGGGTGGGGGCCAGCCATGACAGGAGCCTGGTTAGGTGGTACCATTGATACGACAGGTGCAGTGGTTGCTGCCGGTGCAATAGCGGGTGCGCAAGCAATGGAAGTAGCTGTTGTCGTGAAGATGGCTCAAAACGTTTTAATAGGGGCAGCTGCCTTCTTACTGGCAATCTGGTTCACCTTAAAGGGAAAGGAAGCTACGGAAAAGCCAGGTGCCATCGAGATATGGTTCAGGTTCCCAAAGTTTGTCGTGGGTTTCATTGTCGCTTCCATTATCTTCTCTTTCTTCTTGACAGAGGCGGGTGCGAAGGTTGTTACGGGCATCACAGCACCTTTAAGAGGATGGTGGTTCACACTGGCATTCCTCTGTATCGGACTTGACACGAAGTTCAAGGATCTCGTTGCTATGGGTGGCGGAAGACCTGCAGCAGCCTTTCTGATTGCTCAGGCATTCAATATCCTTTGGACGTTGCTGCTCGCGTGGCTTATTTTCGGCGGGGTCCTCTTTCCAATCCCAACCTTTTAATAGCTGAAGGTACGGAAGGGCCTGGTGGCTGCATGCTGCCAGGCCTTTTTTTTAGCCTTATCAGAATCCAAGGATTTTATGGCATGTTTTGCAGGGTTTGGGAGGATCTGCAAGACGGGTTGCTTCTAAATTTCTCGATCGGTTACTATCCCAGAGCGAAAAGTATAAATTCCTAAAACCTTTTTCCCTCTCAATAAACCGGTTTCTGAATTGATCGTAATTCTCACGATTCCATATCGCAGAGAAAGAATCTCTAAAGATGTTGCCAAAACTCAACTTCTCAACCCAGTGTTCCTTTCCGCAGAAGATCCGTTTAAAAGGTGAAGGCAGGGGTGGGTAGAGATAGACGCAAGGCGAAACCTCTCCCTCCGCAGAGATGTAAAGATTCCTAAGAGGATTCTCCTCACACACGGGTATATCGATGGCAGAAAGGGATGGCCTCTTGAGTCGAATGTCCAACTTTCGAGCATTTGCCTCTGTCTGTTTCACGATCTTTTCGTACTCATTTTCACCACTCTCCCAGACAAATACCCTGTTTTTTTCCTGCCAGACATTTATACAATGACAGATGTTGGTGAGAACGACCTCTTCAATTCCTGTCTGTCTGGCAAAAGAGGGAACCGAAGGAACCTGAGAGATATTGTCCTTGACCATCAGAAAAACGAGGTGCATTTTCGGCCGAACAAGTCCCTGGCGCAATTTCTCCTCATTAAAAACCCGAATGGCATCAAGAACCTCTGGCAAATGAGAGTTAATCCGGATGGCATCATGCGTCTCAGGGGTTGTACCCGCGATCGAGAAACCTACAAAGTCAAGCCCTGCCTCGATGAGTTCAGACACCCGGTTCTCCGTTAATCCCTTCCCGCTTGTGACAAATCCTACCTTCGAACCTTCCTTTTTAATGAGCCTGATGCACTCAGAAATATTCTTATAAAGCAGGGATTCACCCCAACCTTCGAGAACGACGGTTTCAACTTCCTTCAGATAGGGAAGAAGTTTTTTGAAATCCTCAAGAGGCATGTCCTGAGATTGCCAGTCTGTGCTTTCTGCGCGTATGCACATCTTGCATCGGAGAGGGCATCGGGTCGTCAATTCAATCTGCCATGCCAAAAAGGGTCTTTTTTTTCTTCTTCCCAAAAACTTTGAAAAAACCTTTTCAATCATTACCTTTATAGCTTCTGGAAAAGAGTCTCCAGATTTTCCTTTCTTGAGGGATGATAGAGGCAAAAGGCATAGGGGAGAAAGATCTCACCACCCCACTTCTTTTTAAAAAAAGTGACACCCGGATTGATCCCTAAGCCCAGGTTAACATATTTTTTCCCCTCCGTCTTTGCCTGTTGTATCACTTCGGAAAGGAGAAGATCTGAAGCGCCAGGGACATAAAGGGCGTCTGACCTGAAATTAAACATATAGATGGCATAGTCCCTCGGTTTAAATTCTGCAATATCGAAGGCAACAAGCTCCCTTCTGCTGGTTTTTGCATCGAAGATCCATGCATTCTTTGATGAGGAGAGATATTTATCGATTCTCTGAAAGATGAACCGGGTTGCCTCATCCACAGGATGGGTCTTCAGGAATTCCTCAACCATCTTCCTGTGTTCCTCATCAAAATTTTTGTTTTTTTCCACAGAAAGTTCTCTGCCTGCTCGTTTTAACATATTCCTCAATTTTTGAGAGATGGAGATGGATGAAAGGTCCAGGCGATAGTAATGGTCAGAGGGAGGACGAACGTAATTTTCGAGGGAAGATGGAATGGCGGGTGCGGTCAGAGAAACAGTTTCTGCTTTGAAGCACTTTATAGCATCCTCAAGCGCCCTTTTCATCTTTTTTCCCTTGAAGGCCTCCTCCAGAGGATAGCCAACGAAAATGAAGCGATCTTTCTCAGCATAGGCGACAAAGTCCCCGAAGAGAAACGGTTCCATCTTTGAAATGGCTGTCACGTACTGGGGAATATGTTCTGGCACATAGGCGTGGTCTTCAATATAATGTTGTTGTGCAGCCGTGATCATGACTCTTCCTGGATCACCCGGTAACCTTCATCGAGAAATAACTTTCTAATTCCTGGAATATGGGCAACCCCTACGAATGCAGCCGTCTTTCCTTCATCAAAGAAGGTTTTCATCCTTTTAAAAAATATGGGGTCGCGCTTGGTGATGATGGACTCGCAGCGAGTAGGAAATTCTCCTGTCATAGAGAAGAACTTTTGTAGATCCCCTTCAAGGAAAGCCTTCATGAAAACTTCTTTATGGACTCTCCAATGCTCAATGTGATTGAGATAGTTCACGATCCTTTCAAAAGGGATTTCATCAAGGGCTGCCAGTTGATCCTCGATGGTCTCCAGATATTGGATTTTTTTCCCAAGTTTCTGGGCGATGCGGAAGGCTTCCACATCCATCGAATGTTTCCAGTTTAAAAAGGCGGACCAGATGGTGAAGAAAGCCATCCAGGGGCGGACGCCCCTCGTATGGATTTCAAAGAAATCTGAAGTGGTCGGATGGATGAGGTCCAGATAAGGGACCGCCGTGGTTTGGAGGCTTGATCGAGCACTTAAGAGTTTGTTAATTTCCACGATCACGTCGGGGTGAAGGGCCTTGCAGAGGGATGGAGTATTTTCTCCCTTTTGACCATATTGGACCACTCTGGCCATGCTTTCCTCATCAAGGGGGCCTTCGAAAAGAACTGTTTCGATACCTTGGATCAGCTTGATAAGCGTTTTCTTAAAACGATAGGGGGAGAAATGGGCTGTTCCAACAAGATAAGAGGTGTGGCCATCCTTCTCGACTCTCCATACTGTTTTCAAGCGTTTTTTCTTCCACCAGAGAAAATTCATTCCATCTCCCATCCATTTCAGGGTTGTCAAAGTTTCCCTTCAAGACTCTTGATCAGCGAGACCGTCCTCGTGTACCCATAATAACGCTCGCAGAATTCATAGCTGAGGAATGGAATGCCGCCCCACTTTTCCTTAAATCTTCGTATTCCTTCATTCACTCCCAGTCCGAGATTGATGGTGTTTTTCCCGTGTTCGCGTGTGAGTTTAATCATTTCGAGAAAAAGAAGATCCGAGGCATGAGGCACATAATGCTTTTTTGAATGGCAGCCAAGGACGTAGGTAGAAAAATTCTTTGCACCAAGTTCGACGACAAAAAAGGCACAAAGTTTCCCATCCTTATCCCGGGTGTTGAGAACACATGCGGTTGACGAATGGGGAATATAATCGGGCATGGCATAGTAAAGTTCTCTCACTCTGGGTGGCAATATTTCTCTCTTCAGGAGTTCTGAGATGAGCGACTCATGTTCCTTAGAAATAGAGTGACCCCTCTCCACGATTAATTCTTTAGAGGCTTTGTCAGCCACCCGTTGGAGAGACGGCTTCAGTTTTATCTGATTGAGGTCAAACTTGTAGTATTGGTCTGTTTGCCTCTCTTTACAGGATTCCTGAAGAGAAGGGGGGATCTCAGGTCCGATGAACCAGAGGTACTCAGGTCGGAATGTTTCGACCGTCTGCTTCAGAACTCTCTCACATCGTTCTTGTGAAAACACTCCGTCGAGAGGATATCCTACTAAAATGAGCCAGTTATCTTTTGCAAAAATCAGATGGTCTTCGACGAAGAAAGGTTCCCCTTTGGATATAATCGCCATGAGGCTCACAATATGTTCCGGAACATACGCTCGGGTGAGGATGTATTCTTCATCTTCAGCGGTAATCATTATTTTCCTATTCTTATATTTCTATTTTATCTCAGTTTTGCTTAAAATTCCAAAAGATTTTGAGAGGTTTAAGAAACTTACTTGATTTTATTCATATTCTTTTTGATAATAGGTAAAATACATAAAAGTTTAGGAGAGATCATGCGAATTGCTTATTTTGACTGTTTTTCAGGGGCGAGCGGGGATATGATCCTTGGCTCGATGATCGATGCGGGACTGAATCCAGGGGGATTAAGGGAAGAGCTGAAAAAACTCCGGCTTCGAAATGTTTCTCTGAAGATTAAAAGAGTCTTGAGGGGAGGGATCTCCGCCACTCAGGCGATCGTGGAGGGGAAGGATGAGAAGAGGCACTCCCGGAGCCTGAAGGATATCTTACAGATCATTGACCAGAGCCGACTGGAGTCCGAGGTGAAAGAGAAGAGCAGGGAGGTCTTCGAACGGATAGCTTCCGTTGAGGCGAAGATTCACCGGAGGCACATGGAGGAGATTCATTTCCATGAGATCGGGGGCCTGGATTCTGTTGTCGATATCGTCGGAGCGATCTGGGGTTTTTGTGAGATGGGGATCGAGAAACTTTATGTTTCCAGAGTTAATGTGGGCACGGGATTTGTCAGATGTGAACATGGCATCCTCCCTGTTCCTGCGCCTGCCACCCTTGCTCTGATGAAGGGGAAACCCATCTACTCTTCGGGTGTGGAAAGGGAACTCCTTACTCCCACAGGTGCGGCACTGCTGACTTCGTTGGGCTCCGAATTCGGAAGGATGCCCGTGATGAAAGTGGAGAGGGTCGGTTACGGAGCCGGCAGGGATGACCTTCCCCATCCGAACCTCCTCAGGCTGATCATCGGTAAGGAAGAGACAGTTGCCGGAAAAGAGAAGGTGATGGTCGTTGAGACAAACATCGACGATATGAATCCCCAGTTGTATGACTATGTGATGGAGAAGCTTTTAGGCATGGAGGTGCAGGAGGTCTTTCTTACACCCATTTTGATGAAGAAAAGCCGGCCGGCAACCCTGATCACTGTCATCTGCTCCGCAGAGAAGCTTTCATCGGTCATCGATTTTCTGATCAGAGAGACGACCACGCTCGGTTTGAGATGGCGGGAGGAGGAGAGGAGTTGCGCGGACCGGGAGATTCTGACGCTTCAGACGAGATATGGAAAGATTCGCTTCAAGCTGGCCCGGTGGGAGGGGAAGATTGTCAATCTCTCTCCGGAATATGAGGATTGTAAAAGACTGGCCTTAAAGCAGAGGATCTCCATCAAAGAGGTCTTCGAGGAGGCGAAAAGGACGGGGATGGTATTTCGGGAAGGTCGATATAAAAATCAAAAGCCCAGCTGCAGGAAAAACCGGTCCTCCACCTGATGCCTTGAAAATCAGGCCATCCAATCTTATATTTAAAGTGAAGGAGGGAGCGAAGATGAAAAAAACATCATATTTTTTAACCCTGTTGGCGTTGGTCGTTTTGATCGCTCCGTCTCTGGTTTGGTCAGAGGCCAAGCCTAATGGGAGTTCCCCTGTGATTACAAATAGTTTCGCTGTTGAAAAAGGATATTATGGATATATCTGGCGAATTTATCTCGAGGCAGAAGACCCGGATGGGGATATGTCGAGGATTGCGGCTGAAGTCGATCAAACAGGTTATGGGCATTACCCGGTTGATTGGACCATCCTCAAATCGCCGTATCGAGGGAAATTTAGGGGATATCTCCAGTGGAATACCTTCAGCAACCGGACATCCTACTTGAGAGAATGGACCAACATTACCCTGAAGGTATCCATTCTCGATAAGGCCGGAAATGAGAGCAATGTGGTTGTCTTCCCATTTGAATTCGTTTCCGGAGCCCATCGCGAAGCCAAACCTCCTGCTCCTTTTAATGAAGAGGGGTTGCCGAGATTGGGTTACATCCACATCGATCTATTTGAGCCCACCCTGATGGGAGGGGATGCATGGCAAGATCAATAAGCCTATTCATCAAACAGATCATCCGGAGATGCATCAACTTATAAAAGGCTCCAATTCCGGGACCTTTTTGTTTTTTCTTGCTTTTCTCACTACAGAGTGGTAAATATTTTTCATATTCCTATATCATAAAGGAGGGATGTTATGAGACAGGTGATTTTTAAAAGAAAGGGCGTATATATTTTGTTTGTGCTTCTTCTCCTCAGTCTGGTTTATGCGGGGTGTCGATCAACCGTTAGGGAGAAAAGAGAGGAACCGGTGAAAAGGGAAGGGGAGGCAACGGGAAAATATTACCATTTTGATGATGTCCGCATTCCAAGGGAATTAAATTATAAACAGAACAAGTCTTTTGTCTATGAGACCCCCCGTTTTAAAACAGGTATCCTGATCTTCACGAAATGGAGGTTCGATGTGGAGTCCCTGATCGATTTCTTCAACTACCAAATGGAGAAGGATAACTGGAAACTGGTGAACAGCTTTAAAGGGAAGGAGTCCATCCTCAATTTTTCAAAGCCTGACAAAGCCTGTACGATCAAGATCACAGAGAAATGGCATGGCACCACAGAGGTCGAGATCCGGGTCGGTCCCCTGGGAGAGAAGAAGTTGTGAGCATTTTCCATGCTGTTCGAACAAGTCAGAAGGACCATTGATCACTACCGTCTGCTGGAGAAAGGCGACCGGGTGATTGTGGGTGTCTCAGCCGGAGTGGACTCAATGGTCCTCCTCCACTTATTGAACGCCTTCCGCCAGGAATTCGACCTCTTTCTCATTGTCGCCCATATCCATCACGGCCTCCGACCTGTTGAATCAGAAAAAGAAGCTGAACTCGTTCGAAAAGAGTCAGCTCGACTCGGTCTGCCCTTCGAATACGGACAGTTCAATGTGAAGGAGTTTCAGGAGTCAGGGGGCTTCTCCCTGCAGGATGCGGCCAGGAGGATTCGTTTTCAGTTCTTTCATGATCTCCTAAAAAAATATGGTGGGGGCAAGATCGCCCTGGGCCACAATGCGGATGACCAGGTGGAGACCGTTCTTCTAAGATTGCTCAGGGGATCGGGATTGAAGGGCCTCAAAGGAATGCTTCCAATCAGGGAGAAGAGGGTGATCCGGCCTCTCCTCGAAGTATGGAAAGAGGAGATCGAGGCGTTTGCGCAGGAAAACTCCATTCCCTATCTCATCGATTCATCCAATTTGAAGAAGGATTATCTCCGAAACAGGCTTCGCATCAATCTCATTCCCCTAATCGAACAGGAGTATCAACCCGGTTTCCAGCGGGCAATCATCAAAACATCGACCCTCCTCAGGGAAGAGAATGATTTTATTGAAAAAGAGGCGGGTGTGGCTTATCAAAGAATCACCTGCGAGGAGGAGGGACAAATTACTTTTAAATTTTCAGCGTATCAATCCCTCCATAAAGCCATCCAATGGAGGGTCATTCAAAAGGTGTTGGAAAAGATGGAAGATGGTTCGAAGATGGATGAGGGTAAATGGTCGGACGTGAATTTGATCTACAGGAGACTCCAGTTCCCCCCGGCAAGCCTTCTCTTAGAATTATCCCATGGTCTCTGTTTTGAGAAGCGATATGATAGGGTTTTGTTAAGGAGGGAGAGGCCGAGAACGATCCCTCCCTTTGAAGTGGAACTCCATGTGCCCGGCCGGACTTATATCAGAGAGATCGAAATAGAGGTGGTGGTCGAAGAGAGAGAGTGGAGTGAATCGATGCGGCCTGATGATTTTCGAAATATTGCTCTCCTCGATTTTCATAGCCTCCGCTTTCCATTAAGGGTGAGAAATTTCAGGCCCGGTGACCGGTTTCAACCCATGGGAACCCAAGGGACCCAGAAATTGAAGGAGTTTTTTATCGACCATAAGATCCCGAAGTTTGAAAGACCAAGTATCCCTCTTCTCATATCAGGCGAGATGATCGCCTGGATCGTCGGGTACAGAATCGATGAACGGGTGAAGATAACAGGGAAGACCCAAAAGCTTTTAAGATTTGAGGTGGTTTAGGTCTATGAAACAACCCAATTTACTAAATCGTAAAGTTTCGATCCTCGTCATGATCGTTGCCGCCATCGTTGCCCTTTACGGATTGGACAGATTGATCCTCTTTATAAAGTCTCCTTACATTGGCATCTACGGAGAATTTCGCTCAGAAGGCTACTCTATACAAACAGTCATAGATGTGAAGAGTTCTGAGCCATTGTCGGCTGGAATGATTATTACCTCTATAGAAGGCAAACAGATTGAGGATTGGGTTGAATCACTTATTTTTCCAAAAGGTTCAGCTCCCTCATGGTCATTTGAAAAGTCCATGGAAATTAAGGTCTTGGACGAAAGGAAACAAATAAAACAGGTTTATATCTATCCAAGACGTCCTTCCATCGAAGACCTTCTTCGCAGTCCATTCTGGCTCTGGTTTCTTGCCTCTTTCATTCTTTTCTGCGGAACCTATCTTCTCTTCCACTATCCTAAACAGACGCGAGTCCACATCCTCTCCATCCTTCTTTTCGCTACCTCGATGAGCATCTATAACTATGCAGGGAAACACCTTGTTCTGGAAATCAGCCCCCGCCTTCCATTGATCCTTACGGTCAGGCTCGGTACCTTCTGCGTCATCTTTTCTTCCTGGTTGTACCTCATCTTGATCTTTCTTCAAAAACGTGATCATCTGCAGATTCCGAAATGGGCCCCTTGGTCAATCTATGCCCCTCCTCCTATCGTTGCATTGATTTCTATCTTGGTTGCCTGGGAAACTCCCCTGACTGGAATTGAGGTTTCTTTTCGAATCCTCTATTTGATTGCCGGCATCATAGTCATCTTCTCGTTCGGTATCCACATCCATGCTTTCGCCACAACAAAAGACCCTTTGCTCAAAGGGCAGATCAAATGGCTCCTGTGGGGCCAAACGCTTGGAATGTCACCCTATATATTATTTTACGCTCTTCCCAAAACCTTAACCGGCATCCCTTTGATCAGCTATGGCCTGAGCCTGGCCTTTTTCCCCCTCATCATCTTTTCTTGCCTCTTTGCTTTTTATAGATATCGGCTCATGGATGTTGATCAGGTGATCCACGGCAGCATCGTCTATGGAATTTCGATGGTCTTCCTTTTCACTCTTTACCTCCTGGGTTTAGGGATTTTGCACCAGAAAGTTTTTGTTCCATCCGGCAGTGATTCTTGGTTTCGATCCGACCTCCTTCTGCTTCTTGGAGCAACCCTGGTCTTCAATCCTCTTAAAAACCTCATTCAAAGGGGGATTGACCGCACACTCTTTCCGGAGAGGCTGGGTCTTCCTGTCCTCTTGATGGATGGAAGCACAAAGCTCACACGCGCTTCCAACCTGGACGAGATCACTGGATTTCTAATAAAAGATCTTCCTGAAAGAATTTCCATCGAACGGACTGCTTTATTCTTGAGGCAACAGTTTGGAGAAGGTTGGGAGTTACGAGAAAATCCTGAAGGATGGATGGATTTGAAACGAGAGGTGGTTTCAAACCTCGAGATTTTATCAAAAAAAAGTCTCCCTCCATTTTGGGATACTTTGCATAATGACGAAACGGCATCCGACTCAGGGTCTCTAACCTTTCTCAGGGCCAAAGGAGCAACGATCATCTTCCCCATGAATAGCGGGGACGATCTATGGGGATTCTACATCCTTGGAAATAAAACCATGAATCGGTTGTTAAGCAGGGAAGAGATCCGTGTCATCAGCACACTCTGTACCCAGGCGGCCCATACGTTAGGAAATGCCCGTTTGTTGGAGGGTTTGCAGAGGACAAATCGATCATTGGCCGACCTATCTCACCGGCTCATGCAGGCAGAACGAATGGCCGATTTAGGAGAAGGGGCCGCAATCCTGGCTCATGAAATAAAAAACCCTCTTGGGATCGTCCGCGGGTCCGCAGAGATTCTACTAAAGGCAAAGGATCCATCAGAAAAAGATAAGCTGACAAGCTTCATCCTTGAAGAGACTGACCGCCTTTCCAAAACCGTAGACGATTTCCTCCGGTTCGCCCGGATGTCTCCCCCTTCGAAATCGGATACCAATTTGAATAATCTGGTCCAGTCTGCGGCCTTTCTGTGGGAGTCAAGGAGGAAGGAGACAGCCTCTGTCTCCTTCCAATTTCAATTGGATCACAGGGTGGACAAGGTGCCACTTGATTCCCGACAGATCTACCAGGTGCTTCTCAACATCTTTAATAATGCTGAAGAGGCTATGCCTGAGGGAGGAAAGATATTTATTTCGACAGGGGTGGATAGTGAAGGAAAGCAAGCCTGGGTCTCCATCAAAGATACAGGGAAAGGAATTCCCCAGGAACATCTTGGAAAAGTATTCGATCGTTTCTTTACAACAAAGGATTCAGGTTTAGGACTTGGTCTTTCCGTGGTCAACAAGGTGATGGAAGGTCATGGGGGATCAGTTCGAATCGAATCCTCGACAGAAAATGGCACAAAAGTTGCCATATATTTTCCATTGTGAAAAAAAACGATGAAGTATCGTTTGCTACTGTATTAGAAATGGAGGGCCCCTTTTCATGCCTCGCATCCTCGTCGTAGATGATGAACCCCGTTATTGTCAAATCCTCGATCTCATGCTTCGACATGAAAACTATGAGGTGGTGACGACAACCGAGGGACAGCAAGCGGCTCGACTTATAGATGGGCAAGAGATCGATGTAATTATCTCCGATCTTTTCATGTCTCCCTATAATGGGATGGATCTATTACGCCACAGAAATGTCGTGGCGCCGGAGGTTCCCTTCATTGTCCTGACCGCCTTTGGCACCATCCCATCTGCGGTCGAGATGGTCCGGGAGGGGGCCTTTGATTATATTACCAAACCATTTCAAGAGGATACCATCCTTGCCACGGTGCGGAATGCCCTGAAAGTGAGGGCTTTATCTGAGGAAAATCGCAATCTGAGACAACTCCTCAAGGAGAGTTTAGGGGAAACCACTTTCCTTGGCGCAACACCCTCCGTAAAAGCCATTATGGAGCGCGTTATTAAGGCCGCTCCCACAGATCTCACCGTACTCATTCTTGGAGAAACCGGCACAGGAAAAGACCTGCTGGCCCATCAAATTCATGGACTGAGCAACCACAGAGACGGCCCCTTTGTGAAAGTGAATTGCGCTGCCATTCCCGGCTCTTTGCTGGAGAGCGAGCTCTTCGGTTATGAGAGAGGAGCATTTTCAGGGGCAAGCAATCGTCACAAGGGCAGGTTTCAAATGGCTCATGGAGGGACCCTTTTTTTGGATGAAATCGGCGAGCTGGATACAGCGCTTCAGGCTAAAATTCTTCAAGCCATTGAGGAGAAGCGATTCTATTCCCTCGGAGGATCAAATACCGTGGAAGTGAATTGCCGGATTCTCGCAGCCAGCAATCGTCCACCTGAGGAAATGGTGAAAGAAGGTAAATTCCGGCAGGACCTCTTCCACCGACTCATGGCCTTTCCCATCCATATTCCTCCTTTGAGAGAACGCAGGGAAGACATCAGAATTCTTGTTGAGCACTACCTTCAAGTCTTCGGGACTGAGATGGGGAATCCGAGTCTCAAGCTTGAGCCTCGAGCCCTGGATTTTCTTGCAGATTATCATTGGCCGGGGAATGTGCGGGAGTTAATGAACATCCTTCGATCTGCCGCGCTGATGAATCGGGACGGAACGATTGGTTTAGAAGCCTTCTCCTCACATCTCCTCTTCGGGGAAGAGGCAGAGGCTGAAGATTCTCAGACCGAGACACCTGCTACCAATAATATTCCCACTCTTGCTCAAGCAGAGAAGGACCTCATTCAGAGAGCGCTTCAAACAAGTGGCGGCAACAAAAGCCAGGCAGCCCGCCTCCTCGGTATCAGTCGCAGCCACCTCCGCTACCGCATGATGCTCCACGAAATTTAAACCTGAGTGGTTGACTTCAACCGCTGAGCTGGTTGAGATGGTTGAAATCAACCCATCCTTTTGTAACTTCACAAATCATTCTAAATCCCAAATTTCATTTCACCAAGACCGAACCCCCCCCTTTTTCTCTTTAGTGGAAATTGCTCGGGATAAAAAAGAAAACATTTTCCACTATTAAGGACCCTCGAAACAAATAGGGATAGAAACCAATACCTGGCATATGACTTGCTAATAAAACCATCAAGAGAGATTTAGTGATTGCAGGGTCAGAAAATGGTGGTGTTACTCAAAGGGAGGAGATGTTGATTCCTCCTTTTGATAAATCTTTTTAGTTTGAATCATCGTTGATAGGAGGCATTAAATGACAAATTCACAATTACGGCTTTCACGAATCACATGTTTTGTGACAATCTTCGCCCTTCTATTTATTGTTTATGGATGCAGTAAATCCGATCAAAAGATCAAGATTGATACCGAGTATAAGGCTATCTTTCTCGATAATGGCCAGGTCTTCTTCGGGAGATTAGAAGAGGTTGGACCATCCTACATAATGCTTAAAGATATCTTCTATGTGCAGAGCCAGGTAATACAACAAGAGAAAGATAAAAAAGAAGTAAGGAACATCCTTATTAAGAGGGGCAACGAGTGGCATGGGCCCGATCTGATGTATGTTACCACCAGACATATTGTGGTGATCGAACCGGTTTCACCCACTTCAAGGGTGGCTCAGTTGATCAAGGAGGCCTCAGCAAAGAAACCCTGAAGTTAGAAATGGAATTTATAATACATCCCTTTGGAAAAGGGAGGCGCCGCCGTCCAAAGCCAGACTCTGGCGCCGGACGGTTAGGAGGGATTTCAAAGATTCTGTAGCGCCCTCATTTATTGAGGGCGAATAAAACGTCTTTAAACCTTCCATTTTCTTTCCCCTCCCACTTGACGGGTGAGGGTGAGCCTGCCTGCCGAAGCCTCGGCGAAGGCAGGGGGTGGAAATAAGGCTTAACCAAACAAGAAAGGGGCAAACACAAACAATGGAAAAAAGGACAATGAAAAGAGCGCTTCAGATTTTTGCAGTTGCGATTGCATTACTGGCATCTGTGGTATTTCTGACACCCATGCCGGCGCAGGCAGCGGACAAGTACTGGATAGGAGGAACTGGTTATTGGAATGTTCCCATCAATTGGGATGATGATTATGGTAATGAAGGTGTTCCCGATGGAGGCGATAACGCATACGTTACCGAATCTTTCGCTTCGGTCACCTATAATACCAACTACGATGCCCCCCTCGGCTCCCTGCAGATTGATAATCGCTCCACCCTTTTCCACGGAGGAGATTACACCCTTAAGGTAGGCGTTCCACCTGATGCTAGTCCCCCAGAGTCCGGCCCACCCGCGATCGGTTTTGGTATCACATATTATGGTACGTACAACCTTGCGGAGAGCGGAATCCTCTATTCGGACAGGACAGTTGTTGGAAATGGCGATCCCGGCTACTTCAACCAGAGCGGTTTAACTACTGCCTATCATGGAGAGTTGTGGTTAGGATATAACAGTGGATACGGCGAGTATAACCTTTCAGGCGGAAATGTTTATGTTGGAACTTTGGTTCTTGGCGGAAAGGAATGGTATGGAACATATTATGATGGCGTGGGAGTTTTCAACCACACCAGCGGTACTGTCGAAGTAAATGGCCTTGGTCTCTTCATCGCAGATACACCTTCAAGCACAGGTACATATAACTTGGGCGCCGGGGCATCCTTGAATGTGACTGGTTATGACGTCGTAGGTGCCAGAGGAACAGCAACCTTCAATCAGACAGGCGGAACTCACAACGCTCAGGGTGATCTCATTTTGGGCTGGCTTCCAGGCAGCAACGGAACATACACATTAACGAGTGGGCTTTTGGATGTCTGGAACATTACAGTCGTAGGTAATGAAGGTACAGGAGTTTTTAATTTAGGGGATTCTATTACAGGAACCGGCGACGGCATACACAATACGGCAGCTTTATACCTCGGGTTTAACGGAGGAAATGGACAGTATAACCTTTACTCCGGGAACTTGAATGTTTGGGGCTTTACGGTCATCGGCGGCAAGGATTATAATCCGACACCCGGGATTGGCGAATTTAACCAATACGGCGGGGAGCACAACACAGGCGGCCTTTTTCTTGGCGATACAGAGGGCAGTGCTGGGACTTACAACCTGATAGGTGGCGATCTAACAGTAAGCTCACAATGGGCCACTATCGGCATGAGGGGCACTGGAACTTTCAACCAGACCGGCGGAACTTTCACAACGGGGGGTCTGGCCCTTGGCGGCTGGGTTGGAACCGGCAACGGCACCTATAATCTGGAACTCGGTACACTTACCGTCAACGGTAATATGTATGTTGGTGACTGGGGAATCGGCACATTCAACCAGAGCGGCGGGAGTAGTGTAATTGGTGACGCCCTTGTTGTCGGGGCAACGGCAACGGGTGTTGGAACCTATAACATAAGTGACGGGACCTTGTCGGCTAATTTCGTTCAGGTTGCGAGGGAAGGCAGGGGTACTTTCAACCAGACCGGTGGCTCAGTGACCATAAGCGGTCTTACGGGTGACCTTAATCTCGGCCAAGCTTCCGGGAGCATCGGAAGCTATGATCTGAGTGGGGATTCAAGCATACTAACCGTAGGAAGGACGATTAACGTTGGTATCGATGGTAAAGGAACGTTCACACAAACAGGTGGAACTGTCACCGCGGCAGGAGGTTTGATCCTCGGTGGGGCAGTAAGCGGTGACGGTACTTATAATCTTAGTTCTGGATCTATAAAGACGGGTTACGAAAAAATCGGGGTCAGCGGTAACGGTTACTTTTCCCAGAGCGGAGGGGAGAACACAACCGAAGACCTCGCCGTTGGGGATGAGATGGGCGGAACAGGTAGCTATGTCTTGAGTGGGTCTGGGAAACTATCAGTATCAAAATATGATATCCGAGTGGGAGTTAAAGGGACAGGCAGCTTTACCCAGGGCAGCGGAACCGAAAATACCGTCACGAGAACACTTGTTATCGGACAACTTTCTGGTGGTATCGGCACTTACACCATGGATGGTGGCGACTTGTCGATGGGTTCTAATCTGCGAATTGGAAATGGAGCCGGTAGTAACGGTACTTTCATTTTCAATGATGGTACTGTATCAGTCGGTGGAACTACATATGTTGGTAATGAAGGGACGGGAATACTTAACCAGACAGGGGGCAGCCTTACTACCGCATCAATGGATGTCGGAACTAAAGGCACCGGTACTTTAACCCAGAATGGTTTGTCCAGCAGCGTGAATGTAACGAATAACCTCGTCCTCGGCCGGGAGGCGGGCAGCGTAGGTACCTATAACCTGATCGATGGAACCCTGTTGACCGGTGCTGTCACTGTAGGCCGATCTGGTACTGGAACGTTTACCCAGACTGGCGGGATCCACACAGCTACAAACGAAATATTAATCGCCGCGAATCCTGGAAGCTTGGGCACTTACGAACTCAAAGGCGGAACGCTCACAGCAGCTAACATTATCAACAACGACAAATTCAATTACTCTGGCGGAAATCTCAATGCCAATATAACAAACAATGCGAACTTTAAACTGAGTGGAACCGGGGAGCGAGTAGTAAACGGCACCTTTACCAATAATGCGGCTGCGGCAATGTTAGAAATCGCCAATACACAGGCCAAATTTACTCAAGATGTTACAAATTATGGGACAGTAAAGGTCACTAACTCAACCGTAACATTTGAGGGAACGTATTATGAATACGGGGTTTACAATAGTGATCCATCCACCAACTACTTTGCGAACCTTATCATCGGACCGACAGGCTATCTGACAGGTGGCCCTGGGGATGTGTTTAATATCAGCGGCAACTTCTTGAATAACAGCACAAACTCTTTATGGGATACTCAGGATGCAGACCTCTTATTCACAGAAACTGGGCCGCACGACTTCTTTTCGGCGGGTAGTTTCTTGTGGCATGAACTCATTCTGGGGGCTGGGGTGACGTTGAACCTGCTGCCCGGGACGCAGCTTTACATCGAAGACCTCGACAGTCTCGACCTCGCGATGCTCACAGGACAGGGGACCGTATATGACAGTGGTGGAGACAAGTATGAAGTCGGCGGTGGCACCCAACCCGTTCCCGAACCGGCCACCATGCTGCTTCTTGGTTCTGGTTTACTTGGACTCGCAGGATATGGGAGAAAAAGGCTCTTTAAGAAGTAAATCTGGATAACATATAATTTGAGGAGGGAAAAGGCAGGGTCATTCGGCTCTGCCTTTTTATTTTCCATTTTGACAGGAGCAATATAGGATGTCCCTCTCAATGGAATTTGTCAATGAGATTCCGAGAAACATGAGATTTCGAGAAATCCTTATGGTAAGACCCTCTATCATGTCCTGAAGGAAAAATATTGGAAAGGGATAGAACGGAGAGTCCATTGAGAGGGGGATGATCGCTAACCCTTTTCCGTTGATCAGATCAAGCCGGTAGCCGTTCCAATAGCGACTTTATCTCCACGCTGATTCTCACACCAGATGCTCAGAGTGAATTCGGTCCTTGAATCCTTAAGTTTCTTAGAGGCGACCATTGCTTTAGAGACCAATTCATCTTCCACATCGACGATGGCTATGAACTTGAGGTTTATCTTCCCATAGGTTAACCAGACCTCTCCAAAGAGATCGATCATGAGATCGACAAGATAAGCGATATACTGCGTCGCTGAGACGGAACGAGTGGGCAGACCATAACCCTTGGCGAATTCTAAATCGGTGTGAATATTCTTTGAAGGCCAGCCCGAAGCATTTAATCTGCCTCCTGAAAAAGCCAGTACTCTGGACTCTGCCAGTCTCTTGCTCTTTCCAATGAACTCGGTTCCCACCTGAGTCTCTTTTGTAATCATCATCAACCTTCTTCCTTCTTTACGAGAAGGCCATGGGTCCTTCTCCGCAAAATCTCCAAACCATCTTCTTCGGCGACAAGGGCCTCGATCACCGTGTAGTGCCTGCCTCTCTTCTCATACTCCTCCAGCACTTTCCATGTGACTCTAAATCTCTTACCCACCCTTGCTGGATTGATGAATTCCACTTCCTCTGCGGCATGAATGCCTGCCATCCAACCCCTCAGACTAAAGGATGGGCTTCGGGTCACATTACTTTGATTGAGAAGTAGACCAGGGTGAACCAGGGGTGGGCCTGTATCCGTTTCTCCCAGATACCTCGGATGGTAATCCTCAGCGGCAAAGAGGTACTGCTCATTAAATTCAGGGGTGACATGGAATTCAAAGGGTTCAAAGGGTTCTTGCTTGGAAGATTGAGCCATCTCCTCTTTCTCCTTTAACGGGCTATCAGATCTGGCAGCCAGGTAGAGAATCCCGGGATGAAGATATATAAGAGTCCGCAGCCAATTAAGACTAAGACTAGGGTGGGATAGAGTTTTCTGAGCACTTTCTGAGGTGATTCCTGTGCCACGGCTGCCGCCGTGTAGGCGCCCACACAGACCGGTGGTGTCAACAACCCAATCCCGATAAATACTCCAGCTACCACATATAACTGCATTAGGTCGAGCTTGAAAGCTAAGGCCACTGGGAGGATCAATGGTATGGTGATATACATGTTCGGCACTGCCTCCATAAAAGTCCCAAGGATCAAAGTGGCCACGGCCACCATCAAAAGGAGGGTGAGAGGGTTGACTCCTATGGAGAGGCACCATTGAGTAATCTGCTGGGGGATCCGAGTATAAGCCAGAATCACGGAAAGAAAGCTGGAAGCGGCGATGATAGCAAAGATGACAGCAGTGGTAAGGGCCGTGCTTTCCAGTGCCTTCCATATTTTTGACCAATTCAATTCACGGTGTATGAAGC
>Ga0315295_10001593_pt1 | contig 19452 bp, 18 predicted proteins | sample YL17G14_0_MG_FD_204453 | JGI IMG/M metagenome (GOLD analysis project Ga0315295, IMG submission 204453) | Sediment microbial communities from Yellowstone Lake, YNP, Wyoming, USA - YL17G14_0 | ecosystem: Environmental > Aquatic > Freshwater > Lake > Sediment | place: USA: Wyoming | collected...
TGCAAATATTGAAGGCATTGGACTGGAGTATGCAGGAGTTAAAACAGAAAAGGGAAAAGTCATCGTTGATGACTGTTACAGCACCAATATCCAGGGTGTTCACGCTATTGGGGATATAGTTCATGGCCCGGCCCTTGCCCATGTAGCTTCGGCTGAAGGTATAATATGCGTTGAAAAGATAGCCGGACTTGACCCGGAGCAGCTGGACTATTCAAATATTCCTTCATGTATATATACCAATCCTGAAATCGCTTCATGCGGGCTGACAGAAACTGCCGCGAGGGAAGCAGGTTATGATATCAGGGTTGGCAAGTTCCCGTTTACTGCTTCTGGAAAAGCCAATGCATCAGGTTCAAGAGATGGTTTTGTAAAGCTGATATTTGACTCAGCTTATGGAGAGCTCCTGGGTGCACATATGATCGGGGCAAATGTCACTGAGATGATATCGGAAATTGTTGTTGCGCGGAAACTTGAAACGACAGCCCGCGAAATAATAAAAGCCGTTCATCCTCATCCTACAATGTCAGAGGCCATTATGGAGGCTGCTGCCGCTGCCTATGGAGAAGTAATTCATATCTAGATTGTTTATTTGACGTTAGACGCAACCTTTTTGAAAAAATTTACATCAATCTTTTAGGAATTGCTGTTATTCAGACAATTTTTATTTATTTTTATATCCTCAAAAGGTAATGAACCTTGCCTGATATAAGAAATATAATTAAAGGTTGTCTGGCAGGCAGCAGAAGGGATCAGGAACTTCTGTACAGAAGGCATGCTGCAAAATTATATTCTGTATGCCTTCAGTATTCCGGTAATGATGATGAGGCAAGGGATATCCTCCAGGAAGGATTTATAAAGATATTTGAAAACCTCATCCATTACAAGAATGAAGGTTCTTTTGAAGGATGGATGCGCAGGATTGTTGTCAATACTGCACTTGAGAAATACCGGAGCAAGCATAATCTTTACAGGGTTGATGACATCGACCTGATTCCAGAGCCTGATGCTACGCCTGAAACTGAAGATTATGCGGGGCTTGAAGCAGTTGATCTGCTTGATATTATCAGGGAGCTGTCTCCGAAGTACAGAATGGTTTTCAATCTTTTTGCGATTGAAGGGTATTCGCATAAAGAGATTAGCCAGATGATAAATATTTCAGAGGGTACCTCAAAATCAAACTTATCCAGGGCAAGAATCATCTTACAGAAGAAAGTAAACCTGTATACCGGATTAAAAAAGGATGTGGTCAATGGTTAACAAAGAAGCAAATATTGATCTTCTTTTCAGGAATGGACTTAAAGATTATGAAGTCCTGCCACCGGTTGAGGTCTGGAACAACATTCTTCCCGTTATAAGGAAAAAGCAAAAACCTGTCATATTGCTGAGAAGTGCTGCACTGATTGCTGTATTGTTATCAATAAGTTTCCTGGCTTACCGCTGGAGCCGGGAAATATCTATATCGTTCCAGAATCCTATGCTTGCTTTGAATGAAGAGTCAACCCAGGTACCGGATAATACTTTAAGTAACGGGAATCGGGGTCGGGCACTTGTTCCAGGCAATGAGACCAGAGAAATAAACCAGAATGATCTGGATTCAGGCAAACCGGCTGCAATTGAATTTTCTGATGCCGGACGTATTGAACCTTTTGATCTTGACCTGATAACCGAAGACATTTACATGACTGACAAGGACAATCTAAGGATCCCTGCCATCATTCAGGCGGTTCCACGCTTCAGTTATAATACTTTTAATATTAATCCGGGTGTTGAAAGTCTGAATAAGCTTGATTATGAGGTGCAGAAAGAAAAGATCGACCGGTGGTCAGTTACTGCAATGGCTTCCCCTACATACTACATGAGGCCGGATTTAATCAGCAATGATATTGCAAACCAGATAAATTCTTCCGAGCAGTCTAAAATCTCTTATTCAGGAGGCGTCTCCTTTGCTTATAAAATCAGTAAGAAACTGAGTATTCAATCAGGTCTTTACTACTCATCGATAGGAAATGAGGTGGACGGCATAAACTCTTTTGCCGGGTTCCGGCAGTATGATTATACAAAAGGAGATCACAATTTTGAAGTGCTGACATCAAGCGGAAGGATATACACTGACAATGCTGATGTATTTCTGCTGGACAATTCGGGCGACCGCGTTCTGACAAGGTACACAAATGATGTTTTTGATCCTGCAAAGGCTAACCTTTCATATATAAATAATTCGCTTTTCCAGAATTTCAGTTACCTTGAAATGCCGGTTATCCTGAGATATAAGGTTATCGACAAAAGCATTGACTTTAACCTGATTGGCGGATTGTCATATAATCTTTTGGTCAATAATACAGTAAATACTGTCGTTGACGGAAGCAAATATAATATCGGGAAGACTGCAGGAGTTAATCCATTCATGGTGAGCAGTTCCATGGGAATGGGAATTGAATACAGCCTCTCCGAAAAAATCTCTTTGAATCTTGAACCAACATTCAGATATTATCTCAATCCATTCAGTGAAATGCCCGGATTGAAAACACACCCTTATTCATTTGGAGTATTCTCAGGTCTTTCGTATAAATTCTGATCAAAGTACCTGATTATTATTATCAGCTATTCCTTTTCAATCATTTCTTTTTACATTTTAGGATAAGGTTGGCTTATTTATAAGATGTAAAAACATTACCTTTGCATTTTGTTTTAAAAACAGTCATAAGATAATGTTTAAATCAACCATAAAATCCCTGGCAGCAGCATTTATAATTATCTGCCCTGCAGCATCGGTACTTGTTATTAATCAGAGCTTTAAAGATTTTCGCAAGAACACTCAGACTGAATTAACCCGGGATACAACTTTTTTTAATAAGCCATATCAACTTCCTGAAAATGTAAGTTTCGCAGGTGAAAAAATGCCTCTCGATAATTTTGACACCCGGGAAAGCCTGGATCGTGAAATTCTGATAAGTGCCTACAGACACTCTTCAACGATCATGATAATTAAAAGGGCTAACAGGTATCTCCCAATCATTGAGAAAATACTTAAAGAGAATAATATTCCTGACGATTTTAAATACCTGGTTGCAGCTGAGAGCGAATTCAGTAATATGGTATCACCTTCGGGCGCTACAGGATTCTGGCAGATCATGGCAGAAACAGGCAAAGAAGCCGGAATGGAGATCAATACTGTTGTCGATGAGCGTTACGATATTGAAAAATCGACTCAGTTTGCTTGCGATTATTTTCGCAAATCTTATGAAAAGTACGGCAACTGGACCCTTACAGCCGCTTCATATAACGGCGGCAGAGCCGCACTTGATGAACAGATAAAGATTCAGAAAGAGTATAATTATTATGATCTTCTCCTTTCAGAAGAAACAGCAAGGTATATCTTCAGGGCAGTGGCTTATAAGCTTGTAATCAATGACCCTGAGAGTTTCGGCTTCAATATTGACAAAGGTGATCTATATCCTGAATTGGATTACTATGAGGTAAAAGTTGATACTGCGGTCTCTGATTTCTCGGCATTTGCAAAAAAATTTGGAACAAATTACAAAATGCTTAAATTTCTGAATCCGTGGCTGAGGAAACCTTATTTAACCCCAAAACCAGAAATAGAATACCTGATTAAGATACCTGCAGAAGGCATGCGGTCTTTTGAAAAAACTGATACTGTTAACTGATTGCCGAAAGGGTTAGGATTGAAATGAACGATGAAATAAAGGTTCTTGGAGCCAGAGTACATAATCTGCAGAATATTGACGTTACAATCCCGCGTAATAAACTGGTTGTTATCACTGGATTAAGCGGAAGCGGCAAATCATCACTTGCTTTCGACACTATTTACGCTGAGGGTCAAAGACGCTATATGGAAACTCTCTCGGCTTATGCTCGTCAGTTTCTGGGTGGAATGGAACGGCCTGACGTGGACAAAATTACTGGATTAAGTCCCGTCATTTCGATAGAGCAAAAGTCCACAAATAAAAATCCGAGGTCAACAGTAGGAACAATCACCGAGATATACGATTTCTTAAGGCTTTTGTATGCCAGGGCAGGGGAGGCATACTCCTGGGCTTCTGGCGAAAAAATGGTAAAATATACCGATGATCAGATACTTGAGCTTGTCAAAACGAGATTTGCCGATAGAAAAGTATATTTTCTGGCACCAATAGTCAAGGGCAGAAAAGGGCACTATAAAGAGCTGTTTGAACAGCTCCGCCGAAAAGGATTTCTACATGTGAGGATAAATGGCGAAATCAAAGAGCTCGTGCACGGACTTAAACTTGACAGGTATAAAATACATAATATTGAGCTGGTAATTGATAAGTTCAGGGTGGGCGAAATAACTGACAAGAGACTTCGCGATTCGGTCCTGATGGCTCTCGACCAGGGCGACGGAGTAATGATGGTTCTTGACACTGAAGGTTCTGAACCAAGATATTTCAGCCGTCATCTCATGTGCCCTGTTACCGGGATTTCCTATAACGAACCGGCTCCTCATACCTTTTCATTCAATTCACCTCAGGGTGCCTGTCCTCATTGCAACGGGCTCGGAGAGATTTCAAGCATTGATATCAAGAAATTGATCCCGGATCCTCTTCTAAGTATCAGGAAAGGAGGGATAGAACCACTCGGTAAATATAAAAATGTCTGGATCTTCTGGCAGATCGAAGCTATTGCAGAAAAAAACGGATTTACACTCGACACTCCTGTCGGAGATATACCAGAAGAAGCTCTCAACAAGGTACTTTATGGTTCTGACGAAGTGCTAAAGCTGTCGAACACACCTCTTGGAATGACTTCAAACTATTTTCTGACATTTGAGGGTGTTGTAAATTTTGTCGGGAATATAGAGGTTATTAACGGAAAGAAAAACGGAACAAGAATAAGAGACCAGTACGTCCAGTATGATATTTGTCCGGAATGCAACGGAACACGACTTAAGAAAGAAGCCCTCTTTTTCAGAATCGCTGACAGGAGTATAGGAGAACTTGCTTCGATGGATATAAAAGACCTGTCATCATTTCTGGGTAATGTCGAAGGAAAAATGACAGAAAAACAAAGGCTTATTTCAGCTGAAATCCTAAAAGAGATTAGAGGAAGACTTGGTTTTTTGATTGAGGTCGGACTTGAATATCTTTCGTTGAACAGAGGTGCCAGGACACTCTCGGGAGGAGAGAGCCAGAGGATAAGGCTTGCCACACAAATAGGATCAAGGCTTGTTAATGTACTGTACATTCTCGATGAGCCAAGCATCGGATTACACCAGAGAGATAACCGGAGGCTCATTAATGCACTCAAACAGCTCAGAGACTCAGGTAACTCTGTTATTGTGGTTGAACATGACAGGGAAATGATACTATCGTCAGACCATATTATTGATATGGGTCCGGGAGCCGGCCGTCATGGAGGTCAGATTGTGGCATGGGGATCTCCCGACGAGATAAAATCATTCAATACTCTTACGTCAGGGTACCTGAACCGTAATAAGAAATTTAATATACCCGAAACAAGAAGGAACGGCAACGGTAAATTCCTGTTAATGACGGGTGCCTCAGGCCATAACCTTAACAATGTAGATGTTGTTTTCCCCCTGGGGACTTTTATTTGTGTAACCGGAGTATCAGGAAGCGGAAAGTCCTCATTAGTAAATCAGACTCTTCATCCTGCCCTTGCAAAGAAATTTCACAACTCAGGCAAGTCACCACTTCCGTATAAGGATATTACCGGACTTGAAAACCTGGATAAAGTTATTGAAGTCAGTCAGTCTCCCATTGGGAAGACACCACGATCTAATCCTGCAACCTATACCGGAGTTTTTACAGATATCAGAAAGCTGTTTGAGCAAACTACTGAGGCAAAAATCCGCGGATTCAGTGCCGGCCGGTTTTCATTTAATGTTAAAGGCGGAAGATGTGAAGGTTGTGAAGGTGCTGGAGTCAAAACAATTGAAATGAACTTTTTACCGGATGTATACATCCATTGCACTGAATGCAATGGCAGACGATATAACCGGGAAACACTCGAAGTAAAGTATAAAGGACAGTCGATCAGCGACGTGCTTGACATGACAGTAAACGCGGCTGTTGATTTCTTTACCAATATTCCTTCAATCTACCATAAGATCAAGACACTCCAGGATGTTGGGCTCGGATATATCAGGCTTGGGCAACAGTCAACCACTCTTTCAGGAGGAGAGGCTCAGCGCATCAAGCTTGCAACAGAGCTTGCCCGCCGTGACACGGGTAAAACCCTTTATATTCTTGATGAGCCCACTACAGGCTTGCATTTTGAAGACGTAAGGGTTCTCCTGGAAGTGCTTGATAAACTTGTTGATAGAGGAAATACGGTCATCGTTATCGAACATAATATAGATGTAATCAAAATGGCAGATTATATAATTGATCTTGGTAAGGAGGGCGGCAAGGAAGGAGGAGATATCATCTTTTCCGGTACCCCTGAAAAGTTGGTGAAATGCAGAGAAAGCTATACAGGATTATTCCTTGAACCCGAGCTTAAGGCATAGAATTTATTTATATTTGAAACTAAAATTTTAGAGTATGAAGATGGAGAAATCATCAGATCTAATAAAAGATGCATTTGAACAGAAAACATGGCAGGAAATCCATACCACAGATTCATGGAGAGTTTTTAAAATAATTTCAGAACTTGTAGAAGGATTTGAAAAGCTTTCCCGTATTGGTCCATGTGTCTCTATCTTTGGGTCAGCAAGGACACATTACAATGATAAACATTATCGAATGGCTGAGGACATAGCTTATAAGCTCACACAGAACGGGTACGGGATCATTACAGGCGGAGGACCCGGAATTATGGAGGCGGCAAACAGAGGAGCAAAAAGAGGCAACGGCAAATCGGTAGGGATTAATATTGACCTGCCGTTTGAACAAAGACCAAATCTTTTTATCGATGGTGACAAACTTATCACCTTTGATCATTTCTTCGTCAGAAAGGTAATGTTTATGAAATATGCGCAGGGATTTATTGTATTGCCCGGTGGGTTTGGGACTTTCGATGAGCTCTTTGAGGCTATTACTCTTATTCAGACACGGAAAATCGGGAAATTCCCAATCATTCTTGTGGGGAAAAAATATTGGGGTGGATTATTAAAGTGGATCAATGAAGAAATGCTGGAAGAGGAGCATAATATTTCACCAGAGGATCTTAACATTTTCACTCTTGTTGATACTTCAGATGAAGCTGTAAATGATATAGTTGAGTTCTACTCAAGATACCTTCTCAGCCCCAACTTCTAAGAGCGGGAGGCTTGTAAAAACTGCTATTTCTTTCTTAACCGGTCCATTTCTCTCTCGGTATCTTTTCTCTTTAACGTCTCACGCTTGTCGTATTCCTTTTTGCCTTTTGAAACAGCAATTTCGGCTTTTGCCAGACCTCTTGCATTTATAAAAACCTTTACCACGATAACTGTCAGCCCGGCCTCTTTAACTTTTCTTTCTATTTTCTTAAGCTCACGGGCTTTCAACAAAAGCTTCCGCTCTCTTAACGGATCATGATTATTCAGATTTCCCCACCAGTATTCCGAGATATGCATTCCTTTGATATACAATTCTCCGTCTCTGAAAAGACAAAAGGAGTCGGTTAGTGTCGCTTTCCCCGCCCTTATTGATTTAATCTCTGTTCCTGTAAGCTTGATGCCTGCGGTGTATTTCTCAAGGAACTCATAATCATGTGAAGCCTTTTTATTCCTGATTATAATATCTGAGCCAGCTCTCATTTTAAAACTTACGCAACAAATGCGTAATAAAATTTATCAAATACTAACGACAGAAGCCAGTTTGCAGCAAAAAATAGTACAATAAATGTCACTATGGTGGCAATAAGCAGATATCGTTTTTTTTGTTCAGGCGGGTTTAACAGTATCTCACTGCCTGTCCAGAAAATGTAGAGGCCAAAGAGCGCGAGCACATTTATGAATATAAAAGATTCAAATAACTGGCTAACAATCTGACATATAAGAAAAGGGATTGTAGAATAGGTAATTATTTTAAATGACAGGTTAAAATCCCTTCCAAGTCCGAAGGCATTGGTGATTTCCCTGAAGATAAATGCTGTGCAGTAGATCACCAGATAAATCAATATGAAGTATTTAATACCTGTCAGTATTGGGTAGTCTTTTAATAACGAAGCACTTTTGAAAAATAATGATCCGAGAAAGGCTGAGACAGCTGCCAGGATAACCAAAGGAAAAAACAGGTTCCTTCTGATATATCTAACAGGTTTATTTTCAGAATATATAGCGTCCCATTCTTTTATGGGATTGGAAATAATATTACCTACACTGTGGGCAAGAAACCTAAAATCCATTATTTACCAGATTTAGTGCCGCAAAATTAAATAAATTTATGGTAATTTGTTTTTACAGCTGATTTAATTAAAAGATGGAATTCAACAAGTCTCCAGATTATGATTTGCTTGTGGTTACAGGTCCGACTGCTTCAGGAAAGACTTCTCTGGCTGCGGCCCTTGCTCTGAGGCTGAATGGTGAAATAATAAGCGCTGATTCCCGTCAGATTTACAGAAGAATGAATCTGGGAACCGGCAAGGACTATAGCGATTATATGATCGGTGAGAAGAAGATTCCTTATCATCTTATTGACATTGCTGATCCCGGATATAAGTATAACGTGTTTGAGTTTCAGCGTGACTTTGTTCAGGTTTTAAAAGATTTGAGGTCAAGGAATATATTCCCGGTTATTTGCGGAGGGTCAGGGATGTATATTGATTCAGTTGTTTCAGGGTACAGAATGTACGAAGTTCCTCCTGATCCGGTCTTAAGAGCTTCACTTGAAAGAAATTCTCTGGCTGAACTGATAGAAATTCTGTCCGGATATAAAAAGCTCCATAATAGAACTGATATTGACACTAAGAAAAGAGCAATCCGTGCTATTGAAATTGAACAATACTATAGTTCCGGAAAGGAGAAGCAGACTCAGTTTCCGGCAACAAGACCTTTGATCGTCGGCGTATTTTACAGCCGTGAAAGAAGGAGGGAAATGATCAGTGAAAGATTAAAACACCGGTTTGATGAAGGTATGATTGATGAGGTAAGGGAAATATTGAACCAGGGACTCGATCCTGAAACGCTGACATACTATGGCCTTGAATACAAGTACATTACACTTTATATTACCGGCAGGCTTACCTACAATGAAATGTACAGGCTGCTTGAAATTGCCATTCACCAGTTTGCGAAACGGCAAATGACATGGTTCCGCGGTATGGAACGGAGGGGAATAAAGATCCATTGGCTCGATGGTGAGTTGCCGTTGGAGGAAAAAGTGGAAAAGGTGCTGGATTTATTTTAAGTATGTATCCAGCCACTCGAAGAACTCCCTTTGCCAGATCACTGAATTTTGTGGCTTGAGCACCCAATGGCTTTCATCTTCAAAGAAAAGCAGTCTGCTTGGAATGTTATGCAGCTGAGCTGCCTGGAATGCTTCCATACTTTGCGTATAGGGTATTCTGAAGTCATTTGCCCCGGTGACGATCAGGATGGGGGTGTCCCAGCTGTCAGCACGAAGATGCGGTGAATACTTATAGCTTTTCGGATTATCCCAATAGGGCCCTTCGTAATCTTTGTTAACGAACCACATTTCTTCTGTTGCTCCATATTCACTTATAAAGTCGAAAATTCCGCAATGAGCAATGAATGCCTTAAATCTTCCTCCGTGGATCCCTGCAAGATAAAAGACTGAATATCCTCCATAGCTTGCGCCTACAGCTCCCATTCTGGATGCATCAACATATGGTTCATTAGCCATTGCGTCAGTTGCATCAAGGTAATCCTGCATATTTTTACCTCCATAATCACCGGATATCTCTTCCTTCCATGACTGGCCGAATCCTGCAACACCCCGTCTGTTAGGCGCATATACTATGTATCCTTTTGATGTCATCATCTGGAAGTTCCATCTGTAGGACCAGAACTGAGTCAGCGCACTCTGTGGACCGCCCTCGCAGAAGAGCAGTGTAGGATATTTCTTTGAAGGATCGAAATCAGGCGGATAAATTATCCACATCTGAAGGTTCTGATTATCTTTTGTTTTTATATACTTTTCAGCAGTTTTACCCATCCTGATTGATTCGTAGATATTTTTGTTGATGAAGGTTATTTGTTTTACCTCTCCTGAAGCCATATCAACCTTTGAAACTTCAGGAGCCATCGACATTGAATTCTGCTGGGCCACAAGAACTCCTGATTTCAAAGTTATGGGGTTAAGATCATATCCGCCATCTGCTACTTTGTCGATGCTTTTTCCGGAGAGGATTGTCTTAAATATCTTTATGGTTCCAAGGTATGCACATGTGAAATATAGGGTCTGGTTGTCCGCCCAGTTGATACTTGCAACATCGAAGGTCCATCCTTTTGTGACCCATGTACGGGTTCCGGTCATTATATCATAAACAAACAGTCTGTCAAGATCAGCCTCGTATCCATCCCTTTCCATACTCTGAAAGGCAATCTTTGACCCATCCGGCGAGAAAACAGGATATTTGTCGTATCCATGGTTATTTTCAGAAATATTTACCTCGCTTCCTGATGAGATAACATAGAGATAAATATCAGAATTAGTGCTATTAGCATCCTCTTTTCCTCTTAACCTCTTGGATGTGTATGCAATACATTTCCCGTCGGGACTCCATGATATCTCTGTCTCATCAAAATATGGAGAGGTAGGGGACTCAAATTTCTGATCTTTCATAATATCTTTTTCGCCAGATACCTCAGATCCGTTGAAAGATGCAACAAAAATATGGCTGTAAGAATAATCGCTCCAGGTGTTCCAGTGTCTGTACATCAGGTCGTCAATAATTCTAACCTTTGCTTTGGGCAGATTATGTTTTTCATTAGCAGTCTGATCGAGTTTTACCCTTTTAGTGAAGTAAATTTTATTTCCATCCGGAGAGATATTGAATATTTCAAATCCGGAAATGCCTGATACTTTTTTCTGATCCGATCCGTCAGGATTCATTGTCATGAGATCTTCTCCTTTAACAAAAGCAATCTTTTTACCATTGTCAAACCATTGGGGAGAACTGCCTCCGTCTGAAGTAAGCTGAACAGGATCACCTCCGTCGCTGGATATTTTGAAAATATTTATTTCCCTGGCTTCGCTCTGAAGGTCTATCTGAGTTACTGTAAATAAAACCGATGATCCGTCAGGTGAAAGGGCAATTGTACCGAGACGTCCGAATTTCCACATTATTTCCGGTGTCATAACTCCTCCGGCTTTTTCTGCTTCCGTAAGCTGATTGTTAATTTTCGGAGTTTCAGTAACCACCGGTACAGGTTTCTGTTTGCAGCAAACAGAAATAATGATAACGATCATTATCAATTGATAAAGAGATCTTTTCATATCAGATGTTTATGTAAAGGGGTTATTACTTCTTCAGTGCTTCCGTGATTTTTCCTTTTAATTCTTCGTATAATTCCGGGTTGTCTTTTATGATTTGCTTGACAGCATCGCGTCCCTGCCCGAGTTTTGTATCTCCATAACTGAACCAGGAACCGCTCTTCTTTATGATTTCAAAATCAACACCGAGATCAACAATTTCACCAAGCTGGGAAATTCCTTCACCATAAAGGATATCGAAATCGGCTTTTTTAAATGGTGGTGCAAGCTTATTCTTCACTATTTTAGCCCTTGTACGGCTTCCGATAATCTCCTCACCTTCCTTAAGCTGGCTCGTTTTGCGGATATCAACCCTGACTGAAGCATAAAATTTCAGTGCGTTACCTCCGGTTGTAGTTTCGGGATTACCAAACATTACGCCGATCTTTTCCCTTAGTTGATTAATAAATACACATGAAGTGTTTGTTTTACTGATATTTGCAGTCAGTTTGCGGAGAGCCTGCGACATTAACCTTGCCTGCAGACCCATTTTTTGATCGCCCATTTCGCCCTCAATTTCAGCTTTTGGTGTAAGTGCTGCAACCGAATCAATTACAACAATGTCAAGAGCACCTGATCTTATAAGATTATCAGTTATTTCAAGAGCCTGTTCGCCATTGTCAGGTTGTGAGATCAGGAGATTTTCAACATCGACTCCCAGTTTTTCAGCATAGTTTCTGTCGAATGTATGTTCAGCATCAATAATGGCAGCAATGCCTCCATTTTTCTGGGCTTCAGCGATTGCATGAATTGCGAGGGTTGTTTTACCTGATGCCTCTGGTCCGTATATCTCAATCACACGTCCTCTGGGGAATCCTCCGATTCCCAGGGCAGCATCAAGGCCAATCGAACCTGATGAAATAACCTGTATATTTTCGATTGCATGATCGCCCAGTTTCATGATTGTTCCCTTTCCAAAATCCTTTTCAATTTTGCCTAGGGTCACTTCTAGCGCTTTCAGCTTCTCCTTGTTGATTTCTTTTCTTTCGTTGCTCATATTATTGGATTTATTATTGGTATATTTTGAATATCTGTTCTGAATGATTTTTTGTATCGACTTTCGATATGATCTTTTCGATGATACCTTTTTCGTCAATTAAAAAAGTTGTCCTCACAATCCCAAGGAAGGTTTTGCCGTACAATTTCTTTTCCTGGTAAACCCCGTAATCATTCAGTATTTTCCTCGAAGTATCGGCAATAAGTGGAAAGGGAAGTGAATATTTGGATGCAAACCCTTTGTGCGATTTTTCACTGTCCATGCTTACTCCTACCACTGCAAATCCTTTTCTTAAAAGCACTTCATGGTTGTCACGGAGATTGCATGCTTCAGCAGTGCAGCCTGGTGTATTGTCCTTGGGATAGAAATACAATACTACTTTTTTGCCCGAAAAATCGCTTAACTTTATTGTTCTTCCATCCTGATCGATGCCCTCGAACATTGGGGCTTTCATTCCCTCTTTTAACTGTATCATTTGTTATAAATTTTGCAATTGGGGGTAAATTTACGAAGTTTGAACCGTTTTCTGAATAAATCAGAACAATTATTATTAACACAAATCATTCTTTATCTTAAAGAAAATATGTATATTAGTAAATTGATATTAAGATAATTATCGGAATAGCTAATAGAATGAAAATTAAAAATATAAATATCTGTTTCTGTTTCTTCTTGGTAATTGTTGCGCATATTTCCTGCATGGATTTATATTCTCAGATCACCCAGCAAAAACCATCACTTCAGGCAGCGATGGATGCTTTTTCCGATGCAGATTACAACAAGGCTTACAGTGAATTTAAAATTCTGCTTCAGAGCTATTCCAAAGACCCTTTGTATAAATATTATATGGGTGTATGCCTGGTAAAAATGAACAGGTATCCTGAAGATGCATCAGGTTTTCTCAGGGATGCGTTGAATGGTTCTCTTGATATAAAAAGTATCCCTGATGATGCCTGGTTTTACCTGGGGAGGGCACAACAGATGGGAGGGAATTATCAGGATGCAATTAAATCCTATAATAATTTTGAAAAAGAGGTTGGCAAAAAAAGAGCCCGGGATTTAAATATATCGGTATATATTCAGGAATGCAATGAGAGTCGGGGGCGGATTAAGGATTCAGATTACCAGCATAAGGATATAATAAGTGAAACAAATCCGGAGACTAAAGATTCCGGACAGAAAGTCTCCGATATAAAAGTCAGTAAACCATCTGTTGCAAAACAGGTTCCCCAAAAAGAGAATCTCCCAGTCGAATATGATAAAGTACTATCTCAGGCAATGAACTATCAGGTAAAAGCAGATTCATTAAATGCTCTTGTTTCCGATTATAAAAAAGAATATCCACGACTTCCGGCTTCGCAACAGCCGGCAGCAAAATCAAGGATTTTCGAATTGGAATCTAAGGCTGCTGAATATCAAAAGCTTGCTGATGAAAAATTCGGTAATACCGGTTCCAGACCTGTCTCCAGTACAGCCATTGTTGTTCCGCCTTTGGTTCCTGATCCAAAGAAAAGTGTTGAGATCTATTCATTATTCAGTGTAGAAACAGATGTCGGGAATCAGAAAATTTCAATAGACCCTGAATTACCTGAGGGATTAGTTTACCGCATACAAATAGGGGTGTTCAGCAAACCCCTTGATCCCTCTTTTTTTAAAGGGATAAATCCGGTATCAGGCTTCAGAGTCACAGGAACTGAAGCAACAAAATACTTTGCGGGGATGTTCAGAAGAATGGCAGATGCAAGCAGATCGCTTCTTAAACTGAAACAAATGGGATTCAGAGATTCCTTTATTACTGCTGTTTTGGATGGTAAACCCGTTTCAATTGAAAGAGCTTCACTTCTGGAAAATGACTGGGGTCAGAAGCCTTTAACAAAAATTGCTCCAGCGCAGAAATCAGGAGAAACTTCGGCTTCCACTCTGGTTTACAGAGTTGAGGTTACAAGAGCTGTCAAACCTGTCGGCTTTGAAGTTGAAGAGTCATATAAAAAAATGGCCGGAAACCGTGGTTTTGAAATAGCAAAAACAGAAGATGGGACTCTTGTTTATCTGATTGGAAAATTTATTACCTTTGAAAGTGCTTCAGAATATGCTAATCTTTTGAAACGTAACGGTTACCGTGATGCAAAAGTTGCTGCATATATGGGAAGCAAAGAGATTCCGGTTGAGACGGCAAAACAGTTATTTGATAAGTAACAATGAAGGAAAAGACATTACATAAGGACAATAAACAGAGCACCGGAGGGGAAAAGTATTCACTTATCCTGTACAATGACGATATCAATACCTTCGAACACGTTATTAAGTCACTGGTTGAAGTGTGCGGCCATGATTCTGTTCAGGCCGAGCAATGTGCTCTTATTGTGCATCTTAAAGGACGATGTGAAATAAAATCAGGTATCATAGAAGTATTGAATGCGATGAGCAGATCTCTGAATGCAAAAGGTCTGAATTCCAAAGTTGAGAGCCTGTAAAGTTTATCCCTGCCCCCCAAAGGGGTTTTATTTTGCATTATGTATCATAATTCGATAAGTACACTTTTAGGGATTTAGGGGTTATTCTCCTTATGAAATATTCCGTAAAGAGCTCTGTCAAAGAATCCCAGTAAAAATATTCCTATGATTGCAAATGAAATCCAGCTGGGAATGTTAAGATTCTGGAAATAAGTATCTTTTAGCCCCGGCAAGGTGAATTTAATACTCTGAAAATATTTCCATATCGCTGAACCGATGGAGCCGGTTTCATTAGCCGGGACTATGATCGCGGCTATTGTTAAGCTAATGGTAATTGCAGCCGAAATCAGCGGTACCCTGTTTTTTATTAAAAATCCATTTTTCACATTTTCTGACTGGTTTTCAATCTGAATCCTGGTCAGAGTTTTTGAAGTAAATCCTTCAGGAGCTTTCTCAATCCTTTCAGGATTAATGAATTTCCTCAGCAGGTCTTCATCATATTGATCCTGTTTATTCATGGTAAAAAATATTTTTATTTTCAACTTTTTTTATAATCTCAGATATCCTCTGCCTTGCCCTGAATAGTTTTACTTTTATATTCGGCTTATTGATTCCTGTTATTTTGGAAATCTCTTCAGTATCCAGATCATTATAATAATAAAGTGTTATAAGACCTCTCTCTTCTTCAGAGATCTTCTGTAACGCAAAGTTAACCAAAGAATTTCTGTAATCGTCAATTGCTTCATCTTCGTTTTTATTAAAACTCAGAAAGTCAACTGTATCTGCAGGAAATTCTTCCAGTGCAAGCACTCCTTTTCTCCTGCTTCTTACAAGCGAGATTGCCGTGTTATAGACTATGCGGTACAGCCAGGTGGCAAAGCTGCTTTTCATTTTAAAATCCTTAAGCGATCTGTAAGCTTTCACAAATGCATCCTGTGCAATTTCTTCAGCTTCCTCCCGGTTTCCGCAAATCCTGAATGCAAGGTTAAATGCCTTATCTTTATGTCTGTCAACAAGATATGAAAAGGCGTTAACCTTCCCTTGAAGTACCTGTTCAATACAGGATATATCGCTTGTAAAATCCATTCCGGTTCTTTGACGCTCTAAGCTATGAATTGGTTACGCTATCTGGAAGATTATTTAGCAAATTTTGCTGGTTACCGGTTATAACCAGTAAATATTAAAAATAATAATTGTTCATGAAATTTTTCCTGTTTTTTGTAACCTCCAGGTATCCGCCTGTGTCTAATGTTAAAATTGAAAAACTAATTAAAATAAAAAGTAATGGAAACATTAATTGCATTTATTGCTCTATTCGCGACAGTTTTCGGGATCATGTATGTTCATTATACAACCCGCAACAAGGAGCGCCTGGCCCTTATTGAGAAAGGTGCCGACGCCAGCCTTTTTAATACAGGTAAGGAAAGTAAAAGCAATTTTGGCTGGAGTAAATTCACTCTTAAGATCGGAATGCTTCTGACTGGCATAGGTCTTGGCATAATTGCCGGCGCTATTTTAGAATCCGCAGCTGCTTTCCCTTCGGAGGAAGCCGGTTATTTTTCAATGATCTTTATTTTCGGCGGCCTTGCACTTGTATTGTTCTACCTTATTGACAGGAAAAGCAAGTAAATAAACTCCTCTGTGGCCCTCTGTGTATGGTCTTTTGGCCTCTCCCCAAACCTCTCCCCCGGAGTGGGAGGGGCTTTTATAACAGCAAGTTAAGTCCCCCTCTCTCCTGGGAGAGGGGGACTTAGGGGGTGAGGTCAAAATACAACATAGTTACACAGAGAAGAATAATTTTACCTGGTATAAAATTCAATCATCTTTTTTACTGCGTCCCGGCATACTGAGCAATACCCTTTTGAACCATTGCTTTTCATCCGGCAATCCATTTGGGGTCTGAAGATTCCCTTTTCTGAATAACCTCCGCCTTCGAACAGTCCTGTCACATCCTTGAATTTTTCCTCTGCCGGAGTTGGAACAGAAGTCTCCTTAGAAATCATCTTTTTCCATTTGGACTCAAAGTTCACCATAGTAGTGATGTTTGGTTCCCATGGCTCTACATTAAAAGGGTAAAATTCTTCATAGGCAACTTCAGAAGAATAATATTCATCTGCAAGGCCTGCAAATCCATGTCCGAATTCATGTATGAAAACCTTTGGTGATAGAGGGTGGCCTGCTGTTGTTCCGCTGTAATAATTATAAACCCCCCCGCCTCCGTATTTGTTGCTGTTTATCAGTACAATGATATTATCGTGCGGGGCAGCTGCTGCAAAATCATTTACAGATTTTATATCCTGAGTGGTAAGGTACCTGTCAGTCCCGAAAGTATAAAAACTTGAATTCAACACTGTATTAAGATATATTCTGTCTCCCGGAATATCTGTTCCCGAATCTGAAGATATAGCTTCGATGGCCCAGATATTAATTTTGTCTTTGTAATCGCTGAACGGTGCTTCAGTAAAAAGAATATCTGCCATTTTCTTCACATCCTCCCTGAATTTATTCATTTCATCAGCTGTATAACCCTCGGCAATAAATGCAAGATCGACACATTCCTGAGGATTGCCCGGACCACATATTTTTGTAACCGCAGCATTTACAGTTTTCTCTTTTCTGATATAATAATCTGAAGGATCAATGAATGTTTCATAAATTTTTTTGAAATTACCATTCCGTTCTCTCAGACTCAGAACAAAACGAATCTTGCTTTTCGGGAAAGGCATTGTTGCTACTTCGTAGAAGCTCCGTTCCATGGTTTTAGCCTCTGGGGTGGTCTGCCATTCCTGGAAGAGCGTACAAAATCCGCGTGAGTAAATCATCAGATTATCTGTGGAATCAAAAACTTCATATTTAAAATTCCCGTAATCAAACGGATTGATAAGATTTTTGCGTGAACCGGCAAACCAGGGTTCTTCTTTCATTCCTGCAGGATAAACAACTGTTTTCTGACTGTTTCCTGCAAGCATAAAATCAAAACGCAGCACTCTATCCGTGAAATACTTTTCAAAACTGATCTGCCCTGATGATGTCAAAGTACACAATATCAATGCAAAAGATATAAAAATTCTCATAACAGGTCTGGTTTGGTATACTTGTATAAAGCTAAGAATATTCATTAATAAGGATGAAGATTTTATATAATTTTGCTCCGGCTTAAAACAATGCATGGAACAAACTTAAATTTTAAGTGTTTATAAATCAAATACTGAATATCATGGCTGACCTTAACACACGAATTAGCGATTTTGTCTGGGCAAACCTGAATGAGAAACATGTAAACGGCAAAAAAGATCCTTTCTGGGAATCACTCAGGGATACAGGTACTGAACTTTGGCTCGATACCGGCGATATAGAGGAAGCCGAAGCAAACTGGACTGCTGAAATGAGTGCCCTTACAACTAACAATACTTTACTTAACAATGAGATACAAAAGGGGATCTATGATATTTTTATTTTCGAAGCCAAGCACCTTTTAAACGGACTCCCACTCGAAGAGAAGGTCAAGGAGATTGCTTTTATACTTAACGCAAGACATGGGCTGAGGCTTGCATCAAAATTCGGCGGATTTGTCAGCGTTGAACTGCATACGGACGTTTCACATGATATAAAGGCTATTGAATACTACAGCAAGAGGTATCATGAAATCTGTCCTGACCAGTTTATTGTAAAGGTTCCTTACACGGCTGAAGGTCTTATTGCAGCAAGGCATCTTAAAGATGCAGGAGTAAGGATAAACTTCACTCTTGAATTCAGCGCCAGACAGAATGTCATTGTGACCAGGACTGCCCGCCCCGACTTTACAAATGTATTTCTTGGCAGGATAGGAGCGTTTATGATGGATAATAAGCTGGGTGACGGATCAGGCGCCGGTGAGATGGCTGTTATCTCATCCCAAAACTGGGTAACGGCTTTTTCAGCACAAAATCCATGGCAGACAAAATTGATTGCTGCAAGCCTGCGGAATTATAACCAGCTTGATTTGCTTGCCGGGACAGATGTATATACCATGCCTCCCAAAGTAGCTTCTGCAGGACGGGAGTCTTTAAGCGGCAAATTTTCATCACGCATTCACGAAAATTATGATGTAAGCCTTTATTCTTCAGACAAAGATGCCCATATAGAAAAATTCTGGGAGGTTGATGATAAAGTTCTCAACCTTGCACAACGGTTGAACACAAAACTGCCTTCATCTGGTGTTGAACTGACACATATTGCTCATGAAGAGGGCTGTGAAAATATGTTTCCATCACTTTCAAAAGAAGAAAAAACAGCACTTGCAGGAGATGGCAAAATACCTGTTTTCTCAAGATGGCAGCAGAAAATCATGGATGGGAAAATTGCTCCGGATACCCTGCTGACACTGGCCGGACTGGCTTCTTTTACGGCAGACCAGTCTATGCTCGATCAGAGAATATTAAATATTATCGGGTAATCAGACTGACCGCTGTCTGGCAATTTCATATAATAGAATACCGGCTGCAACAGACACATTAAGGGAACCAATATTACCTGTCATAGGGATTTTAACCTGGTGATCAGATATTGATATTAATTCACGGCTTATTCCTTTGTCCTCGGC
>Ga0315295_10001594_pt1 | contig 19435 bp, 16 predicted proteins | sample YL17G14_0_MG_FD_204453 | JGI IMG/M metagenome (GOLD analysis project Ga0315295, IMG submission 204453) | Sediment microbial communities from Yellowstone Lake, YNP, Wyoming, USA - YL17G14_0 | ecosystem: Environmental > Aquatic > Freshwater > Lake > Sediment | place: USA: Wyoming | collected...
AAAAGAATTACAGATCCTTTATCCGTTTGAAACGGGCGTTGAAGGTGTCCTGGTGCATGCCTGCAAGAAAGACGAATGCCGTTTTAGAGATGGTGGCCGGTGGCTGATAGAGCATATAAAGAGGGCTAAAAGGATATTGAAAGAAACAGGCATAGGTGAAGACCGACTGTCTCTTGTTTTAGGAGAGGAGGAATTTGCCAGTTTCAGAGAGAGACTTGATACCCTGGGTATAAATCCATTACGCGATGGGAAGAAGGTGGGACCATGATAGTTGCAGAACTCAAGCCATTTGAGGAGATAAAGGAGATGCTGAAAGACTTTAAGAAGATTATGGTTCTCGGTTGCGGTACCTGTGTGACGGTATGTATGAGCGGGGGTGAGAGACAGGTTGAGCTGCTGGCGTTTTCTCTTAAAATGGCAAGGAAATTAGAAGGGAATGAGATCGTCACAGGAGAAAAGACAATATTGCGACAGTGCGATCCGGAATTCATCGATCAGATAAAAGATGAGGCCTCTCAGTATGATGCAATCCTCTCAATGGCTTGCGGCGCAGGTGTTCAGGGGGTTGCTGGAAAACTGGAAGGTATCACTGTGTTACCGGCGATGAACACAACGTTCCTCGGTGTTTCAGACGGAAGAGGTACATGGGTTGAGGTGTGTGCGGCATGTGGGAACTGTATCCTTCACAAGACCGGCGGAATTTGTCCCGTGGCACGGTGTGCGAAAAGCCTCATCAACGGGCCTTGCGGCGGATCACGGGGCGGATTGTGTGAAGTTTCAAAGGATAACCCCTGTGTATGGCAACTGATTTATGCACGGCTGGGAAAACCAGATTTGGTTCGTTGTCTCGGTGAGATGTCCAAATCAAGGACAAGGCCGGTCAATCCCCGAAAAATGATGCGGGAAGATCTGAAAGTAAAGAAGGAGCCAACAAAAGGAGAATAATGCGATGGCATTCAGAGAGGTTTTAGAGTCCGGCAAGTTCCTTATCACGGCAGAGGTAGGGCCGGTTAAGGGGACGGAGATAGATGGATTGTTGGAAGATGCGGAGCTTATTAGGGGAAAGGTAGATGCCATTAATGTTACTGATCTTCAAAGTTCTGTCATGCGATTGGGTTCCATGGCAGTCTGCCATCTCTTGGTGGATCACGGAATTGATCCCGTCTTCCAGGTTACCTGCAGGGATAGAAACCGGTTAGCCCTCCAGTCGGATCTGTTGAGTGCCTGGGTTTTGGGTATCAGAAATGTGCTGGCACTGACAGGCGATCACCCGACTCTGGGAGATCACCCCGATGCAATGCCTGTTTTTGATTTAGATTCCGTAAGCCTTTTAAGGGCAATAAGCAGGCTCAACGAAGGCTTTGATATGGCGGGAAACCAGCTTAAGGGTGCTCCTGACTTCTTTCCAGGCGCGGTCGTGAATCCGGGAGCCGACAATGAGGCTGCTCTGGAGATGCAGATCGTAAAGATGGAAAAGAAGATAGAGGCGGGTGCAAAATTCTTTCAAACCCAGGGTATATTTGATCTGGACCTCTTTGAAAAATTCATGAAGCGTGTAGAAGGCTTCAACACGCCGGTTTTGGGAGGAATCATCCTGCTCAAGTCAGCCGGTATGGCCAGGTTTATGAATAAGAACGTGGCCGGTGTATTTGTTCCTGAGCCACTTATTAAAGAAATGGAAGAGACAAAGGATAAGGTCAAAACCAGCGTCAAGATAGCTGCTGAACTCGTTAAAGGGATGAAGGATCTCTGTCAGGGAGTTCATATTATGGCTATAGGCTGGGAGAAAAAGGTTCCCATGGTCCTGGAGGAAGCTGGATTGTAGTTGTCTTTCTGCGCGGTGCATCATCCTCGCATGCTCTGAGGTTCGAAGGCAAAATAGTATAAAGGATAATCCCTTTCACTTTTTCGGAGCCTTGTAAATTTAAAATACGATTAAGAACGCCATGAAATGTTAAAATTTAAATCTAATTCAGATAAATATCAGGAAGGATCAAGCATATAAATGAAAGTTCTCGTTGTTGACAGCGGAGGCCGGGGTCACGCAATTGCTTGGCAATTCAAAAATGATCCGAATGTAAAAGAAGTTATCTGTGCTCCCGGGAATGCAGGGATAGCCCTGGATGTCAGGTGTGAAAACGCCAGGACTAATGAAGAGTTCCTCGAACTTGCGAAGAAAGAAAAAGTAGACCTTGTATTTATCGGGCCTGAAAGCCCTCTGACAAAAGGTATTGTTGATTTGTTTACAGCAGAGAAAATACCTATTGTAGGACCTCAGAAGAAGGCTGCTATCCTTGAAGGAAGCAAGGCTTATACAAAACTGTTATGCAGGGAGATCGGTGTGCCGGTAGCAGAGTTTGAGGTATTTGATTCCCCCGAGAAGGCGAAGGATTATATCAATTCCATAAAATATCCAGTTGTTGTCAAGGCAGATGGTCTCGCACAGGGGAAGGGTTCAATCGTTTGTTCAGATACCCAGGAGGCATATAAGGCGGTTGATCAGCTCATGGTCGAAAAGATGTTCGGCGATTCAGGTCTGAGGGTAGTTATTGAAAAGAGACTATTTGGTATCGAGATATCTTTTTTTGTTTTTACCGATGGCGAGGCATTGGCGCCCATGCCGGTTGCACAGGACTATAAAAGGGCTTATGACAATGATGAAGGTCTGAATACCGGCGGTATGGGATCATATTCTCCTCATCGCCTTGAAGGCGATGAACTTACCAAACTGGTATGTGAAAAGGTTGCCATGCCTTTAATAAAGGGATTCAGAGAAAAGGAAGGGATTCCATATAAGGGAATACTTTACTGCGGCCTGATGCTGGTTGGGGAAATCCCTCATCTCCTTGAGGCAAATGTACGTTTCGGTGACCCGGAAGCTCAAGTAATACTTCCCAGACTAAAGACACCATTGACTGATATCAGCTTTCAGATCATTAACGGTCTACTCAGCGAGAAAAGGGTAGAATGGAGCCAGGATTTCTACTGCGATGTAGTAGCTGCTGCCGGCAGGACAAAACAGATGAAACACGGCAGGAGCAAAGGCTGGTATCCGGGGTATCCTGCACGTTACGGGAAAGGGCATCCTATTTCCGGACTTGAAAATATCCAGGATCCTGATTGCAAGATATTTTTTGCCGGCGTAAGTAATTCAGAGACAAAAGGTATGGTTACAGACGGCGGCAGAGTTCTCCATGTTGTCGGCAAAGGAAAGACACTTCATGATGCGAGAACCGTGGCATATGCAAATATAGACAAAATCCATTTTGATGGTATGCGTTACAGAACAGATATCGGCAAGGAATAATGAGGAGGATACAATGACATTTCACGAGAGCATCTGTGACGGAGTCCATATCATGGCTATCGGTATAGAAGAAAAAGTGCCTCTTATCATGGAAAAGACAGGACTTATATAGTATAATTTTTAAAAGTGGATGACAGGTTAGGATGAGAAAGAAAAATAATTTCGAAGATGACCGTAAATGGCACAGGTATCAGTTTTTTGGGAGCGCCACTGTTACTGTTTCTAAGGAAAAGGTTACCGTTGATGCAACCGTGGCAAATATTTCGTTTTCAGGATTGGGACTATATTCTTCTAAACCGATAGGGAAGGGCAAGAAAGTAAATATAAAGATATCTTTTATCGATAAAGCCGGTAAAATGCAGGATGATACAATTTCAGGGAAAGTCGACTGGCAGAAAAAGTTTCAGAATATGTATCTTACAGGAATTATTTTTGATGATGAGCCTAATATTGTTTATCAACCAAGGCTTATGGAACATCTCACCTGGCTTATTAATGCCAATAAATGGCCCCAGCCGTATAAAGACAAACGCATAGCGATGCTGTAAATTAACATTTCAGGTTTGATGAAACTTTGATTAAAGACGCATTAGCTTCTCTGTTCTGCAATATCAACCTCCTCATCGGTTAAGCCATATAGCATATATACTATCCGGTCTATCAGATTATCAGTTGCTTTGATTTTTTCTTTCAAAGGGTTAAGTACCGCAATGCTTTCCTGAAAATATTTTTCAAATATTTCCTGAAATTTACGGTCTGAAGGGTCTGTAGTAATTTTCTTCTTATTCTTTTTGAGAACTTCAAGAAGATGGATGAAGCTATGGTTATGATACTCCTTGATTGCAGTTTTGTTTGTTAATTCTTCAATCTCTGCACCAATCTCCCTCTCAACCCATTTCAGGAATCCTTTCATTTCCTCATTCTTCTTTTTGTTCATCTCAATCATCTGCTCTGCGAGATGGGCAAGAAAGTCGTGGATCGTGTCGTTACGGTTTTCAGCAAGTTCTTTATCGACCCAATTTAAAATTTCTTCGTACATAACTATTCCTTTACTCCGAGTCTTTTGTGCCATATATCTATAAGCGGTTGCCAGTTAAATGTATCTGCTTCAGAAAGGGCGTTCAGGTATTCTGCCTTCTCATTTTCCTTCCCTTCATCGGGAACAAGTTGCACAGGCGGCAAATCAAGCCTGTAAAGAAGCGCAAAAAGAAACATCCTTGCAACCCTGCCGTTAAAATCAAGAAACGGATGTATACTCAAGAGCCTGCCTTCTGCAAAAGACAGGGTTTCAAGCAGCATATTTGTTTCAGATGGCGTTTCCCCTATAATAGCTAATCTTGATTCAAGGTCATCGCAGTATTGTCGCATCAGAACGGGGACTTCAAAATATGGAGGAGGTGCATGTTTGCTCACGGTTACATTTCGGTCTCTAAAACTGCCAGCCCATGAAGGAAAAAGCTCTCCGAATGCGTCTTTATGAAGTTTGCAAATGAATTCAGAGGTTATTGTCAATTCATCCGGCTTCAGTTGAAGAAGTTGAGCCATTACTCTTTCAACACCTTTTGCAAGGTACGGCGCTAACTCAGTGTATGATTTAATACCGAGGCTGGATTCTATGAAGCGAGTGGTTGAGGGGTACCTTTCAATTTCCTCAGATACTCTTTCAGCATCTTCAGGCTTACGTGATCGCCCTCGAAGGCCATGGATGCGCTTACCTGTCCGGGAATGCTCTCCAGATACAACATCTTCTTCTCCTCCGGAGTGAGGTTTTCTCTCCAGTGTTGTATCGTATTGATCTGAGTTTTCCGCTTTTTCATATAAATAACCTCTTTCCAAATCTACCATATAGTTTTTATAAAGTTCAATTGACTCATCAACTCTTTTCTTTCGTTCCTGTTCAGGGGTGGTGAAAGAGATGCGTGGAATAGGTAACTTTTCAAGATTCACAATTTTAACCTCAGCAAAGACTCTACCAAATTCTGGAACTATCACCCTGTGTATGAATGATAGGAATTTTGAATTAAGAAGAGCAAGGATAAATTCTAAAGATAATTTATCTTCTTTTAGAACAAGATTGTGAACATTATTTAGATTCAGGTATTGTTTATCGTCTATTGTCGCAATGATGGTATCAGAAGTTTGTCGAATAATAATCTTTTTAGAGTAAAAAAATGGAGTTGTAGGTCTTGGAGCTGCTAACCATTCACCATAGCTCAGCCATCTTGAAGATTGAGGATTGAGATCAAATCTGAAAAAGTCTTCACCTCTTAAATATTGCTTATATGTGGGACCTTTATTAATATCTGCATCAAAAATACGATCTTCTACGGTTTTTCTAGTTTGAGGAGGATTACCTTTCCCAACTTCATATGGCTTAAGTCCATTACAAATATCAGCAATATCTTTCAAAAGAGTACTTCTTCCATTCACTTTTTCAAACAGATCAAGTAAATTCGGAGTCAAATATTCGGTAATTCTGTTTCCTTCAAATTGTTTGATCCGATCTTGAATAATGTCAACCCATTTTATATCTAAATGATCTGGTTGTTCGTAAACAACCCCGAGCATAGTGATTGATTTCGAATTAGTTTTATTTTTCTGAACAATCTCAATACATGTTTCAACGGTTGCATCTTCAAAGACGGGTTCTTTAAAAAAGATTATCTGTCTTAGCCAGTAATCGCTTAGGATATACTTGCGGAGATTTTCATAGTAATGCATAGAAAGCCATGGAGTCGGCGTAATGTAGGACTGGAAACCACTATGCCTTGCGAGTAAAATAGCTTGTTCGATGAATAATGTGAAACTTTCCAACTGATATTCAGCAGCAATATATCGTTTGTTTAGATAATCTTTCTGGTTTCTATCAAACGATATACCGTAAGGCGGATTGCCGATCACACAATCAAATCCAGAATTTTCTTTCTCTCCTCTTTCTGAATAAAAAACCTCAGGGAATTCAATTCGCCAATGGAAAAATCTTTTTTCTTCCGCGAGACTTAAGGCGGTCTTACATTTATCGATTATTTCCGGGTATGGCTCATTATCATAGTCCAGAGTATATGCAAGCTGCTCAACACGCCCGAAGCTCGTTCCCAAGTCAGTAAAATATCTTACTGTTGCAACATCGAATCTCCTTCGGATTGGCTCTATCTCTATTCGTGCATTCTTGAATAAATCATAACTCTTTTGAGCCTCAGAAATAGTCGCATCTGTCAGGTCAGAAACTTGGAGCATGTATGAAAGCGCTCTTTGGACTTTACCATACGCTTCTGAACCTGGGAGTACAACATCTGAAATATCGAAAATTCCTATCAAACTATTCCCACACTTTAGATGGTGGTCTAAAAATGAAAGTGGCGCTCCGAGGGTAAAGGAGTCGAGCCATAATGAAAGTTTCGCAAGTTCAACTGCCATATCATTAAGGTCAACACCGTAAATGCAGCGCTTCATCACCATACGTTTTATAAGATTCACTTCAGTGAGTTTGCTTTCATCAATCCTGACACCCTGACGATTGATCTCTTCAAGTATTTCTTTTTTCAGTTCTGCTATTTTTTGTATAACGGGATTATCAGGGTAATCAGCAAGGAAAGATATGATTCTATCTGTTATGAAATCTACGGTGTGAACAAGGAAATGGCCGCTTCCCATCGCAGGGTCAAGGACTTTAATATCAAAGAGCGTATTGAATATTGACTCTTCAATACCATTCATTTTAACCCTATATCCTTGAATTCCGGCTGTAGATTTCTGTTTATGAAGTGTGTTTATAGTGTCTTCAAGCTGTATCATCAGGTCTTTAACTGTTTTTATTCTTTCATCAAGCACCGGCCCAACGGTATTCTTCACTATATATTCAACTATATAATGCGGCGTGTAATATGAGCCTGTTGCTTTCCTTTCATGTTTGGAGTTCTCGATGTAGACATCACTTTTCGACTTTTTCCCGAAGATTTTTATTTTGTCTTTAACTTCGGATGCCTTAAGCCATAAAAACTTGCCCTCTTTTCTGACTGCAACAATATCTTCCTCTGCAATCTGGATATGGAATTCCAACAGTCCCTCATAGATATCTCCAAGGTGGCGAACATTGAGAGATGAATAATCAATGAATGAAATTGTGTCCGACCTATGTTCGCCTTCATGGTCAACGGTCAAAAGTTCAATAGCTTCTGCAAGAAAAGGATCGGGCATTTTGTGCGTCGCAAGAAAACTGTCTTTAGAGGTTTCGAATAATCCCCCGTTATATATGGGGACATTTAAGGCAGTGTCGCCTTTTGCAATAATATCAAAAAGACTTTCAAGCCTTGACCAGTAGGAGTATGATCTCCTGCTGAGTTTATCAAGACCAAATGTAGAAAGGTCATTATAAATATCCTGCTTGAGTTTTAGGAAGCTGACCTTCTTATAGGCATCTTCAACAATAGGGAGAAGGTTCCTGCTTTCAGCATAAAGCAAGAAAAGCATCCGGTAGAGGAGGGTAAGACATCCTTTGAAAATAGACTTTTTATTCTCTTCAGTTTCATTTTCGATAGAAAGCTCATTTTTTCTGTAATGGACAAATCCTTCTGCAAGCCCTTCAAAGACCTTGTCGAAAATAAGGTCTTTCAGTTTTGTGCTGATCCTTGCGGCATACTCCTCTGTCCCTTTTAAGTGATCATCAAGCCAGGTCTTGCCTGTAACCGGATCAGGAATGAAAGCATTCTTGGAGAAAAAGAGATAGAAGTAGAGAAATTTCTCTACTTCTTCACTTTTTATTATCTCTTCAAGGTCTATTTCAAAGAAGTTCCCGGATCGTGAGGCAGCCCTGTAATAAAATAAACGCCATTGTTTTCCATTCGTCAGTATAGCCCAGTTTATCTTTCCGTCTGTGTGAAAATGCACATCATCGAGGTATTTGACTGTTTGAGCAGTAGGATCACGGCTGTCAAGAATGTCTTTTTTATCAGTATCATTCAAGCGCCTCCCCCAGTATTTAACTTCAAGAATAGTCAAACAATGAGAAAAGAATCTATCAGGATTTTCTTTGAGTTTTCTGGAAGTTTTATACGAATCAGGATCTTTAAATAGTGCATAGTCAGGTCTCTTCTTCTTGAGGCCGCGTTGTGCAACAGGTTGGACATGATAAGCATAGCCGAGCGCTGAAAGAATAGGCTGAATGAACTTGTTTTCTAATTCCGCCTCTTCACCGGGGCCGAGCTTTGAAGTCTTAATTGATTCATATGATTCCTGTATTGCTTTAAAGGTTTTCAGGGCATTTTCTTTTTGTTCAATCCATAAAGCAGTTGACGGCAGGCGATGTTCGAGGTAGTTATTTGAGAAGAGGTTTTGATTATTCCAGCAGAACAATGTAATCTGTTCAGGCATGCAATAAGGTATCAGGAAATCTATAATTTTATCAAGGAATCACAGCTATATTTGATTAAAAAGATCCTTAGCCTTTTTCTGCATTTTTCTTTCTGCACATTTACTGTCTTCATGGTCATATCCTATCAAATGAAGGAGGCCGTGTATCAAAAGTCTTTTTAATTCTTCGTTCAGGGTTGTGCCATATTCCATCGCCTGTCTGTTTGCTTTATGGAGGTTTATGACGATGTCACCTAAAATAAAATGCTGCGCGTCGTCATAGGGGTCTGCCCTTGACAGGCTCATGATTCCAAAGATACAAAGGTTAAGATTACCGAATTGCTCTGGTCTCAAGGCTTAATGGATAAAGCTTCAATAGGGACATACGAGATTGCGGTGAATATGCCTTAAACCTTCTTTTTAAGTTCATTGTGTTTTTCAAAATATCTAATCCTTTTTATCCTCTTCGCTGCTTTATTTTGACTCAATATCATATCGGAACAAGAGTAATTTTAAAAATAATAAAACTATAGTTTTAAAATAAACTAATACTAAAAATTATTAAAATTAAAACCAATGGGTTATTGAAATAAATAGAAATAATACTGATACTTAGAAAGGGAGAATACTAATAAATAACTTCGATATACCTTATATAAGACATCTAAAAACCTTAGTTTAAGTTATACAGAAGCTATATAACAGGTGTAGGAACAAAGCAAGGACTAAATTCAGAAACTCTTAAATGAGAGGGGGAGTTGAGGTGCTTATAAGGATACTCTATTTGTATTAAGAAAAATAAAAAAGTTCTTGCGGTCAGATGGTTGGGCTACTATTGGACTTTACCCGATAAGAGGAATGGGGTGCAGTTACAATGGCCCTGAGAGACGGAAACCCTCAATTGCACATTTGGAACATGCATAGATTTATCTAAAATTTAGCACTTGATGGACAGCCTTTCTGAGTGCGGTATTAGCCGTATAACCTAAGGCTGAGAAAGGAGGTGAGAAGAGGGTTTGTAATATGGTGTAGTAATGAAACATCTTTTTCATGAAAGGAGGAAAAAAGATGAGAGTTACACGAAGGCAATTTTTAAAGAGTATTTTGGCCTCCGCAGCGGCACTCGGACTTTCACAAACAGATTTATTCAAGTTATGTGAAGCCTTTGCCTCTGCCACCAGCCCGCCTGTAATTTGGCTTCAGCTCTCAAGCTGTACTGGTTGTTCTGTATCTTTCCTGAACTGGATAGATGCGGCCACAGGGAGCGAAGCTGATGAGGTTCTTCTTGATTCCATAAGCCTAAAGTACCATCCAACTGTTATGGCTGCTGCTGGTCAGTTAGCTATTGACGCAGCCAAGAATGCACGCACTGCTGGAGGTTATGTCCTTGTCGTTGAGGGCGCGGTTCCCGCCGGCCTTAATGGCGACTACTGCCACATCTGGAATGATGCTGGCACCCCTTATCCAGCCAAGCAGGCGGTGCTCGACTTTGCCAATAATGCAGCCAAGATCATCAGCATTGGAACCTGTTCTTCCTATGGCGGAATTCCGGCTGCAGCCCCCAATCCTACAAGCGCTTCAGGGGTAAGCACTCTTCTGTCCAGGACAAACCTAAAAAAGCTCGTCAATATCCCGGGCTGCCCACCTCACCCGGACTGGTTTGTCGGTACTGTCGTGGACATCCTGACCGGCAACCTTGGCAGGCTGGACAGTATTTATAGGCCGGATAAGTACTATGGAGCCACGATTCACCAGAACTGCCCAAGGGCAGGGGCTAAAAAGGCAACGGACATAGGAGACCCGGTGAAGTGCTTTCTTTCTGTGGGCTGCCAGGGTAGAGCGGCCTCGGGCGATTGTCCGATCAGGAAGTGGAACAATGGTATTAACTGGTGCGTAGGGGCCAATACCCCATGCAACGGCTGCACTGACCCAAGCTTCCCGGTCAGCGGCTTATACGGTTAAAGGAGGAGGTGAGAAAAAATGTCTACTATTATTGTTGATCCAACGACAAGACTCGAAGGGCATCTTGGGATTGAGGTTGAACTGGATGCAACCAATAAGGTTATCAATGCAAAATGTTCAGGCACACTCTTTCGCGGTTTAGAAAACATCCTGGCTGGAAGACCACCGAGGGATGCCCAGCTCATAACCCAGAGAATTTGCGGAGTCTGCCCTATATCGCACGGGGTAGCCGCAGCCCTCTGCTTAGAGAACACGTGCGGTACGGTTATACCGGATAATGGCCGGATTATGCGAAACCTTATCCAGAGTTCCAACTACCTCCACTCTCATATAATTCACTTTTATCACCTGGCTGCCCTTGACTATGTGAAAGGGCCGGATATGCCGCCCTGGACTCCTCGCTACAATGTAGATTATAGACTGACAGATGCCCAGAATGCGACTTATGTTCAGCACTACCGAGATGCAATTACCATGCGTCGCAAGGCCCATGAGATGGCTGCTATCCTTGGGGGCAAGCTCCCCCATTCTCCGGCCATAGTTGCCGGTGGCTGTTCAGAAAACCCGGAAAGCGGAGCTATTTCCCTGTTTCAGTCTTACCTTACTGGATTGATCAGCTTCATTGAGAATGTCTATGTTCCTGACGTTGTCAACCTGGCCACGGTTTATAACGACTACTACAGCAAAGGTGTGGGCTGCAAGAATCTGCTCAGCTATGGTGTTTTTGACGTCGATGCAGCAGGAAACAAGCTTCTGTCCAGAGGGCGCATATTAAATGCGGGATCTATCCTCTATCCTGTTGATCCAAGCAAAATTGCAGAATACGTGAAGTATTCCTGGTACAATGATGCAGATTCCGGTCTCAACCCGGCTAACGGCGCATCAAACCCAGTGTATCCAAAGACAGGTGCTTATACCTGGCTTAAGGCACCTCGCTATGATGGATACGTTTATGAAGTTGGTCCGCTGGCACGGATGTGGGTCAATGGCGACTACCGAAGCGGCATCTCGGTTATGGACAGACATGCTGCCAGGGCCTTAGAGGCCAAGAAGATAGCCTATGCTATGCAAGGCTGGTTAAACCAAATAGTAGTAACCAAACCCTACTATACAAAACCAACAATACCAGCTTCGGCAAGTGGAATGGGCCTTACTGAAGCTCCACGTGGCGCCCTTGGCCATTGGGAGACTTTAACCTCCTCTGTAATATACAAGTATCAATGCGTTGTACCGACTACATGGAACGGCTCACCAATGGACGACATGGGCCAGCATGGACCTATCGAGCAGGCCCTGATAGGTACGGCGGTTTCTGACCCGAACCAGCCTATCGAATTGCTCAGGATTATCCATGCATTCGATCCCTGTATCGCCTGTGCCGTGCATATGATTAAACCGAATGGAGAGGTAAAAAAGTTCATAGTATGATGGATATGGATAAGGTAAGGGGTAGTTTGCAAATACTAATAGCAGGCTACCCCTTTTTTTTAAAAGATGTATAAGGAATAAGCCTATCTGAGGAGGAAAGGAGCTATGGATGAACTAGAAAAGGCAAGGGTCCAAGCTGAGCAGGCTAAAGAGAAGGTTCTTGCGATTGTGAAGAAAATAATCCCTATCCTGGAACAGGATATCCAGGCCTATGTCTTTGATAAAGTCAAAGAAGTTTTCTTAAACAGCTTTGAGTATGTGAAAAATATGTCTAATGATGAGGTGGTACGCCTGAAAAAGGATACTCAGTCTACTGCTGTGAAGGCAAAGAAGGAATTAGGTGAGGCCATTGCCAGTACTGAGAAATGGCTGGTGAAAGAGGTGGTCGCTGGTTATAGGAGTAGCATTCTACAGAATATGGAGATATTGGAAATAGTAAAGAAAGTAGAGACATATATACATAGTATCCTTTCCGAATATAATTTCCCTATAGAAAATATTGCCTCATCCGATATTGGACCTTATAGCCTTTCAGATCTCCAATCAGGAAAAATTCTTGAGGAGTTGAGCAAAAGTTACTGGAAGGAAATGGCAGAATATTCTAAATTGAAACAGGACGTTGACCGTCTTGAAGCCGAAACAAAAAGAGAAGCAGCTCGAAAGATATGGGATACAGCGATCTTAGGTATTCATTCTTGAAGCCGAAATAAAAAGAGAAGCAGCTCGAAAGATATGGGATACAACTGTGACAACTGAATTCACCACTTTAAAAGGTGGCACAGAGACAATACTGTTAGCAGAAGATGAGATAAGTATAAGAAAATTTACAAAAAACGTTATTGAAAAATTCGGATACAAAGTCATAGATGCATTTGATGGAGAGGATGCCTTAGAGAAATTCAGAGATAATAAAGATAACATTCAGCTTCTTATCCTCGATGTAGGAATGCCAAAGAAGACTGGGTCAGATGCTTATAAAGAGATAAAGAATATAAGACCTGATATCAAAGTCATTTTTATTAGCGGGTACAATCCAGATATTCTCCATAAGAAAGGAGTTCTTAAAGAAGGATTAAACTTTATAGCAAAACCATTTTTACCAACAGAACTATTAAGAAAGGTGAGAGAGGTTTTAGATAAAGAGACATGATAGAAAGAAGTTTTTCTGTCCGAGTAAGAAATTAAGATAGATTGTAGAGAATATGTTTGTGAAAGAAGATTTGCGTGAAAATACGAGGATACCATTTGTTAAACCCATAAAATATTCTGTAATAGTATTAAATTGTAGAGAATTGAAACGAATTTGTAATGCAGCTATATCTGTTGATATTAGTGCTGGAGGATTAGGTATCGTCACTGACTGCCCTCTCGAGGCTGGACATGTTTTGGCATTTGAAAATGAGGTACAGATAAACGATGTTATTGCAAAGTGTGCAGTCGTAAGATGGGTTGATAAAATTAATGGTAGTAAATATCGAGCTGGGCTGAAATTTGTTTAAAATTTAACTTTCGAGGGAGGTCATCCCTTCGCGGATGGCATATTTGGTAAGTTCAGCTACACTACGAATATCTAATTTATCCATGATTTGCTGGCGATATACTTCGATGGTCTTTGTACTCACATTAAGAGCAGAGGCAATTTGTTTTGTGGTTTTGCCTTCAGCTACAAGCTGAAGTACCTCGCGTTCCCTTTTTGTCAGAACGGAAGAAACTGAGAAGTCAGCCTTTGTTAAATTACGTACGAAATTTTTGATCACGATATCAGTTATTTTAGGACTCAGGTATATTTGATTAGCAACTACGGACTTTATGGCATTTACCAGTTCCTCGAAGGCACAATACTTCAATAGGTAGCCTGAAGCGCCAGCCTTGAGCATTTCAATTATAAACCGCCTATCGGAATACATTGATAAGGCAACTACTTTGACACCAGGAGCCTTTGCGATAATCTGGCGAGTGGCTTCGACGCCGTTTAAATCGGGCATCACAATATCCATAATAACCACATCGGGCAAGAGTTCCTCGACCAGTTGAACCGTTGTTCGTCCATTTTCCGCCTCTGCAATAACTTCCATATCGTGCTGCTTTTCAAGCAAGCTACGGAGGCCTTCTCGCAATATCTTGTGGTCGTCAGCTAAGAGAATCCTTATGCTCATGTCATTTCATTCATTGCAGTTTTTTTCTTCGCTCTTTAGTGGTGCCTGTAAAGTAATACGTGTTCCATTGCCAATCTTAGATTCTATTTTAAGTTTTCCACCAATGTAATTCAATCGCTCACGGATGTTGAAAAGTCCAAAACCGCCAGTTCTGCCTAAATGGGAGTTGATTTGGGATATGTCAAATCCAACTCCGTCATCTTCAACGTTGATTCGTATCTCATTACCCTCTCGCTGAACGAATACCTTTGCATTGTGCGCCTGTGCATGCTTGGTAATATTAATAAACAACTCTCGCACTGCATGAAAAAGAGTAACACGAATTTCATCATTCAATGGCTTGGGTTGTTTATCGTTCTCAAAATTGAATAGTATTCCATACTGGTTTTGTATTTGCTCACCAAGCCACTCTACTGCTGCCTCAAAACCAAGCTCGTAAAGGATAGGAGGGCTGATGTCGGATGTTAATGTCTTCGTATAAAGAATCGCCTGCTCGATAAGCTCACGAATTTCATTAAAGGATTTGGCAAGACTTGGAGAAGATGTTAATTCTTGCAGCGCACCTAATTTAATATAAGAGAGAGACAATGTCTGGCCGATATTGTCGTGAAGGCTTATTGCGATTTGTCGCCGTTCACGCTCCTCGACCAATGACAATTCTGAAGCTAGAAAACGAAGCTGCTCTTGATAGGAAAGAAGCTTTTCCTCTGCCCGTTTACGCTCAGTGATGTTGCGACTTATGCCTACCAATCCCCTAATGTTTCCTTGATCGTCAAGTAAGGGAAATTTGATCGTTTCAAAGAAGATATTCTTACCATTCTCGTCGCTCATTTGCTCTTCGACACAAATTAACTTGCGTTTGATAGCCTCTTCATCACTCTTCAGACACTGCTCGAACAAATCCTGAGGTAATAATTGTTCACTAGTTTTTCCAATTATCTCTTCTTTCCTCAAACCCAATATTTCCTCAACTGCTTTGTTTATCAGAAGATAGCGGTTTTGTGCATCTCTGAAATATACAGCATCAGGGATAGCCTCGATTAGCGTATTAAGCTGTGCATTTATCTCCCGTAAGGTCTCCTCTGTCCGCTTGCGCTCGGTGATTTCTGTTTGAAGTTGCTCATTGACCGCTTTTAGCTCGGCTGTGCGTTCTTTTACTATATCTTCAAGATGCTCGCTGTATTCGCTTAATTTTTCTTCTGCCCGCTTGCGCTCAGTGATTTCTTTCATAAGTTCTAACCTCTGTTCAAAGAATTTCAATAGCAATCTTGCAAGACGACCAAATTCCGTTTTCTCATCTTGCAACTCTTTTATAACAGTGGGTTCTTCCGTATCTAAACTTTTGGAAATTAATTTTAGAGGGATATTCACCCAGCGCATAAGGAAAACAGAGAGAAAAATCAAAACTGCTGACGCAAAAATAATGTTCAGTATAAATTGATTTTTTGATAAACGATTAAGCTCCTTAATAATAATGGATTCGCTTCGAACATGGACTCGCATCAATGGGCTTCCATCCCAACCAGCTAATATTCTTGAAAAGGTAATTGTTCCTTTTTCTCTATGACTACTTTCATGCGTTTCTTCATGACCGACGGGAAGGATCTTTATTGTATTTTCTGTTAATCTTGAAAGTTCATTTATATAATCATCAGTCCATAAACGACCAATAAAGAAATATCCTTTTGTAGGGGTCTTTCTCTCATAATCAAAGGTTGGATGGATTGTTGCACCACGTATCTCCATAACACCTAAAGAAACGTTAATGAAAAAATGACAGAAATGGCTATTTGCAAACAGTTTATTGTAAGCTCCTTTAGGTAAAGGGATCTCTTTTAAAGTATCTGTTTTAATATTATTGGTCGAATAAACTAATGATAACTTTGGATTATAGACCCAAGCAATATTAGCGTGAAAGGTCTCCATTCCTGTGTCTATATTTTCGGCACCCCATTTTTTATCTCCAGTTGAGACAAATTCTACCATCTCATCAAAAAAAGTGTAATCCTTTGCGAATGCTTCCAATGATGCCCCTTTGAGATTTACTATTTTATCAAAAAAAACAGCTTTCTCTTGTTCCTGATCTTGAAAGAGTACGTCTGCTCTATTTTTTTCCAAATATCTTAGATAAAGAAATCCTATCATAGACACGGCTACGAGCAAAAACAACAAAAGAATGAGTTTTGTTTGTAGCTTCATTACTATATTTAAACCTTTAGACTGTATCGCTATAGATGTGTTTCTTGTCCATTTTTTATTTTATTTTCAGCTCTTCCCACACTTTACCTAATTTTATTATATCAAGTAGTTTCCTTTCTTTTTCTTTCATTTTATCTTTAAGATATCTACTCTTTTCATGATCATACCCAACCAGATGGAGAAGGCCGTGTATCAGGAGTCTTTTCAGTTCTTCGTTGAACTTCAGTCCGTGCTCTGCTGCCTGCCTTTTTGCCTTATGGAGGTTTATGACGATATCACCCAAAATGAAATTCAGCATTGAACGTTCGGAGTTAGTAATCCCCCCCAGCCCCCCTTTAATAAAGTGGGGTGAGAGGAAATTATCATTTTGCGGAAAAGAGAGGACGTCCGTGGTTCTGTCCACTCCACGGTATTCACGGTTCAATATCCTCATCCTGATGTCATTAACGAAGAAGATACTGAGTTCAGCCCTGTGAAGTCCGAGCAGGCGAAGGGCCTTCGTGAGAAGACGTGTTATCCTCTGCTGATTTACCTTTATAAGCCTTTGCTGGTTCTTTATATAGACTTTCATTCGAAAAATCAAACCCTGGATAATCTATCCTTTTATGGAATATACCAGTCAGGATGTAGGTGAAACTCTTCTTTATCTCATGGAGATCTTTCAGAGTGAGTTCGCATTCATCAAGCTGGCCTTCAAGGAATATGTGATTTATTATTCTATCGACCAATGACGCAATCCTTGCAGGTGTAGGCTCTGTAAGAACACGTGAGGCAGCCTCAACCGCATCTGCCATCATGACGAGGGCAGCTACACGGGTCTGTGGCTTTGGACCATGATACTTATAATCTTCCTCAACAGGCAAAGTACTTTCTCTTTTATCCTTTGCTTTCTGATAGAAATATGTAATGAGCATAGTGCCGTGGTGCTGTTCTATGATATCAATTATCGGCTCAGGAAGTTTATATTGCCGGGCAAGTTCAACACCTTCCTTAACGTGGTTCACAATAATAAGGCTGCTCATATGAGGGGTCAATTTCTCGTGCTTACTCGCAGCACCGCTCTGGTTCTCTACAAAATAATCAGGCATCTTTACCTTGCCGATGTCATGGTAATATGAGCTAACCCTTGCAAGCAAAGGATTTACTCCAACTGCCTCTGCAGCGGATTCCACAAGATTGCCGACGATTACACTGTGATGGTAGGTGCCCGGCGCTGAAACCATAAGACTCTTCATGACCGGCTGGTTAAGGTCGAGAAGCTCAAGGAGACTGATGTCGGTTGTGACTTTAAAAAGATATTCTATTAATGGCAGGAAGATTGAAACGATTGCTGTGACGCTTATTCCTCCGATTGCTGCAAATATTATTGAAGAATGCACCCTGGCAGTGAAGAGTTCTCCTTTAAAAAGGAGCAGAATGATAACAGTCAGGATATTTGCAGCAATTACAAAACCGCCTCCTTTCAAAAGGGCAGACCTCTTTTTGCAGCGTATTACACTGAAGGCTGCAGTGATGCTGCCGACGAATGCATAAATAGCATAGGATGCATCATTTACCCAGAGGGCGCTGAGGAGACTGATGGTGAAGGAAAAGGTAATAGCAGTATGGAAATCAAACAGGAGAGATACGAACATTGCCCCGGAAGCAATGGGAATACCAAAGAGGGCGCTGTCTATGAATTTATATTCCAGGCCTTTTGAAAGACTGAACATGAGGTAACCGAACAATCTTTCCGCAAGGAGTGTGCCTATCAACAGGTAACCGAGAAGGAGAATCATATTGTATTTCCTGATGTAGGCGGGTTTGTACCGCATGATGTCCCGGTAGAGTATAAACATCAGGAGAGAGGCGATAAGAAACCCTCCTGCCAATTGTTCCATCCCGAATTTTACCTGTATTGACAGAGCGGCAATAAAACCGCATACGACTATAAAATATATTCTCAAAAGCTTTTCTTTTTTGCCGTACTTCAGGGAATGACCATTGGCTGCAGATGTATCGCCGTCTACAAATGTCTTTAAATGCGCAGCTATATTCTGAATTTTATTCTTCTGCTGACCGTTTTTCATATCTCTCGTAAGCTTTGACGATTTGCTGGACAAGCTTGTGTCTTACGACGTCTCTCTCAGAAAAATAAATGAATTTAATGCCTTCGATATTGCTCAATATCCTTTCAGTTTCTATAAGGCCTGAGGTCTTTCCATGCGGGAGGTCTATCTGTGTTATATCGCCGGTAATAACGGTCTTTGAATTGAATCCGAGCCTTGTGAGGTACATCTTCATCTGCTCGGAAGTCGTGTTCTGTGCCTCATCCAGTATGATGAATGAATCGTTGAGAGTCCTTCCCCTCATGAAGGCAAGGGGGGCTATCTCTATAGTACCGCGATCTATGAGTTTCCCGACCTTTTCTGCCTCCATCATATCGAAAAGGGCGTCATATAATGGCCTGAGATAAGGATTGACTTTCTCGTACAAATCTCCGGGCAGAAAGCCGAGTTTTTCACCTGCCTCAACAGCCGGTCTTGCAAGTACGATCCTGCTTATCTGTTTTTTCAGAAATGCATTGATAGCCATTGCCATGGCGAGATATGTTTTGCCTGTGCCTGCCGGTCCTATACCGATAACGATATCGAACTTTTTTATAGCCTCGAGGTATTGTCTTTGGGTATCTGTCTTCGGTATGATAAACCGTTTTTTTGAAGATACAGGGATGTTGTTCATGAAGAGGTCTTTTACTGAAGTATACTCGTCTTCATTTGTTGTAGAGCGGATGGCATAGCGAATGTCTTCGGGGTTCAGGTTATAGCCTTCAGAACTGATAGACCGGATATCATGAATGACCCTCTCTGCCTTTTCTACAGATTTATCATCGCCCTGCAGAAATATCTTATTCCCTCTCTGAGAAGCTACGATTCCGAGTATCTCCTCGATTACCCTAAGATTTTTGTCGAGTCTCCCGAAAAGCAGGGAAGACTCGGTTTCACTGTCAAGTTCAATCTCTATTGTTACCGTAAGGCCTCCTGCTGTGTCCTGA
>Ga0315295_10001595_pt1 | contig 19431 bp, 17 predicted proteins | sample YL17G14_0_MG_FD_204453 | JGI IMG/M metagenome (GOLD analysis project Ga0315295, IMG submission 204453) | Sediment microbial communities from Yellowstone Lake, YNP, Wyoming, USA - YL17G14_0 | ecosystem: Environmental > Aquatic > Freshwater > Lake > Sediment | place: USA: Wyoming | collected...
CCGTGTTTATGATCCGGCTGCAATGGAAGAGACTAAAAAACAGATCAATAACAGTATATATTACGCTGATGATCCTTACGATGCTCTGAGAGGAGCCGATGCACTGGCGCTGATGACTGAATGGCCAGAGTTTCATCTGCCTGATTTTGGGAGGATGGCAGGTCTCATGAATGGCAAAGTAATAATTGACGGAAGGAATATTTATGATCCGGAAGAGCTCAGGGAGAAGGGATTTGTGTATTTCGGGATAGGAAGAAAATAAAAGGTATGAGGTGTGAGGTAAATCAAAAAGGATCCCCTCCTGGGAGGCCAGCCTGCAGGGAGGATTCTGTGGTGGGGCGAGGGGTGGGTAAGTTAAAGGCATAGCGGTTTGAAGGCATAAAGGCTTGAAGGCTCATTTTTAGAAATAAACTTAAGGTAGTTATGAAAGGAATAATTCTTGCCGGTGGATCAGGGACGAGACTTTATCCTATAACCAGTGCCATATCGAAACAGATGCTTCCTGTTTACGATAAACCAATGATCTATTATCCTTTGTCAGTCCTGATGCTAGCCGGTATCAGGGATATACTTGTCATTTCGACACCAAGGGATCTTCCCGGATTCAGAAATTTGCTTGGTGACGGCTCATCTTTGGGAATTGAGTTCAGCTATATTGAACAGCCATCACCTGATGGCCTGGCACAGGCATTTATTCTTGGCGAAGATTTTATTGGGAATAATGCTGTCTGTATGATCCTTGGAGATAATATATTTTATGGCCACGGATTTGGTGATGTACTTCTAAAAGCAGCTGAACTAAAAAAGGGAGCATGTGTCTTTGGATATTATGTCAATGATCCAGAACGCTATGGTGTTGTTGAGTTTGATAAAAATCTTAAAGCTGTAAGTATCGAAGAGAAACCTGCAAGACCCAGGTCAAATTATGCTGTAACAGGGCTCTATTTCTACGATAATACAGTTGTTACCAAAGCTAAATCATTAAAACCATCGTCAAGAGGGGAACTTGAAATTACTGATCTTAACCGTCAGTATCTTGAGGAAGGCAACCTGGAAGTCAGGGTAATGGGAAGAGGTATGGCATGGCTTGACACAGGAACTTATGAAAGCCTCCTGCAGGCAGCAAATTTTATTGCAACCCTCGAACAGAGACAGGGACTAAAAGCATCATGCGTAGAAGAGATTGCATATAAGAGAGGATTTATTGATAAGGAAAAACTTATTGCACTCGCTGAACCCGTTAAGAAGAGCCAGTATGGCAAATATCTTCTCAAAATAGCATCAGAAGAAGGTAGAGGATTTGAGGAGTAACATAAATCAAATTTTACATTAGATGGAAATCATAGAAACCGGATTCGAAGGATTATATATTGTACAGCCAAAGGTTTACTCCGACAGCCGCGGGTATTTTTTTGAGAGCTTTAAACTGGAAACCTTTCTAATGGCAGGAATACCTTTTAATCCAGTTCAGGATAATGAATCGAAATCTGTAAAAGGTGTTATCAGGGGACTGCATTATCAGTTAAATCCTTTCGCTCAGGCAAAACTTATAAGAGTCGTCGTCGGTAAAATTTATGACGTGGCGGTTGACCTTTGTATAAGTTCAAAAACCTTCGGAAAATGGTATGGAATTGATCTTGACTCAGAAAACAAAACACAGTTTTTCATTCCCAAGGGATTTGCACACGGGTTTTCAGTACTTAGTGAAACTGCAGTGATACAATATAAATGTGACAACTTATATAACCCTGATTTTGAAAGAGGCATATCATTAAATGATCCTGATTTGAATATCGACTGGAAGGTTGAAGATTTAATTCCAATTGTAAGCGACAAGGATTTAACACATCCAGTGTTTAAAGAGGCAGAGAAGAATTTTTAAAATTAAATTGAAAATGAAATGGCAGTTATTCTGGTTACTGGTGCGTCAGGTCAGCTTGGTAGCGAACTTAAGGTTACATCAAAGAACTATTTTGGCTATGAGTTTTTTTTCACAGATTTGGACAAGCTTGACATCACAGATGAAAATGCAGTAAATATTTTTATCAAACTAAACCATCCGGACTGGATAATTAATTGTGCAGCATATAATTTGGTTGACAAAGCCGAATCAGAATATGAAAATGCGGTCCGTATTAATGGACTAGCCGTTAAAAATCTGGCCGAATCGGTAAAAGGAACCGAAAGCAAGTTGATCCATATCTCCACTGACTATGTCTTTGATGGCAATTCAAACATACCTTACAACGAAAATTCTGTTACAAATCCACAGTCAGCTTATGGCAGATCCAAGCTCGAAGGTGAAAGATTTGCCTTGCTTCATAACGGAACTATGATAATAAGGACATCCTGGCTTTATTCTTCATTCGGGAATAATTTTGTCAAGACCATTATAAGACACGGAAAAGAAAAGGAATCTCTCAGGGTTGTCTTTGATCAGGTTGGCACGCCAACTTATGCTGCTGATCTTGCTGATACTATTTTATTAATTATCTCAAAAGTAATTAGAAACCAGATTGCATTTAATGCAGGAATTTATCATTATTCGAATGAAGGAGTCTGCAGCTGGTATGATTTCGCGACTGAAATAATGCTGGAATCCAGATTGAAATGTAAAGTTAATCCCATTCTTTCAAAGGATTTCCCATCTATTGTAAAAAGGCCATTTTACTCTGTACTTGATAAAAGCAAAATAAAAGAGAATTACGGGATTGAAATACCTCACTGGAAGGGGAGTCTGGGGAAGTGTATGAGGTTATTGAGATATATTTATTAAATCGGAAGATGGGAAAAAAGCCTTCAGCTATCAGCTGTCAGCTGACAGCTAAACTCAGATTTGTAATATAGTAGTCATAATAATACTTGTCAAAATGTTATCAATAGACGAAATAAAAAGTAAAGCCAGGCAATGGCTTGGACCTGAATTCAATGAAGAGACACGGAAAGAAGTCAGGGAGATGTTCGAAAAGGATGAAAAGAAACTTATTGATGCTTTTTATCAGGACCTTGAATTTGGAACCGGCGGATTAAGAGGCATTATGGGAGCCGGTACAAACAGGATGAATATCTATACTTTGGGAATGGCAACCCAGGGACTATCAAACTATATAATTAAGGAATGCGGGAATAAGGGTATAAAAGTAGCGATAGCCCATGACTGCCGGAATAACAGCAGATACTTTGCTGAGACAGCTGCTGATATCTTTTCTGCAAATGGGTTTGAAGTTTACCTTTTTGAGGCTTTGCGGCCAACGCCAGAGCTTTCATTTGCGATCAGACAGTATAAGTGTCAGAGTGGAGTGGTGATTACGGCCTCGCATAATCCGCCGGAATACAATGGTTACAAGGCTTACTGGGACGACGGAGGACAGGTTGTTGCTCCGCATGATGAAGGGATTATTGAAGAGGTCAGGAAAATAACATCAGTATCCCAGATAAAATTTGACAGGAAAAAAGAAAAAATTGAAATTATTGGAAAAGAGACTGACCAGCTTTTTCTGAATGAAGTAATAAAAATGAGTATTAATCCTGATATTATAAAGAAGCAAAATGATATCGGGATTGTTTATACACCCATTCATGGATCAGGAGGGACAGTTGTTCCCCGGGCACTTCAAATGTTTGGTTTTAAAAATATTCAAAATGTCCCTGAACAGGATATTGTAGATGGTAATTTCCCTACAGTAAAATCACCTAATCCCGAAGAATCTGCAGCTCTTTCAATGGCAATTAAAAAAGCATATGAAACGGGTGCGGAACTTGTTATGGCAACTGATCCTGATGCTGACAGGATCGGAATTGCAGTCAGAAACAAAAAAGGCGAGTTTGTCCTGCTGAACGGAAACCAAACAGGTGTTCTGCTTACTCACTATATACTTTCCCAGTTCAAAGAAAGGAATAAGTACAAGGGTAATGAATATATCATCAAGACAATTGTTACAACTGACCTTCTTGATAAAATTGCTGAAAAATATAAAGTCAAATGTTACAATGTCCTGACAGGATTCAAGTTTTTTGCCGAGCTTATACGTAATCTTGAAGGAAAGGAAAAGTACATTGGTGGTGGGGAAGAGAGTTATGGATTCCTTCCGGGGGATTATGTAAGGGATAAAGATGCGGTTGCTTCATGTGCACTTGCAGCTGAGGTGGCAGCATATGCCAGAAATAAGGGAAAGTCGCTTTATGAACAGTTGATTGACATTTATCTGGAATACGGATTATACAAGGAAAAACTTATCAATATTGTCCGTAAAGGTAAAGAAGGTGCTGATGAGATAAAGGCGATGATGACAGCATTCAGGAACAATCCACCAAAAATCATTAATAATAGCACAGTAATAAAGATCAATGACTATGATACTTTGATTTCAATTGATTGTCTGACAGGTAGAAAAAGCAGGATTGACCTTTTAAAGTCAGATGTCCTTCAGTTCTTCCTTGAGGACGGATCAAAAATATCTGTCCGCCCTTCGGGAACAGAACCAAAAATCAAGTTCTATTTCAGTGTTAATACGAAACTGGAATCAGCTGATAAATTTGACAAAACCGATAAGTTCCTCGATCAAAGGATTGATGGAATTATAAAAGATATGAAGCTTCAATAAGCAGGTACGAGGTGCTTAGAAACAGGTACGCATTATGAAATCATACAGAAAAGAACTCTGGTTTGAGACGACTACAAGAAGAGCATTCATTAACATTACCGGACAGGTAGAAAAATGTCTGGCTGAAAGTGGAATCCGGGAAGGCTTGCTACTGGTTGATGCGATGCACATAACTGCAAGTGTTTTCATAAACGATGATGAATCAGGTTTGCATCATGATTTTGAAGTTTGGCTTGAAAAACTTGCACCAGAAAAACCATATTCCCAATACAAGCACAATGGCTTCGAAGACAATGCAGATGCGCATATCAAAAGAACACTTATGGGCAGAGAGGTTGTTGTTGCTGTAACAAACGGCAGATTAGACTTCGGACCTTGGGAGCAGATCTTCTACGGTGAGTTTGATGGTAAACGCAAAAAACGCGTTCTGGTAAAGATTATCGGGGAGTGAATTCAATGTCTTAAAGTCTTAGCCTTCGGCTTGTCTTTGAAGTCTTTACGCCTTGCAGGCTGTCTTTAGGTTCATAAGACAGCGCAGCGTTAAGACATTTCTATTTAAACCACTCATCTGAAAAATTCACCAGGTAGACTTTTTCAGTCGAACGTGTGAGTGCAGTATAGAACCACCTCAGGTAATCAATGGTGATTTCATTCCTGTTGAACATCCCCTGATCGATAAAGACCCTCTCCCACTGTCCGCCCTGGGCTTTATGGCATGTTACTGCATAGGCAAATTTTATCTGCAGGGCATTAAAATACCGATCTTCACGAACTGCATCATATTGTTTCTTTCTTGTCTTAAGGTGAACATAATCGGCCAGAATGTTGTGAAATAATTCGCTGCTTCTTTCAGCAGGAAGTGCAGGAGTATCGAGTTGAAGTACATCCAGCATTACTTTTGATTCTATCTCTTGATTGTAATCAGGGAACCACAATTCCATTTCAGCGAATCTGAATCCATATTTTTCTTCGTACTTCATTATTCTTTTTACTTCAGCAATATCGCCATTTGCAATGAACCGGGTGGGATCTTCTTCATCTGCCAATGAATAGTTGTTTTTTACAACCATTACTATATCGCCGGGAGAAATCTCCTCTTCCCTGAAGAAAATCCTGTTACGTATACCCTGGTTATAACGGTTAGCCTGCTTATTTGAGTTGACAACGATGATGGTTCCCTCCAATCCACAGGTACCGTATGCAGTTGATATCTCATCTATCAGATCCTCACCTGACAAGCGGACGATATCTTTAAAATTATTGCAGTCCAGCTTTGGTTTTACCAGAGCATGATCTGAAACCTGGAGTCTTATCTGTGTGGCATTCATCAGGATACCAGATGTATCACTTTGTCGCACCACCTGTTTTAGTTCTGCCGTTATAAGTCCGAAACCAAATTCCTTAAGTGCATCAGGATCAAGAGCTGGACTTAGAACAGAACCTACAGGTGGTAATTGAGCAGTATCCCCAACAAGGATCAGTTTGCAGTCAGTTCCTGAATAAACATATTCAATGAGATCCTCAAGGAGTCTCCCACTTCCAAAGATTGATGTTTCATTGGAACTGTTTGAGATCATTGAAGCTTCATCAACAATAAAGAAGGTATTCTTTTGGAGATTCCTGTCAAGGACAAAGCTGCCTATCCCCTCTTTCATGGACTTCTGCCTGTATATTTTCTTGTGGATAGTAAAAGCCTGTTTCCCCGCGAATGAAGCCAAAACCTTGGCAGCCCTGCCTGTCGGAGCAAGTAATACCGACTTTACTCTTAAGAGATCAAGTACCCTGACAATAGAGCTTATGACGCTTGTCTTTCCGGTTCCGGCATATCCTGTAAGAAGAAAGATGATATCGTTTTTATTTTCAACAATATATGATGCGATCTTCTTTAGTGCTTCGGATTGATCTTCAGTTGGATTATTGCCAAGATTCTTGCAAAGACTATTAAATATAATCGTATCGCGCATTCCTTTGAGTCCTTCGTGTGATCCTTAGTGCCCTTTGTGTTTCACCACAAAGAACACAAAGGTAATCACTAAGGTTCACAAAGTAAATCATTACTGGATAAGAGTTAAAAACATAATATATATATTTGTTTGCGAAAAGATTCATTCTAATGCCGTTTCTGGAACTCTTTGATGAGACACTGGATATAAACTCAACTGATAACTATGAGTTGTCGGTTCAGGTAAGTCCTTATGAACTCTCATTCTGTATTCTTGATTCTTTAAGAAACAAGTTTGTTTTATTGAGATCATATGAGCCAGAAGATAATTCCCGGTTCGATCCATTCAGACTGAATGAAATTATAAAAAAAGATGATTTCTTAATCAGGCATTATAAAAAAACCAGTGTAATAACTCCCTCCTCTAAATCAACCCTCGTTCCTTCGCCACTGTTTGATGAATCAAAAACGAATGAATATTTTACCTTTAATCAGGCTATCTCAGAAGGAGATAAAATAATGACAAATAAACTTCATAATCCTGATATTTACATAATTTTTTCAGTTTCGACCTGGATTGAAGATATTTTAAAAGCCGCTTTTCCCGGGAGCATACTTATGCATCAGCTAAAACCTTTGTTCCAATTTATTAATTACAGTAAGAGATCTATTGCCAGCAATCATGTTCAAGTTCATTTCGAAAAAGATTATCTGAACATGGTCATTTTTGATCAAAATGAATTGAAATTTTGCAATACATTTCATTACAAAACAATACCTGACGTTCAGTACTATATCCTGTATGTTCTTAAAAAAATGAACATCAGCCAGGAGGAGACTATTTTCTTCAGTGGGAAGACAACAAAACGGGAGGAGGTTCTTAATGTTTTTTCAAATTACCTGAGGGTAATTAAGTATGCATTGCCTCCAGGTAATTGCAATTATAGCTATGTTTTCAACGATACAGAACTTCACATATTTCTGAATCTTTTCAGTGCAGTGAGTTGCGGATAATCGGGGGCAAATATAAAGGAAAGAAAATTGGTCCGATTTCTGGTCTGAAAGCGCGGCCAACGACAGATTTTGCTAAAGAGAGTCTGTTTAATATTCTTAATAACCGTATAGATTTTGATACGATCAGTGTGCTTGATCTTTTTTCAGGTACCGGATCAATTGGATTCGAGTTTGCCTCCAGGGGAGCCGAAGTGGTTCATCTTGTTGAAAAAGATCAGAAACATATTCTGGGGATAAGGCGCACAATAGACAAAATCGGATTCACAAATATTAAACCAATTCATATTGACGTAAAAACGTATTTAAAAACGTGTAAATTCAATTACGACATTGTATTTGCTGATCCGCCATATGATATTCAATGGCTGAAAAGTTTACCTGATCTGGTAATAGCGTCAAATGTATTAAAAGAAGATGGATTTTTTATCCTGGAACATCCGAGGTATATGAATTTCAGAAATCATGAAGCGTTTTTTGAAAACAGGAATTACGGAAGTGTGAATTTTAGTTTTTTCAGACATCCCAATAATCTCAAATAAATAAAAACTAAAGGTTTATAACATGAACATTATTTATCTTCATCACAGTACAGGTAGTGTAATCTGGCAAGGTGCAAAAGCTTCGATTGTGACAAGAGCTGCAAGGAAAATTAGTACCGGGCTTGCGGAAGCGATTGGGGGTAAAGCAAGATTGCCATTATTGTTCGACGAGTATAACAAGAATAATAACAAGAACTACCTCATTAAAGAGATGGCATTTCCAAAGACTTCTCCCTATGGATGGCATAATTATCCGTACGATTATTACAATATCTGGGTAAAAAATGCAGGGAATGACCCATATATGGAAGAACCTACACTTGAAATGCTCACTAAACAATACCAGGTGATTATTTTCAAGCATTGTTTCCCTGTAAGTAATATTAAGGCTGACAGGGATTCGGCTGATATTAATTCTGATTATAAATCACTTGCAAATTACAAACTCCAATATGCAGCATTAAGAGATAAGCTTCATGAATTTCGTGACACAAAATTTATTCTATGGACTGGTGCTGCACAGGTAAAATCAGCTGTATCAGAGGATGAAGCAAAAAGAGCCAGGGATTTTTTCACATGGGTAACAAATGAATGGGACCAGCCCGGGGATAATATTTATGTATGGGATCTTTACAGTCTGGAGACTGAAGGAGGATTATACTTCAAAGAGGAGTATGCCTCTTCACCAAGTGATTCTCACCCGAATGGAGAATTTGCAGGGAAGACAGTCAAGTTAATATTCAACAGAATTGTTGATGTGATTGAGAATGATGGCACCAAAACAAAGCTGACGGGTGAAAAGATCTAATTTTTTTTAGTTCAAAGATGCCATTAAGTTTTATCAGAAATTATTTTGTGTAACAGAAAAATCGCTTATTTTTGCAGCGCATTTGATTATTTTTATTGGTGCGGTAGTTCAGTTGGTTAGAATATCGGCCTGTCACGCCGGGGGTCGCGGGTTCGAGCCCCGTCCGCACCGCCAACAAAAAACGCAAAGCCTCTGAAAATCAGGGGCTTAACTTTTTTTATGAGGTCTGTTTGCACAACCATTGCACAATAAAGGTTAAAACTGGTACATTTCTAAAGATTTAATACAATAAAAGCCCCCGGAGCTGATTCCGAGGGCTGGGTATAAGTTAATGTCAAGTTTGTTAATTATTCTTCACTGAATGAACAGAAAAACTATTTTTCATGCCACGTTCGTAAGTTGAAACATTATGTGGCATTAATTCTGTTAACTCAAAGTTACACCAGTAAAAAGCCAAAGTCAATTTTATTTAACAGTAATCGTTCCTGGGAATATATCCAGGAGATCAGTGTGAGTGGAGGAATTTGCGTTTTATATAAGAAAGCCTTCTGAATCTGAGGGTGGTGATTGTTTTATCTCTTTAACGTGATCACTAAAATGTCTGAATGTTAATTAACAAGGTTTAATAAGTACAGATAAAGATCCATCTACCCAATTACAGGTTTGGATAGATGGACGAAAATAGCGAACAATCCTAATAATTATTTACCTTGAATGGGGTGGAATAGTATTTTTAATTTTTAAGAATGCCGTTCTCTACTAATACCTTCCCATCAACTTTAATGGTACTTCCAGGCAAAAAGAAACTATATCCAAATGGATTCTTATTTTCCCCGCCTGCCCAAATATTATTACCAATACCTACCGTAATCATACCCGCAGGCATCCAGGCAACAAGTTTACTGTTAGGTTTAATATGTACATCAGGGTTAATACCTAAATCAATAAATGCAAATTCTTCCTTCCCGGATTCAGCAGCATCATATATTGCCTTAAACGGTTCAATCCCCGATTTTGCTATCATAGAGGTGAGTTTGCCTTTTTGAAAGGTTAAGGTAAGACCAGTGATCTCTTTATCTTGATAAAATAGACGATCAACAACTACTTTTCCTTCAGCTGTACCAGGAACTGGAGCTAAATAAACCTCTCCTGCCGGAAGATAAACCTGTGACGCAGCATATCCCCTTTTCAGATCTTCATCTGAAAGACTTCCATCACTTACAAGAACCTGCCTGTTTTCAATACGCATCTTTATGTCGGTTCCGTTAGTATTAGTTATTTGAACCTCTTTACCTCCCGAAATGATGGCTTTCATTGCTTTACCTTGATCTTCAAGTTTCGGATAATCTACATTAACTCCATTCCAGAAAATATCTGATAACTCTTTTAGGGTTAAACCAAACTGTTTGGCTTGTGCTTCAGTCGGATAAAGCCCATTCCCCAATGTTACTCCCTTGACATTACGATTCACTAAAAGTTCATTTACAGGCTCAGATGCCTTGCTAATTGCAACAAAACGTTCAGGTGGAATATCAGCGAGTAAACCTGGTGTCTCACTATAATCCACACTAATTATTGCGGTTACAAAACTTAATAGTTTTAAACTAAGTTCAGGAATTTGGTTGTCATATTTAACCGGAACCTCAGTATACATGCGTCGTGTAATACGGTCACTTCCAATAGTCACTACCGGAAACGCACCTAATTTTCTTACATTAACAGCAATGTCTTCAAGCAATTCAAGATTGCCTACTCCGCCATTTATAAAAACAATTTCGCCTTCGTGAATTCTTGCACACTGATTTACAAGCTTTTGAGCTAAGGCTTCATAATCAACAGCTCTGCCCTTATCTGTCGTGGTTTGCGCTCTTGAAAAGAGCGAAGAACCCATAATGAAGATTGCAATGGCAACAATTTTAAGTGTTTTCATAAGCAAAAAGATTTTAGTTAGTAAAAAGAAGTTAGTTATAAATGCCTTCAATATCAATTTCTGTGATAACTACCAACCAAATTCTTCATCAAAGTTACACCAGCAATAAGTCAAAGTCAATTTTATTTATAAAAAGCCCCCGGAGCTGATCCCGAGGATGGATAAGTTTTTTAGACAGGCAGACTTGCCTGGCCTGCTCCTTTGCTATTTGTTGTCTAAAAAGTTCCAATTAGAATAATACCTTTTGAGTGGCAACTTTATCTCCATCTGAAATCTTTATAATATAAACCCCCTTCAAAGCCGATGAAACAGTAAAGGTTTTAAAATTTCCTTCGCCAAGGTGTGCTTTAAAGACTTTAAGACCCAGTAAATTATACACTTCACCAAAAGCGTTACTGCTGACAGCTCCTTCGATATTAACCTGATGGCCGGATGTCCATACCCGTAAATCAGGCATGTTGTTATTATCTGGCAGTGGCTTGATTCCTGTTGGTAAGTTAACCGAAGCATAAAGTTCAATTCCATCCCCAGTTCCGAGATTCCGGGAATATTGCTTATTAGTTTCATTATTCCAATGTTCGTGGACTCCGAGGCTTGCCAGGGGAGTGCCGTCATTTTCAGGATCGTATGTGATCCCCGTTGGCCAATTGGCAACATCTGCTGCCTGGTGCAGATACTCATCCACTCCTTTCATTTGCGGATAGGTACCGTACGAATTACTTGCCGTATACTCTGTTCTGAGGAAATCAAAAGCCACAGATTCTATGGCGACGGGATCCTGGGATGCAAAAATGGAAGATGTCCAGTCGTTGTTGAACGGCGTGCTTGTCCATTTGTTGGGAGAGTCCACAGCCTCAGGTCCGGCCCAGAGTCCGTCGAGCAGGTAAAATAATTCTTTACCGCCGAGCAATTTATGTCCCATTAGATCTACCTGCACACGGTATAATTTCGTGCCAGTCCGGTAATTTTTCCCATAGTCTTCATCCGGATTCACCAGACCCATATGAAGATGTTTGGCATCATCCCGGCTTTGAGAGCCCAGATGGTTTTTTGCAAACAGCGTAATCCCAGCCCTTGCATGAGCTTTTAACGCCGGGATATTGATCATGTATTCGACATCCTGAAAAACCGTGTACAGGTAATCTGACAGAATCGGAGAGCCGGAGGAGGCATCACTAAATGATCCTGTTCTTAACACGGCGCCTCGGTCGGAATAAAATATTAGAGGATTGGAGCTTTGGACAACTTGGACTCTCCCTAAATTACTATAATTATCATGGTCCAGATACTTGACATTAGGAAACTCGGAATGCCAAAGTTCATAACAATGGATATAGATATGCTTCATGGGATCGCCGACATATATATTACTTTGAGCAACGCCGACAACATTCACCAACTGTCGCAACACAGCGAGTACGACCTGAGGCGAAGTCTCGGCAATGCCATAGTAGCCATTATTTACCTTCGACAAATCGCTGGTGCTGTAATTTCCCGACCAGGCACTGGTCGCATTGACTTTGATCAGTATTTTTTCTCCGGTTGAATAGCTCACTGAGCCTTTCCCATGATTTTGATTATAGTACCGAAAAATAGCATTCCACGCGCTGAGGTCAGTGGTTGCACCAGTGAGTATCTGAACGGCCGATGATACCATTTGATTTATAACATCCTGGTTGTTGTTTTTAGTCAGGAACCAGCCATCGCCATAGGCATTGGTGCAGTCTGCGTTGGTCGCATCCGGATCGTATATCCATACCACACGCCCGGGATTTATTCCCTTCGCAGTGCCCATTGGAGCATTAGCCTGCTGAGAAAAAGCCTGATTATTTGCATATGCCGGTTTATCGGCGGTTATTGTGGTTAGCAATCCCGCAAACATTGCTGCAAAAAGAAAAAGGGAGGACGGTAAATACCTGGACTGTAAATAGTGCTGCTTTGATTTTTTAAAAAGTGCAGCGGTTGAAACCAGTCCCAGCAAATACAGTACAAAACTTGATGCAATCGGGGCAGCAGTCCGCATGCATGGATAGGCGGAACGGCTGGGTTTCGGAATAACACGGATCAGAAACCACAGGAGCGAGCCGATACCGGAAACGAAAAAGGCCATTTTCTGATATGATATTCTTGCTTTTTTCTTCATAATATTATGATTATTAGGCCATTGAAGTATTAGCTAAAGATTTTCAAGCACCTGCCTTCTTATTGTAGCTAACTCGTTTTTTTTCATAAATAAAAAATACTAATTGTCCTTTCTTATCTTGTTATCAAAGTTACTAATTTCCCAAGAAAAAAATTATTAAAACAGTAAGCCCCGATAACAGCTGAATTTACCAGGGCTTTCACTCTTCGCATATTCGGGTTTGAATCTCCCGAAATATTTTATTTCTCCAAATATAAAAACCGCCGGGGCCAGAAACAAATTTATTTGCACCCAAAATAAGCCCCCGGAACTGATTTCCGAGGGCTGAAAATAAGTTATTGGTGTTAGTATTTGTTTATTCCCTAACACAACGCACAGACAAATCGTTCGTCTTCTTGCCGTAGTGCTTGTTGACATTTCTAAGATTGTTGTACATAGTATAGCACCATGCATTATTTGTGGAGACCTCAGTAGAACTCCACCAGTTACCAGTGCCGCCAATGTCGTAGAAGGTTCCATTTCCGTAACGGTAGCCACCCGGAAGGGCTGTAAAACCGCTTTCGTTAGTTGCTCCAGTATTAGGACTTTTCCAATGGGTTATTCCTTTTTCTTTTAGTTTGCCACCTGCAACATATTCACCCACAAGAAATGTTGTTAATGTTGACCAATCGGCATCAGTGGGTACATGCCAGCCTGTAGGACAAATATTTCGGTCATCAGTTGCAGCATACCAAGTATATAATCTGCCATAAATCTCCACATTGCTCTCATTACCATCATATGCCCACTGGTATTTCGGCGTTGGTTCATTTGTTATATCCAAAGTTGTCGGAGTGGTTGTACCAATTGAATCACCATTACTATACCTTGTTGTTTTAAGGTCTTCTTTCATCCATACTTGTTTTCCAATGATTATTATTGGATAAACATTGCCGCCAATATCCTGAACGGTTTCAGTACTTTCCTGCGCAATGCTTTTAAAGGAAATGCTTAAAGACAACAAGAATATTACCATTGTGTTTAATGGGTAAATCCAAATTCTGTAATTCTTTTTCATATCAATTTATTTCAGGGAAAGGCTCTGAATTTTCTTTTAAAGATTTTGGTATTGCAGTCAATACAAGCCCAGCTTGGATCATTCCCTTTTATAATGCATTCCCCAAGTATAATCTTCCCGGCTTCCGCTTCAAGAGAATCCTTGTAGCTCGGTTCTCCATAAATGATCTTAACCACCTTTGTAGAGCCACAATTTGGACATTTGTTCGGCTTCTGATGAGAAAAATACCTCTTCCCCATTTTAAATAAATGCATTTAAAGTGTTTAACAAGTAAGCTACCGAAGCTGATTCCGGGGGCTTAACTGTATTTCAGAAAGGTAAATCGTATTAATATTATTTCACCTTATATATTTCTCAGTACGCTATTCGTAATTATTCCATTTTTAGCTCCATCCCCAACTGCTGAAACAATCCAAGAAGGTCAGCATCTTCCCTCTGCTCAATAACTTTTCCATTTTTAATACGTACTATAAAAATTCCGCCTATTTCAAACTTCTTACCAGAAGCTGGAATACCATTCCATTCTTCTTTCTGAGTACCTGTGGAAGTAAACCTTGCTTGGAGGTCTTCTGAACGAGATACTGATTTGGTACTTGATGAAGGTAAGTATAATGCACAATTCGGAGCATAGACTTCTTTATACATCATAGTGTCCCTATTGTTCAATCCATCTATGAGTTTCTGTACGATAGCTTTATTCCGGGTTTCAATTTCCATTATTGCATTAAGTTCTTTCAGTTTTGCAATAGATTCTTTGTCCTGAGTACAGCTCCCGATTATTAACGAAATAATCAGACTTAAAAAGAAATTTTTTTTCATAGTCACAGGCTTTTGTTATCAAACAATAGTCAGTTAATGATTTATTAAAGTTACGACAGAAAAAATCTGAAGTCAATTTTATTTTGATAAGGAATTGAACATGGGAATATGCCCAGATGGATCAGTAGAAGAAGGAGGATTATGTGTTGTGTATAGAAAGTACAAATGATGATAACTGTTCAAAAATTTACTTGACTTCCAATATTTTCTGGCATAACTTGGGGATTATTTCTAATTACAAACTTAAAAAAGGAGGGACTTATGAAACTGAGTACTTTTTTAATAGTGAAAGCTATTGTCTGTTTTGTATTCGCTATTGGATATATAGTAGTTCCAGTTGCGACAGGTTCAATCTATGAGATCACGCTTGATTCTGATGGAATAATTATGGCACGATTCTTTGGAGCACTTTTAATTGGAATCGGTCTCATCCTTTGGTTTTGCAGAAATGCAGACTGGAATGTACTGAAAATTCTCACACTATCACTTTTTATTGCTGATACAACAGGATTCATTATTGCCCTGGTTGCTCAATTGGCTGGCGTAATGAACTCATTAGGTTGGATTATTGTCGCAATTTGGTTGCTATTAGCATTAGGATTAGGATACTTTCGTTTCTTAAAACCAACGAATACCTGAACAACATCCTTTATTTATTAATTCCATTTTAGCGTCTGAATCCAGAAAGCAGGGTATTACTATGCCCTTTCTTTTATATTGTAATGTCTGTCTTCTAATCGGGAGAAGGAAATGATTCAGGAGGCTTTCTATGCTTTTTTTCCAGTTCAAGATTGAGTTTCTGGTCAAATACATTTATAAAATCTCTTTCATCTTTACAAGTAAATGAAAAGAATAATTTGTCTCCATTATAAACATCCCATTTTTGCTGAGAGGTAGCATGCTCTATCTTTAAATTCAGGTTATAATCTTCATTCAATTTGTATGAGATATGAATTGAATTAATGGATGATAAAGAATGGGAACGCAATGAAGTGTTAAATTGTCTTTTTGTCCAAAATTCCTGATTAGGTTCTTTAGAACTCTGAAAATTTACAAGAATATAGACTATTTTAAGTTTAGTTTCCACCATTTTGATTTAACTCTACAAGTTAATAAAAATCCAGTACAGAAGGCTGGATTTTTTGTTCCTAATCTCAGCAACAGGTTTAAATAGTGACAATCAAATTGCACAAATCTGATTGTTATGCCCAGTACTAAACGCTCGTCTTAGTCAGGTTGTACTGTCAGATTTTTTTAATTACTTTTTGGATACAGGATTTCTTTTGCTTTTGTTCTGCTCGACCATAGCTCGATTGCAAGCACTAATACAATAATTGCCGGGAAAGTAGTGAACCACAGTTTTGCGCCTTCTTCACGGTTGATCAAAGCCCAATTTGCAGCTTTCGAGAAAAGCAATCAACTTGTTTGCTTTCTCTTCAATTTCTTTCGATTCTTTTTGCAGACCGGTCACAAATATATTTTTGTCATATATTCCACGGACAGCTTGAAAATCACTGTCTCTGGTTTCAACGTCCCCATCAATGCCAAATCCAAGTTTGCTGCCAGGGTCAAATTCTTTTTCAGCATCCTTAAGAATCATATTATTCAGCTTAATGGCATTTGTTTTCCAGTCTGTTATAATCTGAATTAAACTATCGATCGCGATATTTTCAAGTTTATCGCCAGTTTGCTGACTTATGAGGTTAGAACACCATATCCACGCATATTTATCATAGTTTTTATAAATTGAGTTAAGATTTTCATTTAATTCGTCAAGCGACCTTATTTTGCAGGTTTTAACTAAATCAACCAGTTCATCAATTTTACTTGCTGGTGAGAACAATCCGCAAATTTCCACCCATTTACCTGTTCCATCTGTACCCTGAGCTATCAGCATATTTCTTAAATCAATCAGTGTTGAATTGTAATCCATGCCCTGGATACGTTTAACTACCTCCTGGCCAATATATAATTTCAGCGCCATTTCATAATACTTTCGTGTGGGTTTCAAAAGAAGGCGATGGATGTTTATTCCTTTATAATTGACATAATCTTGTTTTTTATCGGTTTTTTCAGCAAGTTCATTAAGAATGTTGATCCCATTAATCATTCTGCCGACAATGTAAGGGCTGAATAGATCGAAATGGATCAGATCGAGCTTATCCGGATCCTTTCTTCTGTCTCTTGCTGGCCATTTATCAATATCTCTGCGGGTACCAACAGTGAAAAGGTTCATTGCCGGGGTAAGTTCACTTTTCCCTTTTTCCTCTGAGATGTACGAAAACGGGAAATCTGCAGTATCGAAATTTACATAATGTTTACCCATTACCACGGTAAAAGCACCAATATGGCTTGGCAAAAGCAGGTACGAAAAAGAACCTGTTTTGGAACCGCGCTCCAAAATACCCTGATGTAAAGGGCCAAGCTTGTACATATGGTTGCTTTGATTTGTGCCGCTTCCTGCATTAAAAAAGGAAACAAAACTGGCTATCATCAAGGTTGATTTATGGTGGGTAACAGTATACGGTCCGGCAAACAGACTGCATGCTTCGCCATGAAATGCTTCGCAATTGGCAAAAAACACTGAGTTCTCTGCTGAATATTGTTTGCCCATTTTTACTCCCTGCCCTACAAAGCATTTATCAAGTATTACTGCACTATCAACTCTCGATCCCGACAAAACGATAAACTTTTTCGCAACAACCCCTATGCCAATAAATGCAGGCGCTTCATTGCAGCTCTGGATAGTCCCTTCGTCAAGCAAACTGGCTCCTGAAATGGTAGCGTAACTTCCGACACAAACATTGCGAATTATGATTGAATCGTGAATCCGAGCTCCTGTTTGTATCAGTCCCTGGTTTGACCGCTTTGATTCACAATACTCCCTGATTAAGCCAAGAATTTTGTCTGTGAATTCTTTGTCGTGGCGATAAAGCACTGTTAAATAGCCTATTTGGGAGGATAATCTGTCAAAGATTGGTAGTTCTCTTCCACCTCCTTCATTTAAAACTTCAATTTCAGTTCCGTTACCAAAAGCTGACTCTTCATTTACAACCAATGAACCGATATTTGAGAGGACAACATTCCCTTCGATGATATAGTTTGACAGATTTTTAACTTCAGAAATATAAACATGATCGCCAATTTCACAATTACTTATAAAGCTGTTGTAAATACCGCATATTTTTGAAATGTTTTTTTCTACCTCTATTGTTCCCGAATAAATACCCAGTTTTATGTTGCCATCAAACCGGGTATTTAAAATATTCCCGGGAGAAAATCCTTTTGTAACGGTAATACCGGTCCAATCATAAGCAGAACAATTTTGCGAAAGAAGTCTGTTTATTTCTTCTTTTGTTAAATGCCTGTATGTCATATTATGGAAAGGATTGTTTGATTATTAATAAAGTACTCAGTCCCTAATTAAAATGAGCTTGATTTTTCGATATCCATAAAATACTTTACGGTTTCAACATGAAGTTCCAATGTTGCAGGTTCATCACAAACAATAATGCCTCTTTGGTGCATCTGAAGAATTGAAGCGGTCCACATGTGGCTTATGCCTCCCTCGACCACTTCCTTTAGTGCGCGGGCTTTAATAAATCCTGAAATAATAATTATTACTTCTTTAGCATCCATTACTGTTCCAACACCTACCGTGAGAGCCTGTTTTGGCACTTTGGTAATGTCTCCGCCAAAAAACCTTGAATTGGCAAGAATGGTGTCGTATCTTAAGGTTTTAATTCTTGTTCTTGAAGTGAGCGAAGATCCTGGTTCATTGAAGGCAATATGGCCATCGGGGCCAATTCCTCCGAGGAATAAATCAATACCTCCAACGGCTTGCATCTTTTTTTCGTAATCGGCACATTCTTTTTCAAGGTTTTTAGCATTTCCATTTAAAATGTTAATGTTTTCCTTTGGGATATCAATATGGTTAAAAAGATTATCAAACATGAAATAATGATAGCTTTCAGTATGACTCTCCTCGATGCCAACATATTCGTCCATATTGAAGGTAATCACATTTTTAAAAGAGATTTTACCGGCCTTATGCCTTTTTATTAATTCCTTGTACACAGGCAAAGGGGAAGATCCTGTAGGTAAGCCCAGTGCAAATGGCTTTTTGCTTGTGGGATTAGCTTTTTTGATTTTGCTGATAATATACGAAGCTGTCCAATTCCCAATCTCGCGCTGGTCTTTCTTAATGATGATTCTCATAGCTTAATATTTTAGTTGTCATTTATAATTTGTTTTTATTGATGTCAATTTGTGGTCGAAGCATGGAGCATAATACGTGCATCAGTAACAAAACATCCTTTAGTCTCTTCAAGTACTATTAAAGGATTTATATCCAGTTCTATAATTTGTGGACATTCAAGGGCCAGCTGGCTTAATCTTACAAGACATTCTCGTATTGCTGCAATATCGCGCGGCACTTTTCCCCTGATCCCATTAAGGATTTTATACGATCTTATCTGTTTTATCATAGAATCGGCAATTATCTCATCAATCGGTGCAACCCTGAAACTCACATCTTTAAAGACTTCAACATACACTCCTCCAAGTCCAAACATT
>Ga0315295_10001596_pt1 | contig 19424 bp, 16 predicted proteins | sample YL17G14_0_MG_FD_204453 | JGI IMG/M metagenome (GOLD analysis project Ga0315295, IMG submission 204453) | Sediment microbial communities from Yellowstone Lake, YNP, Wyoming, USA - YL17G14_0 | ecosystem: Environmental > Aquatic > Freshwater > Lake > Sediment | place: USA: Wyoming | collected...
TCTCTCGCTTTCTCATCCCATCCAATCTTCGTCCCTTTCATGCTGGACTCGGTCAACCCCCACTCCAGACCCTCGGGGCATTCCTTCAGGGGCACTTCGAATCCGCGGCAGACGGAATAGTAGATTCCGTCTCTCTGAAAGACCGGAATCAGGGTGCCCGGCCCCGACATGACCTCGCGGGTGCGATAGTGGCGCTTCGGCAATTCGTACCACCCGATAAGATAATCACGACGCCCGGCGGATGCGTCCGTCCCTGTGCCGCATCCCGTCGCCCCAACAACCAGCAGAACGAGCAATCTCGCTGCCCTCTTCATCGTTCTTCTCCTGCTCTTGCTTGCCCAACTACTGTTTATCTTTCGACTTTCTACCCTCTCTCTCTTCCCCGCACCTTGACCCGCTATGGAGCAGCCGCCCTTACCGTTGCCGCAGGCATTGCATCAACTGGCCCAGCGTCGGCCGTTTGCCGTAGAGCAGGATGCCCGTGCGGAATATCTTGGCGGCCAGGTAAAACGCCGCCGGCACGCTCGCCACAAGTAGCCCGAACGTCGCGACGATTTGCCAGGCGGGGATAGGCGCCCCCGACCCCAGGCGAAGGATCATTATCATCGGTGTGGTCGGTGGGACAAACGACAGCGCCACCGCCAGGGTCCCGTTGGGGTTCTGCGCCAGGTTATACCAGATCATCATCGGCAGCACCATCAGCAGGTTGACCGGCAGGACCAGGCTCTGCGCTTCCTTGATGTTGTTGCATACCGAGCCGATGCCGACCAGCAACGCGGTGGTCAGCAGAAAGCCCAGGACATAGTACGCCACGAAGTAGCCCAGCATGCTGGGCGGCACGTCGATGGCCAGACCGCGCCAGTGTGCCGCCGCGAAGGCGCTGCCCGTCCACAACCCGACCACCAGCAGGCCGGCGCCGGCCAAACCAAGTATCTTGCCCGCCATCAACTCGAACGGGCTCACCGCCGACAGCAGAACCTCCATCACCCGCGAGCTCTTCTCCTCGATCACGCTGGAAAGCAGGTGCTGGCCCATCGACATGACCGCCATGAACATCATGAACAGAAAGAAAAACGGCACCATCATCCCCGTGACCATGTCCGCTTCCGAGCGCTTGCGCTGCTCGCCGGTCTGCGTGTCGATTTCCACCCAGTGGGTCACCTGGGACCTCAACCGGTTCACCAGTTGCGGCGAAATCCCCTCCTGCTCGCACCGCCATTCAAAGGCCGCACGATTCACCAGGCCCTCCACCGCCGCCCCCGCCGCCATGGCCGCCGCCCGGCTCTGCCGCCCGTAAATAGTCACGCTCTTGCTCTCCAGCGGGAAACCCTCCCCCACCTGCACGTAGAAGTCCAACTGGCCCTGCCGGATCTCCTGCTGATACCGCCTGTCGCTTTCGTTCGGGTCGCCGCCGGCATCCGCGATCAGGCGCAACTGGGCCTGCGGATGCGAAGCGTTGTGTTGGTCCACCATCTCGCCCAACCGTCCCGCCAATCGGCCGGACCGGTCCAACACCGCCACCCGCCGCGGGGGTTGTTGGCCACGGGGACCCTTCACCGTCGCCTTGGTAAAGTGCAGAATCACCCCCACCAAGAGCAGCGGACCCAGCGCAGCCAGCAAAAAGGTCTTGCGCCACACCATCTCCCTGAACTCGTTCTGCGCCACCTTAATCAGTCGCTTCATGCTCGCCGCCTACCAGTCGAATGAATATCTCGTGCAGCGAAGGCCGCTTGACCTCGAAGGACAGCACCGAGGCCCGCTCCACCACCGCGCGCAAAAGTTGCTGCGCATCCGCCTCCGCCGCCAGGGTGATATCCCACTGCCCGCCGCTCTCCCGCGCCTCCACCACCTGCGGCAATTGGCCCAGGAATTGCCCATCGCCCTCCAAACGCAGCAAAACCGCGTTGCTGGGCCAACGCCCCTGCAACTCGGCCAGCCCCCCCGCCGCCACCACCCGCCCGCGGTTGATCAACAGCAGCCGATCGCACAAACGCTGGGCCTGGTGCATCATGTGCGTCGAAAACAAAACCGTACGCCCCCGCTGACGCATATCCAGAATGATCTGCTCGATCAGGTCCTGATTCACCGGGTCCAGCCCCGAAAACGGCTCGTCCAGGATCATCAGCTCCGGATCGTGGATCACGCTGATGGCGAACTGGAGCTTCTGCTGCATGCCGCGCGAGAGGTTTTCCACCTTGCGCCCGGCCCATGCCTCCAGCCCCAGCCGCTCCAGCCATTCCGGCACACGCCGCCGAAGCTCCTCGCTCCTGACGCCCTTGAGGCTGCCCAGGTAGTGCAGCGTGCGGGCCACGGTCATCTTGCGATACAGGCCGCGCTCCTCCGGCAGATAGCCGATCCGGTCCAGCACCCCCGCCTCGCCATCGCCCAGCCGCTCGATCCGCCCGGCATCCGGCTGCAAAATGTTCATTATCATCCGCAGCGTCGTCGTCTTGCCCGCGCCGTTGGGCCCCAGAAAACCATGAATGCACCCCGCCGGCACCCGCACACTCAGATCCCGCACGGCTTGCACCGAGCCGAAGCTTTTACACACGCCGTCCAGAACCAACGCATCCATAACTTGTTGGTCGCCTTCCCTGCCGTCAGCTTACACCCTAATCAGCCCGCCCCCGTCACACGCCAGCACGATCGTTCACCGCCATCCAGGCTTTATCCGCAACGAAAAACACGCCTACGCCTCGGCATCGCGTAGGGCTATCCGACCACTGCGCCCCGCCCCCCTCTGCCCGCTTTATCTTCTCCCCTCCGCCCTGCTATCCTCCAACTGATACATCCCCCCTCCCGCGGGGCGCAGCTTTCCCTGCCGGGCCAGCTCCTCCCACACCGCCTGCGGGAACTCGCTGGGCGGCGTGATCGCAAAGACGCCCTGCGCGCCACTGGAGAAGGGCCCCTTGCCCAGCCGCGAATCCTCATCCAACGCCGTCAATTTCAACCGCTTCTTGAAAGCCTTCAGCGCCCGCTTGAGAACCTCCGGCTCCCTCCCTGACGACTCCTCTCCCGCACCGGCCATAATCGCTCCTTTTCCTCTATCCTGCCGCCTCCGCCGCCCGGCGCGCCATCACCGCTCGACCCGCCCTGCCGCGACTGTGCCCCGCCTGCCCCATCGGTCCCTACCCTCTGCCCGCCCTCATCGCCGTCTGCTCCCTTCGCCTGTTCCGCGCCTCCGACTCCGCCACCGGACCTGCCTCGTCGCAGCGAACACCCCCCTCCATTGGTACCCCAAAAACTCGCCAAAATCACCTCGATTCGCGTCAAAACGCGCCCACTTTCTATCAAAACGCGCCCACTTTTCGCCAAAACGCGCTCACTTTCCGCCAAAAAAAACCAAAAAAATCCAAAAAATCGCCCAAAAAACGAAATCTTGGGCCGCCCACCACTCCCCCCCCACCCTGCCGCACCCGCTCACAAGGATATCTTCACCTGCCGACCGCCCCCGCCCAACAAACCGCACCAAAACCCCGGCCAGCCGCGCAACAATCGCCCCCATAAACACTTATCGCCCACAGCTACCCCGGCTTCTCACACGGCTTCTGCCCGAACTGCTCGGCCGACATCATCTTCTCGACCCGTCGGATGTGCCGCCCCCCTTCAAACTCGCTGCTCATCCAGCTCTCCACCATCCGCGTAATCAGCAGGTCGTTCACCAACATCGCCGGCAGGCATAACACATTGGCGTCATTGTGCTTACGCGACATCTGGGCGGTCATCTCGTCGTGGCAAAGCGCCGCCCGGATGCCCCGAATCTTGTTCGCCGTGATCGACATCCCGATCCCGCTCCCACAAACCAGAATCCCCCGCTCCGCCTCACCCCGCGACACCGCCAGAGACGCCGGGATGGCGTAATCCGGGTAGTCGCAACTCTTGGACCCGTCCGTGCCGAAATCGATCACCTCGTGCCCGGACCGCTGCAAGAGATTCTTGATCAGCTCCTTGGCCTCATACCCCCGGTGGTCGCAACCCAGTGCTACCCTCATCGCTCCCGTTCGTCCTTCCCTCTTCTGCGCCCCGACCGCCTGCCGGGCCAACGCCTCGTCCCCTTACTCCCCGTTTCGCCTGCCTCTGACCTCCATTATTCTATAACACCTCCTCGAGCCGCTCCTTCACCGCCGACGCTATCCGCTCCACGCAGGCCTGGTACGCCTCCAGCCCCTGTCCGATCGGGTCCTCCAGCTCTCCATCTCGGCACAGCAGAGCCGTCTGGGCCGCCCGATGCGGCGCCAGACCCGCCACCGCCCGCCGATGGCCGCCCTCCATCACGTACACCAAGTCAACCTGCCCCAACAGCTCCGGCGTAAGCAATTGGGCCCGGTGGCTGCTGATGTCCGCCCCCCGCTCGCGACACACCTGCACCGCCTCGGGCGAGGCAGGCATCCCCGAGTACGCCAGCATACCGGCTGAGACCACTCTATAACCTTTCTGTTCCAACTCGTCAACGCGACAGCCCAGCTTTTCCGCCAGCCCCGTCCGCCACAACCCCTCCGCCATCGGACTGCGGCAACTGTTGCCGGTGCACACAAATAGTACGGTCGCTCGCCGCATCCGCTCGATCGCCCCTTGGTCCAGAACCCCCGCGCGGAGCACGCTCAGCCCCATCCTTGTCAGCCGCACCACCGTCGAGGCTCGGGCGAACCGGCTCGGCCCGCCGTCCAGCGCCAGCTCGACCTTCCCGGCCAGTTGTGCCATGGCCTCCTCGCATGTTACCGGCGCCGGCCCACCGGCTACGTTCGCGCTCGAAGCCACCACCGGACCCTTCGCCCCCGCCAGCACCGCTCGCGCCCCATCGTGGTCGGGCACCCGAACCCCGATGGTGCGGTCGTAATACAGCCGCGCCGCCAGCCGATCCGACCATTCCTTCCGCACCTGGGCCCACTGCTCCTGCCCCAGCTCAAACACCACGGTAACGGGCCCCGGCCAGGCCTGGCGCAGAAAGCACCGGTCCAGCAGCCCCACCCGCCCCACGTACTTGCTCACCTGGGCCGCGTCGCCGAGGTGCAACGTAAATGCCTTATCTTCAGGCCTTTGCTTCACCTCCACCAGCCGCTCCCAGCCGCCTTCCGGCTCCACCGCCGCCCCCACCCCATACACCGTCTCGGTGGGAAAGACCACCAGTCCCCCCCGCGCCCAGGCCTTGGCTGCCTCCTGCACGGCCTTCTTCAGCGCGCGCCCGGACTCCAATTTGATTACCGTTGTCTCCATCTGCCCTACCATCCACGCCTTGCTTCGGCGGTAACAACTACTTACGCGAAAGGAGCGGCTATGTGCAAGCGAGAGGATCAGGTCGTTGACAAGAGAGAGGACAGGCCGGCCGTGCCCTACGCCGACTGACTTGGATGGCTCGGGCGGAGAAGGGGCGGGTTTCTTGCAGTTCTTGGACGGGGAGGGGCGAGGGATGGGCGGCCCGATATTTTCGTTTCTTGGGCGATTTTCCGGAATTTTTTGATTTTTTTTGGCTGAAAGTGGGCGCGTTTTGACGAAAAGTGCGCGCGTTTTGACGGAAAGTGCGCGGGTTTTGGCGCAAATTGGGGTGATTTTGGCGGGTTTTGAGCGGTGTTTGAGGGGGGCGCTGCGCGAGAACAGGAGAACAGGTGAGCAGGTGAACAGGAGAAAGAAAGAGCAAGAGGGGCGCTGCGCGAGAGCAGGTGAACAGTTGAGCAGGTGAGCAGGAGAAAGAGTAGGGATGGACGGGAGGGCGGGAACGGGGGTAGGATACTTGTCTGCGTGCGGACACGCACAGGCAGGGCGGGACAGGTGGAGGCGGAGGAATGGTCGGAAGTAGGCGTGCATAGCTGGCGGGCGCGGAGGATCGGCGCAGGGCCGGGCGGGCCGGTGCTAACGCTCAACTCAAGGGCTGAGCCCGAAGGACACAGACCCCGAAGGGCCCCAAAAATGTACCTGACCCCTTTTTCTTTTCACGCTGCATGAAGGAGAATACAATGGGCGGATCGAGGCTTCTTGCAAGTCTGATGGCGACCATCGTGATGACCGCACCGTGCGGCAGTCTTGCCTACACGGGTAACGACCTGTTCCGTGACGACTTTGACGGGCAGGGATCTCCCGACCCAGGGAAATGGCAATGTCGTGACGAAACGACGCACCGTGATTCGGGGATTACAGAACTGAGAGGATGGCCGGAGCTTCATGATGGCATGGCCACCTTTGCGCATCATACGTATAACCCATACTGTCCAGGCGGCAAGTGCCTGAGCCGGGAGATATTTACCACTACAAAGTTTTCTCCTGGCCAAGCCCTGCTATTTGAGGCGCGGGTGCGCCTACGCCCCCCCATGAGAAGCGGATTGGTCGCCGGGTTTTATGTTTACAGCGACAAACCGAAGTCTTCCGCAGACCCCAATCTCGTCAGCGACGAGATTGACTATGAGTTCTTGAGCAATCAGGTCAATGACCCGTACCCGGTGTTCCTCGGGCATCGGGTCTATGTGGGGGCCTTTCATGATTTTGACGGCAACTGGATGGACGACAGCAAGCACTGGTGGGCGAACCCGAATGTGCCTAAGATTATCCTTGAGAATCGGCCGCAGTTGGAGCTAACGGAGTTCAACGTCTTCCAGATGCGCTGGCTCGGCGACCGAGTGGAATGGTACTGGCAGCCGGCCGACGGTGGCGACCCCGTTCTCATCTACAAGACCGGTAACGTCCTGCCTGATGAACCTATGGCTGTGTATCTCAACTTTTGGGGTGCCGACATCTGGTGGCCGATTGCCTGGGATGAAAGCCTCCAGCCGGCCGTGCGATGGGAAGCTGATTCCGTCAGCTACTATGATGTTGATTACGTGCTCGTCCGCGAGATTCTGCCGGATGACTGTGAACAGGTGTGGGCGCTCGGCATGGGCCTAGCGATGGATTTCAATCGCGATTGCGTTGTCAACCTGGTGGACTTTGCCGAATTCGCTGTCGAGTGGTTAGCCTGCAACGATCCCCTCTATTGACCGAAATGAACGGGAGGGGGTTTGCCTGATCGGCGTCCCGGCGACAAATGGCGTCTGAGAGGTCACCATGACCCATTTGGGAATAGTTGCGGTAGGGTTTACGGTGCTGTTGTTCTCGGGGTGCGGGATGATCCCGGATAAGGTACGGTATCTTTCGCTTTTTCGTAGGAGAGCAAGAAGGTCCTTCGTCTGGTCGATGGGTTGGAGTGTTGAGCAAAACCGCCAAATCCAGACCGAGGACGTGTTAGGAGCGGTAGTGAGGAATCGGTCGTGGCGGGGTGGGGTTTGGAGGACGAGGGGCAAGTGCAGATTTGAGATTTGAGTAGAAGAGGACCGCCGCCCTTTCGGGCTGGGCTTTCACGAATAGTAGAGGAGGGCCAGGCCGGTTGGTGCGGGGATTGGAGGATGGGGAAGAAGCGCAGATTTGAGGGTTCAGATTTCAGAGAAGGAGAGTCGGGCCCGTCGGGCGCAAGCGTGCCGAAAGTTCGTGTGCGCTAGCGGCGTTCCTGGGGCGTGCTGAGCGCTCCGGGCAAAAAAGAGAGGTACGATGAAAACGCTGGTGCGTTACGAGGCGGACGACATCGAGCGGTTCGGTTCGGCCAAGAAGTCCGGCGGCTACACGGGCCCGGCGCCAACGAACAGCCGTTCAGCTTGACCAAGCCGCGCGCCGCCCGTAGAATCAGCGGCATGAAGGTGGCTGGCGTTATTTTCGACCTCGACGGGACGATCACGCAGCCCTGCCTCGATTTCGATCAGATTCGTGCCGATATTGGCGCCATTCAGGGGCCGATTCTGGAGGCTATGGAGACCCTGGCGGCGCCCCAGCGTCGGCGGGCGGAGGAAATCCTGCAGCGGCACGAGCTTTGGGCGGCGGAGAACTCGCAACTGAATCCCGGCGCGGGTGAGACGTTCGCGCGCCTTCGTGGGGAGGCGCGGTTTCTGGCTGTTATTACCCGCAACCGCCGGGACAGCGTGGAGCGGGTGTGCCGGCGGCACGAGCTGAGCTTCGACGCGGTGGTAACGCGCGAGGACGGCCCGGTCAAGCCTGACCCCTTCCCCGTGCTCGAGGCCTGCCGCCGGCTTAAGCTGGCGCCAGGCGAGTGCCTAGTGGTGGGGGATTACCTCTTCGACCTGCTGTCGGCCCGGCGGGCGGGCGCTTGGGCGGTTTTACTGACCAGCCAACCCTCGTGGCAGCAGTACCGGCAGGAGGCGCACTGCGTCATCGAGCGACTCGCCGACCTGCACCAGGTCATCGCCGGCGTGGAGAGCGGCCAAGTCGCTCCGGTTCGGGCCGTGGGCGGCGACGAGGCCGGCGAGAGCTTCGCCGAGGCTGACGGGCAGGGCGCATGAATCCAGGACTCGACGGGCCCGGCGTGCCGGCGCAAAGGCGTACGGGCGGAAACCTGAACACGGACACACCCCGATGCTGACCCTCGCGTTGGCCAACCTGATGCACCACAAGGTTCGCACGAGCCTGAGCGTTCTGGCGGTCGCCATCGCCATCACGCTCTTGTTGGTGCTGGTGGGCCTGTCGAACGGCACGTTGCACGAGGTGTCGCGGCGGATGCAGAGCGTGCAGGCGCAGGTGTTGGTCAGCGACAAGTATTTCGACGTGGCGAGTTTTTCGGGGGGGAAGCTGTGGGAGAAGGAGATTGCGGGTTTGCTGGCCCTGCGGGTGGAGGGTGGGCCGGCGGTGGCGCGCGTGCTGCCGGTGTTTCTGGGTCGGATGAAGTTCGCGGACCAGTCGCAAAACGTTTTTGGCGTGCACCCGGGGGATTTCGCCGCCTTTGCCGGCGCGCGTCGGCTCATTTCCGGGGAACTTTTCGCCGACGCGGCGGACCCGGCGCAGGCGTTATCGGCCGGCGAGGCGGACGATGCCGGCGGCGCGCCGCAGGGCGATCTGCCGGTGATCATCGACCAGCGGCTGGCGCGGGCCGCCGGTCTGGGCGTGGGCGACACGGTCCATCCGGGCGCCCTGCCCGTGCGGGTCGTCGGCGTCGTCGAGACGGGCGTCGCCGGGCGCGTCTTCGCGCCCATTAATCTGCTCCGCGCCGCCAACGGCGTGGCGGCGCCGACGGCGCACCTGTTCTTCGTCCAAACCCCAGCGGGGTTCGACGCCGATCGCATTCAGCAGGTCTGCGATCTGATCCAGCAGACGACGCACCGGTCGGCCACGCCGGTGGCGGCGTACGACCGGATTCTGGCCGGCAACTTTCGCACGCTCACCACCTTCATCGGGTTGGTCAGCGCGATTGCCCTGGTGATTTGCTTTCTGTTCATTTGCGTCACCATCTACACGAGCGTGCTGGAGCGGGCCAAGGAGATCGCCATCCTGCAAAGCCTGGGCGCCGGGCGGCGTCTGATCCTCCGCCAGACCGTGCAGGAAGCGCTGCTGCTCTGCGCCGCTGGCACCCTGGTGGGGATTCTAGCCAGCTACGCGGCCCGCGGCGCGATCGAGGCCGCCTACCCGCTGATGAACATCGAGATCAACCCGCCCTGGCTGGTGGTTGCCGGCGGCATCGGCCTGGGCGGCGGCGTTTTGGCGGCCCTGTATCCCGCCTATGTCGCCCTCCGACACGACCCCGCGGAAGCCCTGAGCTTCGAGTAACCCATGACGCGACCGAACGTGCTGCTCCAGGCCGACAAGCTGGGCAAGACCTTCCGCTCCGACGGGCTGGAGACGCCGGTGCTGTTCGAGGTGGATTTGGAGGTGCGGCAGGGCGAGTTTGTGGCGATCATGGGCCCCAGCGGCTGCGGCAAGAGCACCCTTATGCACGTTCTGGGTCTGATGCTCTCGCCCACGTCGGGTCGGGTGTGGCTGGACGGGGAGGATACGAGCGGCTGGGGCGACGGCGAGCGCGCCCGGCGCCGCCGCGAGAAGATCGGCTTTGTCTTCCAGCGTTTCAACCTTCTGCCCACCGTGTCGGCCTACCAGAACCTTGCTCTGGCCCAGCGGATTCGCGGTCAGAGACTGGACGGCGGGATTGGCCGCGTCCTGGACGCGGTGGGCCTGGCCGACCGTGCGGGCTACAAGCCCGGCCGGCTCTCCGTCGGCCAACAGCAGCGCGTCGCCGTCGCCCGCGCCATCGTGCATCGTCCCAAACTGCTGCTGGCGGACGAACCGACGGGCAGTCTCGATTCCGCGAACAGTCAGCGGATTCTGGACCTCTTCCGCGACATTCACCGGACGGACGGGCTGACCATCGTGCTGATCACCCACTCGCCGCAGGTTGCCCAGGCCGCCGACCGCATCGTGCACCTGGCCGACGGGAGAATCCGGCATGTTTAGGCGGGCCCTTCAGACCCTTTTTTACGCCCCCCGCGCCGCCGACGGCCTGAACCTGCGCCGCTGGTTCGCCCTCTACCTGGCCCTGATGGTGGCCCTGGCCGCCGTGGCGCACGGGAGCCTGCGATACTATGACCGGACCGCCTCGCCCCTGGCGCTGCGCAGTTGGTTGCTGGCCCTGTACGTGTTTTACCTGGCGCTGTGCTGCACCTTCTGCCCCGCCCCGACGGCCTGGATTATCCTGCTGATGGCCTCGCCGATGGTCGGCCTGGCGCCCGTCCCGGCCGTCCACAACTGGGCCCACTTGAGCCCGCCGCATGACGCCCGCGTCGCCGCGGCCCTGACGATCGCCCTGGTCGCCGCCGCGGGCGCCGTCGGCACCGCCCTGGCCAATCTCAACGAGTATCACGTGTTTACCTTTCTGCTGCGCTTCGGCAGGGTGCGGCGGGTGCGCCACGTGCGGCTGTACCAGGCCGCCGAGCGGTGGTTCGCCGTCAGTCCCTTCGGCCTGCTGACGCTGTTCAGCTTTTTGCCCATCCCGGTGGACGTCGTCCGGTGGCTGGCGATTGCGCACCGCTATCCCCGCCGCCTGTATGCCTTGGCCAACTTCGTCGGGCGGTTCCTCCGCTACGCGCTGTTGGCGGCGACGGCCACCTGCCTACGGCTCTCGTGGCCCGGCATTTTGGCCATCCAACTGACCCTGAGCGCGTTGGTTCTACTCCGCTACCTGCCGCGTTTGCTCGGCCGCCGCGGCGACTCCGCCCCGCCCAACGCCGCGAGCGACCCTAACCTTGCCCCCGCCTGGGTGTCCGTAACGGGTGGGGACGACCCTGTTGCGAAAGGAAGCTAACGATGAACCTCCCCGGCCGCAGTTTTCTTGTGCTCGTCCTGGTGGCGACCTTCGGGCAGGGCTTGGTCCGCGGGACCGGGGCCGGCGGCGGCGAGCCCAACGCTGCTCTCTCCCCGCAGCTGAGCCAATTGCTCGACCGCGTGGAGAAACGCGGCGCCGACCTCAAGAGCTTTCAAGCCGACATGACTTTTGAGCAGCGGCAACTCCTGCTGGACGCCGTCACGCTCCGCCACGGCTGGCTCTGCTACCAGGCCGACGACCAGGCCGTGCGCTTTCGCATCCACTTCGCCGACTGGCTGCAACGGGACCTGGCCCAGGATAGCCCGCCCAAGCCCCTCAAGTTCGACGAGGATTTCGCCTTCGACGGCCTGTGGCTCACCCGGCGCAACGAACGCACCAAGAGTCTCCAGCGCGTCGAGATCACCAAGACCGCCCACCACCGCGAGGACTTCCGCCTCGGCAAAGGCCCCTTCCCCCTGCCCTTCGCCCTGCGCCGCAGCGACGTGCTGGCCGAGTTCGACCTGCGCCTGCCGGCCCCCGACCCGAACGACCCCCGCGACGCCGACCACCTGCTGCTGATACCCAAGCCCGGCACGGCCTTCGCGGAGAAGTATCTGCGTCTGGAGCTCTGGCTCGGCCGGGGCGACAGCCTGCCCCGCCAGCTCCGCTACGAAACCGACGACGCCGAGCTGACCACGATCACCTGGTCCGCCATCCAGACCGACAAGGCCCTCGCTGCCGACCGCTTCCAGCTCAAACCCGCCGGCCCCGACTGGGACATCGAAGCAACGCCCCTCCCGGAGCGTTCCTCCGCTCCTGGAACGAAGTAGCCGGCGGCGGCGCGCGGCTTGCCGGGCGTTTTCACTTCTTGGCCTGGCCTTGGCCGGCGACCGCCTCCATCGCCGCCTTCACCTTCGCCGGGTCTCCCAGGTAATAGTGCTTCATCGGCCGCAACGCCTCATCCAGCTCATAGACCAGCGGCATCCCCGTCGGGATGTTCAGCTCGACGATTTCCTGGTCGCTCACCTTGTCCAGATACTTCACCAGGGCCCGCAGGCTGTTGCCGTGCGCGGCGATGAGGACGCGCCTGCCCAGCTTGATCTGGGGACCGATCCGGTCGAACCAACTGGGCAGAAACCGCCCCACGGTATCCTTCAGGCACTCGGTCCGCGGCAGCATGTCCGGCGGCAGGTGGCCGTAGCGCGGGTCGTTGCGCGGGTGGCGGGCATCGCTCTCCTCCAGGGGCGGCGGGGGGATGTCGTAGCTCCGCCGCCAAATTTTGACCTGCGCCTCGCCGTATTTCTCGGCCGTCTGGCTCTTGTTGAGCCCCTGCAGCGCCCCGTAGTGCCGCTCGTTCAGCCGCCAGTCGCGGACGACGGGAATCCACATCAGGTCCAGGGCGTCCAGCGTCAGCCACAGCGTCCGAATCGCCCGCTTCAGGACCGAGGTAAACGCCAGGTCAAACGTGAACCCGTCCTGCCGCAACAACCGTCCGGCCTCCTGCGCCTCGGCGCGGCCCTGGTCCGACAGGTCCACGTCCGTCCACCCGGTGAAGCGATTGGCCTGGTTCCACTCGCTCTCGCCATGCCGCAACAACACGACCTTGTGCACGCCTTGCCTCCTGGCCCCGCTAGCCGTTCGGCGGGAAACTCAGGTTTTTTTGGAACAGTTCCTCGAAGCGCGTCCGGCCCGCCAGCTCCACGTATTCTATTTCCCGCGCCAGCCGCTCGGCCAGACGCCTTGCGGACCGGCTCAAAAGGACCTCCCGGGCCCCGGCGCCGGCGGCGTTGCCCACCGGCACGATCCGCTCCAGCCCCACCGGCCCCAACAGTCCGAGCCGCACCGCGCTGGCCGGGCGGACGTAATTGCCAAATGCCCCCGCCAGGTACACTCGTTCGACTTGCCGCCAATTCGCCCCCAACTCCTCCAACAGCACCTCCGTCCCCGCCCGGATGGCCGCCTTGCCCAGTTGCACCTCCCGGACGTCCTGCTGCGACAGGGCAATGGGCTCGCCCCGGCGGCTCCGCTCGGCCTCCGCCAGCACAAACTCCTTCTGCCCGTCCCGCAGGACCAGTCGCCGCCATACCGCCTCCGGCCCGCTCGGCGGGACCTCGCCCGCCGCCAACAACCGACCGGACGCCTCCAGCACGCCCGCCTCCAGCAACGCCGCCACGGCGTCAATCAGCCCGCTGCCGCAAATCCCCGCCGCCGGGCCGCCCCCGATCACCTCGATCTCCACGTCCGCGGCGATCCGCACCCGCTCGATCGCCCCGGTCGCCCCTCTCATGCCGTGGCGAATCCTCGCCCCCTCGAACGCCGGACCCGCCGCCGTGCTGCACGCCAGCACCCGCCCGCCCGCCGCCGCCAGCACCTCCCCGTTCGTCCCGACGTCCAGCGCCAGCGCGACGCCCTGGCCCTGCCGAATCGCCGTCGCCAGCGCCACCGCCACCGTATCGCCCCCCACGTGCCCCGCCACGCCGGGCAGCACATACACGTTCCCCGCCGGGTGAATCGCCACGCCCAGTTCCCGCGCCGCCGCGTTCACCCCCGCCGAGAACGCCCCCACGTAGGGCGCCTGAGCGAGCTGGCCCGCCGGCACCCCCAGCAGCAGATGCTGCATTGTCGCGTTCCCGGCCGCCACCAGTTCATACACCCGCCCCGCCGCCACCTGCCCCTGCCCGCACAGCCGAGCGACCAGTTCGTTGACGCACCCGACCACCCGTTCCTGCAACGCCGCCAGCCCCCCTTCCCGCTCGCTGTGGTGTATCCGACTGATGACGTCGTCCCCAAACGCCGCCTGCGGGTTCGTCATCGACGCCGTCGCCGCCGTTCGCCCCGTGCCCAGATCGACCAAACTCGCCACCACCGTCGTCGTCCCCACGTCCACCGCCACCCCGTACAGTTCCGCCGTCGTGTCCCCTCCCTCCGCGGCGATGACCTGCTCGCCGCGCAGCACCGCCGTCACGCCGAAAGCGCTGGTTCGCAGCGCCTGGGGCAGTTCCCGCAGCGCCGCCGCGGCGATCGTCCAGTCGTCCCGTCCCGTCGCCTCCTTCAGGGCCGCTTGCAGCCGCTGGGCGTCGCTCCGCAAGTCCTGCAAGCTCGGCCGCGCCACCCGCACGAACCGCTTGGCCACCGCCGGCTCGACCGCCGCCTGCCGCGAGATTCCCTCCTCCAGTATCTTCTGCTCGAAAAACCTCGTCCCCTCCGGCACCAGCACCGCCGCATCCCCCTGCACCGCCGTCTGGCACGCCAGCACCCGCCGCCCGGCCACCTCCACCGCGCACTTGCCGCACCGCCCCGCCCCGCCGCACGCCGTGTTCAGCACCACCCCCGCGCGCTGGGCCGCCTCCAGCAGCGTCGCCCCCGCCGCCACCCGCACCCGCGCCCCCTCCGGCTCAAATCTCACCTCATGCCCCTGCGCCAAACCAAGACCCTTCCGCTCGCTTTCCTACCCTCGGGCGCCCGCGCCTGGCCCCGCTCGCCCGTGGTGCTTCAGGCGCCCTCCGCCAGCGGCGCCTCCAAGGTCACCCGGGTGCCCTGTCCCGGCCGCGACCACACCTTCAACCGACCCCCCGCATAGGCCGTCTGTTCTCGAACGTGAAACAACCCGAACCCCCGCCCTCGATACCCCGGCGCACAGACGGTCCGCGCGTCAAATCCCACCCCGTCGTCCTCCACCTGCACCACCAGCCAATTGCCTCCCTTCCGCCCAATCCTTACCTCCGCCCGGCTGGCCTGCGCGTGCTTGACCACGTTGAACAACAACTCGCGCACCGCGTGAAACACCAGCGCCCGCATCTCCGGCGTCACCGGCTTGGCCAGCTCGTCCCGGGTGAACCGCACCGCCAAGCCGTGCCGCTCCTGCGTCTGCTCCGCCAGCCATTCCAGCCCCGCCTCCAGACCCAACTCATACAGCACCGGCGGACTCAGATCGATCGTCAGCGACCGCGTGTATCGAATCGCCTGCTCCAGCAGTTCCCGCATCTCCTCCAGCGCCGCGGCCAGGTCGGCCGCGTTGAGCTCGGCCCCCGACCCCACGGTCGCCGTCGCCTTCTCCCGCAGCATCCCCGCCTTGAACTTGCACGCCGCCAGGATTTGCCCCAGTTCGTCGTGCAGGTCCGCCGCAATCTGCTGCCGCTCCCGCTCCTGCGCCCGCTGCACTTCCGCCGCCAGCGACCGCAACCGCCTTTGGTACTCCCGCAGCCGGTCCTCCGCCTCCTTCCGCTCCGTGATGTCCTGCACGCTCCCCCGCGTGCCCAGGTACTCTCCCTCGCTGCCGCAAATCTCATGCCAGCACGCCTCCACCCAGCGCACCGCGCCGTCCTTCCGCCGAATCCGCAACCGCAGCCCTTCCCCCGAGCTCCGCTGGGCGATCACTTCCCCGCGCAACTGCTCCAGCCGCTCCCGATCCTCCTCGTGGATGAGTCGGCCGAGGTAGTCCCCCATCCCCAGAATCTCCGCCGGCGTATAGCCCGTCAGCCGCTCCGCCGCCGGGTTCACCCACAACAGCCGCCCCTCCGGCCCCATCCACACCTCGCAACCATACGTATAGTCCGCTATCGCCCGAAACCGCTGCTCGCTGGCCCGCAAGGCCTCCTCCGCCCGCTTCTGCTCCGTAACGTCCCGCACGATGGTGACCACGCGCACCACCTCGCCACCCGCGCCGCGCACGGGGATCTTCCGCGTTACCGTATGCCGCCGCTCGCCCAGCAGCTCGTTGCACTCCTCCGTCACCAGCGCCTCACCTGTCGCGAGCACCTGCTCGTACTCAGCCTGCACCGACCACGGCAGGAAACCAAACAGCTCCAACACCGTCCGTCCCACCAGGACCGGTCCCACCCCCAAACGCTCGCACCACCGCTGCATCTCCCGATTCGCCAGCAGTATCCGCAGGTCCCGGTCCACCACGTGCACGATCTCGTCCATCGCATCGACCGTCCCGCGATACAGCCCGGCGTCCTGCAGCCAGCCGCCGGCCGCTGCGCCCTGCTCCCCGGCGCGCCCGCCCGCCTCAACGTTGGCCTCTTCCTCGCCGCCCGTCACCCGCGTGTTCCTCCTGATCTCCACCGACCCCCTGCATACCGGCGCACCCCCCTTCTCTCCTCCGCCACCCCGCCCCCCGGCCTCCTGGCGCCCCCCCGGCCAACCCTTCCGCCAGGCCCCCTGCTAACCGCCTGGCCCACGGTAAGATACCACGGCCGGCCGAAAAAACCCTCCCCTTTTTCACCTCGGCCTTGCACGCCGCCTTCCCCCGGCCTACAATGCCCGCCGTGCGGCCGTCGAATCAGTGCCCCACGTTCTGGGCCGGCGACCGCGAGGGTCGAGTGTCTGGTCCGCTAGAACAGGAGAAACACGTATGCAGATGCAACGCCTGGTCCTGATGGCATTATTGGTTGTCGCGGCCCTTGCCGGCGCCGCCGCCCACGCCCAGCTCACCGGCCATTACCCCGTCGGCTCCGAGGGCCTCAAGGGCGCCACCCTGCCCCCGCCCGGCCTGTACCTCAAGAACTACCTCCAGTACTACAATGCCAACGTCTATCGCGACAGCCGCGGCGAAAACAACGGCTGGGACCTCGATCTCGACGTCCTGGCCTTTGCGCCCCGGCTCCTCTGGATGACCAACCAGGAAATCCTCGGCGCCGACTACGGCATGGACGTCCTTCTCCCCCTCGTGTACACCGATATCGCCTTCAACTCCGTCCCCACCCCCGGCGGCGACATCAGCATCGGGGACAACATGTTCTGCGCCGGCGACCTCCTGGTGGAACCCATCGACCTGGCCTGGCATGCGCCGCGGTATGACATCGGCTTGGCCTTCGGCGTCTGGATGCCCACCGGCCGATACGACCCCCATCGCCTGGCCTCCCCAGGCAAGGACTTCTGGACCGCCATGTTCACCTACGGCGGCACCCTGTATCTCGACGCCGAACGCACCTGGCACGCCTCCGCCCTCGGCCGCTACGAGATTCACAGTTGCCAGGACCACAACGACGCTCGCCCAGGCCAGGACACCCTCGTCGAATGGGGCGTCGGCAAAACCCTCGCCAAGGTCTGGGACCTCGGCGTCGTCGGCTATGCCCAGTGGCAGCTTACCGACGATTCCGGCCGCGACGTCACTTGGGACAAGGACGTCCATGACCGCGTCGCCGCCGTCGGCCCCGAAGTCAGCTATGTCATACCCCCGCTCAAAACGATCATCTCGGCCCGCTGCAACTTCGAGTTCAGCGCCGTGGATCGGCCCGAAGGAACCAACGTCGTGGTCACCATCACCAAGGCCTTCTGAAACGCGCCCCAGCGCACGTTCCAGCCGCTTGGCCTTGGGGCGAGTCAGCCTGCTCTTCCGAGCCGGGTAGGCCGGGCAATTCCATTGCCCGCCCCTGCTACGTGCGCAAAACCTGTATCTTTGTCCCTCGGGCGCCTCCCCCAGCGGCCCCACGTCGGCGGGGCGCCATGTTCTGGCGCAGCGCACGCGCCGCCGGCCCTACTCTACAACCGCCCTGCGCCACGACCAACGCCTTCCGCGCTGCCAAGAACAATTGTTCCCTACGCCGACCTCCCCTGCCGACCAAGGCTAACGACCAAACTCAGGCACAGCCGCCGGAAACTGCTGGCTTGTAGGCATCGTAAACGAGCCTGGCGCGTGTCCGCGCGGCGGTACAAGGAACTACCTGGCTATTTCTGATTGAAATCGAAGGTGTAAATGATCGGATCATAAACGAACATTTTCCCCGTTATCGCGTCAACGATCAATCCCGGCCAAACGAGAATATTGACCCAATAGAGACCGTCAATTCTCCTATTGAGTGTCTGGCTTTTTGTCTCACCAGCCAGGGTTGCGCTTATGACATATTCTTTGCCCTTAGACATGGTAATCTCGAAGGGGGTCCTCCCCTGAGCCTCCCCCACCTTCACCACGGCCCCCTGAGGCTTGGAATCCACCTTGACGAGTTGATTGCTTTCCCGGAAAAGACTACAGCAACCACTCACTGATACGGCCAACAACATCGTGACCGCCACATAGCCCGCCTGCCGCTTCTTCATGTTCTGGTCCTTTCACTAAAATTGAGCCTTTTCAGGAAACTCCCGACAGTATCATCAATTTCGGCACCGAGAAACCATGCCTTATCCGATGCCCGTCATGATACTCACCCCATCCTGCGCTGTCAACTCAACTTGGGGAAGAAAAGGGGTCAGTCCGAAAAAGAGTCAGGTACATTTGTTGCGTCCTTCGAGCTCAGCCCTTGAGTTGAGCGTCAGCACCGGCCCGCGCGGCCCTTCGCCGATTCTCCACGCCCGCCAGCTATGCACGCCTACTTCCGACCATTCCTCCGCCTCCACCTGTCCCGCTATCCTACGCCCGTGCCCGCCCTCCCGTCCATGCCTATTCTTTCTCCTGCTCACCTGCTCCCCTCCTCAACTCTCTCGCGCAGCGCAGCGCCCGCTTCCGACGACACGCTGCCGATCTGCCCGCTGAACGCTCCTGCTACGGGCCTCGATGGAACTGTGCTCCTGAATAGACCCGCAAACCGCACTAAGCAAGCCTAACTGCCCCGCCCCCGGAACGCCAGCAAAAAAACAAAAAGTCGCCCCACCCCCCCCCCGCATCGCGCAACCTCAATCCCGACAAACCCCTACGATTACCGCCCCGCCCTCCTGTCATTCCCGCGCAGGCGGGAATCCATCTTCTTTCTTCTTACTCTTTCCCCTGTTCACCTGCTCTCCTGCTCACCTGCTCTCGCGCAGCGCCGCCGACCCGTCAATCCCTGGCCAATCGTGCCCCGTGGCCCCCCTGACACGGGCGCCAGCCCGTGGCCGCCTCGCCCCGCACCACCATAACCGTCCTCCCACAAGCAGTCCCGCTCGCCGGGACGATTGAGCGCCACTACCCTCCCAGGCGCCCCCCCATCCTCTCCGGCCGCGTCGCAGGTGCCCTCTTCTCGCCCACCGCTCGTGGGCCGGCCATAGTTCACATACCCCGTTCGTGTATTTCGTGCTTTTCGTGGTTAATCTTTCTCCTGCTCTCCTGTTCACCTGCTCCCCTGCTCTCCTCTCCCGCGCAGCGCCCCCCTGTTCCTTGTCCCCAAGACCCACAACCCGACTCCGTGCTCCGTCTGCCTCTGGCTTGCTCGCTTTGCTTGGCTCATTACCCTTTCGCGCCTCAAATTTGTCTCATTTCGAGCTTCGGATCTCGACTTGGCTTGCCTACTTCCTCGGTTTGCTCGGCGCCCTCAGCGGTCAAATCCGCCCCCGGGGCGGTTCCCCGGGCCCCCCGGGGACCCCGCCCATAGCGGGCCCTTCGGGGGGGCGGGGGCGCCGTGCGCCC
>Ga0315295_10001597_pt1 | contig 19418 bp, 9 predicted proteins | sample YL17G14_0_MG_FD_204453 | JGI IMG/M metagenome (GOLD analysis project Ga0315295, IMG submission 204453) | Sediment microbial communities from Yellowstone Lake, YNP, Wyoming, USA - YL17G14_0 | ecosystem: Environmental > Aquatic > Freshwater > Lake > Sediment | place: USA: Wyoming | collected...
AAGTGGTCTTCTTGTCCTTCACGGGAATCGAGATTGTCACGCCGTCTTTCTGAGAAGGAGTCACGATCGGCTCGCCCACGTCCTCGAAAAGACCAGTCCGCCGGAGTTCCGTGAGCCCTTGCCGCAGTTCCGCTTCGCTGTACAGGTCTCCCTGTTTGATGCGCAGCGCCCTCTGCAGCGCCCTGGGCTTGAGGGCCCTGGAAGTCTCGAACTTCACTTCCAGAACCCTGGAGAGTGGTCCTTCGTCGATCAGGAATGCGAACGAGATCGTGTTCTGCTCGAGCCGGAACTCGCCCGCCTCCACCTCCGCAAAAGGCAGACCCGCGTCTGCGAGAGAGCTCACGATATTCTCACAGGCCTTCTCTATGACGCCCTCCGTAAGCTCCGTCCCGGGCCCCATCCCGCACGAGCGTGCAAGTCTCTCAGCGGGAATGGTCCTGTTCCCCACGAATCTCACCGAGCCGACTATTGCCGGTTCGCCCTCAGAGACGTGGATGACGGCGCGCCCATGTGCTGCGCCGGAAAGAAACACTATGCTGTCCACGGACGCGTTCAGGTAACCCTGCTGCCCGTAGGCATCCAGCACCGTCTCTTTCACCCTTGCTTCAGTGCTGTCCATCCATGTCCGAACCGCCTGTTCCCCGCTGCCGCCCGCCTGGGTTGCTGCGCCGTCCCTCTTCCAGCACCCGCTGGCATCGAGCAAGGAGAGAAGCCGGGCAGAGGACAACGTCTTGTTCCCTACGAAGGAAACCTGGCAGGAGCCCTTGCTGCTGCCAGCGGCCGCAGCTCCACCGGGAGACAGCACCATCACCAGTGCAGTCCCGATGAAGATCATCAGGATTGCGCTCGGCCCCAGCTTCTGAACGAGACCCGTCATCACAGCTTTGCTTATCCTCATAATGTTCGCGGCATCCCTCATCAGAAGTGCGCCCTCATCTCGACTCTGCCGTCTGTCACGAAATCTCCCGTGCTCCTTCGGGAACTCACGCTCGTAGAAAACGTCAGATGCTCGCCGGCCCTGTGGTCCAGCGAGAAGAATACTTCCATCCGGTACGGCTCCACAAAGACCGCCGGAGCAGCCGTGCTGAGCACCGCCGCCTCTCCGTCGTACGACGAGAGAGTGAACACGAGCCGGGCCCGGGTCGACGTCCGGACTCCGTACGTGGCGGAAGGCGATATCTTGTAGACCGTGAGTCCCCTTCCAGCGTCTTCGTCCCTCAAACCGGAGAGCGAGCCGTAGAGCTCCAGCTCCACGTTCCTCACCGGCAGGAACCTGACATCCAGCGTGCTTTCGGTGCCCCTGAGATTTCCCTGGGCGGAGGCGCCCTGATAGACTTCGACGTGCCGCGATCTGGTCCTCCACACCTGCTCGAGCTCGAGAGTGAGGGTCTGGAAGGGCTCACTCCTGACGCGTACGGCGCTTTTTCTCTCCTCGTTCCTCTCGCGCACGTTTTCGTACTGATTGTTGAGGAGGCTCGAGAGCTCGAACAGGTATCTCAGCGCCACTCGTCGAGACGGAGCCGCCATCTCAAGCTCCTCCCTGAAGAGAGAGCTTCCTCTGAGCGCAGACGGCCGCTCCGTGTACATGGGGCTTGCCAGCAGAGCAAAGACACCCTCGGCCTCCCGGAGGACCCCGGTGGACCGGAACAGGCTCGAAGAAGTCAGAGTCTCGAGTATTCCAGCAACAGAACTCTGCCTTTCCGCGGTCTGGGGCCGTCCGACCTCGGGCTGTCTGCTTTCGGACTGTCCGCCATCAGGCGGCCCGGCCTCGGCCTTTCCCTCTTCAGGGTGTCTGCCCCCGGCCCGTCCCTTCGTCTCGAGCCCCTTGAAGGGCCTCAGCGTGAGCGTCGCGCTCGTTGCCGCGTCCGAGCTAAGGAGAGACGTTTCCAGCTTCGTGATGTTGACCTCGTAGTCGCCTCTTCCCCTGTAAGTGCCGGTGCTGTCGTAGTGGCCCTGGTTCTGGCCAACGTACACGATGCTCTTGGCGCTCTGGTCTGCGTCCAAACTCGTGACGTGGTGATTGACTTCGTAGCTCAGCCTCCCCGACCGCGCGCTCTGCGAGACTGAGAGCCTCCCCAGCTCGTGGCGTGAAGTGCCGGCACCCAGATAGCCGTGCAGGTTCCTCAAAGAGTACTCGCACGCTGCGCTCAGGGACTTCCACTTGTTCAACTGCACGCCCACCGTGTGCGTGAGTGCATCGTAGCTCCTGGTCCTCTCATCCGGCGTTCCCAGGTACTCGACTCTGTATTTCTCGTCTATCCTGACGGACACGGGCGCCCTCCACGCGCTGGAGAGACCTGCGCCTGCCTCCTGTATCATGAGACCGGAGCCGCCTGCCTGCTCTCTCACTTCCGAGTAATAGCTGGCCGCAGGCACCATTCTGAACCCGTTGAGTCTGGACGTGACGGACTTGACCGTCCTCGAAGAACCGGCCTCTGAGAGGGAGCTGCCGGCGGAGCCGGCAGAACCCGCTGCGGCGTAGCCATTGGTGCTGGATGCTCGTTCAAGTCTGGCCGACAGTGAGAGTCGTCCGGTCAGCTCGGAGCCGTAAGCGAACCGATTCGCAGACAGGCCCGATGAAGAAGCAAGTCTGCCGTGGCCGAACGAGAAGGACAGGATCTCGACAGGGTAATACGTGGTCTCCAGCTCCAGTCTCCGCTCGCCGCGTCCTGTCACCGCGCTGTCACCAACGGCCCATCTCTCGGCGTCGAAAGCGCGGTTCAGGTTTCCGAAAGTGAGAAAGTCGTCGTCCGTGCTTCTCAGGTTGCCGGCGAGACTGAGGCGGCCCAGGGAGCGGCCTGTCAGGGACAGCCTGGCCGGCGCAGTCTTCACGGTCACGAGCCCTGCCGTGCCCCGGTTGTCGTCGTCGTCCCTCGGGGAAAACGTGTTCAGGTCGGCCTGGCTCACCGCGAGCTCGCCCGCCACCTCAACACCTCTCAGGGAAAACACTGTTCTTACGTCTCCGACCCGTCTCGACGCGGGCGCAGTCATTGCGCGCGCTGGCACGTATTCGGCACCGTTGGGTCCGACGTAGGCGAAGAAGGTCTTGCCCGCCGCATCGGCCGAGGCAAGATAGCTCCCCCTGCCCTGGCCCACGTTCACAAAACCGACGTCGTAGGCGCCATTCCCGTCAGAGGAGTACTCGTATATGCTGACCCCGAGCGAGTCCAGAGACACAAAATTATAGTCTCCGTTGCCGGGTCCGACGTATCTCGCCCCCTCGACCGTCCTGACACTCGATGCGTCACCGAGCTCCCTCAGGAGACTCTTCTCCTCTTCGCTGAGACTGCCCGCGCCGAGAGACCTGTCGTCCGCCTCGGACACGGTCAAAAACTCGAGTCTCGCGAGTCCGCCTCCGAAGCTCCTTCCGGCCTTCAAAGCGTAGAAGTTCTTCTGATAGTCGCCGTAGCTGTACTCGTACTCGACCCGTATCCTGCTTTCGCCGTGGACGGCACGGGTGTTTGTGAAATAGACCTTGCCCGTCCCGTAATCCATCCAGTAGTCGGCGCCCTCTCCCCTTCTGAGCTTCACGCCGTCCAGCCACACCCTCTCGGTGCCGGCGATCACCACGCAGGCAGCGCCCGCGTCAGTGAGGAGCTGATAGGGTCCCTGCTTGCCTTCCACGCCCGCGAACTCCCGCGAGGTCCACCTGCCTCTGAGCGTGCTGCCCGCGGCCGTGAGCTCGACGCCCTTGAGATTGCCCGTCGCCCTGGCGCCCTCCAGTTTCCTGGAGACGTTCACCAGTGAGGCGCCTTCCAGCACCATCTCGCAGTCGCCGAGAGAAGCAGAAAAGGCCCTGGAACGCATTTCCACTCTGATCTCGTCCAGCTCGCGGACCGATTCGGTCCTTCCTTCCGGCTGGATGGGAAGGTCCCTGTCAGTGAGAATGGCGTTGAGCTCGAGCCCCTTGGAGATCTCACCGGTGACGTTCATGTCGAGGGACTGCTTCAGACTGGCCTCGCGGTTCGACCCCAGCTCGAGAGAGAAGGTCTTGGTGCCCCGCAGCTTGAGGCCTCCGCGGGCGGGCAGGAGAGATTTTCCGCTGCCGGGCGTGACAGCCGCCGCTGTCCGGCCGCCGTAATCGCCGTTGGCGGGAGACGACGCGACTCGCTCGTCTCGCAGGGAATGGGAAGAACGGACGTAAAAGGGCAGGAATCTGTATTTGACCTCAATCAGCTCGGCGGGCCTGGCAGGCCTCTTCAGGCAGACTAGGCCGTTCTCGCAGTCCAGGAAGTACTCACTCCTGCTCAGGAGCGTGGTGCCGACGCTGACGCTTTCGCTCCCCACGAAGACGTTTCTGTCTGGAAGACTGAGGGTGTCCTGTTCAGAAGGAAACACGTAAGACACGACTCTGCTGGAGGCGTCGGGAGACGAAACAGACATCCAAACCGAGTCTCTCTCTAACCCTTCCCCAAGAGGGCGGGCGGTTGCACGACAGGGAACAGTCTCTGGGGTTCCGGGGTTGACGCAGGAGGACGCTTCTGTCGCGACACGAGACTCGGGTTCCGGAACGCCCGCGCCCGCAGAGGACGTACCATGCGCCACCGCGGTCGCGCGCAGACATGCCACGGCGGCCAGCACAAAGGCCGCTGCTCTCAGGCGAGGCACGCTCTCAGCGAGAATCTGCCCCGGAAACCGCACTGCTTGTCTGGAAAACGTGAACCTCATCAGTACCACCGTCCAGCACGTACAGAACGCCTTTCTGCGAGATCGCAACTGAGCACGGGTAGACGAAGCGTCCGCTGCTCACGCCGTCGACCTCGCACTTGACGCCGCCGTCTTGCGCCAGAACAATCACTCTGCCCAGCCCGGCGTCAGCCACGTACAGGAGACCCCCCGGCCCGATCGCCACGTCCTCGGGCTCGCATCCCGGCTCCCCGGTGCAAACCTGGACGTCTCTGAGGAAGTTGCCCGTGGAGCTCAGCACCTGGAGGCGGTCGTTGCCGGTGTCACAGACGAGGAGTTCGCCGTGCACATCTACGGCGATGCCACCCGGCTCTCTGAAGCGGCCCTCACCTGCCCCGAAACCACCCACTACCGAGACTGGATCCCAGAATCTGGAAAAGACCACGAGGGCGTCTGCGTCCATTTCACTCACGAAGACGTAACCGGTCTGCGAAAAGGCAATCCTTCTCGGCTCGAAGGTGGGAAATCGCTCTGCCAGCCTGTCGCTACTGACACACACTGAGAGAAACCGACCCTCGGTGTCGAATTCCAGAACCCGCTCGTTCACTGAGTCCACAACGTAGATTCCGAGCGAGTTCTCAACGCAGTCGGTCGGCTTGTTGACGTTCCCTTCGGAGGAACCGAGTGCTCCGAACTCCATGAGGAATCGACCCGACGCATCAAATTTCTGAATCCTGTTATTGCCTGTGTCCGCGATCAACAGGTTTTCGAACGAATCAACCCTGATGGAAGAGGGCGACCTGAACTGGCCCGGCATCGTGCCGCTCGAGCCGAACGAAAACAGATGCTTGAGCTCGGAGAGACAACCGACCCTCTCCACGTCGCCGCCTCGCGGCTGCTCGAGGGTCCCCGCGCAGGACGCGAGCAGAAGAAACCCCGGCAGGAGCAGGGAAGCTGACGACAGAAGCGTTGCTCTGAGCATGATCAGTACGAGCCTCGAGCGTTGAGTCGTGTGTTCCTGACTTGCCGGCGGGAAACAAGGTGAAGGCACAGATGTGCGCAGGTTCGCGGACTCTCGGCAGACTCTCAGAAGTCTCTGGTGAGGCAGAGCATCATTCCGGGGGCGGACCCAGGGGAGCCAAGGTCTGATCTCATCTCGAGCCTGAATCCCTGGGACTGGTCGTGTTTCCTGGAACTCTTGGCCACAGATCGAGCCGCGTCCATGGCAGCCACCACTCTGTTGGCCACGGCCAGGCCGAGCATGTACGTGGCTTTCTCAAACGAGAACAGACTCTTTTTCCTCAGACTCTTGTAATGCGCCTGATCCTCCACGGACTGCCACTCCCACTCGTCCTCACCAAAGTAGCCGTTCTCCCGAAGATACTGCTCCTGCGCCTGCCTGTCGTCCGGGTAAAGCGCCCTCGCCTCCCTCCGGATGTCCTCGTTGTAACTTGCGGGACCCGGGTCGCTGCGTACGTATTGACCCAGGGCCCGATAAAACTCCTCGGGCTTGTCTTCCGCGTCGACCCCGGCCATCAACTCGGCGTATTCGATGTAGCTGTCTTGTCTGAGATGACCCTGCACCTGGAAGACCACGAAGCCGGTCCATATGGCGGCCTCGGCCAGGAAAAAGGCCTTTGCTCTCGTCGTCTTGCCGGCGTAGTACTGGCCGGCCCCGGGCAGCGCAGTGGACAGGAGCAGCGCCTTGGCCTTGGACGGCCCGCCGTCATCCCCCGCCTCCACCGAACCCCGCGCACCGGAGCCTTCCGGGACGTTCAGGGCCTCGGCCGGGTCTGCGAACCCGAGCGCCATTTCCGGCGAAGGCATCATTGCAGGAGCGCATGAGGCCGGCACCGGTGACAGCGCCGAAACGGCCGCGAAAACCATGACGACCGGGAGCAAAACACGAACGAGAGCTTTCAAGCTTGTCCCCTGCTCTTCCACGACCGGAGATGTCTGCGTACGAATTTTCCCGTCAGACCCGGTGCTAGTGTTCTCGTCAGAACGGGCGTGAAGCAACGAGCATCACACCTGTCGAATGCAGATTGCCTTTGAACTTGAGGTTGAGGTTGAGACCGTGCCCCAGACTGAAATTGTGACTGCGCGCGAGCCTCAGCGCATCCACCGCGCTCACGACGTGGTTCACGACCGAGGCCATCATGGCGTAGCTGGAGTTCTTGAGCAACCGGTTGGAGTCGTCTCTCATGTCGAGGTAATCGTCAAGAGTCCCCATGTCCCAACCGGCCGTGTAGTAAACGTACTTTCCGATGTCCTCGTAGTAGTGTCCCTTGTCGTTCTCGCGGAAGTACCTGATCCTGTCTTGGTGTTCCTGGTCATAGGGGATGATACTCCCGTCCGGCCTCACCCCGATTGAATCGCCCAGCTGCGGTTCGGTCCAGTGCCCGTCTGCGAAATCCATGTATTCGTCTTCCTTCTGCTTGCCGCTCTGGTGGAAGAAATAGCTGGACGTCCACGCTACGGCCTCGATTCCGAGGTATACGTAACCTCTCTTGGCGCCGACGTAGAGCTGCCCACTGCCGGGAGCGAGCGCGGAGAATATGAACGCCTTTCCGGGCGACTTGGCCGCCTCGCGAGTCTGATCTTCCTCTCTTGTGACGGAGCTCTCACCTTGCCTGACCACCGTCTGCGCAAGAAGCAGCCCGTCGCCTGCTAACAGTAGCTCCAGCTGGAGAGTGTCCGTGGGGACGAAAGTGCTCGGAAGTGACAGCTCCGGCCTCACGTCGAAGACGCCGCCTGCAAGCGCATCCCCGCTTGCCGCCGCAACGAACACGAGGGCGAAACACACTGCCGCCAGCGCCTGACGCCGGCGTGCACCCGGGGCAACGGGAGCCCCTGTCCCATATCGCGGGCAGGGATCCGCTGTAACGGGCGACCGGGCTCCGAATACCGACCGTCGCGCCAGTGGGCGCCGCCCCGGTAGGTCATGATGTGCTTCGTGAAACTTCGTCACGGGAGGCGAGTTTTCCTTTCCTGAGAATCGTGCAAAGCGTTCGATGCTACAACCAGTTACGCCCCTGAGTCACGCCCCATACTAGATACCACCTGTCAGGGCAGGTGGTTCCCTATCAGTTTATCACAGACGCCCTCGCGAATGCTACGTCTTTTCTTCCCACGGCCTGGGCCTCCACTCTGACGACGTAGACCCCCGGGGCAGCGGCGCCGTGAGGCCAGAGCACCGCGTTCTCCGCAGGAGACCCAGCGCCCCGGAACGAATACACTTTCCGCCCCGAGAGGTCAAACACGTCCATCAGGATCGTCGCGGCCGAGTTGAGGGCGAATCTTATGCTTGTGGAGGTGCCCCTGGAGGGGTTGGGCTGCGCGTGCACGCGCCCGCCCGCGATCAAGCCTTCTCCAGGCCCGGCAGCAAAGCTGACCCGGTTCCCGAGGCAGTTGGCCCTGCTGTTCGTGCAACCTGCGACAGGCCATTCCAGACTTGAGACGGAGCCCGGCAGCTCAAAACACCAAAGGAGCGAATCGGCCAGGGGCACAAACAGCTCCGCCGGCCCGTCCTCCTCCAAATCAACCAGACCCGGGGAGCCCGAAACGGGTGCTCCGGTGGAGACCGGCCAGTCCTGCACGCGGACACGCGCTCCGGTCACGGCGGTCAATTCAGAGACGTGTTGCCTGAACACCAGCTCTGACGCGCCGCCGCCATTGACGTCCACGAGAGAGACCGCGTTACTCGGATCGGTACCTCCACCCTCTCCCAAACTGTCTGCGCGACTCGCGCTGTCGAACGGCCAGCCGGAAGAGATCACGCCTGACCCGTTGACCACGTACACTCTGCCGCCGCGCGAATGAACCACGAGCTCGGCGAGCCCGTCGCCGTCAACGTCTCCCGCAGAAGGCCACGTCACAATCGTGTCAGTGATCGAAATCGGCCACCCGCTCAGAACCGCGCCCGCCCAGTCAAGTGCAAACACCTGCCCCGACTGGAGCACGACCAGAACCTCCAGAGTGCTGTCCGGCTTGCCGTCTATGTCGGCCATCAGCAGGAACGGACCCGCGCTGTCGGCGGCGGCTTCCTGCGGAAGCAGGAAAGGCGGAAAAACGTCCTCCCCGGTTGCGGAGGACACGCAGTACACGGAACTGCGGCCGGAGGCAAACGCAACTTCGTGATCACCGTCTCCATCCAGGTCGCCGGCGGCGATGGAACCGGTGACAGGAAAGCCGGAGACAGCAGCGCTGGTCCACCTCACGTCTCCGGAAGATAGAATCGAGTACACGCCGCCGTCCGAGCAGCCGACGATGACTTCGTCACCGGCGGAGCAAGGAGAGGTGGTAACCGGAGGAATCAGTGGCGGCCAGCCGGCCAGCACCTCCCCTGCCGGCACGCCCGGGGCGTGGTCGTTGTTCACGGCCCACGCGTAAAGCCTTCCTGCTCCTGCGACGGTGACTGTCCCCACGAGCGCGGACATCGCAGGACTGTAGCAGACGACAGGCAGTATGCTGCCGGCCGCACGGGCAAAGAATCCATCGGACTGGCCGGGCAGATACGTGGCGCCGGAGGCGGTCCACGCTCTCAGCGTTGAGTCCCTGCCAGCCAGGAAGACTTCCGACACGCCGTCGGCGTCGAAGTCACCGAAACCGACCACCGAACCTGCGCCGGCCCGGGCAATCACCGGCCAGCCCGGCTTGGCCCATCTTCGCTCGATCGAGACGTACATCCCCACGACCCGGGGACTCGTCACGTTCACGAACACGTGGCTGGCCGTCCCGGAGTTTGCGTCACTGTTGGGCACCGTTGAAGGCGTGAAGAGGGTGGCGTTTCCCAGGAAGTACGGGTCGAATTCGCTGCCCAGCCATTCCCAGGAGGCTGGGTCACCCAGGTCCTCTATGCCGTCGGCCTCTTCGAGGTCTATTCCCCTCTCGAACGGACCTCCGTTGGGACTCATGCCGAGAGAGGCCCGCGAGGAGATCACGTTCTCGTCTATATGCCATATCAATATTCCGGAGCCAGGCAGCAGGGCGTCGTACTCGTTCGATTCGGGTCCCAATATGACTCCGGTCAGCGTGTCCGCAGTGACCCTCGTCTCTCCGTCGCCGTCGAGCTCCGACTGCCTGTTCTCTATCATGAAATACTCTGAGGCGCTCACCGGCACGTTCAACACCCTGGAAGAGACCTCCACTGCTCGAAGCGTGTCTGCCCACAGTTCATCGACTCTGACCTCTTCCTCGGTCTGGATGCCGAATGCCCGACCCAGCTCTCTCCTGCAGTATGCGTCGAGGCCGCCGGGCAGGAGACCGAATACGTAGACGAGCTCATGCGTCGTGGGCTCCTCCACGAACCCGCCGAGGTAGTTGCCCGTGTCCATCAGGCTCCAGTAGCCGACGGACGGCATGAAGTCGTCGGTGTTGTAGAGGTCGGGAAGACCCAGCATGTGGCCTGTCTCGTGCGCTATCACCCCGTTTATGGCTCCGGTCAGGCCGTCCTGCGAGACTGTCTCGGGCAGGACCGTGGCCGCATATACGTGCGAGGCGCCGCCGTCCACCGGCACCGGATGCTCCAGCCCGGCGGTGAAAGAAGGTATATCGTAAGAGGAGTCGTTGTTTATGTCACCCTGAAGGTCGGCGCCGGCGTGGAACACAAACACGATGTCGTACTGCGAGAAGACGATAGGCTCCGCGCTCTCGTCCGCCGCCTGCACTGCGTCTGTAATGAGGCGCTCCGCAAGCTGGAAGTCCTCCTCCGAATACGTCCATGGTCCGTAGTCGGCCATGTCGGAAAGATGAAACGCGGAGTCGGGCGACACGGGAAAAACATCGGACTCGATGACGATCTGGCCGCTTGACATCGCAGAATAGTATCTGGAGAGGGCCCGTAGATGGGCCGCGAAATAGTCCCGATTGTGGGGTGGAGGATCTATGAAGGCCGCGGTGCCGCGCCTGAGGTCGAACTTGCCTCCCTGACAGGTGGTGAGAGAACCGGTCCTGTCCGACACGAAGTCAACCCTGAGGGCCAGCACGCGAAGAGAAACCGGAGCCTGCGTCGCATCCGTGACGCCCCGCTGGGATGGCCTGCGAGTGAGGGCGAGCTTCTCGACCAGAGTCGCGGCGGGCCGTCCGAAACAGTCTCGCGCCGCCCTTTTCCTCAGGACTTGTGAAACGAGCGCGAGGGCAGGCGCAGAACCCGGCCGGGCACTCGGGGCGCCTTGAAGGCCGGAACCCGGCCTGTAAAGCCGGAGTTTCCGCGGGAACTCCCCTGAGCTCTCTGATGGAAGCGACGAGAATGCCAGAACGAAGAGAGCGAACGTGCAGAATGCCGCTGCTGCGAGGAAAGACCTCAACTCATTGTCCTTGTACTAGAATCTGGCAGAGAAAGCGAACTTGCTCACTCTCTCCTCGAGTTCCTTCGACTGCGGAACGCTCGCGTAGTCAAACCTGAAGCCCTTGTACTGAAGACCCACGCCGAAAGTCGGGCCCTCGATGGGGTACCACTCCGAGTAGTATCTCTCGGTGATGAAACCCAGCCTCACCGCCAGCAGCTCACTGAAAAGGAACTCACCACCGCCGCCGAGTATGGGACCGTCGTCGGCACGAACGAAGGGCTTGTTGACGTCGAACGCGGCCACGAATCGCCCTATGTTGCCCTGCCAGATGTTCGCGGCGACTCCCACTTTAAGATTCCTGTTGATCGGGCTCGACTGGTCTGCGTCAATCAGCGTAAGATTGGGCCCGACGTTCTGGAAGCACGCACCCACGCTCCACCTGTCCCTCCGGTAAAGCACGCCGAGGTCCGCAGCAAAGGTCGTGCCCTTGCCGGGCTTGCCCTCCACGACGACGGACGCAGGAGCGTAGTTGACGTGGATGACTTTCATGTTGATGCCCACGGCCAATTCCTTCCACAGTGAAGTGCCGTAACCCACTGCAGGCGATATCTCGTAGCTGGTGAAAACCGCGGTCGGGAAACCCAATTCGTCCCTGCCCTCGATGTCACCGTAGGTGAGGTAGACCAGGCTGGCGGACAGCCCGCCCCAGTCCTCAGAAGACTGTGCGTAGGCGAGATACTCGTAGTAGACGTCGTCGGCAAGGCCGGGGGCCAGCTTAGTGTGCATGGCAGAGATGTTCCTGTTCGAGAGGAAGGCAAGACCCGCCGGGTTCCACCAGGAAGCGGTCGCGTCGTCCGCGATGGCCACGTATGCCCTGCCCATGCCTTCGCCCCGTGCGCTGGGCGCGAACGTGATCGAAGGAGCGATGGCCTCGCCCACCGCGAAGACCACTGAGGGCCAGATGAAGCCAAAACCGGCCACCAGAACAAGAGCTAGAAACGAATAGGATTTCCTCATGTATTTTCCCCTTTCAGCACAAATCCCTGCCAACTTCCTTTCAGTCTATCATGCCTTCGAGCTTCGAGTCAACGAAAACCCCAAACTCGACTGGTAATCAACTACTTAAGTAGGGCGGCCCTCCCTATGAAGGAGTCCTTCTTGCCCTGCGAGTCGCTAACCTCGATGAAGTAGAGGTAGACTCCGTTTGCCACCGCGTGCCCCTCCGCATCTCTTCCATCCCACCTGAACTGGTTGTTGCCGCGGGGCACGGCGCAGCCCTCGCAGAGTTTCCGTACGAGCTTTCCGGAGACCGCGTAGATCTTGATGGTGGCAACCGCATCCGAAGTGAGCTCAAAGGTCAAGTACGTCTCGTCTTCGAAAGGATTGGGGTAGTTTAGAACGTCCTTGAGGGCGAGCGTGCCCGACTCCACTACCTGGAACTCCAGTTCTGCGCTCCCCCTGTTGCCCATGTTGTCGTGGCACACCAGCAAAGCTGAATGCGGTCCGGGCGACAGGGGCGGGAGCGCGTAATCGATCACCCCGCTCTGATAGCTGTCCGGCGAGTAGACAAACCTCGAGGTCAGATCCACCGGCTGAAGCGACTTATCGATCTGAAGCAGGATGGAACTGTTCACGGTGGCGCCGGTGACGTTTATTCCGTGCTCGTCACTCAGGGTAACGTGCAGGACGGACCGTGAAGGCACGTAGATGGCGCCTCCGTCAAACCCGAGGGACACGAGCGGCCCGGTGGTGTCCACGGGCGGACCCACGGCGTCGCCGATGACAACGGGATATGCTATGCCGGCTCCGTCCACGGAATTCACGGAGTAACCCCTCGTTCTTCCGGTGGGTCCCACGACCGAGGCGTCCCTGGGCACCACGAACGAGAAATCGAAGCCCCCCTGCTGGACAGTGGCGGTTCCATGGAAGATGGACCTTCCCGGGAGAGAGTACGTCACAGACAGCGTCGGTTTGCGCACAATCTCGGAACCTGTCACCAGGACGTCGGCGGTCCCGCTGTACCAGCTCGCGCGACTTCCGTCCTCCCTGATCTCGCCGCTCATCGTGACCACCTCTCCCAGACGCACGGTGTCCGTGGCGGATGCGTCAAAAGCCACGCCGAGTTCCGGGACCGCAAGCATCAGGGCCGGGTCGCCCATCAGCACGTATCTCTTGGAATTCAGAGTGTCGTCGTATGACGACGACAGGGCATTCTTGGTCGCCATCAGAGCGACGCCGACGGGCACCACCGAGTCGATGCTGCCACCAGGGAATATCGAATCATAATACCGGCTGTTGAAGTCGTAGTTGGACCAGCTGTAGACGAGGCCGGTCGCAGACACCGAAGCTACGGCGCCGGCCTGGTTCGATTTCAAGAGCGCCTCCCCCAGACCTTCTTCGAATGGTTCGTCAAACTTGGCAACCTTGCATGAACCGGCAAAGAAGAGGGCCAGTTTCCCAGTGTTCGAAAGGGACGCCACGTCCCTTATCTGGAATACCTGCTCGTGCGCGAGCTGGTTCCAGCTCCCGTGGCCTATGTAGTTGACTATGAGTGCGCCCTCACTGAAATCCGAGAGGAACGCAGCCTTGGCCTGGGACTTGTAGCAGCTCAGCGTGTCGTAGCGGAACTCGCTGAGGTAGATCTTGTGCGGATCCAACACGTCGGGCAGGTGCTGTGTGGCCACTAGCTCGGTCTGGACGATGTGGTCGTAGCCCAGAGTCTCCGGGGTGCCGCAAATGGTGTTGTCGTCCGCCACAAGTATGGCCCTGTTCCGCCAAATTCCGTGGCCGGGCGACGTGAGGTAAGGCAGGATCTTTCCGTTGACAATCGAGTTTGCCTCGGCCAGCGTCTGAAAAGTGATCCGGCCCAGGCACACGTCCAGAAGCTTGTCCCCTGTGCCGTCGAGCAGCGCGAAGAAATCGTCGTTCACGAGTTGCGACTCGGTCTGTGAATAGTCGTAGGTGCCTTCCCAGGTCGGCACGAGATTCACGAGTCCGTAGTTGTAGTAGTCCTTGAAATCATACGTGGCGTCCCCTGCCATGAGAACGTACGAGATGGGCCTCGGGATGCCGGACCAATTCCAATACGCGTACATGAGGAAATCACGGATGGCGCAGGGGTCATCGAGTCCCCAAGAGAACTCGTCGTATATCTCCTCGGTAGTGACTGCCATGACGCTGGGGTCCGCGATGCCGGTGAGGTTCGCCTCCCGGTACGCCGCCAGCCCCTGCACTCCGTCAACGAGCGCCTTGTGGGCTATCATCACGTAGTCGGCGCCGTTGCTGTTGTCCCTCAGGCGCCTGTTGAACTGCCTCAGGGTGATCGAAGCGGGGCTCTTCAGGGCGGATGAGTTCAGAAGCAGGTAGTGTTTACGGTGTCCCGCCTCCAGCGTGTCCTCAAACTCAATAGTATAGGTCCCCAGGACTTCAGTTGCCTCGTAGCCGGTTACGCTCTTCGGCGAGTAATAGTCCGTCACGTCCAGCAGAAGAAGTCCTGTCGTGCCGGCCAGGCCAGTGACTGAATACTGGACCACACCGCTCGTGTCGGGGCTCGAGAATGCAACGGAGTTGTTGTTCGGCGGGTCCGCGGCGAATCCCTTATGATAGAAGAGCTCGTACCAGGCCAGGTACAGGGCGTCCCTTGGTTTCGAGAGCGTGATGATCAGGGAGTCAGTTACCTGCGAGGCGGGGCTGGAGCCCGTCAGGTCCATTCTTGCGTTGAAGCCCACCCAGGTCGCCTCGTCCAACAGCTGCCTGTTCAGGACCGCGGCGGCGGCGTGGACCTCCGAAGCGCACCACGGGGAATAACGCGTGCAGGGCGCCCACAGTCTCACGGCCAGACTGCAGCCGGAAGCCGGCTCCGCCTGCGGGGCCTGGAAAGTGTAGAGATAGGAAGTCGAACCGGTGGTGCCGGGGTTGGAAAGCGTGGTCCACCACCATTTCTCCCAGCGCACTCCGCGCTGATAAAGTGAGGGGTCGTATTCTCTGTTCTGCTCTATGTGAAGCCTGGCCGGAAAGCTCTGTGGCACGTACGCGCCCGCCGTGAGAGGCTCTCCCTTCTTTTCCGCCACACGCAGCGGTTCTGGATTCTCGGAGAAGCTTCCGTTCCACGTGAGCCAGTAAACGTTTCTCTCCGTGTACTCGTTCTCGACATATGTGATTAGAGTGTCGGCCTCGAAGTAATCCAGCCAGTCCGAAGGCCCTACTGCATAGAAGAGAACGTAGTCCTGGGAATCGAACCTGCCGTCTCCACCGTCCACCACCGTTCGCGCGCACTCTCTCATCCATGGGGCGATCTGGGCGACCGTCCTCGACGGGCTGAGCGAGAGCCCGCCTCCATTGAACAGCCTCAGGGTCAGCGGATTCATGCTTCCAAGGTCGTTCACGCCAGCGGCCATCAGGTCCGCACCTGTCACTCTGTAAACTCCTCGCTGCTCCACTGATATCTTGCACCAGTTCACTGAAGATGCGAAGGAATCACCGGTCTGGGAGACAGGTCTGGGCACGAGCCGGCCTCTCCACTGCCTGGCCTGCTCGTAGTTGAGGAGGGACAGCTTGTAGAGATCCTCCAGGCCGTCCCCTGCCGGGGCCACCTGGGTGACCGACTTCGCGCCCGCACCGGACTTCGCCCCGGACCCGGCTTCGGGGTAGCGCAGGACGACGGTGACCCTCAATCTCTTCTGTAACACGACTGTTCCGGAAACCGGGTTGTACCTGACCGGGCAGACGTCGATCCCGATGACCCTCTGGTGCCGCATCCAGGAATCACTCACGCCCAGCAGCGGCTCGGCGGGAGAGAACGTGTCCGAGGCGTAGAAGTCCGCGTCTAACACAAACTTTTCCTCGACCATCCCGCCATCGGCTTCAGACAGGACCGGCGCCGGCAAGATCTTCCTGGAGGCGAGACTGGTCTCTTCGAGCGGAGTGACACTCACCTCGTACTCGCAATCCGCTGGTATGCCCACCAGGAACGTTCTGTGCGGCAACTCCGCCTGGCCCTGCCTTCCGTGCGAGAAGAAACCAGGGAGTCGCATGACCTGAAACTCACCTTGTTCTATCTTCCTGGCGACAAAAAGCGGCTCTGGAGCAGTGACGTCGAACTCGATGAGTCCCGGTTCGGCGCGCAGCAGCTCCGCGGGCTGGACGCCGGCCGAGGCGCTCTGAACCGTAGAGAGTGCAGGGACCACAACCGCCAGCAGGAGCAGGCCCAGGAGCGGGTAAGCGGATAGGAATGGCTGGAACCACGACCCGGCTTGCTTCACCAGACAGGTCGCAGGTTTTCTGAATGGCACTATGCGCATCTGAGACTCTCCGTGGAGGCAGGTCCCCGAGGCCGGCCTCTTTACCGATCTAGAACTTTTCGGCTTCGTCTATGAGCATGATGGGTATGTTCTCTCTGATGTCGTACCTGAGCCGGCACGGGTGACATATCAGTTTCTCGTTTTTCCTGTCGTATTCGAGTTCGCCCTTGCACTGGGGGCACACAAGGATCCTCAGAAGCTCTTCACTAAGCATCTGCTACCTCCGGAATGGGACTTCTGTCTGCGCTGGTCTTGCGGCGGGTGATGGGGCAGACTGCCTCTGTTGTGTCTCAACCCTCTTTCTATTTTTTCTCGAACACTCCCATTGAGCGGTACTTTGCGGTTCTTCGATCCAGCAGTTCTCTCGCCGAGAACTGGGCCAGCTTGTCCAGCCAGCGCACGACCGCCTCTTTCAGCGCACCGGCGGCCTGCTCTGCGTCCCTGTGCGCACCGCCGACCGGCTCGGGCACCAGTTCGTCCACGATGGCCAGCTCGAACAGGTCCTTCGCCGTGAGGCGGAGCGCCTCCGCTGCCTGCGGCGCTTTGGCCCTATCGCTCCAGAGTATTGCGGCGCAGCCCTCAGGCGAGATCACCGAATAGATGGCGTTTTCCATCATCAAGATCACGTCGCCCACGGCCATGGCCAGCGCCCCACCGCTCCCGCCTTCGCCTATGACCGCCACGACGAAAGGCACGGGCACGCTCACCATCTCACGCAAGTTTCTGGCGATGGCCTCGGACTGACCCCTTTCCTCTGCGCCTATTCCGGGAAAGGCACCGGGTGTGTCTATGAAACTGACGATCGGGCAGTTGAACTTCCCGGCCATCTGCATCAACCTGAGGGCCTTGCGATAGCCCTCGGGGTGCGGCATTCCGAAGTTCCTGTACAGGTTCTCCTTGGTGTTCCTTCCCTTCTGCTGCCCTATTATCATCACGGGTCTGCCGTCTATCTCGGCCAGCCCGCCGACGACCGCCTTGTCGTCGGCAAACCCCCTATCGCCGTGCAGCTCCAGGAAGTGAGAACAGACAGTCTCCACGTAGTCCAGCGTGTAAGGCCTGCGAGGATGTCTCGCGAGTTGGACCTTCTGCCAGCTCGAAAGCCCGGAGTAAATCTCGTCCTTGAGCCGGGCCAGGCGACGCTCGAGCCTCTTTATTTCTTCGGAGAACTCGATTTCCTCTTCGCTCCCGAAGTCCTTGAGGTCCTGTATGCGCCTCTCCAGCTCTATGATAGGCTTTTCAAAATCAAGCCAGGTTGCATCAGTGCCCATCAGGTCGATAATTCCTTTCCACCGGCGGGCATGGGACGCCCGCGTCGACGTCCTTGAATTCCATGCCTGCGGGTCCTGGCCACCATACTTTGACTCCGGAAGGCCCAACAAGTTCCTTGAGAGCATCGAGCAGGAGATGGTCCACGCTCACTCTCATCGAGCGCGGCCGCACCCTCACGAGGCCGTTCCCGACGTCCGGGACAGCGATTACGACCTCACTCTGTCCGGGAAAGTCCTTGAGCACTTTCTTCACACGTTCGGCCAGGTCATGCGCGCACGAGCAAAGCTCGATCTCGAGACGCGGCAGTCGCACAGCCAAATGCGGTTCTGCCCCCACCGCGCTCCCGGCTGCAGTGCCTGACCCGGTGCCCCCCACCGACCCCGTGCCGATCATGGCCGCCGGCCCATTCTTTGCCCCCGTCGTCTCTTTCTCTTCCTCAGATAATTCATGCCCGGCGTCCATCGGCGAAACATGCTGCTCCCCGGACGAAGGGTACTGCACGTGCTCGCCGGCGTCCTTGAACTCCTCGACCTGGTGCACCACGATCTTGACTTCTTCTTCTTTGCTGCTCTTTCTTCCCCTCACCACCAGTATCGAGTCCACGCACAGTTCCCGTTTGGCCGACTCGTACAAGTCCGAGAAGACGACGCATTCGACCGAGCCTGAGAAGTCTTCCAGTCCGACGAACGCCATCGGCCTCTTGTTCTTGCTCATGATGACCTTGCAGCTCGCGACCACGCCGATCAGGGTGACGCTGGCGCTCTCGGACAGCTCGCCTATTCTCGCGATCTCGCACGTCGCGAGTTTGCCTATTCTGTCCCGCGCGGGTGCGAGCGGATGGTCGGACAGATAGAACCCGAGCATTTCCTTCTCCCTCGCAAGCTGGATGCTGCGAGGCCACGGGCTCACCTCCGGCAGTTCCTCTTCGGCGGACTCTCCGGCCCGCGCATCGAAGAACGATGCCTGCGCCTTGTCACGTTCCCTCTGCCTCTTCTGTCCGGCGCCGAACGCCGTCGTGAGGGCGCTCAGAAGCTGGGCTCTGTGTCCTGGGAGGCATTCGCAGGCTCCGGCGCAGATCAGACTCTCGATGACTCGCCTGTTCACGAGCCGCTGGTCGACCCTGCTCACGAAATCATGGATGCTCTTGAAGGCGCCACCGCTCTTCCTCGCCTCTACTATGGAGCGGATGGCCCCGGAGCCCACGTTTCTGACTGCGCCGAGACCGAAGCGTATTCCTGCGTCGGTCACCGTGAACTCCTCCTCGCTCTCGGAAACGTCGGGAGGCAGGCCGCCGATTCCCATCCTGCGGCATTCCTCCACAAGGATCCCGATCCTCGCCGTGTCGCTCATCTCGCTGGTGAGCGAGGCCGCCATGAACTCGCGTGGATGGTGCGCCTTGAGATATGCGGTGCGGTAAGAGATCATGGCGTAGGCCGTGCTGTGCGATTTGTTGAACCCGTACCCAGCGAAACTGGCCATGAGGTCGAAAATGCGTTCGGCGACTTTCTCGGATATGCCGTTCTTCCGGCTGCCTTCGAGAAAGGCCTTTCTCTGGGCGTCCATCTCCTCCGGCATCTTCTTGCCCATCGCCCTTCGCAGGATGTCGGCCTGGGCCAGGGAAAACCCTGCGAGTTTGTGAGCTATCTCCAACACCTGCTCCTGGTAGAGGATGACGCCGTGCGTGTCCCTGAGAATGGGCTCGAGCATCGGGTGCTGGTACTTGATCTTCTTCTTGCCGAGCTTGCACTCGATGAAGTCCTTGACCATTTCACCCTGCAAAGGCCCGGGACGGTGGAGGGCGTTGACGGCTATGATGTCTCCAATGCCGTCGGGTCTCATTCTCCTCAGGAGGTCCCTCATGCCGGAGCTTTCCACCTGAAAGATGCCGACGGTCTGGGCGCTTCTATACAGGTTGAAAGCTCCGGCATGAGGG
>Ga0315295_10001598_pt1 | contig 19409 bp, 11 predicted proteins | sample YL17G14_0_MG_FD_204453 | JGI IMG/M metagenome (GOLD analysis project Ga0315295, IMG submission 204453) | Sediment microbial communities from Yellowstone Lake, YNP, Wyoming, USA - YL17G14_0 | ecosystem: Environmental > Aquatic > Freshwater > Lake > Sediment | place: USA: Wyoming | collected...
CATGAGTGTTTCCTGAAAGAGTTATGACAGGCACACCCATCCACAGGGCTTCACATGTCGTTGTTGTCCCATGGTACGGAAAGGTATCAAGGCAGATATCTATGCGATTGTATGTATCGAGGTGTTCTCTGAAAGATGTAACATGAGACAGCAACTCAATACGTTCTGCAGCAATACCATGTGCTTTAACCATTTCTATCGCATTATCACAGGCACCTTTGTCAGAGAAGCTTTTTGCTTTCATGATAAGGTGTGCATCAGGTATGGCTTTAAGGATTTCTGCCCAGATCATAACAGTTTCAGGCGATATCTTGGGGAAATAGTTAAAGGAGCCGAAGGTTATCTTCCCTGCTGTCAGAGCAGGAAGCTCACCGACTTCAGGAGCCTCTTTATCAGGCATGTAACAGAGGAAACTCTCCGGCAGACGTAGCAGTTTTTCGGTATAGAAGGAGTCTGTCATTCCTTCAGGATCAGTGTAGCTGTCAACAATCCTGTAATCGATTGTAGAGAGGCCTGTTGTGTTGGGATAGCCTAGATAGCTTACCTGCACAGGGGCAGGTTTGCGGGCAAAGAGTAACATGCGGTTATTAGCTGTATGCCCTGCAAGGTCTATGAGAATGTCTATGCCGTCTTTTCTGACCATTTCAGCAACTTTTTCATCTGATATCCCAACTATATTCCGCCATTGATCTGCATATTGCTGCAATCGTTCTGTAACAGTATCAGGACATATGACATCAGAATAGCAATATACTTCAAATCTGGAGTGGTCATGTGAGGCAAGAACAGGTTCCAGGAAATAGTTCACAGAATGCCTTCTGAAATCAGGGGATACATAACCTATATTCAGTCTTCGTGAAGTTGAAGGTGTATTCGTATGTGGCAAAATAGCAGAAGATAAAGGCTCTGCTATCTGTTTCGCAAACCTGAGGTGCTCGGAAAAAATAATTTGACAATTGTAAGAGGAATTATAATTCATAAGGAAAAGGAAGTTGCTATAATAAATTGAGTGATCCGGCTTTATTTCAATGGCACGCCTGTAACACAATTCAGCTTCTTTCAGATTTCCAATGTCTTTGAATAAATTACCCAGATTATTGTGTGCATAAGCAAACTCCGGGCTGAGCTTCAGGGCTTTCTGATAACAAGCTACAGCTTCTCCAAACTGTCCTTTCTCGTGAAAAGCATGCCCTAAATTACTATATGCATCAGCAAACTCCGGGCTGAGCTTCAGGGCTTTCTGATAACAAGTTATAGCTTCATCAAGTCTGCCCTTATCGTTAAAAGCATTACCTAAATTACTATATGCATCAGCATAATCAGGATTAAGCTGGATGGCTTTTTGATAGCAGGCGATAGATTCATCAAGCCTTCCTCTATCCCGAAGCGTGAGACCCAAATTATAATAAATATCGGGGATGTTCGGGTTAAACCGGAGAGCTTTTCGGAAATATGCTATAGCTTCATCAAGCTGCCCTGTGTCTTTTAAGACTGCGCCCATATTGTTATATGCCTCAGTAAAGTTTGGATTCAGCTGAAGAGTTTTGCGATAAGAGGTTAAAGCCTCTTCAAACTGTTTCAGGTCTTTAAAGGCATTGCCAAGATTAAAGTTTATATAAAACAAATCGGGTTTTAAATCTAAAGCTTTTTGATAATATGTTAGAGCCTCAATAATCTGTTTCCTGCAATGAAGGGCAAGCCCCATATTATTATATGCATCGGCATCATTCGGATTTATGCGCAGTTCTCTCCTTATATAACTTTCTGCCAGATCAAAATTCCCAAGCTGATAATGGATCATCCCCATAAAGTGCAAAGCATCAGCATTATTCGGCTGTTTTTTTAGAATCTTTTTGTAAATATTTTCTGCAACCTCTAAATTTCCTGCCTGATAATATTCGGAAGCTAAGCGGATTGAGTTATTGATATTCATTTTCTAATGTTCCATCCGATCATATTTAAAAACTTTTTCTATGACTGCGTTCACAAGAAAGTCCTCAAGTGCTTTAATACAGGTTTTGTCTTTATACACCATATGTTTGTTTCTTTCAATCTTTTCTGATATCAGGCGACGCCATTCAGTGTCTTGTCCAAGCTTTACTGCCAATTCAATATATTCATCCAGTGTAGCTGCAATAGTCTCTTTCAGTCCCATCATGGTAAGAATTGCTGTGCTATGCCGGCCACGCATTAATTTGCCCGGTAATGTTACAACAGGTAGATTATACTTCAGTGATTCTAAAGTAGTATTGCCTCCGGACCAGCCCACGCTATCAAGATAAATGTCTGTCAGACTATGTATTGCCTGATAATGTTCCGGGGCTAACCGCGGTGAAAATATAAGATGGTCTTCCGGATTTATATAAAACTTGATGAATGCCTGGCTTATACGCAGACGGAATTGCTCTGTAACAAGAGGACTTGCATGAGAAATAAACAGAAACTGACAGTCTCTGATTTTTTGGGCTATACGCGGATATATATCATCATACCGTGGCAGGTATTTATACAGCGACTGACAGCAGAGATAGATTATGGCTTCAGATCGAAGACCCATAGCATGACGGCTTGTTTCTACATGCACGACATCCAGCGGTGTGTAATATATTGACAGGTTTGGTAAAAGGACTACCTGTTCTGTATAATGCCCTTCAGCATCAGATGGCTCCATCAGCTCGCTGCTTAAATAATAATCTATGGTCGGCAGACCTGTGGTATCAGGATGTCCCCATGATACACACTGCACTGGTGCAAGCCTCAGAGATGCAAGTCTTAATGTTGTGGCATCCATCCCGATTTCCGGATAAATAATGACATCAAGTTTGTCATTTAATATGGTTTTGCATAAGTCTTCAAAAGAGTGAACGTTCTCAACGAACCGCACAAAACAATGTCTCGCCTTATCTGTCTCCTGATCCTTCTTTTTATCTGTATAATATCCATAGAGACTGATTTTCTTTTTATCCAGGTTTTCTGCCCATCCCTTAATGATAATCTTCCAGACTGAATGGTAATGAAAACAGCCGGAGACTATTCCGACACGAACAGGCTGATCAGGCAAGTACGATGGCCTATAAGAACAAATCGCAAATTGCGGATATTGAGATGCCATGATTTTGCAGACCATCTCACCATAGGTCTTTTGAAGTTCTCTGTCGTTTAAAACCTGATAAGCCAGATAGAAAGGCTGATGAACCCCAACTGCTTCTGAAGCAATTTTACTATCCTGAGAAGTCTCAAGAATTAATGACTCATTTAATTTTATGAGTTCTTCATGATAACGCTTGCGGGAGCTTTCGATGTCGGTTTCATCTGAATAGATGATAGGCAACTGAGCCATACATTTTGACCAGCGGGCTATCGTTAAATTCGGGTTAAGATCAAGAGCCTTATCGTAAGAAGCTAATGCTTCAAGGTGCTTCCCTGACATATTTAGTATATTTCCGAGGTTATAGTGTGCTTCGGCAAGATTAGGATCAATCATTACTGCTTTCTGATAGCAAACCTGTGCTTTATCAAAGTATCGTTTTTCCTGAAAAACCATACCCAGATTATTGTAAGTACCCGGAAGATTCGGATTTATCTGCAGTGCTTTCTGATAATAACTTATTGCTTCATCAAGCTGTCCTTTTTCTTTAAGTACATTTCCCATATTACTAAGTGCTTCAGTGAACTCAGGATTAATCTGGAGAGCTTTCCGAAAATATGCAACGGAATCATCAGATTGCCCCTTTTCTTTAAGGGCAATTCCTAAATTGTTATATGCTTTATCATAATTAGGGTCTGAAAGCAAGGCTTTTTGATAATAAGCAATAGCTTCGTCAAGTTCTCCCTTGTCTTTTAAAGCTGCTCCAAGGTTATTATTTAGATCAGCAGAGTCCTGATCATATTCAAGAGCTTTTTGATAATTCTTTATCGCATCATCAAAGAGACCTTTACTGTGAAGCAGTAAGCCGATATTGAAATTTGCATCAGAGAGATTCGCATCTATATCAAGAGCTTTCTTATAATAAAATATAGCTTCATCCGGTTGCGCTTTGTCTTGAAAAATGATTCCCAGATTATACAAAGCACTAACATTATCCGGCTGTATCTTTATAATTTCTTTATAAATATATTCCGCCTGATCTATTTCCCCTTTATTTTGAAGTTCACAGGCTAAAGCTATTGCCCTGTTAATGTTCATTCTTTATCTTTTTATCATAAAGTTCAGGAGATTCGGTCTGCCAGTAATACATTGTAATTTCCTGATTCAATCTCTTTCAAAATCATAATATCAAATTCAGCCCGGGAGACTACTTTTGCCGGCTTATATCCTTTCCTGATTGCCGTATAAGGACACCCCTCAGGAAGCAGATAGTCTTTTTTTATTATTTCTTCACGAGTAAAACATTTGACATCGCATTTAAATCTTCTGTCATAAACAGCACATTTATTGTCATCAGTCAGATACTTGCAGGTTATAGTTGGGTGTATAACATAGTTACCGTCTGACAGACCTATCTTGACATGACAACATAATCCGCATTTCCTGCATAATGATTCATATTCTTTCTCTTTTTTATTCAATAAAGCTTCTTTTCTTAATTCATATAATGTTTTTTTCTTTTTTGACATGGGATATCCCTTTAGTTTATAAAACTTTATCTATTAATCAGTCATTATATTTATTTTTACATTTTCTTATATTTTTGAAGAAGTAAATAATCACTTTTAATATTTTATCTTATGGTAAAAATAATATGTCAATATTAAGGCAATTGTGCAATTTTCAACTTCTCCTTAAGTTGAAAACTATTATCTGCTTTCCGAAGCAATGAGCACCGACATAGAACCAGTAATTTTTGTTATTATATTTATTAAAGGTAATATGTAAATGGACAATCCAAAAAAGATCCTGATCCTCGGCATAGGCAATATCCTGTTAAAAGACGAAGGGGTCGGTGTCCGCGTTGCCGAAGCAATGATGAAAATGGAACTGCCCCCGGATGTCGAAGTTCTGGAAGGAGGAGTTAAGGGGCTCGATCTCATTGATTATATCGAAGGCAGAAAAAAAGTTGTTGTTGTTGATGCAGTTAAGGTTGGAAGCCCTCCCGGAACTCTCTTCCGTTTTACAGACAAGGACCTTGCAGCAAAAAAGGGCATTATGCGTTCGGCACACGGTATTGATTTCTCGGATGTCGTTGCGGTTTCCAGTTTTTTAGGGAGCAAGCCAAAAGAGATTATATTTCTGGGTGTCGAACCCGCAGATCTTGGCGCCGGCATGGAACTAACACCAGAAATTGAGAAAATGGTTCCAGTGCTGATCAATCTTGTCATGAAAGAAATCGGCTCAGTTGCAGCATAAAACTGACCCGCCTCGAAAAAGAGATTGTGCAGACAAATCTGGCAACCTCAACCGTTATCTATTCTTCAATTTAAAAAAGTAAGGAAAAATGAAATTATTTACATTATTTAGGATTTAAAGGTGAAGATTCTTGTAACAATACCTCATTTTTTTGGGCCAAGTTTTTTTGGACCTGATGCAGATGAATACGGATCAACCAAAGGAAATGTAAATAAAAGAGTCGATGCCCTTAGATCTGCTATCCTCTCATTTGCTCGATTACTTGAATGATGACAAATCAAAATTTAATAATGTTTCTACCGATATAGATCCTAAGTATCTTGGATTAATCTGTCATTCAATAATGAGGGATTTCAAAGGCAAGTTTGACTATTTTTGTTACATGGAGGATGACATAATTATACAAGATCCATTTTTTTTCAATAAATTGAGATGGTTTAATCAGAAGATGGGAAATGATTATGTCTTACAACCGAACCGATATGAGATTTCTGATAAAGGCACTATCGAAAAGCTTTATATGGATGGATCTATACCGGAATATTGTACTAAACCTTATAACGACTTATCTTTACTACAAGATATTTATCTGGAATACTTGGATACGAAAATAAAATTTCATGCCAGTTCAAATCCGCATAGCGGATGTTTCTTTCTTAACATGGACCAATTTGAAAACTGGTCATCTAAGCCATTTTTTTTAGATGGTGACATCAGTTTTTTTGGACCTTTAGAAAGTTTTGCAACATTAGGAATATTAAAATGTTTTAAGCCTTATAAAGCTTCACCAGAATATGCAAATTTCTTTGAAGTACTTCATGGAGATAACAAACATATCTATGTGAATTATTAAAAAATGCAATTTATAATTTCAATAGCTTTTCTTTTACTGCCCGCTCAAGAAAGTCCTCAAGTGCAGTAATACAGGATTTGTCTTTATAGACGATATGTTTGTTTCCTGCGATCTTTTCTGAAATCTCCCGACGCCATTCTAAACTCTGTCCAAGCTTTACTGCTGATGCAACATATTCATCCAAAGAAGCTGCAATAGTCTCTTTCAATCCCATCATAGTCAATATGGCTGCACTCTCTCTTCCCCTCATCAAGAGACTCGGAAAAGCTACAACAGGCAAATTGCAGTCGATTGCCTCAAGGGTTGAAGTGCACCCAGACCAGCCTATGGGATCAAGAAAAACATCACATAGTTTATTCAGCGCTTTATATTTGACTTGATCGAGAACCGGCAAAAAAACAACATAATTATTGGCGTCCAGATTGAACTCTTTAAACTTTTGAAAAATACGGGTCTTGAATTGTTCGATTATTGATTCTATTTCAGGCAATGAAGAGAAAAGAAACTGGCAATCACCTGCCTGCTGGGCAATCCGCGGAAAAACTTCATCATACTTAGGAAGATATTTATAGAGTGTCTGACAGCAATGATAAAGAATGGATTTGGGACGCAAACCAAACATATCACGACTTACTTCTGCATCAGGAATTGAATCAGGTGAGTAATAAACAGACAGATTTGGCAGCCGGATGAGCTTTTCAGTGTAATGCTCTTGAGCATCCTTCGGCTCTATAAGATCGCCGCTGAGGTAATAGTCAATGGTCGGCAGGCCTGAGGTAACAGGATGCCCCCAGGAGACGCACTGAACAGGAGCAAGTCTCAGTGCTGCGAGTCTTAATGTTGTGGCATCCATACCGATTTCCGGATAGATAATCACATGGAGATTATCATTCAATATGGTTTTGCATAAATCTTCAAAAGAGCTAATGTTCTCAATAAACCGAACAAAACAATGTCTCGCCTTATCTGTCTCCTGATCTTTCTTTTTCCCGGTATAATACCCACAAAGACTGATTTTCTTTTTATCCAGGTTTTCTGCCCAGCCTTTAATAATAATCTTCCAGACCGGATGGTAGCGAAAAAATTCAGAGACTATTCCTACACGAACAGGCTGTTCGGGCAGATACGATGGACTGTCATAACGGATTGAACATTCCGTATATCGAGATGACATGATTTTACAGACTAATTCAGCATAGGTCTTTTGCAACTCTCTGTCGTTTAAACCCTGATAAGCCAGATAGAAAGGCTGATGAAGACCGACCGTTTCAGCGGCAACTTTGCTGTCGTCTGGGGTATCCAGAACAATTGCTTTTCTTAAAAGCAGGAGTTCTTCCTCATACCGCCTGCGAGATACTTCCACATTAAACTGATCCTGATAAATAATATGCAATTGAGCCATACATTTTGCCCAGCGGGCTAAAAGAAACTTTGGGTTAATCTCAATCGCTTTATCATAAACAACTATTGCTTCACTTTGCTTTCCTTCTCTATGGAGTAAATAGCCAAGGTTATACTGTGCCTCAGCAAGATATGGATCAATTGTTACTGCTTTCTTATAACACTGAAGCGCTTCATCAAACAAACCCTTTTCCTGATAGGCCATCCCCAGATTGTTGCAGATATCCGGCAGATTTGGATTTATCTCCAGCGCTTTCTGATAATAACTAATCGCTTCATCTGTCAATCCTTTTGCCTGAAAAGAGATTCCCAGGTTACTGTATGCTTCAGCGTTGTATGGATTAAGAGTTATAGCTTTTTGAAGATAACTTATAGCTTCATCGATTGAGCCTTTTTGTCTAAGGGCGATTCCAATAGCAAAACATGCGTCGGCATTTTCTTGATTAAATTCAAGTGACCTTCCTATATACTCTATTGCCAGATCAGTTTTTTCTAATTGGGCATATATAATTCCGAGAAAATATAGTATCTCTGGATTGTCTGGTTGTTCTTCAAGAACTATTTTACAGAAGTCCTCTGCCTCCGTTAGATTTTCTGACTTATAGTTATGTAAAGCTAATCGAATTGCTTCAGGAATGTTCACTTTTACCCAAGTAGATGAGGGGATATGAATTCGTTGATTCTCATAATTATTATTTATTGTCATCCTCATTGACCTGGTACTCATCTCTTAATCCGAACAGGTCTGATCTTACCTCTCTATGCGTTGAATTTATTGTATGCAACCGATCTGTTATCAATTGGTACTTTTTTGATCAGTATATTATTTAATATATCATTTTTTAACTGCTTATCACTATTATCCAGCGCTAACAGTTTGCAATTCTGCCACCTACGTACACACAAATGCTGCCGTGTTATAGCAAGGAATCAACCTTTCCTGTGAACACTCAAGCGGGGAAAATGCTATAATGAGTTAGAGTACATTGCTAATCATTAGTGCTACGAAAGATTTATTGTCTATAACACATGAACTTAAATGAATTAATAGAATTAGCTATAAGACATCATCAAGCGAGTAAATTAGAGCAAGCAGAACATATATATAAAGAGATCTTAAAAGTCCATCCGAACAATTTTTATGCATTGCAATATCTTGGAGTATTAAATATTCAGCATAGGAATTTCGATTCAGCAATTGAATATATAGAAAAGGCTCTGCAATCAAACCCTGACGATTCCCACGCTTATTATAATCTGGGGATCGCTTTTAGCGGAAAAGGACAAGTTGACAAAGCTTTAACTTGTTATCAAAATGCTATTCGTTTAAATCCAAAAAATTCTGATGCATATGTCAATCTCGGGATTATTTACAAAGAAAAAGGGGAGCTTGAAGACGCTACTAAAAACTTCCAAAGGGCATTGCAAATTAACCCTGATCATGCCGCTGCTTATAATAATCTCGGAATTGTATTGAAAGAAAAAGGACAGCTTGATGAAGCGTTAATTTGTTATCAAAAAGCTATCGCAATAAATCCGCATTATGCTGATATATATTTTAATCTCGGAACGGTAATGCAAGAAAAGGGACTGTTCGATAAAGCAGTAACTTATCATCAAGAAGCTCTGAAGCTAAACCCTTCTTTTGCTGAAGCATATAACGGCTTAGGGACTGCATTAATGGAGCAGGGCAAACAAGATGAGGCATTATCAGCTTTTGACAAAGCTCTCGATTGTAATCCCAATTTCTTTACAGCCCGATTTAACCGGTGTATAGCACAACTTCCAATCATTTTCGAAACCGAAACTGAAATATACGAATGTCGAAAACGTTATTATGATGAAATTCTTAAACTACGGGATTCAGTTGTTCTTAAGGACCCACAAGATATTGAGATCGCTTCCAAAGCAGTAGGAACTGTTCAGCCTTTTTACCTGACTTATCAGAACCTGAATAACCGTGAACTTCAACAGGTCTATGGAAACTTAATTTGCAGAATCATGCATTTAAGATATTCGCAATATACTGAACGCCTCAGAATGCCGTCTCTCCTCCCAAATGAGCCAATAAGAATCGGGATTGTATCAGGCTATTTTTATAACCATTCTGTATGGAAAATTCCAATCAGGGGATGGATTGAGAATCTGGATAAATCTCGGTTTAACTTATACGGTTACTACACATGGTCTAAAAAAGATGATATAACAGCAAATGCAAGAAAATGTTTTACGAGCTTTGTGGAAGATATTTATTCTTTTGATAAGTTATGTCAAATCATACGAAATGACAATTTACATATAATTATCTATCCGGAGATCGGGATGGATCCGGTAACAATGCGACTCGCAACTTTAAGATTAGCTCCTGTGCAGTGTGTCTCATGGGGTCATCCTGAGACTTCAGGGCTTCCTACGATTGATTATTACCTTAGTGGTGAGCTAATGGAAACACATGAGGCCGATGGTAATTATACTGAACAACTGGTTTGTTTATCTAATTTGTCCGCCTTTTATATTCCTGCTGAAGAATCAACCGTATCTATGGATCGTGATGCTTTTGGTTTGAGATCAAACTCAATCCTTTACCATTGTTGCCAATCTTTATTTAAATTCCTTCCTCAATATGATAAGGTATTCCCCTTAATTGCTCAGCAAGTAGATAATTGTCAATTTATATTTAGTTCGCACCCAAAAAGCGGATGGATATCAGATAAATTCAGATTACGCATTAAAAAAGAATTTAGTAAATTTAATCTTAAAGCAGAAGATTATGTAGTTTTTTTACCGTTTCTTGATGGAGGGCAATACAATTCCCTATACGCATTATCCGATGTCTTTCTTGACCCCATAGGATGGTCGGGTTGCAATACTGCTTTTGAGGCAATTGGTTGGAACTTACCGATTGTAACATTGCCAGGTTCTTTGATGAGAAGCCGCGAAGTTTCGGCTATTCTTAATATGATTGGTCTCTCAGAAATGATTGTATCTGATCTTGATGAATATATTGCCGTATCTATAAAGCTTGGACAAAATTCAACTTTCAGAAAACAGATTTCAAGAAAGATTTCCGATAAAAAGCATTTAGCTTATCGCGATACAACTTGCATTGCCGCCCTTGATAATTTTCTTGAGAAAACAGTCAAAGAGCGACTCCAGTTGAAATCAAAAAAGTAGTATGTTTATGTCACTAATCGTTAGAGTTCAGGCCTCCCTATGATACAATATTTTTAGGTGGCAGTTCCCAAAGTGCCATTTATGTTCCGAGGCGAAAAACATACGGTAGATTTTTGTGCATATTACAAAGGCAAATCATTATTAGGAAGAAACAATGGATATCGATAAAAAAGTCCATTTAGCTTTAAAACATCACCAATCAGGGAATTTACTGCAAGCTGAAAACATCTACAAAGAAATACTGGGAAATGAACCAAACAATGTTTATGCCTTGCACTATCTGGGAATCTTATACCACCAACTTAGAAACTATGACTTTGCAATTGAATATATTAAAAAGGTTTTAGAATTAAATCCAACTGCTGATGCATTCTATAATTTGGGAAATGTCTACAAAGATACCGGACAATTTAGTGAAGCCATAAAATGCTTTCAAAAGTCAGTCGAACTAAACCCAAATAATCCTGATGCATATAATAATGAAGGCATAATTTATAAAGACAAAAGGCTATTTGATAAAGCGATATCTTGTTTTAAAAAAGCTTTACAGCATAATCCGGAACATGTGATTGCATATTACAATCTAGCAGTTGTTTATAAAGATATAAGGCTATTTGATGAAGCGATATCTTGTTTTAAAAAAGCTCTTGAGTTTAATCCAAATATCATTGCTGCATATTATAATTTAGGAGCAATCTTTCAAGAAAAAGGACAGCTTGATGATGCTATCGCCTATTACAAAGAGGCAATTCGTCTTAATCCAAATCTTGCCGATCTATATTGTAATCTTGGAACCGCCTTTCAAAATAAAGGGCAACTCGACGAAGCTATAAAATATTACCAGAAAGCCATTGAACTTAATCCAAATCTTGAAAAGGTTTATAATGAAATAGGAATTGCCCTGAGAAAAAAAGGGCAACTTGACGAAGCTATAGAATATTACCAGAAGGCCATCGAAATTGATCCTAATCTTTTTGAGACATATAACAATTTAGGCGTTGCACTAGGCGAAAAAGGACTGCTGAGTGAGGCCATTAAAAGTTACCACCGTGCATTATCTATCCGGCCTAACTATGTTGTGGCATACTACAACCTAGGGAACGCGTATCATGACCAAGGAGATATTGATGACGCAGAGAGGTTTTATAGACGTGCCTTATCCATTAAGCCAGATTTTTCTATTTGTTATAGCAATCTTCTTATGCTTATAAATTACAGGTCAGATTATGATGCACAAAAGATTTTCTCCGAACATTTGTGCTTTGCAAAACACATTGCTGAAACTTTACATTCAAATATTGGTGCTGCAGATAGATGTTTATCTGCTCGACGGTTGAGAATTGGATATGTTTCCCCTGATTTTCGAAGACATGCTGTTTCCTATTTCAGTGAGCCAGTGATTATTGGACATAACAGGGAACACTTTGAAGTATTTTGTTATTCAAATAATCCAGCACATGATGAAGTAACACAACGCATTCAAGAGAATACTGATGAATGGCATAACATTGTAGGAATATCTGATAAAGATGTATCAGAACTTATACAAAATGACAAGATTGATATACTTATAGATTTAGCAGGGCATACAGCAGATAACCGAATATTAGTATTTGCTCAAAAGCCTGCTCCTATTCAAATAAGCTGGATAGGGTATCTTGCCACCACGGGACTGTCAACCATGGATTACAAAATCACAGACAACTATACTGATCCTATTGGAAAGACAGAGCAATTCTATACAGAAAAACTTCTACGATTACCAGAAAGTTTCTTATGTTATCTACCTGATAGAGACGCCCCTAATGTTGGCAAACTTCCAGCCCTATCATCAGAGCATATAACCTTTGGTTCATTTAACAATTTCTCAAAAATGACCTCAGAAGTTTTTTCACTGTGGGCGAAGATTTTAAAGGAACTACCAGATTCGCGCTTAATATTAAAAGGGAAAAACTTTCATAATAAAACAACTTGTCAATATGCAATTGATATGTTTAAACAGAGAGATATTGCTGCACAGCGGATTATATTGCAACCTCGTGATCAATCACCAAAGCATCTGGAATCTTATAATCAGGTCGATATTGGACTGGATACATTCCCGTTTAATGGAGCAGCAACTACATGCGAAGCGATGTGGATGGGAGTGCCTGTTATTACTCTTGCAGGAACTGCCTATCATTCACGTGTCGGGGTAAGCCTTTTATCAAATGTTGGTCTTTCTAAGCTTGTTGCAAAAACATCTGATGAGTATATGTCGATAGCTGTCAATCTTGCCAAGGATTTAAAAAGATTAAAGTCATTACGTGAAAATTTGCGGAATATGATGACCTACTCACCATTATGTGATTCAAAGAGATTTATGGCGAATTTAGAAATGTGTTATCGCAAAATATGGGAGACATGGTGCCAGTCTGTTTGACGGGCATATTTGAACCAATAATCATCAAGAATATTAACCGCTTCAATATGAGGACTTATAGGCGGAGAACTAAACCGCTGCGTGGTGGTAACGAGTCGTCAGCCTTTTCTGACAAGATAAAGCGTTTTGGGAGAAATATGCAAGGTATTATTTAGAAGCCGGGGAAGCAACAGTCCTTCCTGCGCAGAGCCTTCAATGGAGGATGAACTCAATGGTACGGAACCGTTAAGTGAATTGGCCGGGCATTAACTGAGTTGGGGTTGAAAATAATCCATGCCCACTCACCACAGGCCAAAGGACGGGTTGAAAGGATGTTTAACACGCTTCAAGACAGACCGGTAAAAAGATAACCTTAAGGGACATAACCACGATAGAAGAAGCCAACGCGTTTTTAAAGAGCTGTCTTCTCATAATAAGAGATTTGCAGTGAAACTGAAATAACAGAACCATCTGCACCGCGAAATTCCTAAAGGGCTGAATCTCGACAATAATCTATGATTAGTACAGAGAGGACATTGATAAATGACTCTGCGATAGATTATAACAATAAACTCTATAAGATACAGAAGGCTCTAAAAGCGAGAAAATGTTTGCACACGAGAGGTTGAAAGGCAAGATGTTGATAACCCATAACTATGTAAGCTTAAAATTTAATAAGATTACTGCAAAGGCTTAGAAGCAGTAAAAACCATCTCTCAAACTCCGTCAGAGAAAAGGACATACTCCAGCAGTTAATCACCCCTGGAGGAAATTCAATTATCAGTTATTTCACAGACCGATCAATCGGACAAAAAAGCTGCTTGAAGTTGTAGCGTAAAAACCGGACATTTTCATTTTACCGAAAACCAGACATTCTCATTTTGCCTTTACATATCAGCATTTTTCCCTTGACAGAAAATTGAAAAAGATGGTATAAGAGTATGCTGAAAACCATTTTTTATTTGTTAATCTGTTTCTGTTAATTGTCATCTGCTTTCTTTAATCTGGCATGAGACAGGCATTGGTATTTCAGTCATAAATAATTGTTATTTATGGATTTTTGGTTATCGCATATAAGTTATTTAAAATAACAAGGGGGTAAAAGAATGAAAATATTTAAAAAGCATCGTTCTCTCTGGTCTCTGCTCTTTGTTTTTCTTTTTGTCTCTTTCACCTGTTTAACCATTTCATCGGTCCAGAAAGAAAGTCTTGCACAAGAAAAGTCTTCCCCACCAGCTATTCAGTTATCCGCCACCGACTGCATTAAGTGCCACTCGTCGGTGCAGGGAATGGTTGACAGCAAGGGAGCAAAACACAAGACAGCCGTCACCTGCATGCAGTGCCATAAGGGACATCCGCCCATGGTAAGCAAGGAAAAGATAATCCCTCTCTGCAGTGAATGCCATGCAGGGAAGCCGCATTACGAAATCGGCGGTTGCAATACCTGTCATGCAGACCCCCATGCCCCACTTGATATGAAATTGTCTGCGAACCTTACAACGCCATGCCTGTCCTGCCATGATAAACAGGGACAGGAGCTGAAAAACTATCCCAGCCGCCACACAAAATTATTCTGCACTACATGCCACAAGGCACACAGAGATGTCCCGCCCTGTCTGAAATGCCATCAGCCGCATTCAGCAGAGATGGTTGATAAAGACTGCATGAGCTGCCATCCTGCACATCAGCCGCTGACTATAACCTATGGAGCTGACATGTCATCCAAAAACTGTGCTGCATGTCATGCAAATCTCTTCAATACACTGACCAGTACAGGGACAAAGCATTCTGCATTAGCATGTGTTTACTGTCATAAGGAAAAGCATGGAAATGTCCCTGCATGTGAAACCTGTCATGGTTCGCCCCATCCTTCAGGGATGCTGGAGCGTTTTCCGAAATGCAACATGTGTCACATTAGTGCACACAGTTTAGGAAAGGAGGTTAAAAAATAATGAGTCGCAAGAGAAAAGCAATTTTACTGACCGGATGTCTGTTCACCCTGTTAGCCTTTGTTGTGGCCTTCGCATATGCACAACAGCCTGCTGCAGCCCCGAAGCAGACTTCCTCTCTATATTCAGCAGAGGTAACCCCTTTAACGCCTGCTGAATGCGCACGCTGTCATTCAAGTGTATATAACCAGATTAAGAACGAAGGGGGAAAACATCAGCTTGAGTGCACAAGATGCCATACCAAGTTTCATGCATATAACCCGGTAAAGCAGAACTGGAACGAAATCATGCCGAAGTGTAAGACCTGCCACGGCCTTTTCCATGGGGAAAAGGTAACCAACTGTTTAGACTGCCATAATCAACCACATGCTCCCAAAAAACAGATTGCTACGAGCGGAGAACTTGCAAAGATGTGTAATGACTGCCATGGCAAAGTAGCCCAGGAACTGCAGCAGAATCTGAGCAAGCATACAAAGGTACAGTGCTCAAGCTGTCATCACGACAAGCACGGATACATTCCTTCATGTATGGAATGCCATAAGCCTCACACACCAAATCAAACAGTAAAAGACTGTCTGGCATGTCATCCTGTTCATTCGCCTCTGAAGATCGCTTATCCGAAAACAACAGGGAATGATGTCTGTGGCGGATGTCACAGCGCTGTCTATAACAAACTGACAAAGTCTGCCAGCAAGCACAGCCAGGTTTCATGCGCTTCATGCCATGTAAAGCACAGATACGTACCGAAATGCGAGGAATGCCACGGCAAACCTCATGGTGAAGTTGTGCTCAAGAAATTCCCTGACTGTCTGGCATGTCATGTAGACGTACACGATCTTCCGTCAAAGACGAGCAAGAAATAGAAACAAACATTACCATTTGTTAAAGTATATTATTTTAGCCCCAGCCCCTGTGTTAAAAGGGGTATGGGGCTAAAATAAAACATTTCCATCCATTGATAATCAACGCTCAAAAGTATGTCAAAACAGCAGAGAGATTTTTACTGCTCATCTTTCTGATTTTCATTTTCGGCCTTTTTTCAGTAAATATCTGGGACCCAGATTTCTGGTGGCATTTAAAGACAGGAGAGTATATTTATCAAACAGGGTCTCTGCCGGATACCGATCCTTTTGCTTATACATCCCTTACTAAGGATCCTATAAATCCAGGGTCAAAAAGAATAAAGTTTATACTGACACAATACTGGCTTGCACAGATCATTTTTTATCGTATTTTTGATTCTTTCAGTTTCCAGGGGATAATTTTTCTGAGGGCATTCATTCTCACATCCCTCATTTTCCTGATCTACAGGGCATTAAGAAGAGAAGGAGCAGGCTCTTATATCTCTGTGGCATGTCTAATTCCGGCGGTGATCATCATGCAGGACTCAACAGGCGAGAGACCTCAGCTCTTTTCGTTTCTTCTGGCTTTTTCCCTCTATTATTTGCTTGAGTGCTTCAGAAGAATTTCTATCAATACACAGAACCAGAAATCCAGTCCAGCCCTGTATTATCTTATTCCAGTTCCTTTCATAATGATGTTATGGGCAAACCTCCATGGTGCTTTTATCCTGGGGAACATCATCATCCTGACATATATCTTTTCTGAGACAACCAAATATCTCCTGAAAAGATTCGGCATGCCCATTCCAATTAGGTCATTGAAATTTCTTTTTATATCAGGACTGATCTCGATCATTTTTTCCTTCATGAATCCAAATAATTTTAATGTTATATCGGTCATGATAGAACTTGGCAAAAGTAGCTATGCAGGCATGATCATGGAAGCTATGTCTCCCATCGATTTCGTTGCATCAGGTTTGTATAACAAGGAATTTATCGCCTTTTTCCTTCTTCTTTTTCTGTGCTTGTTATTACTTGTAATTAACATAAAGAGACTTGATCTCACTGACTGCTTGTTGTTTGCAGGTTTGACAACAATGAGCCTTCTGGCATCAAGAGCCATTCCATTTTTCATACCAATAGTCACCATACTTATCACACGTTATGGGGTGAAAATATTGGAACAGACTTTCAGGTCAAACAGGTTCAATAATTTCTTGCTCATTATAAAAACACGTTTTTCTTTTTTGCAGTCATCTTTGGTCAGAATATTTTTCTCGCTAATAATCTCTGCAATCCTCATTTTTGGAACCCTTAAAGGTGATTACTTTAAAAACGGAGTGGCAATAGAAAGATATCCGGTGGAAGCAGTCAGCTTTCTAAAAGAACACAAACTTTCGGGAAATATGTTTAATCCGTACATATGGGGAGGCTATCTAATATGGGAATTATATCCTGAATATAAGGTTTTCATAGATGGTAGAGGGCTGATTGAAGACATCTTTTTACAGGAGAATGATGTGTGGGAAGCATCATCATTAGACCTTGCTGGACTGCCGAAATGGAAGGCAATACTAAATGCATATAACATTAGCTTTATAATAACCTATTCTGTAGATGACATTTCAGGTGAGTTAATACCTCTGATAAAAGCAGTAATGTATGACCCGGAATGGTATCTTGTTTACATTGGTAATAACTCGCTCATTTTTCTCAGGGGAAATTCTGAAAATACTGAAATAATAAGCAGATTAGCAAAACCTAAAGAGTGGGGATGGAATGAAGTCATAAAAGAGGCTGCCCTTAAGTCAATGAACTTCCCTGGAAACATCAATTTTTACATCACTATGGGAGATGCATTTTTTGCCCAGCGTAACTACACAGCCTCCAGAAATGCATATTTGAAAGCCTGGAAGATAAACCCTGAAAGCAGTATCGTAAGAGAAAGGTTAAATATAAAGATTCATTTACACGGTGAATAGTTAATTCCACTCTTTGACAAAGTAGGTACGCATCCACGCTTCACTGAAGGCTTACGATTATATGGTCATTTACCCCCCGTTGCCTCACGTAAGAATCTATACGAAATAGGTATTCGTTGCCTCACCAAAAATCTATATGAAATGTTTATGGATTTTCATGTAATATTTGTTCGATCGGCGCTCTTAAAAAGTTTATCTTGCAGTTTTGCTATCTGCCGTCTCAAGTCTGCCGGATTTAGTTGAGCATACTGTTGCCTGAGTATCTCCTTCTTGTTTTCTGGTATGAAGGGTAACGCCAACACTCTTTGATAGGGTGTCTGAGGCTTATCATATTTCTTTTTCACTTTGCTGCCTATCCGTGTTTTTTGTACCAGTTTCATAACAGGCTGGAAAAAATTGACATACAGCCGAAGATATCCATACAGCTCATTCAGCAGCTTCTGCGCTGTCTCAGTGCTATAGCGACTATATCCCACATACCGCCGCACAATGGTGTAATTCTTCTGCTCAATAAAACAGTTGTCGTTTTTCCGATAACTCCTGGACCTGGTAAAGTTTATCTCTTCTTCATGACAGAATCGCACCAAATGTTCATTAATAAATTCACCGCCGTTATCTGAATCGATGCCGAGCAGATCAAATGGTAATTTTCTCCGTATGTCCTTCAACGCCTCAAAAACCCAAATCTGCGCTTTGTTCTTTACTGCTTGCATTTCCGTCCAACCAGTGCATATATCCGTCACGTTCAGCGTTTGTATGAAGTCTCCTCGCGGGTTGCCGCCTTCATGGCCTACAAGATCGATTTCAACAAAACCAGGTCTCTGTTCATCCCACTCCGAAAACGTCCGTATCGGTATCTGATGCTTCAGCAACGTTCCCGGCTTTGTGAGTGATCTTCCCTTTAGCTCATATTTCTTGCGCTCCGACTTTAATATCCGGTCAATAGTTGAAGCGCTTATCCGTAACAGCTTCTTTTTGGTCTCCCCTATGACCTTGATCTCCTTGTGCCTCTGCAAAATGGTAAGCATTTCTTTAAGCATGGGCCGAAGCCGTTTGCCACAGATACAATCCATGATCACCCATATCTGCTTGAGGGCCTTCAAAACATCTTCGCCGTAAGTCCTCTGACGTTGCCTTTTGTGTCTTTTGCGTATATCTCCAACAACTATGACTTTGTTGTTAATCCATACCTTCCTGCCGTGATTCTTCAACAAATATGACGCATAACAGCGATCATATCCAGTGAGTGCTATAAATTCGTCAAGGATTGCTCCTTTCTTCTTTTTAGATGCTTTCTGATACCGTCCTGCGGTGATCCTTGTAGCTTTTTGCTTCTCTTTGACTGTCAGCCTCATTACTGCCTCCTGCCGTTTTTGCAGAGACAGTACCTGATCCTTTCGTATAGATTTTTAAATGAGGCAACGAATCGATTTCATATAGATTTTTGATGAGGCAATGCG
>Ga0315295_10001599_pt1 | contig 19404 bp, 21 predicted proteins | sample YL17G14_0_MG_FD_204453 | JGI IMG/M metagenome (GOLD analysis project Ga0315295, IMG submission 204453) | Sediment microbial communities from Yellowstone Lake, YNP, Wyoming, USA - YL17G14_0 | ecosystem: Environmental > Aquatic > Freshwater > Lake > Sediment | place: USA: Wyoming | collected...
GACCGGAGGAGGGAATCGGCATCGGCCTTCAGGAACCTCCCGATCCCTGGACGGGACTCGATGAGACCGATGTGCTCCAGCGACCCAAGCGCCTCCCTGACGGACGACCTACCGACCCCAAAACCGTCACAGAGTTCCTTCTCAGTCGGCAGTTTGTCGCCCGGCTTCAGCAGGCCCTCGGCGATCATCGACCCCAGCCTCTCGGCTATGGTGTCGGTTATCTTGCTTGGTTTGGCAATCCTGGCGATGCTGTTGTTCACCTGTGCCTCCTCCTCACCTCAAGTACAGAAGATGCTACCCGACGAGCCCCAGACCAAAGACAGCCTGTCTGACATCATCTAACCTGTTATCTGCTGTTCTACGGCCGAGTGAAAACTCCTTCTTTGCTGCCCCCAATCCTGCCTTGGATGTGACAGTGGACATATCCACGGAAACCACAGGGTGTGCGTCAACCAGCGCCTTGAACGGCATTGTCTCCTCCTATGCTTTGCCTGCCGACGTCACGAACCCGGGCCTAATTCTCTTGGGGGCTGAGAGTTTCCTCCATCACCAGTTCAGAACAACCCATCCTAGTATGAATGGTGGCCACTGTTGTCCAAGAATCCGGGGAGCCGGGACTTATAATGGACCCATGAATTCGGACACGAAACCGGGGAGCTGTAAGGTGTAGATGGGCATGCGGAAGACGTATTCAGCCGAGTTCAAAGCGCAGGTCGTGCTGGAAATTCTGAAGGAAGAGAAATCGATTTCCCAGCTGTCCTCCGAGTACGGAGTGCACCCGAACCAGCTGGGCAAATGGAAGAACCAGGCATTGAGCGGCCTCCCCAGGCTGTTTTCGGATGACCACAAGAAGACTGAGGCCGTGAAAACGGAGTACGAGAAACGCATTCAGGAGCTGTACGAAGAGGTAGGCCGTCTGACCACCCAGTTGAACTGGCTTAAAAAAAGGCATCTGACTTGAGCCGGGAGGAGAGAGTGGCCGCTATCGAGTGGGACAAGCCCGAGCTCCCTGTCAAGACGCAGGCAGAACTCTTGAGTCTGAACCGGTCGGGCTTGTACTACAAGCCAGTAGGCCCCACCGCGGAGGAGATCGCACTAAAGCGCCGGATCGACGAGGTCTACACTAAGCGCCCGTTCTACGGGTCAAGGCGGATCGCGGCAGGGCTCCGCCGGGAAGGGTGGAAGGTAGACCGCAAGGCAGTCAAGAGGCACATGCGGGAGATGGGCATCGCCGGGGTCTGCCCGGGGCCCAGCCTGAGCAAGCGAAACCACGAGCACCAGGTGTTTCCCTACCTGCTCAGGGGCATCAAAGCCGACCACCCCGACCATGTCTGGGGGACGGACATAACCTACATACGGCTATCTCAGGGATGGATGTACCTGGTTGCCGTCATGGACTGGTACTCCCGGTACGTGGTGAGTTGGGAACTGGAGCAGACGATGCAGGCGCCCTTCGTGCTGAAGGCGGTAAGCCGGGGCCTCACCCAGGCCAGGCCTGAGATCATCAACAGCGACCAGGGCAGCCAGTACACCAGCCCTCAAAGCAATTGTGCCCTCGGGCCTGGTTGAGACGCCATCACGATTCAGGTGGTCGGGTCTCACTGCTTACACCCCCAATCGGACATGACTTCGACATCGTTCTTGACGATCCTGCCGTCACTCCTACGGGTTCGGCCCCTCTCGAAGAAGGCCATTCTTACCCGTTTTCCTATGGGAGAATAGGGGGTTTTTGAACATATCCCCTTGGGGTTCGATTCCCAGCCCTCACAGAGAGATAGGGGTCAAAAATGACGTGATTGAAGGGGTTCCGAGAGGGATTGGAGAACCATCGGGATGTCAGCGGGGCAAAGTCTAGGACGCTTGATTGTGCGGTGATCCACGTGGCGGGGTCAAGAGAGAATGCCTGCTAAAATAAACTGGTCGGGCTGCCGCGATTTGAACGCGGGGCCTCTTGAACCCCATTCAAGCGCGCTACCAAACTGCGCCACAGCCCGACCGCAGACACAATTCTAGCATAGCGCAGGGCGATTCTCAACTCGGCCGCGCCTGACTGTTGCTTGTCGGTGATAGTGTCACCGTGTATCTGGTCTGAGGGAATGCCACCATGGAGAGGCGGAAGCAGTGGCTTGGTTTACAGCCCACGATGTCGGCAGAGGCAGTGCCATAGCCCACGAAACTGGCTCCGCAAACCTCGCGTCGGCGACCATAGCCAAGCTGGTTGGCCGTGGAAGCACTTACGAGGACTCTTTTGCCTTCCACGTGGGCAATGAGGGCTGTTGAGGCACGTTCGTAGCCGACCAAGTAGGCTATGAAGGCTTCACCGCCCACAGCGTTGGCAGTGAGGAGTCAGAGGAGTTACAGGAGTCAGCTGTAATTCCGAAGACCAACTAGCTTAATTGCGGTGACAGAATCACTGACCGTTGACACCGGGGCCCAAGAGATCTCACCGCTCCCAGGCCATACGCCGAGCCGAGACATCCGCCGTCACGATGCCAAGACCTTCGCCCTCATGAGACGCATCTTAGCCTCAAGCTTCGAGTCTCCGAAGAACTTCACCAGGTCGTTGAACTTCCCGCAAGCGTCAAACTCTGAGCACACAGCGCAGGTGGTGACCTTCTTCTCGAACGCGCACGACCTGACGCGGCACTCTCGGCAGAACGGAACGACGAGTCTGTTGTCGTCCTGCACGCAGCCAAGGCACAGCATGTCCCTGGCCTGAAGAGGGTGCTCCTCGGTCGACCACTTCTTGGCGACCTCAGCGAGGGCGGATATGTCGGAATTCACCGTCCCCTTGAAGCATTGGCATTCGGCGCAGTCCAAACCGCAGAAACCCATCACGATGGTCTCCTCCCCACTTTCCGAATCGCATGTCTTGCAGGTGAGTACCCTTGAACGTCGATGCTCTCTGGTGCTTCTCGCGCGGCCGTCATCTTTCCTGCAGGCAGACGAGTGAGAGGCGCCCCAATAAGCATGATCCTGGGCGGTGCCTGGCGAACACAATCTTGACCTGTGAGAACTCACGAGAGCTCACGAAACCGTCTGGCTCTTAGCTGCTCGATTACGTTAGGAGAGGACGTGCACCTCGGATCTTGGGGGGACAGACATGAGTTGGTTTTCCATCGATCGCAGCGCGCGTAGCGCGGCCATCCATTCACAGATCCACGAAGACCTTCTTGGTCTCATAGCGAATGGGGCGCTTCCGCCCGGGACTCGGCTTCCTTCGTCACGGGCTCTAGCGGAGACCCTCGGTGTGAGCAGGAATGCGGTGGTTGATGCCTACGATACCTTGACGGCTCGCGGAGTGCTTGAGGCTCGCCCAAAATCAGGGACGTACGTCAAGGATTCCGCAAGAGAGATCGTTAGCGACGGTCGCGACAACTCGGGATACTATCATCAACCTGAGTTGTCGGCGCCCGCAAGGCTTCTACTGTCTACCGGGACCCGTAGACCGATCTGGCCCGACGTCCCGGCTGCCAAGTACAACTTCGGACCCCTGATTCCCCCCATGGACGAGCTGTCAATTGAGCGTTTCAGATCCTGCGTGAACTCCGTACTGGTCAATGATGCTGAACAGGCGCTCGGGTATGACGAATCGGAGGGATATGCGCCGTTCCGCAGGTGGGTGGCTTCGTACATGAACGCGAGAGGCGTGGAATGCTCAGAAGAAAACATCCTGATAGTCGCTGGTTACCAGCAGGGACTCGCCCTGGTCGCCCGCGCCCTCCTCGACCCCGCTGACACGGCCTTGGTCGAGGATCCGACATTTCCCGATACACCGAACGCCCTACGCCTATATGGGGCCACCGTTCAGGGCATTCCGCTTGGAGAGACCGGGCCGGACGTAGGCGTGCTGACGGAGGTCGTTTCGTCACGACGGCCGAAGCTCATCTGCGTCACCCCGCTGTGGCAGAACCCGACCGGGATAGTGATGTCGAGAGGCATTCGAAAGGCACTGCTTGCCCTGGCAGAGCAGTACGGTTTCATCATCGTGGAGGATGGCTTCACTGACGAGTTCTGCTATTCCGGGCGGCTCATACCTCCCCTTAGCGCTGAGGACAGGTGTTGCCGGGTGGTGTACGTGGGAAGCATGTCCAAGCTCTTATTCGGTGGCCTGCGTCTGGGCTGGGTAGTTGCCTCGAAGGCGCTTGTGCGGGTGCTCACGCTCATCAAACAGGCGTCAATGCTGTGCCACAGCCCCCTGTTGCAGGCCGCCTGCCATCAGTTCTGCGAGCTTGGGTACCTGGAGAACCACATTGTGCGGGTCCGGAAGATTCTCTCGGTGCGAAGGGACGCGATGGTCCGGGCTATGGAGGAGTATTTCCCGGACGGGGTGACCTGGCGCGCAGCCGAGGGTGGGCTATCCACGTGGGTCACACTGCCACGCGGTGTGGATTCGGACCAGGTTGCGGCGGAATGCGCTAAAGGTGGGGCGATTGTTGCCCCGGGCAGGCCGTTCTCGCTCTATGGCCGCGCTACGAACAACCTGCGTATGAGCTACTCCCTGTGCCACGAGGACACGATACGAGAAGGCGTCAAGGTAGTTGGTGATGTCCTGAAGCGTATGACCTGATCACGTGCCGATGCGACCATCCAGGTGTCGGGCAACCCGCGATGCATGTGGCTCTTGTCCTCCCGCCCTCGATCGGCAGAGAATCAATAGCCTAGTACCTGACCCAAAGGAGCTGCAGACTGTGACGCTTTGCCACTGCCTCCTGGTATTCGTCCCGGTGACGGCCGCGCTGATCTTCCTGACCACTCGACTTCAGGTGCACTCGTTCATCACACTGCTGGGCGCAGCTATCGCGCTCGGTCTCGGAGCGGGAGTGAACCCGGGCGCGGTCGCCCAGGGCGTGTCGCAGGGTTTCGGGAAGATGCTAGGCTCTACCGGGATCACCATCATCTCCGGTCTCATCATCGGGGAGTTCCTCGACAAGACCGGGGGTGCCGCGGTGATCTCGAAGTCGCTGATGCGCTACTTCGGGAAGAACCGCATGGGCCTGGTTTCGGCAGTAGCCGGTTTTCTGGTGGGACTCCCGGTGATGTGCGGAGACACCGCCTTCATTATTCTCTCCCCGATCCTCAGCGCCCTCAGCGCGCAGACTGGGGTCTCACAGGTATTTCTCGCGACAACCCTCGCGGCCGGCACCTATGCGTCCTACAAGGTCCTTCCGCCGTGCCCGGGACCTCTCGGCGTGATCACCATGCTTGGAGCCGACTTGGGGCGGATGCTGCCGCTAACCTTCCTGATGGCTGTCGCCGTGATGGGGACAGGGGTACTGTGGGCAGGGTTCAGGGCAAGGAAGCGTGCTGCTTGTCAGTCACCGAGAGATGACCGGACGGCGAAGGGGGAGGATCAAGGCGTCGCAGGCGGAGATGTGCCTGCTCCCCAGGAAAGCGCTACAAGAATGAGCGCCGGTACCGCTCTTCTGCCCATCTTCCTCCCCGTGGTCCTGATCTCGGTCCGATCGCTCGTAGCAGGGAGATTCGCGCTTGAGTCTCCTGCACGTATCTGGCTTGACTTCGCTGGGAACCCGGTGGTCGCCATGCCTTGCGGGGTCATCCTCGCCATGCTGATGAACCTGCGGTCAGGCGTAGCCACGATGAGCAACTGGATATCGGCCGGCATCGCGAAGTCCGCCTCAATCGTGGCTATCGCAGGGGCGGCGGGTGCGCTCGGCAGCGTGGCCCAGCTCTCCGGGATCGGGCAGGTCCTGGGGGAATCGCTCGTACACGCGAGAGTCCCCCCTGTCGCAATCCCGTTCCTGCTGGCGGCCATATTGAAGACTGCGCAGGGGTCATCCCTGATGGCCATGTTCACCACCTCTGCTATCATTCTGCCCCTGTTGCCCAGGCTGGGCCTATCGCCCGAGGTAGCCAGCCTCTCAGTGATCGCCGGCGCGCTTGCTGTGGTCCAGGTTAACGACAGCTTATTCTGGGTTGTCACCAAGTTCGCCAACATGGATGTCTCGGAGGGCCTCAAAGAAATCACGGCCATGACCCTCGTTCAGAGTGTCGTCGCGTTCGCATTCGTGATACTCGTGGGCCTCGTCGCGTGACCGACGCCCGGCACGGTAGCAAACCGCGCCGGGCGTCGGGGTAGTGCCAGGCATCCATCGATCAGAGTCGGCGAAACATACTTCGTGCTTTCCCGCGATCCCGGTGGATCCCGGTCACGACGCTAGGACCTTCGTCCTCAAGACCCGCATCTTCTCCGCGGCCGTCGGATTCGCGAGGTATTTCGTAAGATCCTTGAACTTGTCGCAAGCATCAAACTCGGGGCACGCGGCACAGGTCGGGACCTTCTTCGCGAGCGCGCATAGCCTCACAGGACACTCCTTGCAGAAACGGAAGACAAGCCTGCTGTCCTCCACGGCACACCCGAGGCACATCATGTCTTTGGCCTGGTAGGTGTGCACCTTGTCAGACCACTCTTTGGCAGCCTGTTCGAGAAGGGGAATGTCCGAGGTAAGCGTGCCTTTGTAGCACCGGCATTCGACGCAGTTCAGACCGCAGAAGCCCATCATGTGATTCTCTCCTCCTGTGTATTGGTTTGTGTTCGGCTCAAGTCCGCTGCCGGCTCACGACCACTGGCAGCCCCGCGCTTTCTCCAGTGCACGCATGTTCCTGCCGATCATATACTCCAGCCAGGGAAGCTTGATCGAGGTGAGCTTGTCCCTGATGCTGTCCCAGACCGGGCCATGTCTCGCGCTGCTCTGGAGATCGTCTGACCGGCTGAAGTCGTTCAGGATCGCTGTTGTTTCCTGGAAGGTGAAGACCTCAGGCACGGTCTCCAACCTGAGTTTGCCGGCATTCGCCGGACAGGCTTCCTGGCACTTCATGCAGCCTACCAGGCAGTGATGGGACGTCGCCGGTAGCCAGTCGGGCCACTCGTAGATGTCCTCATTGAAGTAGACCAGGCATCGGTGCGCGCGGAGGAGGAAACGGTCTGCTCCTATGGCCCCCGTCGGACAGGCATGCTCGCATAACCGACAGTCCGTACACTCGTCAAGCGCCTGGGGCGCCTTCGGAGCTCTGGCGTCATGGGGTATCTCTACGTCAGTCACGAATGGGACGATTTGTAAGTAGCTACCGAAGCCCGATGTGAAGGTGATGTTGGTCCGCCCGTACCTCACAAGGCCTGCGCGCGCAGCCACCGATTTGTGGAGCCCCTGTTTTCCCCCCATGGGCTCTAACCGTGCCCCATCGCCGACAAGACCCGTGAGCTCATCGAGGATTCGCTTGGGCACGGATTTATCCTGTATGAACACGGGTGGGACGATAGTCTCAATGAGACCACTCCGCGTCTCGAAGCGCACGATGTGCGCTGGCCGGGGAACAGCTATGATAAGGATACTGGAGGCGGCTGGACCGAGGGCCGGTCTATAGGCCGTCACGGGCTCAAGCCATCTCCCGTAGAACTCAGGATCGAGCTCGCCGCTGTCCCTCCTTGTCCAGACCTCCTTGTAGGCCAGATCCAGAAGACCCCGGTCGGCCCACGTCACCAGGTATCCGCTCCTGCTTGCCCAGTCACTCACTGAGCGCAGTACGTCAACCAAGTTCACTCCACCTATCCTCAACATCTCTATACAGCCTCATCTTAGCACCGGAAGACTTCCTCTCCACGTGCCAAACGGCAACCTGTTTAGCGTCATCTTGGATCTTCCCGTCGATCCGGGTAGGGCAGTAATGTGCAGTTGGGGAAGCCAAACCTGACCGCTCGACAGGGAGGAGTCTGGTATGATGGACGTTCTGCAATGTATCGCTAACAGGAGATCCATACGGGAGTACAGAGACCAGCCGGTGCCCGAGGAGGCGCTCGGCAAGGTACTGGAGGCGGCGAGGCTTGCACCGTCGGCCTCAAACTGGCAGGACTACAGGTTCATCGTAGTGAGGGACAAGCAAACGAGACGCGCCCTCGTGCCCGTCTGCAGCAACCAATCTTTCGTCGGCGAGGCCGGAGTGGTGATCGCGGCCTGCGCGACCAAACCCAGGAGAGTGTACGCCTCGGTCGATGTCGCAATAGCCGTCGACCACATGACGCTCGCCGCGGCCAGTCTCGGGTTGGGAACCTGCTGGATCGGGGCGTTCTCGCACAAGAGAGTGAAGCAGATCCTCGGAACGCCCGACGGGGTCAGCATAGTCTGCCTACTGACACTGGGGATTCCCGCCTCGCCGGGTATACCGACCGGAAGAAAACCACCCGAAACCTTGTTCACTTACGAGCGCTGGACGTAAGCAGACCCCTGATGGCCTCGCCCAGGATCCTTATGCCGGGGCCAATCTGCTCCTCGGGGGTGCTGGAGTACGCCAGACGAAGGTAGGGTTCGCCCCTGTCCTCCTCGAGGAAGAACGCGGTGCCAGGGCCGACGTGGACTCCTGCTTGCCTGGCCTTTTCGTACAGGATAGGCGACTTCAGGCTGGGAGGGAGCGTGAGCCACGCGACGGGTCCACCCTCGCTTATGTGCCACGAAACCCCCTCGGGCATGAACTCCTTCAGAGACTTGAGCATCGCATCACGCTTCCTGATGTACAGCTTCCGCATGCGAAGGATATGGTTCCCAAGGTAGCCCCACCGACAGAACTCGTAGCACGCCGCCTGAAGGACGGTACTCGTTCTGAGGTCCATGCAGTGCTTCACCGGCACCAGGGTACGCATGGCAGCGATCGAGGCTGCAATCCATCCGACCCTCACCTCCGGGAACAAAAGCCTCCCGAGACTCCCCGCGTAGATCACCCTTCCGGACGTATCCTGGGCCTTAAGTGGCGAGATGAGCCTCCCCGAGTAGCAGAACTCGTCGGTATAACCGTTCTCGACTATCAGGAATTCGTGCCTCTCCGCGCACTCCAGGAGGCCCTTCCGCACGTCGGGCGGCATCACCGCCCCTGTCGGGTCATGGAACACGGGAGTCACGCACATGAGCTTCGGCTTGAGCTTCGCGGCCGCCTCCTCGAGCGCTGCAAGGTCGATGCCGGTCCGGTTCACCGGGACGGCGTGAATCCTTGCTCCGCTGCAGAATAGGAACGATATGGTGGAGGTGGCGCACGGGTCCTCGACTAGGACTACATCCCCAGGTCTGATCACTGCCCTGCATACGAGCGACAGGGCCTCCAGGTAGCCGTCCACGATGAGGATGTTGTTCTCGGTGCAGGACACTCCTCGCTCGGTCATGTACGAAGCCAGCCAGGACCGGAGGGGCAAATAACCCTCAACGTCATCAGCGGTAAGAAGGTCCACTGGGCTGTTGGTGAGCACATAGTTTAGGCACGTGCGAAACCGCCGCGCGGACACCTCGTCGAAGGCAGGGATCGCATCTGAAAGCATGACCTCTCTGCTTACGTCCTTGCCGGGATCTCCTTTGAGCAGCAGCTCACCTGGGATACACACGTGACACGATGAAAGCTTGTTCCACGGGTCGTCCGGCGCAACCGCGATCTGGTCCTCGTGGCCCCAGGCACGTCCATCTGGTCCGGGGCTGGGCGCCTTCAGGAAGGTCCCAGTCTTACCTCTTGATTCGAATAGCCCCCCCGCCGCCAAGTCCTCGTACGCTGCAAGAACCGAATTCCTGCTGACGCCAAGGACCTTCGCCAGGGCCCTCGTGGGTGGCACCCGTGTACCGGGCGGAAGACGCCCGGTATCGACGAGCTCCTTGATCTTGTCTCGCACCTGCACGTGGACGGGTTGCACCCCTCGTTCGGTCGACAACCAACTCATGAAAGCGTTCCCCCTGTCCCGGCCGACGCTCCCCCTCCCCTCGGCCACCAGGAACCCGACTTCACGAGGCGAGGACCCTCTCCCTCATCAGCTTCATCTTCGCTTTGAGCGTGGGTCTCCCCAGCACCTCCTGCAACTTGCTGACCTTGGCGCAGCCGTCGTACTCCGGACACGCGACGCAGTTCGTGACCTTCTTCTCGAGGGCGCATACCCTCACCGGGCACTCCCTGCAGTAGGAGAACACGAACCTGCCGTCCGGTTGAGTACAGCCGAGACAGAACATGTCTTTCACCTGGTAGCTGTGATCCTTGTCGGACCATTTCCTCGCGGTTTCCTCGAGCAGCGTGAGGTCCGACCCGAGCGTCCCTTTGTGCGCCGGACATTCAGAGCAGTTGAGTCCGCAAAACGCCATCATCTTCCTGTCCCCTCCTTCCTTCAGCTCACCCTGGGGTCAGCACCCGCAAGTTCCTTCCTATCACGTCATCCATCCCGGGTAGCCCCACCCTCTCGAGTTTCGCGCGTATCTCATCCCACACCGGACCTGTCCTTGACGTCTTGGGCACGGGAGGCCTTACAACCGTCCCGTCTATCCACGCTTCCCCTTCGGCAAGGATCGCCCGGGTCTCCTCGACTGTGAAGGTTTCCGGGAGCTCCACGGTGGTCAGCAGGTCCTTGTTCGCGGGACAGCACTGCTGACACTTCATGCACCCTACGATGCAATTGTGAGCGCCGCGCGGCAGCCACGCTGGCCAGGGAACATGGTACTCGTTGAGGAACGTCAGGCACATCTCCGCGTGGAGCAGGAACCTGTCTTCCGCTATCGCCCCCGAGGGGCACGCATTCCGGCAAATGTGGCAGTTCTCGCACCGGTCCATCACCCGCGGTTCCTGGAACGACGGCGGCGGGCCGCCGTGTTCGGAAGGGTCGAAGTCCGTGAGAAAGCCCGCTAGCTGCAGGTAGCTGCCGAACTGCGGGGTGTACGTGATGTTGTTGCGCCCGTATGAGATCAGACCGGCGCGGGCTGCAACGCTTTTCTTAGGCGCCCCCATTTCCTCGAAGTGGTAGTCAGGCCCGACAAGGGCTCGTATCTCCTGTAGGCATCTGTTGGAGATCGACTCATTAGAGACATAGGTGGGGGGCACAGCCGCGCGAAGGAGCCCTTGCTCCGTCTCGAAAAGTAGGCTATGAGCCGGCCTTGGGATAGCCAGGAGAAGGACGCTTTTGACCTCCTCCACGGGTCCCTTGGGGCCATAGCTGAAAGCTTTGCTGAGGGCATTCTCGTAGAACACCGGGTCGAACTCGCGGTTCCTCTGCCTCTCCGCGATGTCGCACCGGACCTGCTCGAGGACGTCCGGATGTCCCCACGCCGGCGCGAACCCGCGCTTCGCTGCCCACGCCTCAATTACCTCGTGCACGCGCTTCCCCTCCCTGTGCATTCACGCCCTAGTCGCGGCCGCTTCCGCGCGCGACGCCATCGCCTTCCCGTGCATGAGCGTCATCATCTCTCTGATCTTGCTATTAGAGAACGTGGCCAGCCGTTTGCCGATCTTCTCACAGGCATCGAACTCGTCGCACTCGGCGCAGTTCATGACCTTCCTCCCTATCGCGCACAGCCGGACCGCGCAGCCTCTGCAGTACGGGAACACGAAGCTCACATTCTCCCGGCTGCATCCCAGGCAGATCATGTCGGACACTGAGTACTCGCGCTTCTCGTCTGACCACTTCTTCGCCTCTCTGGCCAGCTCGTCGAGGTCATGGGCCAGAGTCGCCTTGTAGTTGGAGCAAGCCGCGCAGTTGAGCCGGCAAAACCCCATCATGGTCTTCTTCCTCCTCGCTGCCTCCCGCCTTGTAGCTAAGAGCGATCCGTCCTGGTGGCCGATCGCCACGCGTCCACCCGATACTGACTCGCTTGAGGGCAGAGAGTTACAGAGGCGGACTGTTGGCTAGATACTAGCGGAGCTCATTCAGTCCCTTGAATTCCTTCGCCCACATCTCCTTCTCGCCGGGCTTTGTGAACAGCCCCAGGAAGTCGGCGATCTCCACGGCGAAATCTACGAAGGCGCTGCCGGTAGACGTAATGACGTTCCCGTCGCGGACCACGTGTTGGTTGACGAACCCCTTGTCCGGGAACGGGTTGGCCCATCCTGTTCGGCCCAGGTACTCCTCGTCTGCCGTCGTGGTGTACTTCCTGCCATGGAGTACTCCCGCCCTGGCCAGGTACTTCGGTCCGGCGCAAATGGCAGCCAGGAGCTTGCCCTGTTCGTCGAGTCGCTTGATGAGCCGGGTGAGAGCGGCCGGATGTTCCTTCCCCATTCCTCCCGGGATGATCAGGCCGTCGACGTCGTCATAACCGAGCACGTCGTCCAGGGTCGCAGCCGGCAGGTACAGGAGCCCCGACATCGCCTGCACCGGGGCCTTCGTCAGCCCGACTGGGATAATCTCACGCTTGGCATCGGCGAGAACGAACGCGGCAAGCGTCATCTCGAAGTCGGCCATCGTATCGTACACGAAGCATAAGATCTTGCCCAAGGCTCTACCTCCCAAGCATCTCGAGGTTCCCAGTGGACACTCTGGACTCCCCTCCCAATCAAATGTTCGCTATCCGGGGAGGATTATAGCACCCCTTTGGGGAATGGAACAACCGGAACTTGTCGATGGGTTCTAAGGAGGAGACGTCGATGCCGGACCGCGCGCCGGTGTACACAAACGATCTCGCGGACCTCCGCTGGCTGGAGGTCAAAGCGTCCTCGGCCACGCCCACCACGTTCAAGGGTAGGAATGGAGTCCGGCTCGAAGACGGAATGGTGGTAGTTCCCAACCTTGAGCTGGAATCGGGGGCGCTCCAGGTGGAGATCGCCGCCCCTGGGCCGTCCTATCCGGGTGTAGCATTCAGGATCGCCGACGACGTGAACTTCGAGCTAGCGTACGGGACGCCCCACGCGAGCGGCCTGTGGGACGCCTTGCAGTACGACCCAGTGTTCCGCGGGTCCAACACGTGGCAGCTGCACCACGGGCCGGGTTTCCAGAAGAAGGCGTCGATCCCGGTGGGCGAATGGTACGACCTCACTCTGGAGTTCCGCGAGGACAAAGCCTGGCTCTGCATCGGAGGCCAACCCCCGCTGTTCGTCCCGCGTCTCGCGCGGCCCACCAGATCCGGATTCATCGGGCTGTGGACGTACCGGACCGCTTACTTCAGAGATCTCAAGGTCTACGCAGGCTCTGACCGGGGAACGCCGGACGGCCCGCAGGCGGCTGCGGCAGCTCAAGATGAAATCCCTGCTTCACCTCCTGACACGCTCATGGAGTGGCTCGTACCCGGGCACGGCGCAGTCAAATGCGAGCCTCACGGGATCCTCCTGCTGAACAGGTATTTCGATCAGTCCCTCGGTCAAGTGGCCTTGTCCAGGACGTTCGTCCTGGAACGCAATACGCAGGTCGAGATGGCATTCGGCTTCAGCGACGACTTGAGCCTTGTCTTAGACGGCGAGATCGTCTTCGTAGGCAACAACGTCTTCCATGGCTTCGCGGACCGCGCAGCCCGCGGGTACGTCGAACACGATGCCTACCGGGTTTCTCGCGCGGTCGCCGCTGGCAAGCACGAGCTGCTGGCAAAGGTCAGGGTCACCGAGGGCTTCGGCTGGGGCCTGGCGCTTTCCCTGTCCGCCGGTGGATTGGAGCTGCTGCCGGCTTCATTCAGCTAGTCTTTCACTTTACTTGTCTTTTTCTGCGCGAACGGTGCGGCCACCGGGCGAGCTCCAGGGTACCTGCCTGAGAGACCGTATCATCTTCACGGTCTTGAGGAGGGTCTGGAACTCCCGGCGACAGGAGTCGCACTGCTCCAGATGCTCGGCAACGGCCTGCCGGGTCGTCTCGTCCACTTCACTGTCGATGTAGGCGCTGAGAAGACGCCGCACTTCGACGCAGGTCATAGATCCCTTACCCCCTCGCACACGCAGCGCCCGCCATTTACCAGGGCCACGCAACCCTCGCGTATCAGGAGGTCACGGAACGCGCGCCGGGCCCTGTGCAGGCGCGTCTTGACGGCTGCCAGCGTGATCCCAAGCACCTCGGAGATGTCCTGGTACTTCAGGCCGTTGATGTCGCGCATGACCAGGATCGCCCGGTCGGACGGCCTGCAGTAGTACTGAAGTAGATAGTGGATACACTGGAGGAACTCCCCTCGCACCACAAGGTACTCCGGGCTATCCAGGAAGTCGCGCGCGCCTTCAAGCCGCGTCCCGACCGCCGTCACCCTTCCGTCCTTGCGTCTCGATGCAAGGTACGTGTTCACCGCTATCCGGCTCAGCCACGTGCGGACGCTGGCCTCTCCCCTGAAGCCTGCCCGGTGCTCGAAGGCCTTCATGAGCGTCTCCTGCGTGATGTCCTCTGCCTCGTGCATGTTGCCCGACAGGTGGCAAGCTAGGCGATAGACGTAGTCCCGGTTGTCCTGCAGGACTATGTCCCACGAGCCCGAGCCGGTGCCGGGAGAGGCTTCGGTCCCGGTCTCTTGTGCCCTAGCCAGTTCCTTCATCTGCACCCCCGCTTTAGCCCTACAGATTCGGCCGCGCAGGAAAGGTTTCAGGGCCGCGCACGCAAGCTCCTGCACGAGGTTACGATAACAACATGCGGGACCGGAAGAGACGAGGCTCGCGCGCCACCTTTGCCCCAACGCCGGGGACGTTTCGTGGCAGCGCGAGCCTCTGCGGCTGCGCTGAACAGAACCGGCCTTACAGTATGATGCAGATCAGTCCGCCGGAACCCTCGTTGACCACCCGGCTCAGAGTCTCCTGGACCTTGTTCCGGGCATTCTCGGGCATCCTGGCCACCTTGGAGGTCACGCCCTCGAGCACCAGGTCCTTGAGGGACTTGCCGAAGAGGTCGGTAGCCCATATCTTCTTCGGGTCGTCCTCGAATTTCTCCATGAGGTACGCGACCAGCTCCTCGCCCTGCTCCTCGGTGCCGATGATCGGGCTGATCGAGGTATCGACTTCCGTCTTGATGAGGTGGATCGCCGGCCCGGCAGCTCGCAGCCTCACCCCGTAGTTCCTGCCCTGCCGGATCATCTCAGGTTCCTCGAACGCCATGTCCTCGAGCCTGGGTTCCACGATGCCGTAGCCGGTTTCGTCCAGTTCGCGCAGCGCCAGGGCGAACTTATCGTAGGTCTTCCTGGCCACTGCGAGGTCGCCTATGAGCGTGAGGACCTCGGCCTTGTCGCTCAAGGACACGCCGGCCTTCTCGCTCATCACCTGCATGAACGCGTCGTCCGTGGCTTCCAGGTTCAGCGTCGCCGCCCCGCTCGCCATGTCGACCTTCTCTACCTTGACCGACCCCACGTGCTCTGCCGCCTGAAGTCTCATCACACAGGTGTCTATGTCGCGGACCCTCTTCACGGCAGCGACTGCGTCCTTGATGTCGGCCTCAAGGTCGCTGCGCAACCAGTGGGCGCCCGAGAGCGTCTGAATCCACTTGGGGATCCTCACCGTCATGTCCTTGACCGGGAACTCGTACAGCACCTGCTCCATCACCAGGGTGATGTCATCGTGGTTCAGCTCAAGGCAATTGGCGGGAATGACCGGGACTCCGTATTCGCCCTCCATCTGGGTGGCCAGGTCCGAGACGTCCTTGGAGTACGGGTCCTTCACGTTCAGGATGATGACGAAGGGCTTGCCCAATCCCACGAGCTTCTCTACGACCTTCTTCTCGGCCTCGACGTAGGCGGACCTGGGGAGGTCCACTATGCTGCCGTCCGTCGTCACCACGATGCCGATGGTCGAGTGGTCCGCGATGACCTTCTCGGTGCCTATCTCCGCAGCCTCGACGAAGGGGATGGGTTCCTCCAGCCACAGGGTCTTGACCATCCTGGGCTGGTCGCCCTCCATGTACCCCTGGGCGCCCTCTACCGGGTAGCCCGTGCAGTCGATGAGCTTCACGTTGAGGGAGAGGTTGTCTTTGATGTCGACCGGCACCGCGTCCTCGGGGATGAACTTGGGCTCGACCGTCATCACGGTCTTGCCGGACCCCGCTTGGGGCATGGCGTCGATGGCGCGCTGCTTGTCGTACTCGTCGGTTATGTTTGGCAGGACGAACAACTCCATGAACTGCCTTATGAAGGTGGATTTCCCGACACGCATGGGACCTACGACGCCGATGTAGATATCGCCTCCTGTGCGCCGGGCGATATCTTCGAAGATATCGAACTTCTCCACCTGGACTTCCCTCCTATACACGGTCACGTTAGAACTATATGCCAAGCCTTCCGGAGGCTAGACCCGTAGCAAGACAGGTTGAAGAGACAAGTTACATTGATCTGTATGAGAAGGGGGACATCTCTAGAACACGCGGCACAGGCCTACTCATGCTCGGAACGCCTGTCCCGGCCCATGATCTCTGTGAGGCCCTGGCGGGTCGACAGCCCGAGATAGAGGATCTTGTAGACGACCTCCGTGATGGGCATGGAGATGCCGTGGTCCTTGGCCAGTTCCATGGCGCTCTTGACCGTGGCGACGCCCTCGACCGTGTAGCCGGTCCGTGCGAGGAAGGATTCTATGGACTCGCCGCGGCCGACTGCTATGCCTGCCTGCCTGTTCCTGGACAGGTGCCCGGTGGAGGTCAGAACCAGGTCTCCCACGCCCGACAGGCCTGCGAACGTCAAGGGATCAGCGCCGAGCGCGCTTCCCAGGCGGGTGACCTCTGCGATGCCACGGGAGATGATGGCCGCCTGGGCGTTATACCCGATCCCCATGCCCTCTGTAATCCCGCAGGCGATCGCGATGATGTTCTTGAGCGCCCCGCCAAGCTCGACGCCGGCCACATCCCAGTGAGTGTAGACGCGGAGGTACGGGGTCATGAACGCAGCCTGCGCGGTCTCGCGCGCCTCCTCGCTCTTGGATGCCACGACGGTGGCGGCGGGCAGCCTGCGGGCGATCTCGATCGCGAAGTTCGGGCCGGACATGGCGACGAGCTTGGGGCCCAGCGACGGACCGCAGGAGAGCCAGGCTTCGGTAGGTCGCTTCCCGGTCTCGGGATCGAGGCCCTTGGTAGCGCTGACCAGGATGGCGTCTCCGGGAATGAGGGGACCGAGGCTGCGGGTGACGGTGCCGAGGGCAACAGAGGGGACGGCGGACACCACGATCGAGGCTCCCTGGAGGGTTTGTCCCGCCTCGTGTCGTGCGGCAATTGAAAGCGGGATCTCGAGCCCTTGCAGTTTGAGGGCGATGTGCTGCGAATTGATCGCGTCCGTTACCGCAGGGTCGGAGTCCCACATCTCCACCTGGAACCCCGTGTCGGAGAGCACTATCGCCAAGGCGATGCCCCACGCTCCGGCGCCTATCACGCATGCCTTCATCAGCTGCCCCCGCCTTTCTTGCGCACGTTACTGTCCGGTTGGGCGGGATCCTCCCGGCTCTGCGCCGATCTTCACCTTTTCGCCTAGCTTCCGCTCGCTGCCCTTGAGGAGACGCCCGATGTTCGACCTGTGCTGGAACGTTATGAGGAGCACCAGCACGAGCACGGGGACCCGGTGAACGATGCCGTACCCCGGGGTCAGGGATACCAGGAAGCCAGACCATGCGCCCAGGAGGCTTCCGAGGGAAACGTACCTGGTCACCGCGATGGTCAGCACGAAGACAACCAGGGCGACCGCGAGGATCATCGGAAAGGCAACGAGGGCCACTCCCGCCGAGGCGGCGACTCCTTTGCCCCCCTTGAACCTGAGGAAGACCGACCAGTTGTGGCCAGAGATGGCGGCAGCGCCGGCGATGAGGGCGCCGAGCACGCCTAAGCCGAGGTACCGGAGCCCCACGTACGCCGAGAGAGCGCCTTTTCCGATGTCGAGGAGCATGACCGGTACGGCGTAGACCGGTCCAAGCACGCGAAGGACGTTGGTCGCCCCGGTGGCGCCGCTCCCCATCCGCAAGATGTCGATACGGCGCAGCCGGGCTGCGATGAAGCCGAAAGGCAGCGATCCCAAGAGGTACGACGCCAGGATCACGCCCGCGAAGATGCCGGAATCATCCAGGTTCATTTCCTCTTGCTCCTCTGACTCCGCCTGAGCTCTATCACGATCGGCACGCCTCTCATGTCGAACCGCTTCCTGAGCTCGTTCTCCACGTACCGCTGGTACGTGTCGGTCACGCGAGCCGGGTCTTTTACAAAGAATACCACGCGCGGGGGCTTCTCTCCCACCTGCGTGGCGTAGTAGAACCGCGCCTCCTTCGGCGGGGGGCTGATGCCCGTGATCTCGGAGACTACCTGGTTCACCAGCGAGGTCTCGATCCGCCTGCTGTACTGCTCGTACGCCCGCTTGACCTCCGGCAGGATCTCGTCTATCCCGGCCCCGGTCAGGCATGAAACGAACAACACCTCCGAGTAGTCCACCGGGCGGCACTCGTACAGGACGGCGGCCTTGAACTGGGCCCTGGAAACGCCCTCATATATGCCGAGGTCAATCTTGTTCACCACGATGACGGAGGCCTTGGCGTTCCTGCGTATGTGCCCCGCGATCCGCCGTTCCTGGGCTGAAGGCTGGGAGCCCGCGTCCATGACGAGGACCGCCACGTCTGCCCTCTTCACGGCGGTGAGCGCCCTGCCCACCGAGAGCTCCTCGAGCTTCTGACCTATGGCCTTCGGCCGCCTCAGGCCGGCGGTGTCCACCAGGACGAACTCGGCGCCCTCCCAGGTAAACGGGGTGTCGACAGCGTCCACGGTGGTCCCGGGTCTCGTCGACACCGTCATCCTCTGATCGCCCAGGAGAGCGTTTACCAGGGACGACTTGCCCACGTTGGGCTTGCCGACTATGGCGACGCGGATGGCGCTGCTTTCGGCCTCCTGTCCGCCGGGCGGGAGCTCTTCCCCGTACGTCTCGACCAGGAGGTCGACCAGGGTGTCCAATAGGTCGCCGATGCCCAGCCCGTGCGCGGCCGAGATGGGGAGCACCTTCTCGAAGCCGAGCTGGTAGAACTCAAGAGACCTGGGTTCGCGGGACTGGGCGTCGACCTTGTTGGCGACGAGGAGCAGGGGTTTCTGCGTCTTCCGCAAGACGTCCGCCACGTCGATGTCTTGGGCGGTCAGGCCTGTCCGGGAATCGACCACGAAGAGGAGGGCGTCTGCCTCCCTGATGGCCTGCTCGATCTGGGCGCGTATGGCCTGGACCATGTCGTCCTCGGAAGACAGGTCGAGCCCGCCGGTGTCGAGAAGGGTGAACTCGCGGCCCTCCCACGTGACCGCGCCGTAGAGCCTGTCCCTGGTCACGCCGCTTTCCCTGTGCACAATGGAAGCGTTGACGCCCACCAGGCGGTTGAACAGCGCCGATTTTCCTACGTTGGGCCTGCCTACTATGGCTACTACGTACCTTTGAGACATATCCGCCTCCTACGCCTCTCCCATATAGAAGACTCTGACCAAGCTCTCAGCCGACGGCTCCACTGGAAGAGCCGGGATACCGGTCGCCGAGGACAGTCCGCTGAGCTCAAGATTGTCAAGGAAGCGGCCCTCGTGCAGGGCCACCGAAGGAACAAGGACCGCGTCGTAGCGCTCCTTGCCGTCGCGGGTGCACGCCAGCACCGCCGCAGCGATGTCCTGACCTGTTAGTAGCCCCGCTACTGTGACAGCCTCGCCGAAGAAGACGTTGGGGACCGCGCAAACCAGGACCCTGTCTCCCAGGCCGAGAGACTCCACGACCTTCCTGAGCTCGC
>Ga0315295_10001600_pt1 | contig 19391 bp, 15 predicted proteins | sample YL17G14_0_MG_FD_204453 | JGI IMG/M metagenome (GOLD analysis project Ga0315295, IMG submission 204453) | Sediment microbial communities from Yellowstone Lake, YNP, Wyoming, USA - YL17G14_0 | ecosystem: Environmental > Aquatic > Freshwater > Lake > Sediment | place: USA: Wyoming | collected...
TCTGTACCAGGTCGAAACGCTCGTTCCCTAAGGTCGTCAGCAGCAGTGGAGCGGTCTCCCCTGCGGCGCGTGCCAGTGCCAGTAGGAAACCGGTGATGATCCCATTGGCAGCTGCCGGGAATAGCACGCTCAGGGAGGTTTTCCATTCGGGAGCGCCCAGTCCCAACGAAGCCTCTCGCAGCGTGGAAGGTACCAATTTGAGCATCTCTTCAGTCGTCCGGATGATGGTTGGTAGCATCAGGAAGGCAAGTGCCACACCGCCTGCCAGCCCTGAATAATGTCCCATCGGTTTGACCATCAGGGCATAGGTGAACAGACCGATGACAATGGACGGGACACCCGATAGCACATCCGTGCTGAAGCGCAGGGCGACTCCGAGCGGCGTATTGGGAAACCGGGCCGCATAGAAAGCAGCCAACACTCCCGGCGGAATGGCAAATACTGCTGCCAGGAGCGTGACCACCAGGGTACCTTCGATGGCATGCAGCACACCGCCACCGGTCATACCCATCGGGCGAGGCAAATGGATGAAGAAATCTAGGTTGATTGATTTTCCACCCCGGATGATCACGTAGCCAATGATCCAGAAAAGAGGCACGAGCGCAAGTGCTGTCAGGAGGGCAGTCAGGGAAAGCATGAAGGCGTTGGTTGTTTTTCGCTGGCGGGAGCGGCCCAGACGGTTCCGGCCGATGAGTTCGGTGAAGGTGTTCATGCGCGTGCCTCCTGTGGAGTCCGCCACGCCACGCGCCAGACCAGGAAGCGGGCCAGGATATTCAACAACAGGGTTGTGATAAACAAGATCAAGCCAATCTCAACCAGGGCTTCGGTGTGCAGGTTGGAGACCGCCTCAGCAAATTCATTTGCGATTACGCTGGCCATGGTGTACCCCGGTCGCAATAAGGAAGAAGTGGATTCAATGCTATTCCCTATGACCATGGTGACAGCCATCGTCTCTCCCAAAGCACGGCCCAACCCCAGGATGACCGCCCCGAGGATGCCTGACAGCCCGTAGGGGATGAGTACCTGCCAGATGGTCTCCCATTTTGTGGCTCCGAGCGCTTGTGAGGCTTCGCGCTGGGAATTGGGGATTGCCAGGAAGACATCGCGGGTCACCGCGGCGATGGTGGGAATGATCATGATGGTCAGGATCAGGCTGGCTGCCAGGCGCGAAGAACCGCTGGCCGGGATGGGACCAGTGAAAAGTGCTCCTACAGCTGGCACCTGACCCAGCGTATTTGCCAGGAAATTTCCAAACGGTGTGACAACCAGCGGTAAAAAGACGAAAATACCCCACAGTCCATAGACCACGCTGGGGATGGCAGCCAGCAATTCGACCAGCCAGGTCAGCGGAGTGCGCAGCCATGCGGGGCAAAGTTCAGCCAGGAAGATGGCGATCCCAAGGCTGATGGGCAGGGCAAAGAGGATGGCCACCAGGGAGGTCAGCAGGGTGCCGAAAATGAACGGCCAGGCCTGGAAGTTACTATTGACCGGGTCCCAGTTGGGGTTGCTGCTTGGCAGTAGGAAGGACCAGCCGAATGTAGAACGGGCATCGCCCGAGCGGGTCCACAACATCCATCCGATGGCAGCCATTAAGACAATCACCAGGGCGGATACCAGCATGATCAATCCCAGCCAGGGGCGGTCGCCATGATGAACCAGGCGAAGCAATCGACTGCGGAGAGAATTGGGTGAAATGACCTTACGATTCTGCATTCTTACCTCTCCCCTTTTTAGCCAGGTCCAGGATCCGCCCGGAGATCAGCTCGCGGATTTTGCGCATGGTGGCAAGTGGTTTGCCTTTCGGATCCGGGATGTCCCAATCTTCATGGAACGCAGCCGGAAAGAACGGGCATTCATCCCCACAACCCATGGTGATGACATAATCGTAATACTCCTGGGAGACCTCTTTCAAGGATTTTGAACGGTGTTTGGAAAGATCATAACCGACTTCTTCCATTGCCTTGATCGCCAATGGATCTACCTTACCAGAAGGCCGCGACCCTGCGCTGGCTGCATCGAGGATATCCGACGCCAACAAGCGCGCAAGAGCCTCAGCCATCTGGCTGCGGCATGAATTTTCAATACAGACAAATAATACTTTCTTCATAATTTCAAAGTGGCTGGCCATGCTGAATGCGTGGCCAGCCGTTAGATAAGGATCGTTATTTAAGAACCGGTTGGCCGTTGCAGATCACCTCAGCCAGTTTGGCGAGGACGGTCTGTCGGACAGCCTCGGGCAGGACCGAATATCCGAGTGAAGCAGCGGCACTTTGCGCACCTGCATCCGTCTGCGCCCATTGAAGGAATTCGAGTAATTTCTGAGCCTTGACACAATCCGTCATCGAACTGGTGTGCAGGATGATGTAGGTGTAACCGGCGATCGGCCAGACACCATCGCTGGAGCCATCCACGATGGTGGCGGTCAGCTTGTCACTGAAGGTGTTGGCGAACTCGGTCATGGCTGCTTCCACGCTGGCGGCGTTGGCGACAACTGTCTTGCCGGCCTGGTTGACCATGGAAGCAAATGACATGTTATTGGATTTTGCATAGGATAATTCAACATAACCAATGGAGTTGGGAGTGTTGATGACTGCTGCAGCCACACCCTGGTTGCCCTTGCCGCCAATCCCAGTGCCGACTTTATCAGCTGGCCACTCAACGGAGGAGGCGCCACCCGCAGTCCAATCCGGGCTGAAGGAGGTGAGGGCCTTGGTGAAGATCTCAGTCGTTCCAGACCCATCCGAACGATGGACCACAGTGATGATGGCATCCGGCAGGTAGCTGGCCAATTCCGGGTTCAAGCCAACGATCATGGGATCATTCCACTTGGTGATCTTGGCAATGTAGATGTCCACCAGCGTCTGACGGTCCAAAACCAGGGCAGGCAGGCTGGTGCCCTGCGGAACTACCTGGCTCCAAGTAATGTTGTAGATATTTACGACCGCCCCGGCCAGCATGGGGTACATTTGAAGATCCACACCCTGCGTGTACTGGTCTGCATTCAGCAGCGAGTCGGAACCAGCGAAATCCACGGTGTTATCTAGGATGGCAGTCTTGCCAGCGCCTGAACCAACACCCTGGTAATTGATGACGACTGCCGGATCAACATATTGAAATGCATATGTCCACTGGGTATAGACTGGCAGGGGAAAGGTAGCGCCTGCGCCGGTGATTTGGACAGAGCCAACCGGTAGCGCAGTGGGCGTGGGAAAAACTGTTGGCTGCGACTCACTCGTCACGGGAGCGACGGTCGGTGTCGCGGCGGAGCCGCAGGCACTGAGAACAAAACTCATAGCCAGAACGGTAAACATAATGATGTAAAATTTTTTGGACATTTGATTCTCCTTAGTATTCATGTCCAAATTCTAACAAAAGACAATTAAGGCCTTTCAAACAACCAGTTAACGTTTGGTTAATGACTTGGAATAAGAAATCCTGTCATTCGCTGAGTGACAGGGTCGCCGCATCCTGATTTTCAGTCAACAATTGGAATGGTGAACATAAACGTGCTCCCCCGGCCTTCCGCGCTTTCCGCCCAAATCTTGCCCCCATGCGCCTCGACGATGTGGCGTGCGATGGATAGTCCCAGCCCGGTGCCGCCACCGGACCGGGCACGGTCAGCCTTGTAAAAGCGTTCGAAAATGCGCTCCAGGTCGTCCTCAGGAATTCCTGCTCCGGTATCCCGGACAGCAAAGCGGACAAAATCGCCTTCAGCGGAGGCAGATAAAACCACCGCACCGCCCGGACGGGTGAACTTGACCGCGTTATGGATCAGGTTGACCAGCACCTGCTCCAGCCTTTGCGCGTCAGCTTGGATCAAGGGAACGGGGGGTGAAACTTCCACGCTTAGGCTCAACCCTGCCCGTTCAGCCTGTGCCCGCATCCGGTCGGAAGCCAGGTTCAATACTTTTGACGGGTCAACCGCTTTCAACTCCAGCGGTACTTGGCCGGATTCGATACGGGTGAGTTCCAGAAGTTCGGTTGCCATTTGGGTCAGGGCATCCACCTCGGTCTCGATGCGGCCCAGGAAACGGCGGGCGGCGGTTGGGTCTTCCAGCGCACCCTCCTGAAGTGTCTCTGTCAGTGCCTTGAGCGAAGCAAGTGGCGTGCGCAGTTCGTGGGATATGTTCGAGATGAAGTCGCGTCGAATGGTTTCCAGGCGGCGAACGCGGGTCAGGTTTTGCACCAGCAGGAGGCTTCCACCAGTGATCCTGTCAGGCAGAACCACCAGTTGCAGGAAAAGGTGCCGGGCTGGCAGTTCGACCGTTTCCTCTTGTGGCTCGCCGGTCTCCCGGCTGCGCTGCCATGCTTCCACTAACTGGTGCTGGCGGAGCACTTCTGCCACGGTGTATTCACTTGCATCGGGGGTTTCAAAAAGTCTTTCGGCTGCGGGGTTGGAAAATTTGACGCGTCCTTCAACGTCAGCTATCAGCACTCCGTCGGTCATTTGCTCAAGAACAGCTGCCAGTCTGGCCCGTTCGTTATCCAGGTTAGAGACCCTTTTCTGCTCCGCCATCGCCAGGGTTTTGACCGCGTTCGACAGGTCTTCCAATCCTTTTTGGTCTTCCGGCAGGTCGGTCAGGGAAAGGCCATTTTCAGCAGTGCGGCGGATAGCGCGTGTAAACGTATCCAGCCTGTGTCGCAGGCGAAAATTGCGCCAGCCCAACCAGACAGCAGATGCAAACAAAAAAATGAGCAGGATGCCGAGGATCCAGTTCGCCATTTTCAACCTTCGAAGCGATAACCCCCTCCGCGCACGGTGACAATGCGCTGCGGGTTGGCGGGATCATTCTCGATCTTCTGGCGTAGCCAGCGCACATGAACATCCACCGTTCGGCTGTCTCCGATGTAATCCCAACCCCACACGCGTTCCAGAATAAACTCGCGCGTAAGCATCTGACTCCTGTGTTCAGCGAAGAAAAGCAGTAAATCGTATTCCTGCGGCTTGAGAGGAATGACCTGTCCTGCCAGTGTGACCTCGCGGCGGGTCTGGTTGATGACCAGGTTGTCAAATACCAATGTTTCCAAAGGTGAGGACAAATCTCCACTCCTGACCTTACCCAGTTCATCGCGCAGGAGTTGGGTGCGGCGCAATTGCGCCTTGACACGCGCCAGCAGTTCACGCATGGAGAATGGCTTGGTCAAGTAGTCGTCAGCCCCAACTTCTAACCCGACTACTCGATCGATCTCATCGTCGCGGGCGGTCAGCATCAGGATGGGGGTGGACATTTCCTTGCGCAGGATCTTGGTGACCTCAAAGCCATCCAGCTCTGGGAGCATGACGTCTAGCACGATCAGATCCGGTTTTAGCCGGCGTGCAGCCGCGAGGGCAGCGCGTCCATCGCCTGCAGCCTCAACTCGATATCCGTTTCTTTCGAGGTTGTAGACCAGGGTTTCCTGCAAGGAGGGTTCGTCTTCCACAACCAGGATGGTTTCGGGCATGTTATTTTCCGCCGTAATTACTCATCATCCCCTATCCAAACCTGCCTTCAACATAATCTTCGGTGCGCTTCTGCTTCGGGTGGGTGAACAATTCCTTGCCTTCGGCAGCCTCCACCAGTTCACCCTGTAAGAAAAAGGCTGCATAATCCGCTGTGCGGGCAGCCTGCTGGACGGAATGCGGCACCAGGATGATGGTGAATTCCTTCTTCAACCCTTGCAGGGCGGCTTCCACCTTGGCGGTCGAGATCGGGTCGAGGCCGGAGGTGGGTTCGTCTAGCAGGATCACTTCGGGCTGGTTGGCGAGCACGCGTGCCAGGCACAGGCGCTGCTGCTGCCCGCCCGAAAGGGCGATTGCCGGGTCGTCGAGGCGGTCTTTCACCTCGTCCCACAATGCTGCCAGTATCAGGCCGCGTTCCACCGCCTCGTCCAATTTGGATCTGCGTTTCTCGTTTGCCAGTTCCAGACCATAGGTCAGGTTCTGGCGGATGGACATCGGCAGGACCACCGGGCGGGCGAAGACCATCCCGACCCGGCGGCGCAGGGCGATCACATCCGTCCTGGGGTCGAGGATGTTCTCACCGTCCAGCAGGATCTTCCCGGAAGCCACTTTCACCTCGGTCAGGTCGTTCAGGCGGTTGAGGCAGCGCAGCAGGGAGGACTTGCCTCCGCCGGCAGGCCCAAACAACACCGTTATCACATTCGCTTGAATGTTCAGGTTGATGTCGCGCAGGGATTCGGTCCCGTCCGAATATTGCAGGTTGAGGTGTTCGATGATGATCTTATTCATTCGTATGCCTCAGCCTACCATTGCCTTTTCGCCCTGGCTCGCGAACGAACGACCGTGGCGATCAGGTTCATCCCCAGGACGAATACGATCAGCACCAGCGCCGTTCCGTACTGGACCTGGATCGGCATCCCCGGTACCTGCGTGGTAATCACAAATAAATGGTAGGGCAATGCCATGGTGGCATCCAACGGCGAGCCCGGCAGGTGAGGCAGAAAGAAGGCTGCTCCCGTGAAGAGGATCGGCGCGGTCTCCCCGGCGGCGCGTTCCAATCCGAGGATGACGCCGGTGATGATCCCGGGCAGTGCCTGCGGCAAAACGATCTTGCGGATGGTCTGCCAGCGCGTCCCGCCCAGTGAGATGCTCACCGTGCGGAAGGATTGCGGTACCGCCCGCAGCGCCTCCTCAGCCGCGCTGATGATGACCGGCAATGTCATGATCGAGAGCGTCAGTGAGGCAGAAAGGATGCTGGTGCCGAATTTCAGGAAGAGCACGAACAAGCCGAGCCCAAACAATCCGTAGACCACCGACGGGATGCCCGCCAGGTTGATGATGGCGATGCGGATGAGGCGCGTCAACCTGTTCTCCTGGGCATACTCAGAGAGATAGATCGCTGCAGCAATTCCGAGCGGGACGGAAAAGACCGCTGTGCCGAGGGTCAGGTAGAACGTGCCGATGATGGCAGGCAGGATACCCCCGGCGCGCATCCCGTCCCGAGGCATGGCTGTCAGGAACTCCCAAGAGATGGCAGGGGCACCCTTGGCAATGATATACCCGAACACCCCGATAATCGGCAGCACTGTCAGCGCTGCCACCAGCGTGATCAGTGAAACGCCAAGGCGCTGAATCAGAAAACGGTCAAGGCTGAAGCGGCGTTTCATGATAACACCCTCTCGGCACGCTTCCGTGATTTGAAGACCACAGACGAAGCCGCGATATTCACTGCCAGCGAGATGAGGAACAGCACCAGCCCAATCATAAAAAGGACATGGTAATGGGTGCTCCCATTCGCAACCTCACCCATTTCTGCGGCGATCGTTGCCGTCATGGTGCGAACAGGGGAGAAGATCGAAGTTAGTTTTATCGCCAGCACCGGTGCGTTGCCGGTGACCATCATCACAGCCATCGTTTCGCCGATGGTGCGACCGATGCCGAGCATGAGTGCAGTCAACACGCCCGACCGCGCCGCTGGGAGTGTCACCCGCCAGATGGTCTGCCACTTGGTGGCGCCTAGCGCCAGTGCTCCCTCCCGGTAACTCTGCGGGACGGCGTCCAGGGCATCCTCAGCGATCGAGACCGTTGTTGGGACGGCGATCCCGCCCAGGAGCAGCGCCCCCGCCAGGGCGGTCATGCCGGTCGGCAGGTTCAGGAACACCCGCAGGTACGGCGAGAGCACCAGGATTCCGAGGAAACCGAGCACCACCGAGGGCAGCCCGCCCAGCAACTCCACCAGCGGCTTGAGGATCTCGCGCATCCAGCGCGGGGCGATCTCGGAGAGGAATACGGCTGTGCCGATCCCGAAGGGGATGGCGATCAGCATGGCACCCACCGTCACGATCAGCGATCCAGTCAGGAGCGGCAGGATGCCAAAATGGTTTTCGATCGGATACCAGCGCGCACTCAGTAGTTCGCCGAGTTTGACCTCCGCCAGCGCCGGGAGTCCTTCGCGCAGCAGGAAGAAGAAAATGAGCAGGACGAATACAACTGCTGAATAACCGCATGTTCTCACCACCGCAGTTATGATGGTCTCACGCCAGTTCTTGGACTTTCCCATACAACTCCATAAAAAATGTCTTCAGCTGTTATTTAATCGGCACAAAACCCAGATCAGCCACGATCGCCTGGGCTTCCGCTGAAAGGATCCAGTTGATGTAATCCTTGATCGCGCCGGTCGGTTCACCGGCTGTATACATGTACAGGTCGCGCGCCACCGGGTAACTGCCGTCATTGACCGAGGCAATCGATGGGGTGACAAACGGTCCGCTGGCATCCCGGGCGATTGCTATCACGCTGTCTATGAGATCGGGGGGAATGTACCCGAGACCGTCATAACCAATGGCATTCGGGTTCTGGCGTACTTCGTTGATGATGACCTCCGAGGAGGGCAGGAGCAGCGTATCGGTGGAGAAAAGGGTCGGGTTGGTCTTGTCACCCAGGCGCAGCACCGTCTCAAGAAAATAGACATGCGTGCCCGAATTGGTCTCGCGCGAGAGCCGCACAATGGGACGGTCATCGCCGCCCACCTGCAACCAGTTATTGATCTTCCCGCTGTAGATATCGGAGATCTGCTGGAGGGTTAATTCATGCACCGGGTTCTCGGAGTTGACGACCACCGCAATGGCATCCCGTGCAACCGTGAATTCCACCGGCGTGATGCCGTTGGCGATCGCCTGTTGCGTCTCCTCGCTTTTCATGGCGCGCGAGGCATTGGCAATATCCACCGTCCCATTGATGAGGGCGGCGATCCCGGTGCCAGACCCGCCGCCAGTGACCGACAGGCTGACCTCAGGATGCTCAGCCTGGTAGCGTTCAGCCCAGGCCAATGCCAGGTTGACCATCGTGTCAGAACCCTTGTTCTGGATGTACATGGATCCGCCCGCGGGAGTGGCGGGACCTTGCGCGCCTGTCCTGCAAGCAGCAAGCATCACAACCATGAATAGCAATAGAAAGCGGGCGGATTTCATCGCCCGGATTATAAGCCAAAAAGGTACAAAACTGGAAGAATCGTGTAGAATTGGCCCGTGACCCCTGTCTTTTCCATTCGCAACCTTGATTTCTATTATGGCTCGAAGCTGGCCCTGTCCAAAATCAATATGGACATCCAACCGCGCAAAGTTACGGCATTGATCGGCCCGTCGGGATGCGGTAAATCCACCTTCCTGCGCTGCCTGAACCGGATGAACGACACCATCCCCGGCATCCGCCTCGAAGGAGAGATCCTTCTGGAAGACAGGGACATCTACGCCCCCGAGTACAACGTGGCCGAGCTTCGCCAGCGGGTGGGGATGGTATTCCAGAAACCAAACCCATTCCCGCAGTCCGTCTATGATAATGTCGCCTTCGGGCCGCGCGCCCTGGGCATGATCCGGAATAAAGCGCAGCTGGATGAAATCGTGGAGCGAAGCCTGCGGGATGCTGTGCTGTGGGATGAGGTCAAGCAGGATCTCAAGGCCAATGCGCTGGGTTTCTCGCTCGGACAGCAGCAGCGCATCTGCATCGCCCGTGTCCTTGCCGTGAAACCGGAGGTCATTCTTTTCGACGAATCCACCTCCGCCCTGGATCCCATCGCCACCGGCGGCATTGAAGACCTGATCTCGGAACTCAAAAAGGATTACACCATCGTCATTGTCACCCACAATATGCAGCAAGCCGGGCGCGTGTCCAACAGCACCGGTCTCTTCTGGCTGGGTGAACTGGTGGAATTCGGGCCGACCGAGAAGATCTTCACCCGCCCGGAAAAGGAACTGACCGACGCGTATCTGACCGGGAAAATGGGGTGATCCAGAAAGAGAATCTTAGTTGTTTATGCAAACAGACGAGGATTTTCATCCTCGTCTGTTTCTTTTGTGTCTGGCCCATGCCCTAAGGCTGCAGTTCCAGCTCGGCTCGAACCACACCCGCCCGCTCGTGCCGGGCAACCAGCCTTACCTTGCCCCCTTTGGGCGCAGCGACCACCCACTCCACCTTCAGCCGATCATCCGTCCCGCCTTCCAGCACGTCCGCAAAGGCGGAGTGATAGGAGCGCCCCTCCAGTTGCGCAAATTCCTCGCGCACCTTGCCTGTCTGCAGGGTTGCCCCCGGCGGGATCTCGATCTCGCAGATCACTCCCCGGGTGACCTTTTTGTTCAGCGCTTTCTTGGTGATATAGGTGGGCAGCCAGCCGTCATTCTCAACCACCATCCGCACCCGGTAGGCGGTTTTGCCAATCGCTTTAACGCTCGCCTCGCGCAGGGTGAGTTTCGGTGAGATCAAGGTGTGCCAGATGATCCAATCCGGGAATAATTGGATCTCCTTCTCGAGGAACTCGCTGGGCGGGTTTATCCAGTTATGCAGGATATCCCAGCCGCCCAGTTCCACCTTTCCGAGTTGCGGGTGTTCGAAGGGGTGCCAGTCCACGTAGGCTTTTCCACCCAGGATTTCATCATTCCACTTCATCAACTTGAGGTCATCTTCCAGCGGATGCTCGCGGAACCAGTCGATATACTTGTAGTCTTTGAGACCTGCCTGCCGCAAAGGGCTCCATATCTCCACCGTCCAGGCAAACAAGCCGAGGTGGTCATACATCCAGGTGTCGAACCCGCCGGTTGTGACCGTTTTCGGATGGTAACGGAAATCGTGGTAGCACGAGAGGTTCGGGTAACCGGTTATCGCCGTGCCCTGCTCTCCGATCTTCTTGTAGGTCCACAGGTCCTCGGCGGGGAATTCTTCATCGGCGCGGTCGTCGTACGGCCTCAGCAGCACCCCGCTGTAGGTGTGGAAGGTGATCGCCCCGGTAATGTTGGCATGCCTGACGATGAAATCCACCAGGTTGCGTGACTCCGGCTCACTGACGGGGTAGGGACCGGCGCCGGATTGTTCGTTCTCCTGGCGCCATCCGATCGGAAAGTTCCGGTTCAAGTCGAGCCCTTCCTTCGCGCCACGGGGATGGATCGTAATCCCATCGAAATTGCGCAACAGTCCCTCGGGCAGCAGCCGGTAATAGGTCCCGCCCGTCTCAACCGGGTCGCGCCGCACCATCAGCCGGGGATCGCCGGGGTGGGATTTCCAGGCGCCATTCGGGTCTTTAATGCGCATGCTCAATATGTGCCCATCGCCATCAATATCCTCCTGGAGCAGCCCTTCCACCGGTTCCTCGTCAAAAGGGTAAGGCCGGGTGCTGGAGCGGATGACCCTGGGCTTATCCGCCAGCGCCCATTCAGCGCCATCGGGGTTGACACGCGGGACGATGTAAAAGGCGCGTGTATCGAGAGCCTGGGTGATCCCGGCCTCCTGCCCATAACGGGTGACGAGGCGATTAATGAAATAAAGCACCGCTGCTGATCCTGCCACTTCGCTGGCATGCAGGTTGCCATCCACCCATAGGGCAGGCTTCTCGTTATCCGGGCCGGTGGCATGATTGGTTGCCGTCACCAACCAGACCTCCCGTCCTTCGTGGCTTTTACCAATGCTTTCCAGCCGGAGCAGGTCCGGGTGTTCCTTCACAAGGGCTTTCAGCAGGCGGACCAGGTCTTCATATCGGTAGGAGCGATCAAAGGCAATGTCGGTCATCGTTACTCCTTCGCGTGCATGCTTATCAGAATTTCCATTAATTTCCTGGAAGTGATATTCCGGTTGAAATGTTCTTCCAGGTACTTCCGGCCGCGCAAGCCCATGGCTCTCGCTACCTGGTTGTCGCTGGATAACCTGCGGATTGCCTGCGCAATTTCTGACGGGTTGCCCGGGCGGGAAAATATTCCGCACTGCGCTGCCTCAACCACCTGGCGGATCGATCCGTCGATTGCCAGGATGACAGGACGCCCGGCAGCCATATAGTCAAAAACCTTGTTCGGATAAGTGGTCTTATATGCCTCAATGGGTTTGAGGATGGCAAGGCAGGCATCCGCTCCTGCCAGCGCTTCAGCCATCCCGGTCTTGGGAACCGGTGGAAGGAAAAGGAGGTTGGTCAGTTTCAGCTCGGCGGCCCGTTTCTGCAGGGCGGGTTTTTCCTTGCCGTCACCAAGCAAAACGACAGTGATCCTTGCGGGCTCCATTTCCTCCTGCAGCAGCCTTGCCGCTTCGAGCACCACACCCAGGTCATTTGACAGCCCATGCGCACCCGCGTAAAGTACAACGAATTGATCTTCGAGGTGATTCGCAGACCGGAACAGGAGGCCGTTGTTCGCCGGGTCGAACATCCCGGGATCGGCACTATTGGAGACGAGTTCAACGAGGCGCGCGCCGCGTTCCTTCACGTGGCTCTCGAAGCCGGGGCTGTTCACCATCACCCGGTCTGCATGACGGTAAAGGAATCCCTCCAGCCAGGTTGAAAGTTTGATCAGGGCCGGGTTTTTGAGCACGCCAACCGCAATGGCAAATGTTGGCCACAGGTCGCGCACTTCAAACAGGAACGAGGCGCGCTTGAGGCGTGCCAGCAACCAGGCGGTCAGGCCCTGGAAAATAGGCGGCGAAGTGCCCCAGACCAGGTCCACGTTCCTGACCCCCCATCCGATAAAAAAGGATCCTGCCATGAACGAGAGGAATGCAAAGACGCGCTGGACAAAGGATTTATGGAGCGTGCCGAACGTCCAGACATGGAGCACCTTCACCCCATCATCCCATTCCCGCGTTCTAATTCCCGGGTTCCCGGTGAGGGTGGAACCTGTCAGATAACTGACCGGCGAGGTGATCACCGTCACCCGGTGCCCCTGCGCGGCAATAGCCCGGGCGAACTCGTGATGACGCGTCCCTCCGGGCTCATCGAGAGCGGCAAACGCCTGGTGGATCAACAGGATATGCATGTTGTGAACTCGATGAAAGAAAACTAACTCTGGATATTGGACACCCCATCGCCTTTAACCTGCGGAGGGGGTTGCCCGTTAAAAACGATCGTTTCCCGGGGCCAGCCTTCATTTGGAAAACGGGCCACCATTTCTGCCAGTTCGGGCGGTTTTACGGGTTGAACCACAATTTCAGATATCGGCATCCACACCGGAACGTAAGTGCCGCGTTCCGGAAGCGCGGACTGCATTTCTTCACCGCTGCCGGAACCAAAAGTACCCGCAGAAGTTGCTGCCAGGTAGTAATACTGCCATTTCCCCTGCCATCTGAATTGAGCCAGAAGTCGTTTGAGCGAAACCTGCAAACCAAGTTCTTCCCTAGCCTCACGGACGGCTGCCTGCTCGGGTGTTTCGCCGTCTTCCACGTGACCGCCGGGAAAGGTGAAATAATGCCGTCCGGCGCGCTGTCTTTCGATCAACGCCACCTTGCCTTCCTGCAGGAGAATAATGCCGGCTCGATAACTCATTTTGGAAAGGTGAACTCCGTGCTGAATTTTACTTCATCCTCGGATTTCGCTTCAAGGGCCAGTGATAAGGCTGGAAATTTCACGCCATATGACGGTGAAACCCAGCCGCGGCGCGGGTCCGCATCGTCGGAACCGGCAAGGATTACCCCCGCCCGGCAAAGGGAGAGCTTCCGTGGGCACCCGGATGGAGATAGGTGGATGGTGAGCCCCACCAACCCATATTGGGATGTCAGCCAAAGCTTTAATCCGGATTCGTCCGGTTCCAGTTCCCATTCCCAATCGGGAAGCAGCCAGTGCAGGCGGGAGGTCTGCAGGCGTCTCACCCAATGCAGGCGCGGTTTCAGCACGAGAGCGGGCATGCGCAGCGGAAGGATTTCGTCCTCCACCAGCCAGCGGTCGTCGTCACAGACGCTGGTAATGCGGGTATGGCGGTAGCCGTCCCCGCGGTAACGACCGCGTACCTTCTGGAGCATGGCCGGATTATCGAACGGAAGATCCTTCCGGTAGGCATCCACCCAGTCCAGGTACAGGAAGCGCCCGGCGGGGGTCATCTGGTCGCGCCCGTTCACGGAGACTGTATTATGCACCAGGGTGGTTGTCAGGCTGTTATCCCAGGGTGCGGGGATGTTGTAGAGGTAGGTGCCAGCATCCTGGGTAATGTTCAACCCACGCCACCACAGGTCCAGATGCAGCTGGTCGGCGTGGGATGGGCGGGAGGTGAATTGCGCCGTCCGCAGGTAGGCCCATGATTTCCTGCCATATAACTGGTCACCCAGGTAGCGCGGCAGGGTGATGCTTCTTGCCGCTCCGCTTTGCACCCCGCACCAGAGCCCCATTTCATCCCAGGCTCCGGCGGGCAGGTTGTAATTGAGGAACAGGCGCCCGGCTGCGTGCAGCACTGGGCGGTAGTCTTCAAACGGTTGCACAGTCATTGGAAAGATGTATGCCCCATCATTGGCGCCCAGGTTAGGAACCCTGCCCGACTCGGCATCCATCAGTGAGAGCAGCCAATGGATGGAACGTTTTACTGGTTCCAGGGTCTGGCGCGGCCAGCGCAGGTTGGAATTTTTTACCAGCGCGTTCGTCCACATCACCACCTGCAGCATCATGCGCTGGTAATTGGTACTGTGCTGGGCGTATTCGCCGTAGCCATCAATCTGCGATTGCAGTCCCTGGTTGAGCCAGCGCCAGCCAAGGCTGCGCCAGCGCCGGGCTACCGGGTGATCTGCGAGGGCCAGTCCGGCTGTGAGCAAGCCTGCCGCCTCGGTCAGCAGGTGGTTGTTGTGCTGGGAACGGGCATAAACCAGCGTTGGTGGAATGCGAACCGCATGCTCAGCCACCGAGGCTGCCAGGCGGGCTTTTCGTTCGGACGTGGATGCGCTGGCGGGATCCAGTACCTGTGCCGCCCAGGCCAAAGCCATCAGGCGCAGGGCCACCTCCTGGGCACTCATCCAGTGAGGTCCGAGGCAGGGCGGGTTGGCAGCAGTAAAGGTTTCAAAATAACGCCAGAAAGCCTCAGCGTATTTTTCCTGCCTTGTCAGGTGATAAGCACGACCCAGCGCAAATGCCCAACCAAAGCGGGCCGGTTCCCAAACGAATTTGATATCGGGAATAGGAAATTGGGACAGCGGGAGCGGTGTTCTGCCGGTTTCATAGGCGGTCCAATGTTCCAGTTTACCGGGCAGGCTGAGTTTGAGCTCCTGCGGCTGCAAGCCAAAAAACCTGACCTTCCCGGAAACAATCTCATCTGCTTCTTGAAGCAAGCTGGTTTTGCCCGCTGAAGTGATGCACGCAAGGATCTCTTCAGAAGCGGGGAGGTGGAAAAGGGGAGCGCAGTTGCTGCCATTCGATCCCCGTTTCCCCGCACCATTTGTTTTTCTTCCAATAATTCCACTCACCAGCCCGAACCGGTAGAGCGCATAAAGTACCAAGGGCTGGAATCCCAGTTGGAACAGGGCTTTCGGGGTATTGATCAACCGACTGGCAGGCATGTCTATTTGTTGTCCTTAACAACTCGGGTGAAACAGCAATATGAAGGGCAGCCAACGGGGCGGGTGGAACGTTTGCGTAAATCCGGACAGAATCGTTCCACTTCACACGAGGGGGATTTCTTACAATCCTGAAAAAGCATCTTGTATTCAGGCAGAAATCCGGGTCAGACGCGGATCTCTTTCCCGGCGCGCAGCGATTCCACCGCCGCAAAGGTGGCTTTTGTTACACCAATCAGTTGTTCGTACGGAATGGGTGGCTGCAGTCCTTCCGCGATACAGTGCATGAAAGCCAGCCACTCGTGATGCCAACCCTTGTCTTGGGCTTTCCTGGTCACCGAGCGCCGTCCATCATGGACAAGTTCCAGCGTGCGGAAATCATCCAGCACAGCCACACGCCCGGCGCAAAACACTTCAAGCCGTTCCTTTGGGAAAGATTTGTCGCCGTTGGCCAGATAGTCCACCACGCCGATGGAACCATCCGGGAAGGTGAAGGTCATGGATACATTATCCTGGCGGTACTTGCCGTCATCCGGCAGGCTGTGGGCGTTGACCGAAACCGGTGCGGCGCCAGCCAGGAATGCCAGGAAATCCACGAAATGACAGCCTTCTCCGATGATCCGACCGGCACCTTGATCCGGGTCATGTGCCCAGTGGTTGAGCGGGAGCAGCCCGGCATTTACCCGGTAGTGCATATAGAGAGGCTCTCCGCGCGATGTGAAGTGTCCGGCGAGTTGCCGGGCAAGGGGGGCAAATCGCCGATTAAAGCCAACGGTCAGCAGACCCGCAGCAATGGCAGCCGGGTCATTGTCATCTGCCTGCCGGTCCAGGTTCGCATGCAGCTCCGCGATCAATTTGTCCAACCCGGGATTATCTATCGCCAGCGGTTTCTCCACGAATACATGCTTGCCCGCTTGCAGGGCTTTCAGTGTCAGGTCGGCGTGGGAATCATGCCGGGTGAGAATGGCGATTGTATTGATGTTCGGGTCGTCGAGGATCTCCTCCTCGCTGGAGGTGGCATAGTCAAAACCAAATTTCTTCGCTGCATAGCGGGCATGCAGCCCGCCCGAGGAGGCGATACCCACCAGGGCAAGGCCGGAGATCTTCCTGATGACCGGGAGCAGGGTGGCATTCGCATAAAGACCGGCACCCAGCACGCCCAGCCGGACAGTGGCGGACGACTGATGGACGCGGCGAAATTCAACCTTGCGGCTGGGGATTTCCACTTGCCGGGGATAGGTCAGCAGAACGCCCAGGAACGGTTCCTTGCTCTTACCGGTGATGACATCATAGGCATGCGCCGCTTCTTCGATCGGAAACCGGTGGCTGATGAGTGGTTGGACATTCAGCCTGCCAGAGGCCATCAGGTCCACCACAGCCTGGAAGTTGCGCCCCTCCGTCCAGCGAACATAGCCGATCGGATAGTCGTGTCCATTCTCCTCATAGGATGGGTCATATCGCCCCGGCCCGTAGGAGCGGGAGTTGATGAATGACAGTTCTTTCTCGAAGTAGATCTTGCGCGGGAAGGAAAGCCCAACTGCACCTGTGGCGACGATGCGCGCCCGGTCGCGGGCGATCGCCGCGGCAAGTTCCACCGGGTCATTGGAGGAGGTATCTGCGCAGATGAGCACCACATCTGCGCCTCGATTGGCACTGAATGCCTGCATCGATTCAACGGCCTCTTCACGCAGGCAGGAGGAAAGCCCAAGGGTGTTCGCCAAAGCCACCCGCGCCGGGTTGGTGTCGACTCCGAAAACGCGACACCCGGAAGCCGCTGCGATCTGCCCCGCCAGCAAGCCCAGCAGGCCCATGCCGATGATGGTCACAGTCTCACCGACCTGCGGTTCTGCCAGCCGAAAACCGTGCAGGGCGATGGCAGCCAGGGTGGTGAAGGCAGCCGACTCGAAATCCACGCCCTCGGGGAGTGGGGTGAGCAGGGTGCGGGGAACAATATTATATTCGGCGTGGATGGCATAGCATCCGCCGGCGCATGCCACTCGCTGACCCACCTGAAAACCTTCCATTCCGTCAGCCAATTGTACGATCTCACCCGCGGAGGAATATCCCAATGCCATGGGCTGGTCGAGCCTGTTGAAGGCCGCCTGGAGGGCAGGCAGAAACCCCTCACGCTTCATCTTTTCCGTCATCTGGCGGACAAGGTCGGGGCGCGCTCGGGCTTTGCCCAGCAGGGATTTTTCACCGAATTCCACCAGCATGCGCTCTGTCCCCGCTGATACAAGCGAAGTGGCCACCCGCACAAGCGCCTGTCCCCTGTGCGGTTCAGGCACAGGTACCTCTTCAACGCTTGTCCGGCCGGTCTTCATGTGCTGCAGAAGTTGTTTCATAGGACCATCAGGCTCCAGCCATTATGACGGATGCGGAATTCACTTTCTCCATCCAGGTTCATTTTTCACCAATGGCTCCACTGCTAGAGAGTAATATCGTCGCCCGTTTCCTGGATGATGATGAGAAATGCTTCCACCACTTTCGGGTCATACATTTTACCTGCGTTTTGTTTCAATTCCCTGACGATCTTGTCAACGCTGTATGGCTCTTTATACGGGCGTCTATCCAGCATGGCGGAATACGAGTCGACCACGCTGATGATCCGGGCACCAAGGGGAATTGCCTCGCCCCTGATCCCGTAAGGATACCCCTGACCGTCATAGCGCTCATGGCTGAACTCGATCATCGGAGAGACATTGGCCAATTTTTTGATCGGTGAGATCAGCTCGGCACCGAGTTTTGGGTGGGTATGGACAATTTTCCATTCCTCTGCCGATAACTTGGCTGGTTTTTGCATGATGACATCCGGGATGCCTATCTTGCCAATATCGTGCAGGAGGCCGCCCAGATATACTTCATTGATCTCTTCGGGGGGGCAGCCCAGGTGGCGGGCAGTCTTGGCAGCCCAGTTGGCGATCTGTTGGCTGTGTTGATTGGTATAGGTGTCGCGAATATCAATGGCATTCGCCAGGGCGATCACAGATTGGACGAACGCCCCCCTGAGTTCACCATATAAACGGGCATTCTCGATCGCCACCGCGGTCTGGTTGGCAAGGGTGGAAAAGACCAGGCGCTCATCCTGGGTATAGGGCTGGGAGGATAGCTTTTTTCCCAGAACAAGGATGCCTATCAATTCCCCCTTTGTATTTAATGGCAGAAACATCTCAGCATTAAATTTTTCAAGTTCGTCCTTCTCTTCCATCCACATGGATTTGAATGTCGGGACAACCAATAATTCATGGCTTAAAAGCGGCTGATTATGATTCGCCATCCAGGTGACGATGGGATGGTCGGCGCGGAATCCTGAAGGGAAATGCCTATGCTTAGCATCGCCGGTGATCACTTCGAAATTCCCGTTCTCGACATTCTTGATCAAAATGGCCCCGTGTTCGATATGCAGCGTGTTGACAATCTCCAATAAGATCATTTGGGTGATCTTGTCGATATCCAGGAGTGAGGTCGTCGTCTGGCTGAGCCGTTGGAGCATCAGATCGGCATTATATTTCTCCCGGTAGAAGATGCGGTCGATCCAGGCCTGGGCCTGGTTGCGGAGCGGGGAAAGCAGGAATGCGGCCAAAGTGCCCACAACGATCGAAACGAAAAAGACCGCCTTGCCGGTGATCAATTCAAAGATGTTCAGAACCAGGGAAATCGTCACATAATAGATGACACCAAAAAGGGCAGTGGTGATCGAATACAGCAACCCCAACCGGATGACGACCCGGATATCCAGAAGTTGATGGCGCAGAATGGCATAGGCGATCAGGAGTGCGGTCACGCCGTTGGCGGCAATATCGATCGGGTATTTCCCAAATTTCGTAAAATTGACCAGCGTTGCCAGGATGGTGATGGCGAACCCGATCACCAGGTAGCGGATGCGGTCACGTTGATGGGCGTCATGTGTTCTGAAATATCCCTGTATCAGGTCGCGCAGGCTGATAATGATCAGGGAATATCCAGGACCCGCCACCAACAGGAAGAAATGACCCAACTCGTAGTGAAGCTCGCCGGCCTGATCCAGGGAAGCTGATTGAACCACAAAATTGGTAAAGAGCGTGATTAGGATGGCCAGGATCACATATACAATCGTTATAGGTGCCCATTTACGGCGAAAACCGAACAGGGTTTGCACAAAGAAAAATATGGCCAGCATCATGGCGAGGGGCGA
>Ga0315295_10001601_pt1 | contig 19389 bp, 22 predicted proteins | sample YL17G14_0_MG_FD_204453 | JGI IMG/M metagenome (GOLD analysis project Ga0315295, IMG submission 204453) | Sediment microbial communities from Yellowstone Lake, YNP, Wyoming, USA - YL17G14_0 | ecosystem: Environmental > Aquatic > Freshwater > Lake > Sediment | place: USA: Wyoming | collected...
AGCTTTTAATCGCTCTTGATCTGGATCTTCTTCTGGGACTCTTTCGCCTTGGCCGCTTTCGGCATGGTTATGGTCAGCACTCCCTTCTTGAAGGTGGCATCGACCTTGGCCGTATCAACTTCGGCCGGTATGGAGATCATCCGCTGGAACGAGCCGTATGAGCGTTCCATATAGTAGCGTTCTTTGCCCTTTTCTTCCTTCTCTTCTTTCTTCTCTCCCCTGAGGGTGAGTATATCCTTGCTCAAATTGATCTCGATATCCTTCTCGTCCAATCCGGGGAGTTCAGCCGTGATCTTGATCTCTTTCTCGTCCTCGGCCATGTCGATCTTCGGGCTATACTTCCCGAAAGTCTCCTCGAAGGGCGCAAGATCAAAGCCCCGGAAGAAGTCATCAAAGAGGTTATTGATTGCCCTCTGGAAAGAGACGATCGGATGTTCTTCTGCCTCTCTCCTGGCTGGGACTCCTCTTCCCCATTTCCATGGAGCCATGTTTTTCATCGTATATGTGCCTCCTTTCTCTCTTATCCTCTCTTATCCGGCATGGATTGAAATCTTCTTGGTTTTATGCGGCTCGGCCTTCGGCAGTACGATCCGCAAGATCCCGTTCTTCATGCTGGCCTCGATCTTCTCCCGATCGATCTCATCCGACAGGGTGAAGGATCGGTAATAATCGCCGATGTCGTATTCCGCATACGACGCCTTGCGGTCGCCATAGACCTTCTCATCAACGCCCCCCTCGATGGTGAGCACTTCCTTTTCGAGGGTAATGTTCACACTGGACTCATCCGCACCCGGCATGTCGGCAAGCAAATACAGGTTCTCGCCCACCTCATGGATATCCACCCGGGGGATGTAGGTCTTCCTATCCCGCGTCCGCTCGGCAACCGCACCTTTTGCCTCGGTCTTTTTGGCTATCTCTTCTGCCATGGGTCTTCACCTCCTTTTCTATTCTGACGTCCGCACACTGATCTTTCTCGGCTTGTCCGCTTCCGCCCTCGGCAGGGTGACTTTCAGGATCCCATTCTCATACTTTGCCTCTACCTTGCTCCCGTCGACCGTATAGGGCAGGCGGACCGTCCGCACGAAATTCCCATAACCACGCTCCCTCCGATGCCATGTCTCGCCCTCTTTGAGTTCCAGCGGTTTGCGCTCGCCTTTGAGTGTCAGGATCTCGCCGGCTACGGAAAGATCGATGTCGTTCGGCTCGATTCCAGGGATCTCGGATGTGACGATCACATCACCTTCGCCCACGAACACATTGACTGGTGGAAACCCCGCAGAACTTGTCCGTGAAAATAATCTGTCTATGTCACGGTCGAATGCTTCCATTTCTCTCAATGGATCCCAAATTCTCAACATCTTCCTCACCTCCGTTTTTAATTTTTCTAAAAAATAAATAGGGCTCAGTTTTTCGGATTTCAAGGGCTCCCAAACCGATATGTCGCAGCCCTAAGATGAACCGAAAAAGCATATAATTTTGCGGGATAGCAAAATTAAACGGCCATTTGGCTGCCCGAAGGGTGAGGTCAGGGATGGCCTGAGTCAAGCCAACGACACCCTGGATCTTTGGGGGACCAGACGTCCGCAGGGTGGCTGTCCCTGACGAAATGAAGATGAGCGGCCCCAGAATGTGGAGATCCCGTCTCATTCTGAGCTAAGCGAAGGATCTCGAATTTGTTTTGCCTATCTGTTCATTGCCTATGCTTGACTTTTCATTTCTAAAAGCTATTAAATTATGCGGAGCCACGGGAGTTCAAGGAGCTCTCCCCATGCGCACAATGCATATCAAACAAAAGTTTCTGGGGCAGATCCGGACCGGGGAAAAGACCCTTGAGATCCGGGTCGGCTATCAGAATATCAGAAGCATTCAACCTGGAGAACTGATCAGAATAGCATCCAGTGACGATGAACTGAACGTGCGGGTCATTGCCAAGCGCGAATATAAGAACCACCTGGAGACACTCGCCCATGAAGACTTCCATAAAATTGCCCCGCAGATATCATCCGAGGGAGATCTCCTGAAGGTTTTATGTGAAATTTATCCTCCGCATAAGGAAGCCCTGGGCGTCATCGTCCTGGATATAGAAAAGGCGTCTTGATGTCATACGCCCTCTGTGGTTATATGGGTATCGATGAAGGCATTCCTTGAACCAACCACTTACATAGAAAGCGACCATCCGGAAATCATCCGTTTCGCGCAGAGTGCCGTAGTTGATGCTGTCACGCCAGTCGATAAGGCGGTCAGGCTCTATTACGCCGTGCGCGATCGCATACGCTACAACCCCTATTGCACGTCCATCACCATGGATCATTACCGGGCGAACTACGTGCTCGCCCAGAAACAGGGCTTCTGCATCCAGAAGGCCATTGTGCTCGCCGCAGCTGCGCGCGCCGCAGACATCCCGTGCCGCCTAGGCTTCGCCATCGTCAGGAATCACCTCGCCACCCATAGGCTCATCGAAATGATGAAGACCGACCTCTTCGTATTCCATGGCTACAACGCCTTCTTCCTCAATGACAAGTGGGTCAAGGCCACCCCGGCCTTCGATCTCGCCCTGTGCGAAAGGTTCGGCACGCTGCCGCTCGAATTCGACGGCACCGCGGACTCCATCTTCCACCCTTATAACCGTGCCGGCAAGCGGCACATGGAATACGTGTACGATTACGGCCAGTTCGAAGACTTCCCCTTCGATCTGATGCTTTCAGAATTCCGAAAATACTATCCGCACTTCTTCGAGCTGCTCCAAGGGCAGGGAGCGGATGTCGCTCAAGAACTCTCTGGCGACTTCCGTAACGAAGAATAGAAGCTCACAATACGGCAGGAAAGCATAATTGTGAGCTTTTTTAACTGCCAATAAAGGTCTTAATCTCCTGTTTGAGCCAATTGGTCCAGGCGTTTATGCCTACGCCGGTCTTAGAGGAAACCTCAAAGATCTTGATTCTGGGGTTGAGCTTGAAGACGCGCTTCTGCATGGCAGCTAGGTCAAAGTCGGAGAAGGGGAGGTAATCGATCTTGTTGACCATGAGGACATCGCAGACGGAGAACATGAGCGGGTACTTGAGGGGTTTGTCGTCGCCCTCGGGGACGCTTAGGATCATGGCGTTCCTGATGGAGCCGGTGTCGAACTCGGCCGGGCAGACGAGGTTGCCGACGTTTTCGATGATGACGAGGTCTAACTGATCGAGGTCGAGGGCAGCCAGACCCTTGGATACCATGGCGGCGTCGAGGTGGCAGAACCCGCCGGTGCGCAGCTGGACGGCCTTGACGCCCGTAGCGGCTACCTTCTCGGCATCCACCATGGAGTCGATGTCGGCCTCAATGACGGCCAGGCGGAGCTCGTGCCTGAGAACAGCGATGGTGGCGAGGATGAGGGTGGTCTTGCCGGCGCCGGGGGACGACATGAGGTTGAGGAGAAAGGTCTTGTGTTTCCTCAGTGTGGCGCGCAGATCATCGGCCAGTCCTTTGTTGTCTGCGAGGATATCCTCTTTGACCTCGATGAGCCTGATCTCCTCCATCATTTCACCTCCATGTCCTTGATGTAGTACTCCCTGCCCGAGACGAGCGTCCCCTTGGTGTTGCCGCAGGTGGGGCAGACCGGGTCTTTCTGTTCGCGAATTCGTATCGCGTAAATGTTCTGGCACTGATCGCACTTCAGGGTGACCGGCACCCGTTCGATCTTGAGCTTGGCACCCTCGGCGACGGTGTCCTTGCTCAGGTAATCGAAGTAGCGCTGGATCCACTCGTCTTCCAGATCGCTCATCTCGCCGACTCTCAGGCTGATGGAGAGGACCTTGTGCACCTTGTTGGCGTGAGCGTGTTTGAGGGCAATATTGAGGATGCTCTCGGTGACCGGGAGTTCATGCATCGCTTGCTTTCCTCTCGCTTCCTTTTACGCGATTATATACCCTATACCCTCGTTTTAGGAGTCCCTGTCAAGACGTCTTACGGCATCTCAACAAGCCTTATGATGAGTGTATTCCTTATTTCAGGTAGTTGGCTATGATGAGTTTCTGCACTTCGCTTGTCCCGGCGCCGATGGCGAATACCTTGGCGTCTCGCATGTAGCGTTCGACCGGAAACTCCTTCATGTAGCCGTAGCCGCCATGGATGTGAACCGCCTCGGCGGTGACCCTGTTCACCATCTCGCAGGCGTAGAGTTTGGCCTGGGCGGCGAGCATCCGTGCCTCCTTGAAATTGCCCTGATCCCAGCAGGCGATCCCCTTGAGGGTGAGGAGCTTGGCAGCCTCGATCTCGACCAGCATGGTGACGAGCTTATCCTGGATCATTTGAAAGTTGAAGATGGGTTGGCCGAACTGCTCCCGCTCCTTGGCATACTTGAGGGCGGCGGCGAAGGCCGCCTCGGCGATGCCGACGGACATACAGGCCCACATGAAGCGCTCCACGTCGAGCCCTGAGAACATAGTCTTGATGCCCTTGCCCTCCACGCCGCCGAGGAGATTTGCAGCCGGCACCCGGCAATCCTCGAGGATGATCTCCCCGGTGGGAGAGGAGCGCAGGCCCATCTTGGAGAGCTTCTTGCCGACTTTGTAGCCGGGGAAGTCCTTCTCCACGATGAAGGCACACAGGCCGCCGATGCCCAGGGCCGGATCGGTCGTGGCGTAGATGAGGGCGATATCGGCAATGGGGGCGTTGGAGATGAAGGTCTTGGTGCCGTTCAGGATGTAGTAATCGCCGTCCCTGATTGCTCTGGTCTTGAGGGAGATTGCATCGGAGCCGGCGCCGGGCTCGGTGAGGCCCATACAGCCGCGCTTCGCACCACTGGCCAGAATTGGGAGGTATTTCTGCTTCTGCTCCTCGGTCGCGTTCCGGGCGATATTATTCGCGCACAGGAGGGCGTGGGCTCCGTAGACCACGCCGACGCCGGGGTCGATCTTGCTGATTTCTTCGGCCATGATTCCGAAGGAGAGGTAATCGGTCAGCATCCCGCCGTACTCGTCTGGGATACCCATGGCGAGGAAACCGACCGGTTTGGCTTTCTCCCAGAGGTCCTCGATGAATTTCTCCTCCCGATCCATCTCCTCGACCAGGGGTGCGACCTCTTTTTCGGCAAACTTCCGCACCGTTTCCTGGAGCATCTTCTGTTCTTCGGTGAAGTCAAAATTCATGGGCTACCTCCGCCTCAAGCTGGATTGCCTTACCGGCTCATCGCTCCCTGAAATACAAATCCACGCGTACGTATAGCATATATAAAACAAATTGATATGTCGATCAGTTTTCTTTAAAATATCCCCTCTTGGCGAGTGCAGCATTCCTCCCCTTACAAGGCGGATGAGGGATGTTCGGGGAAACAAACGGTTTTCGATGACAGGATATCCCGGTCTGGATCTCCTGCCGTGTAGCCGTTGGATATCTGGGGCGAACGCCCGCAGGCGAAGGGCAGGCTCGTATCCCATAGACAGCTAACCAAAAGATACGCTTGCAAAATGCGTTCTAAGCTTGATAACATGGTGAGCATGGAGAACGCAGCAAGAGAGCGACGGCTCGTATCCGTGAGATTTGCCCACATGCTCATCCCCTACATCTTCGATGCCGGAGACCTGGAGCTTCAGGCAGGAGAGCCAGTGGTCGTGGAGACGGAGATGGGTCAGTCGGTGGCAAAGGTGCTCGGCTATACCCCTGAAGAAGATGCCATCGGCCTCGAGGAAATAAAGCCTGTCGTGCGCAAGGCCACCGAGGCAGACCTGAAAAGGCTCGCGGAGATTGGGGAAAAGGAGCGAGAATGTTTCGAGTTTTGCAGGGTGCGCATTCAGGCCCACCGCCTGCCTATGAAGCTCTCGTCCGTAGAGCAGGCCTTTGACGGGAGCAAGATCACGTTCTTCTTCGTCGCAGATAGCCGGGTCGATTTCAGGGATCTCCTCAAGGACCTGGTGGAGAAATACCGCACCAGAATCGAGCTCCGCCAGATAGGCTCCCGGCAGGAGACCTGCATGCTCGGCGGGATCGGGAGTTGCGGAAGGGAGCTGTGCTGTGCGAGCTTCCTTACGAATTTCCAGAGGATCTCGGTCAAGATGGCGAAGAACCAGAACATGACGCTCAACCCTTCGAAGATCTCCGGATTGTGCGGCAAACTGAAGTGCTGCCTCGCCTATGAGAAGGAGTCCTATGCCAACCTCATCGAGAACCTGCCGAAGTCGGGCAAGACTGTGTATCTCGAACAGGGCGAGGCGATGGTCGTGAGCATCAACGTTATCAATCAAACGTTCATCGCCAAGCTGCAGGACAGGCGTTTCATCAAGGCCAAGCCCACGGACATCTTATCCAAGGAAGAGTATATCCGCGTGAGCGAACAGAAACTCCTCGATCAGACGCGGCCGAAGGAGCCGGTTGAGTCCATAGCCGGTGCTCAGGCCGAAACCGGCGGGAGAGGGCAGAAAAAGAGATCGTCAAGAAAACGGAGGGGCAAGTCGAAAAGGAGAACTGAGGCATGATGGATTACTTCTATATCACGACTCCCATTTACTATGTGAATTCGAAGCCCCATCTGGGCCATGTATACACCACGGTGATTGCCGATGTCCTGGCTCGATTCAACCGCTTGACCGGGAAGAGTGTCTTTTTCCTGACCGGTACGGACGAGCATGGGGACAAGATCGTCGAGACTGCCAAGAAGCAGGGGACTACACCGGAGAAGCTCGCGAACGAAAACAGCGCCCGCTTCAGGGCCCTCTGGCCGGAGATGTCCATCAACATCAGCCGCTTCATCCGCACCACGGAACCCGAACATATGAAAACCGTCCAGAGAATCCTCCAGGAGGTATACGACAGGGGGGATATCTATTTCGGTGAGTACGGTGGGTACTACTGCATCGGCTGCGAGCGTTTCTATGCGGAAAGCGAGATGGAGGACAGGCAATGTCCCATCCATCAAGCCGAGCTGCAGTACGTCCACGAGGAGAACTATTTCTTCCGCATGGAGAAGTATCGGCCGTGGCTCATAGCGTATATCCATGCCAACCCGGACCTCATCCGGCCGCAGCGCTACAGGAACGAGGTCCTCGGCATGCTTAAAGAGCCGCTCGATGACTTGTGTATATCGCGACCGAAAAAGCGGCTTACCTGGGGGATCGAACTCCCCTTTGACAAGGACTATGTATGCTATGTCTGGTTCGACGCTCTCATCAACTACCTGACCGGCATCGGCTATCCGGACGGCGAGCATTTCCAGGAATACTGGGGTGTATGCCAGCACCTGATCGCCAAGGACATTCTCAAGCCGCACGCCGTCTACTGGCCGACCATGCTCAAATCCATGGGACTCGAGTCGTACAAGCACCTCAACGTGCACGGCTACTGGAACGTGGACGAGACTAAGATGTCGAAGAGCCTCGGCAATGTGGTCGATCCGCTCGACATGAAGGAGAAGTACGGGCTCGATGCTTTCCGGTACTTCCTCGTCAGGGAGATGGTCTTCGGGTTGGATGCAAACTTTTCCGAAAAAGCACTTGTCGACCGGTACAATGCCGATCTTGCCAATGACCTCGGCAACCTGGTGAACCGGAGCATCAATATGGACAAGAAATACTTTGCTGGCGTCGTCCCTCCTGCCGCGCAGCCCGACAGAGAAGAGGACAAGGAGATAAGGGATCTGGCACTCGATTCGGTCGCCCACTACCGGTCAAGGATGAGGGGGCTCGAGCTCCACAATGCCATGATCTCGATCTGGAAACTCGTTTCCGGGCTGAACAGATACATCGACCACACCGCGCCGTGGATCTTGGCGAAAAGTGACAAGGCACGGCTGGCTATCGTCATGTACAATATCCTGGAGGGCCTGCGGTTCGTTGCCGTCATGCTCAATCCCGTGATGCCCTCCGCATCCGCGAAAATCCTGGAACTGATAGGATATACCGGCACTGTCCAGATCGATGACCTCGACACCTTCGGTCTCCTCGCACCGGGGAGCGCGGTAGGAAACCCGCAGGTATTGTTCCCGAGGATAGAGAAGCGGTTCGAGAGCGCGCAAAAGGAGCCCAAGGTGGTAAAGAATCTCATTGATATCTCCGAGTTCGCAAAGGTGGAACTCACGGCTGGGGAGATCATTCAGGCGGAAATGGTAAAAAAGTCGGACAAGCTCGTGCGCATGCAGGTCGATGTCGGTGGCTCGGTGCAGATCGTGGCCGGGATCGGCAAGGCGTACCAGCCGGAAGAACTGGTCGGGAAGTATGTAGCCGTGGTGACGAATCTCAAACCCGCGAAGCTCATGGGCATCGAGAGCCAAGGTATGCTCCTGGCGACCGAAACTCCGGAAGGAGGACTGTCCCTGCTCACCTTCGACAGACAGCCGGCCATCGGTGGCAGGATCCGCTAATGACCACGAAATCTGAATCTCCCCATCCATCCAATGCCTCTCCTGATGAGTCAGAGGGTATGGGGGGGGGGATTTTATAGCCGTAAGGAGGGTATATGCAGAGGGTGCCGCTCGATTTGGTGAAACCGGGGATGGTGCTTGCCAAGCCCATCCTCAATGAAAAGGGCATGGCGTTGTGTGGGGAAGGTGCCGAATTGAGCGCGGCCATGCTTGAGCGGCTCAAGCGCATGGATGTCTCCTTCGTCACGGTCAAAGGACACCCTGTCGATCTCGGCGTGGAGGAGAAATCGAAGGAACAGCTCCTGGCTGAAATGCAGGGACGCTTTATCCATGTGGAAGGCGACCCGATCATGGAGCTGATCAAGGCATCGATCGGCAGGGCGATCATGTCCGCACAAGAGGAGGGAGTGGAGACCCCATCCCATGGGTAAGGAACAGCACATCAAGTCTATCACGAAGAAGATCCAGGGCCTACCTACCCTCCCTCATGTGGTGGAGAAGCTCACCAAGGTCGTGGAGAGCCCGGAGTCGACGGCCAAGGAGGTGGGGAAGCTCATCGCCTCCGACCAGGTGCTCGGAGCCAAGGTCCTCAAGCTCGTGAACTCCCCCTTCTACGGGTTCCCGGGCCGTATCTCCTCCATCAGTCATGCCATCATTCTCCTCGGATTCAATGTCATCAAGGGCGTGGTGCTCTCAGCGTCGGTCTTTGATCTCATGGAGCGCTCCATGGTGGGGCTCTGGGAGCACTCATTGGGGTGTGCGGTGACCGCGGGCACGATCGCCCGGCGGCTCGGACTCGCAGAACCGGAGGAAATTTCCACCGCTGCGTTGCTTCACGACATCGGGAAGGTGCTCATCAAGGTCTCCTTGAGCGACGACTACGAGAAGATCGTGCGCGTGGTCGAAAAGGAGAAGGTGTCTTTCAGGGACGCCGAGGTGAGCGTCCTGGGCATCGACCATGCGGAAATCGGGTCCTGGCTATCGAACGAGTGGAATCTGCCCGAGAAGCTCACCATACCGATCGCTTTTCACCACACCCCCGAAAACACGCTCAGGCTCAAGGATCGGGCAGCGGTGGTCCACATCGCCGACAGCATCACCCGGGCGTTCGGCATCGGATTCGGCGGAGACCCCTGGGTTCAGAAGATATCGGATGCAGCCTGGAACTACCTCGGCATGGAGAAAGAGGATCTTGATGCACTCATGCAGCTGATCATGATCGATCTCGAAGATGTGAGTACTTTCAGATTTTAAAGGACGGAGCGGCATATGAAGGTAGTCGTTGTCGGCAAAAACAAGATCGGGAAAAAGCTCTCTGGAATATTGGATGAGATCTTCGAGACCGTTTATATCCTCCACAATCCCAACGAAGCAGTCTCCCTCATCTACACCGATCCGCCGGACATCATCATCGTCGACAAGGAATTTGCCCGCGAAGGGGGCGGGAAAGGCATTCAGGAGTTCAGGAGCAATACGATCTACGGGCATCTGCCCATCGTAGCGATCTTTGATGCGGAGGACACCGAGGATAGCGGTTGGGATGATATCCCGGTCGACGACTTCATCCTCTCGAGCGAGAGCAGACTCTCCATCAGCAAACGCCTGCCGTTCATCGTCAAGAGGTCGATTAAGGAGCTCGACACCAACCCCCTGACACGGCTGCCGGGCAATGAATCCATCATCCGCCATATCCAGCGCATGCTCGACAAGGAGGAGGAGATCGCCATCGCCTGGCTCGATCTCGACCACTTCAAGCCCTACAATGACTACTACGGCTTTGCGCGGGGGGACGAGGTATTGCTCGCCACGGCTCGCATCATTACCAATGCGATCAAGGAGCTGAAACAGGAACCTACCTTCCTGGGTCATATCGGGGGCGACGACTTCGTCTTCACCTGCCCCATATCGTCCATAAAGGGGCTCTGTGAAGAGATCATCTCCCTCTTCGACATGGTCATCCGCAACTTCTACAACGACGAGGATCTCCACCAGGGGTACATCGTCTCCAAGGACAGGACCAGCAAGACGAAGATGTTCCCTATCCTGACGGTCTCCATTGCCACCGTCCTCAACAAGAACGGCCGGTTCAAGCACTACGGGGAGGCATCCCGCGATGCCACCGAGATCAAGGATCATATCAAAGCCATGGAGGGCAGTAATTACATGATAGACAGGAGGAGTTCACGGGAATGATTCCGCGCTATACCACCAAGGTCATGGAGCGGATCTGGTCGGATCAGAACCGATACCAGAAGTGGCTAGATGTCGAGATAGCGGCCTGCGAGGCATGGGAAAAACTGGACAGGATACCGCAAGCGAGCCTCAATAATATCAAGCGGAACGCCCGGTTTGACGTCAAGCGCATCGAAGAGATCGAGGCCATCACACGCCATGATGTGATCGCCTTCGTGACCTGTGTGGGCGAGCATGTCGGCGGGGATGCCCGCTTCATCCACATGGGGCTGACCTCATCCGACGTCCTCGATACGGCACTCGCCCTCCTGCTCAAGGAGAGCGGGGAGGTGATCCTCCTGGACATCTTCGACCTCATGGAGGCCATCAAACAGCGGGCCTACGAGTTCAAACACACCCCAGCCATGGGCAGGTCCCACGGCATCCATGCCGAACCGATCACGTTCGGCCTCAAGTTAGCCCTCTGGTATGCTGAGATGGAGCGGAACGCAAAGCGCATGCAGGACGCCATTGAGATGGTGGCTTACGGCAAGATATCGGGTGCGGTGGGGACCTTCGCCAACATTCCGCCCGTGGTCGAGGCCTATGTGTGCGAAAAGCTGAAGCTCAAACCCGCGCCCATCAGCACGCAGATCATCCAGCGCGACCGGCACGCCCAGTTCTTCACCACGCTCGCCATCATCGGGGGCAGCCTCGAAAAGATTGCCACCGAGATCCGGCACCTCCAGCGTACCGAGGTGCTGGAAGCCATGGAACCATTCGGCAAGGGGCAGAAGGGGTCATCCGCCATGCCCCACAAGAAGAACCCCATCCTCTCGGAAAACATCACCGGTATGGCCCGCCTCCTGCGGGGTTACTGCCTGGCCTCCCTGGAAAACATCGCCCTCTGGCACGAACGCGATATCAGCCATTCGAGCGTGGAGCGGGTGATCGGCCCGGATGCGACCACTCTCCTCGACTTCGCCCTCAAGCGACTCAAGGGCGTCATCGCGGAGCTCGTCGTCTCCCCGGAAAACATGCGCAAGAACCTGGAACTCACCAGAGGACTCTGGCATTCCCAGGGTGTGCTGCTTGCCCTCGTCGAAGCCGGCATCTCCCGGGACGAGGCCTATGCCTGGGTACAGAGGAACGCCCTGGCCGTCTGGGATGGCAAGGGCGAATTCAAGGACCGGCTCCTCGAAGATCCCGACATCGTTAGGGTCCTGGGGAAAGACACCATCGTAAAACTTTTTGACCTCTCCCATCACCTGGCCTATGTAGATACCATCTTTGCAAGGGTGTTCAAATGACAAGGCTCGCAGAACTCAAGGACCTAGTGGCAAAAGACGCTGTGAGGCACGGAAAGTTCATCCTTGCCTCGGGCAGACAATCCGATATCTATGTGGATCTCAGGAAGGTGACCCTCAATCCCCAGGGCGCGGCTCTCATCGGCGCCCTCATCTTCGATATCATCAGGGACAGGCGAGTGGACGCCATTGGCGGGCTCACCATGGGTGCCGACCCCGTCGCACTCGCCACGAGCATGATGGCACTTCAGACAGGATCGCACATCAATGCCTTCGTGGTGCGCAAGGAGAAGAAGGCCCACGGCACCATGGGATGGATCGAGGGTCCCATAGAGCCAGGACAGAAGGCCGTCGTCGTGGAAGACGTCATCACCACGGGTGCGAGTGCCATCAAGGCCATCGAGCGCCTCAAGGAATCCGGCGTGAGCGTCGACATGGTGGTGGCCGTTCTTGACCGGGAGGAAGGCGGGAAAACGGCCATCGAGGCCCTTGGATATCCAGTCTGTGCGCTTCTGAGACTCAAAGATCTGTAGCACCATGAATATCCTCGCCATTGAGACATCCTGCGACGAGACCGCCGCCGCCGTCGTGACAGACGACGGACAGATCCTGTCGAGCATCGTCGCCTCTCAAATCGCCGATCACGCCACCTTCGGCGGTGTCGTCCCGGAGATCGCCTCCCGACGCCACATCGAGCTCATTGAGCCGGTGGTGAAGGAGGCCTTGGACGTCGCAGGGCTCGGCCTCAAGGACTTGGGCGGTATTGCAGTCACCCAGGGCCCCGGCCTCGTCGGCGCCCTCCTCGTGGGCATATCCTTCGCAAAGTCCCTGGCCTATGGCCTCGACATCCCCTTGAGCGGCATTAACCACCTCGAGGGACACCTCAATGCCGCTCGGATCGACCACGAGCTCACCTATCCGTATATCGGCATGGTGGTCTCCGGCGGCCATACCTCTCTTTACCGGGTGGATTCTCCAGAGCATATGACCCTCATCGGTCAAACCATGGATGATGCCGCAGGAGAGGCCTTCGACAAGGTGGCAAAGCTCCTCGATCTGGGCTATCCCGGAGGGGTGGTGATTGAGAGGATCGCCCACGGTATCCGCGACCACGGCCTCAATCTCCCGCGTCCCATGCTCAAGGAGGCGGGCTATGACTTCAGCTTCTCGGGCCTAAAGACCGCCGTCCTGAACCTCGTGGTAAAACTCAGAATATTCCCCGATCTAGACCTGAGCTTTTCCGGGCTGCCAAAGAAGAGAGTGCCCACCCCCGGCATGGAGGAGTTCATCCCGCGCATCGCCGCAGCCTTCCAGGAAGCCGCCGTCGATGTCCTCGTGACGAAAGCCCTGCAGGCGGTTCAGGATCACAAGGTCGAACTCCTTGTAGTCAGCGGCGGTGTGGCCTGCAACACGGCCCTGCGGGAATCTCTCGCGCAAAAGGCTGCGCAGATGGGCATACGGCTCATCATCCCGGAGAAGAAATATTGTACGGACAATGCTGCCATGATCGGCATGGCGAGCATCCGGCACTTTCAGCAAGACATCTCCGCCGGCCTCGACCTGAACGCCGTGTCGCGCTGGGACTCCCGATGAGGCCCAAACGGTCCTTAGGCCAGAACTTCCTCACCAACCCCCATATCATCGCCAAGATCATCCGCTTCGCCGATCTTATGCCGGACGATACCGTCCTGGAGATCGGACCAGGGCGGGGCATCCTCACCACAGAGCTCGTGAGGTGTGCCTCGCGGGTCATCGCCGTAGAAAAGGATGATAAGCTTTTTGCGCAACTCAAAAGCACATTTGCAGACGTTCCGAATCTCACCCTCGTGCACGGGGACATCCTCGATCGCAATATGCAGGTAGTCGCCCCCCAGGGTGCGAAGCTCCTCGCGAACCTGCCCTACAACATCGCCACCCAGATCATCCTGCGGCTTGCAGATATCCCTGCCCACTTCTCTTCCATCATAGTCATGCTCCAGAAGGAGGTCGGGGAGCGCATCTGCGCCTCTCCCGGCACGAAACCTTATTCTGCCTTAAGTGTACTAATCTCCACAAACTTCGACGCCGTTCCGGGCTTCGTCCTCGGTCCAGGAAACTTCTTTCCGAAACCCAAGGTGGACTCCATGACGATCAAGCTTATTCCCCGTCCGGACCCTATGACCGGTGACGACCTGGAATACCTCAAGACCGTGGTCTTCTGCGCCTTCAACCAGAGGAGGAAGATTCTCCGCAACTCCCTTGCCTCCCTGCCCGATATGACAGCCCCTCTATTGCAGACCCTGGCCGAGCAAGCGGGGATAGACCTCGACCAGCGGCCCCAGGACCTCTCTGTCGAGGATTTCAAGCGCCTCAGCCTCGTATACAAGGCAGCCCTGCAATAATAACGAATGAAAAGATAAACCTAAATTCACACACTCCCCCAAAGATCTTGCCTCCCGACCCCCCTGAATCATCAGGGGGGCCAAGGTTTTCGGGGCAGTAGGGCAACGCGTGCCAAGGAACATCAGTGTGAGGAGGCAGGGTCACTTCGAAGCGATCAAACATTTCATGGTGCTCGACGAGAGTAAATTTTAAAATCCAAGGGCCTGGGGTCAGGCTTTAATCTAGCATTATAGGTTTGTACATATCTCGATAATACGCAATTCAAGACCAAACGCAATATGTCAATAGCATGCATTGTTAGGGGTTATCACGTCCTCCCCTGGCCTTGCAAAGCCTTTTCCAGAACGGCTTGTAGAGGAAGCTTTTTTCGTCCAACGCACAGAGCTGCTGGAACATCGGTTTTGTCACCGTAAAGCAGAGGACATCCGGCGGCAGGAACTGGCGCATGGCGATATCCGTGGCTCCGATGGCGGCCTGCGGGATATGCAGGTCTTCGAACACGGAGATCAGCTCCATGCATCCCGCACCGAATGGTGCAATAACCGGTGGGGGATCACCCGGTGCATGGTTATAATGTGCACCTACAATGAGCGCACTGAGCTGGTCGGGGTTGATCAGAAAGGTGATGGTTTTGAGAAAGCCGAATTGATCGGCCTTGAGCGGCCCGATGAGGATGTTGGGATGTTCCTGCCGATAGGTAGGATGGTGATCTATCCATTGCTCCATAAGGGCCCGCGAGGATCTCAACCCTTCGGCATCTACGAGGAACTTGATGAGATCCTCGCGCGACCGGGTATTGACGCCGCAGAGCGCGCGGCCAGCCCCGGCACAGCCGAAATTGTCCTTGGTGATATGGAGCGTTTCCCCGTTAAGCCAATCTTGGTAGAATGAGAAGATACACGTCTGCCTGTTCGGCGCGGGTTTGACCAAGGGCTCGAACGGCTGCACATCGGGTGCATCATAAAACCCCATGAGCGGGGTGGAGATGCCGAGGATAGTGCACAGATTGATGGGGTTTGGTTGCATAGCTCCCTCCAGATATTTTCCGTCATGTTTACAGCCAGCGTTCATAGCTGACAATTATAGAATACCGTTATCCTTATAAAGGATCAAGATAACATTTGATGGAGGGGGTGAATTAATTGTGCCATGCCAATGTAAGCATAATGCCATGGCCGAACTGCACTCGTTCCCTTCGCGCGAGCCAATGTCCCAAGGTCAGCTCGCGCGGCGAGAACGGGTGCGACTTCGGCGCGAGGCTTCACGCAGTGAAGATCGCGTCGAAGTGACCCACACCCCTCAACCCGATTGTGCTTGGCAGGCAATGCCAATACCGCCCCGAAACCACGGCCCACTTGAGACCAAGGGGGGGGATTCAGCTTTTATAAGTCAGCATTTGGTTGCGAATTAGTATCAGGTGTTGATCTTCACGCTTGCATTGCTGAAGCCTGGATTTCCTGCTATGATACGGGGTTGTCGTCTCTGCATATGGGGGATAGGATGAGCTCATCAAGCACCATTGACTTCGAGAGGATCTTTCATCCGCGGAGGGTCGCCATTGTCGGCGTCTCTTCCGAAGGATTTGGGTTCGGGAGCCTCATGCTCGTTTCATTGCGCTCCATGGGATTCGAGGGCGAGATATTCCCGGTCAATCCCAAGGGGGGCACCTTTGCCGGGCTTACGATCTATAAGCAGGTGGAGGACATACCCGGCACCATCGATCTGGCCGTCATTGCGGTCGTTGCCCGGCATGTCCCCGAGGCGCTCGAGGCATGTAGAAGGAAGGGCGCTGCCGGGGCGGAGATCCTCTCTGCGGGGTTCAGCGAAGCGGGCACCCAAGAAGGGATCGCATTGGAAGAAGAAATCCGGCGGATAGCCAAACGGGGTATCCAGGTGATAGGACCCAACTGTTTCGGGATCTACTGCCCACGGAGTGGTCTTACCTTTCTGCCGGGACCTGACCTTTCCCGCACGAGCGGCGACGTCGCCTTTTTCGCGCAGAGCGGGGGCATGTCCGTCGACCTGGCGCATATAGGCAAGTGGATGGGTATCCGGTTCAAAGCCATGGTCAGCTTCGGCAACGGCGCGGATGTGCGCGAAACGCAGCTCCTGGACTATTTCGCCGATGATGAGGAAACGCGAGTGATCTCTCTGTATGTCGAGGGTGTGGAGGATGGAACCGGCTTTTTCCACACGCTCAAAAGGGTCGCTGCGCAAAAGCCCGTGATCATCATGAAAGGCGGGCTCTCGGAATCCGGGCAGCGGGCGGTGATGAGCCATACGGCATCCCTGGGAGGGGACAGGGCCATCTGGGAATCCATGCTCAGGCAGAGCGGCGCCATACAGGTCAGGGACCTCAATGAGCTGGCGCATGCATGTCTGGCTTTTTCCCTGCTTCCGATACGGCGATACAAAGGTATCACCATCATCGGCGGCGGTGGAGCTGTCGGGGTTGCCGCCTGTGATACGGCCGAAATATACGGCATGGAGCTGCCCCATTTCCAGGGCGAGATCCATGACCGCATCCTGCAGAACTTACCCAGACCTGGTTCGAGCGCCGCCAATCCGATCGATGTCGCCAACCCGCTGGTGCCGCCACAGGTCCTCCGGGGAGTGCTCCTGGAGGCGGGCCGTGACGAGCGCGTGGACCTCCAGATCATGGTGCCCATGCTCTATCACTATAAGTCCCTGGCGATCCAAATGGGGGTTGCATCGGTCAAGGAGATCACGCCCTACCTCGAACTCGCAGAGATGATCCGGGAGACGAGTGGGAAAACGAACAAGCCGGTCATCCTGGTCCTACCCAACCACAAGCGAGACCTGGAATCCATGGACATCGAGGAGATGTTGCGGGAGGCACGGCAGGCTTTCCTCGAGCGGGGCATCCCGGTCTTCGATAATCTCAAGGATGCCTTCCAAGCCATAGCCCATATCTCGGCTTATTCCTCTCCTCAGATGAGAACATGATCCAAATGCATTTGCCCTGGCGTTTCTATTCATTGGAGTCAAAAGAGCGCATACTCCCCCATTCACTCCGGAATCTACAGAGGTTCTCAGGGAGAGGGGGGGGTAGCATGCGACACGTTGCCGGACAGCGCCGAAGAGATTCAGGGAGCAAGCGCGCTCGTATGAGATCCACGCCGATGAGGCGGCCCGATAGGCGGTAACTGGCTCTCCAAACAGGTCATCGGTAACTCACCGAGGCGAAGGAGCGCCGGATACCGCGCGCATATGGGAAGGCCGGATGCCCGAGGATCATGGTGATCGCGACCTTATTCTCCGGAGGGATGCCCCACTTCTCTTTCAGCACCTGATCTCGCTCGAGGGCATAAGCCACGGTCCCGATTATGCAGGTCCCGAGCCCGAGCGAAGCGGCGGCGAGCATGGCATACGTGCAGGCGATAGAGCCGTCGACCGGATCCGCGTACGGCGAGGCGTGGAACAGGAGCACGCAGGGAGCGTGATAGAAGAGGTAATCGGCACCCTCCTTCCGCGCGTCCATCATCAATTTCGTGATGGGGAGGACAAAGTCACGCATCATCTCCACGTCGGCCTTCTTCATAAAGAGGCGCATGAGCGGGAACACCACGGGATTGAAGAACCTGCGCCACGTGCCGAATACCCCCATGATATCCTGCGCGAGCTCCTGGGCACGACCTTTGCCCTGCACGACCACTACGCCGACATCCGAAGGCGGTATGCCCATCGGTGCGCTGGCAGCCATCCCGAGTATGCGCTCGATCTCTTCCTTTTCGACCTCCTGATCCCCGAATTCCCGGACGCTCCGTCGTGCGAAAAGCAGCCCCTCTAGGGCTTCGGGGGTCGCGCGTTCTGCCTGGGGCGGCAGGGGAACGGCATCCTGCGGCGTGAGCCGGCGTCCGGTCACGGCCACCGCCCCCTGCGGGCACACGGCCATGCACTGCCCGCAGCCGATGCATCCGAGGCCGTTTTCAGGTACGACCGTGGCTTTTCCATGGAGAGGTATGATGGTAAAGGACTTGCATACCTTGAAGCACAAGTCACAGTTCGTGCACAGTTCCTGATTGATCATTGGGACGGCGGCGATATCTCCGAAGCCCGACCTGATTGTCTTGCCTGGTTTTCCCTTCATGGCTTTCCTCCCTGCTCCTTATGGTATGAAGACGAGGCTCAAAGGCGCGATGGTCTTGAGTAAGCTCATTTTTTCTTGACAACCTCATCTATGTACGCATCCAAGATGTCGTTGACCCGTACCTGTTTGTCTCCCCTTTTGCACCACACTGGACCTCTCCTCCAAAAAACCGCGCGTCGGTATTTTTGTCAAACCTTTTTTGCCCCCAACCTCCCATCATGAATGATTTGTCTCAAGCGCCATCATCACTCTTTTCAGGACTGGTCGCTTGGCGTATAAGGATGACAGTATGAAGGTCGTGTTTCACGAGGACTTCTATCAGGTGTACACCTATGATCCCGCGGCTGAGGCCGGGCGCATGGAGGCCATCGTGGAGGTGATCCAGCCGCACGTGGAATTCGTGCCCGCGGTAGCGGCGGGCCCCGAGGATATCGCCGCTGTGCATACCCGCAGCCATATCGAGCAGGTGCGCGCAGAGGGCCTCTACCCGATCGCCGCCTTGGCCGCCGGCGGGGCTATCCAGGCAGCGACACTCGGTCTCTCTGAGCCCTGTTTCGGGCTCATCCGTCCCCCCGGACACCACGCCTCGGCAGGCTCCGCCTGGGGTTTCTGCTTCTTCAGCAATATGGCCATCGCCGTCCATCTCCTCAAGCGGCAGGGTAAAATCGAGACGGCCTATATCCTCGACATCGACTACCACTACGGCGACGGAACGGTGAACATCCTCGGGAAGGATGACTGGGTCGTCATTCACAATGTCTCGGCCTATTCCCGTCAGGCCTATATGCATGAGATTAGGCAGGAGATGAAGCGCTGTCAGGCGGACATCATCGGTATCTCGGCCGGATTCGACTTCCACGAACGCGATTGGGGCGGTTTGCTCGCGACGGACGATTATCGGGAGATCGGTCGGCTCGTGCGCGCAGTGGCCCTGCGGAACAAGGGCGGGTGCTTCGCCATCCTCGAGGGCGGATACAACCATAGCGTCCTGGGCCACAATGTCATGGCCCTGATCGAGGGCCTGACGGTTTAGCGCGCGATTTCTGCTGCAGCCTAAGACGGCTGGGACATATCTTTTATGGGTGTCC
>Ga0315295_10001603_pt1 | contig 19381 bp, 10 predicted proteins | sample YL17G14_0_MG_FD_204453 | JGI IMG/M metagenome (GOLD analysis project Ga0315295, IMG submission 204453) | Sediment microbial communities from Yellowstone Lake, YNP, Wyoming, USA - YL17G14_0 | ecosystem: Environmental > Aquatic > Freshwater > Lake > Sediment | place: USA: Wyoming | collected...
ACCTGTGTCTTCCTGCCGTGCTCATCGCCTTGGCCCTCGCCCTTGCCCTGCCCGCCGCCTCAGGCGCCGTCGGCGTCGAGATGGGCGTGAAGGCGGGCCTCAATCTGGCCAACTTCAGGGGTGAGTTCGCCGGCCTCGCCGGCACCGGGACCAAGATGGGTTTCCTGGGCGGACCCTTCGTCGCCTTCAGCTTCGCCCCCGACCTGGCGCTGCAGGTGGAGGCGCTCTTCAGCATGAAGGGGGCGAAGATCAGCTCGGAGGTGGTGGACGAGGCGGGCAATCCGCTCGGGAGATTCGACACCTTCGTGAGCGTGAACTACCTCGAGGTGCCCGTGCTGTTGCGCTGCTCGCTCCTGAAGTCCGCGCCCGTCCAGCCCATCCTCTACCTCGGCCCGACCGTGGGCATCAAGATGAGCGGGAGGGTCAAGTCGGACTTCCTGGCCTTCGACGACCGGGAACTCCAGGACCTCAGGACGCTCGACTTCGGCGCCGCCGTGGGCGCCGGGGTCGGCGTGAAGCTCGGCGGCCGCCGGCTGCTGGCGGACGTGCGCTACACCACGGGCTTCGCCGACATCTACGACATCGAGGGCAACGCCGAGTCCATCAACAGGGTGATCGCGCTGACGGCCGGCATCACCTTCTGACCCGCGTAACACGGCCGCGGGCGGGTGGCCCGCGGTCCGCCTACCTGAGCACGATCACGCGCTGGGACACGCGCGCCCCGTCCGCGCGCGCGACGGCGAAGTAGAGCCCGCTGGGCAGCCCGGCGGGCTCCAGCATGACGCGCGCCGGACCGGAGCCCGCCGGCCCGCGCCACAGCGTGCGCACCCGCCGGCCGCTCACGTCGAGGAGATCCACCGTCCCCGCGCCCGCGGCGGGCCAGGTGAGCAGCAGCTCGGTCCGCCCCGCGACCGGGTTGCGCGCGAGCGCCAGCGACAGCCGCCGCGGGCCCTGCGCGGGCGGGACACCGACCATCACCTCGTAGTCCATCTCGAGCCGGCTCCCGGCGCGGTGGACCTTGACGCCCTCCATGGTGAAGCGCAGCAGCGAGTCCGGCATGACCGCGCCGCTCTGCACCACGGCCTCGTCGCTCAGGCGCACCACGCGCCAGCTGCACGCCCTCCCGGCCACGGCGTGGAAGCGCTGCAGTCGCCGCGGGGTCACGTCCACGGTGAGCGACTCCGGCGCCGGGACCGGGCCCCACAGCGTGGCCAGGTTGCGCAGGCGCAGGGTGACCGTCCAATAGAAGGGCTGGTCCACCAGGCTCGTGTCCCACTCGACGAAGCCGTTGATGGTGCCGACGCTGTCGCCATCCGTGGGGGTGCCGTCACCGGGGTCGTGGTCCGCGCTGCAGTTCGACAGCGCGGGGAACGAGCGATCGGTGCGGAAGCGGTGCAGGTAGGAGAAATCCTGCATCGGGAGCCAGGCCGCGTCGCTCGCGCCGACATGGGCGCGGTTGTCCCAGAAGAAGGTCCCGCCCTGGCGGTGCAGCTGCATGGCGCGATAGAAGCCCACCTTCTCGGCCCAGCCGAGCACGTTGTCGTTGCGGCCGTCGAAGCTGAACAGCGGCGGCACCGTCCAGGGCTCCATGCGTCCGGCCATGGTGCCGCCGTCGAGGCGCTCGAAGACGCCGAGCCCTCCCACCGTGGGCAGGTCGAGCGCGACGCTGCCCCACAGCCAGTTCGCCACGGTGCGCAGCACCCCACCGGGGTTGAACTGGCAGGTCGTGTCGGGCTCGGTCAGGAACGAGAAGTCGTACTTGCCGATCACGCTCATCGCGCTGGCGACGAGCCCGGGGCTGTCGAAGGACAGCATCGCGGCCCCGATGGCGCCCGCGGAGTAACCCATGGCGGAGACGCGGGCGGTGTCGACGGGGAAGCTGCGCCGCGCCCACTCCACCGTGAAGGCCAGGCGCCGGATCGTGTAGTCGCGCACGAAGCCCGAGGTGGGCGGGGGGTTCTGGTTCGACGTCACGTCGTAGCCCTCGTGATAGCCGTACCAGAAGGTGTTCTCGCCGTTGGGCAGCGGGTCGTCCACGGCCAGCACCCACTCGCCGTTCCACCCCGACCCGCCCGCCGATTCGAGGAAGAACCCCTTCCGCGTGGCCGTACGGACCATCAGGGGCACGCCTGGTTGCGCGGCCCCGCGCACGAGGCCGAAGTCGAAGGAGAGGCTCGGCCGGTTGCCCATGGCGGGGAAGAGCGGGGTGTCCTGGGCGGAGGTCCAGAGTGTGTAGACCTCGGCAGCCGCCCCCGTCGAGGCGGTGACGATCCTCTGGAACACGGGGCGCGGCAGCGCCAGCTGCTCCGCGACGGGCTCCACCAGCGCGTTCACGCCGGGCGTGACGTCGCGGTCCTCCTCGAGCGAGCCCGGCTGAGCGGTCGCGGCGTAGTAGACGGAGCCCGTGGCGGGTGGCGTCCACACGAACAGGCCCCGGGTGGAGTCGAGCGGCGCCGCCAGCGAGTCGATGGAGTAGCCGTAGAACGCGCCGAGCTTCTGCGAGAAGCGGCGGTCGCACCAGGTCGAGTCCCCGATCGTGCCCACGAGGGTCGCCTCGGCGACATCCTCCGCGCTCGTGATGGGCTCGCTCGAGGCGTAGACGCGATAGGTCCAGCCCGTCGGGCCGGGCGCGGTCCAGGTGAGGAAGGTCTGGCCGTCGCGGTGCAGCGTCTGGAGGTCGCGCACCTGCGTCGGCACCGGGCCGTCGCCCGCGAAGCGCAGCACGTAGATGTCGGTGCTGTTCGCCGGAGTGCGCGCGTCGTTCCAGCCGACGTAGGCCCCGCCCGCCCCGTCGGAGACGATGCGCGGCTGTATCTGGTCGCCGGGCGAGCGGCACGCGGCGAAGCCGCCGGACGGCCAGCCCGTGACGATCGCCCCCGTGCCGTCGACGTGCTGGATGTACAGGTCGTAGCCCGTGGTGGTCCTGTCGCGGCCGTCCAGCCACGTGACCAGCGCGCCGCCGGTGCCGTCGTCCGCGACGACCGGCGTCGTCTGGGCACCCGGCGCCGTGCACAGCGCCACGCCGTCGACGGGCCAGCCGGCGGCGATCCCGCCCCCGGCGGTCAGGCGCAGAGCGTAGATGTCGCTGCTGTTGGGCGGCGTGCGGCTGTCGGTCCAGACGACCACGGCGCCTCCGGCGCCGTCCGCCACGATCGCGGGCGTCTGCTGCAGTCCGAGGGCGGTGCACACGGGGTCGCCGTTCGCCTGCCAGCCCGGCGCGACCAGGCCCGCGCCCGTCACGCGCGTCGCGTACACGTCGCCGTTCGGCGAGCGCGTGTCCCGCCAGGCGAGGATCGCGCCACCCGCCGCGTCGGAGGCGATACAGGGGGTCCTCTGCTCGCCGGCACCGACGCAGAGCCCGAGGCCGCCGTCGGGCCAGCCGGGGACCAGGGCGCCGGTGCCGTCGAGGTGCGCGCCGTAGATGTCGGAGGTGCCGTTGCGACGATCCTCCCAGGCGACGATGGCGCCGCCGGCGCCGTCGGACACCGCCACGGGACCCGAGGCGTCCTCCGTGTCCGAGGCGACCTGCAGGCCGTCCGCCGGCCAGCCGGGCGCCGCTACGCCGGTAGCGAGGACCCGCATGGCGTAGATGTCGACGGTGCCGTTGCGGCGGTCGTCCCAGAAGACGAACGCGCCACCCGCCCCGTCGGAGACGATCGCCGGCCGCTCCTGCTCATGCGGTGCCACACACAGCGCGAGACCGTCGGCCGGCCACGAGGGATCGGGCACGCCCGAGGGCGTGACGCGATGGACGTAGATGTTGGTCGAGGTGGTGTCGCGGCAGCGGTCGTCGGACCAGGCCACGACCGCCCCGCCCGCGCCATCCGCGAGGATCGCAGGGTCGTACTTCCAGCAGGTGATGTGGGTGAGCGGGACCTGGTTGGCCGGCCAGCCGGGCGCGATGACGCCCGAGGGCAGCAGGCGCTGGGCGAAGATGTCGGTGTCGTATCCCGTCCGGTTGTCGAGCCAGGCCAGGATGACACCGCCCGACGCGTCCTGACAGAGGACGGGCCGGCTCTGCGAATAAGGCGCGCTGCAGACGGGGATGCCGTTCGTCGCCCACTCGGCGCGCGCGGGGGAAACCGCAATCAGGACGCCGAGGAGGACCGGCAGGGCCCCTCCATGGCGCAGGATCATGGCGCCTCCTGAAGGAACAGCGACTGCGCGGGTGAGCCAGGTCAACGCCAATTCTAGCGCGGCCGCCGGGGTGCGGGCAACGCCGCGCGACCACCGTGGCGGGCGGGGGGCGACCGCGGCACAGCGGGTTCCCGGCGCGACCTGTGCCGGGCCCGACGCGGGTCGCCGGTCCGTGCCGAAGGCCGTCATGCGCAGCGCGAAGCCGGGGGGCGGGTATCGATCGCGGGCTATCGGAGCACCACGATGCGCCGGGCCAGGCGCGTCCCGGCCGCGCGGGCGACGACGAAGTACATGCCGCCCGGCAGGTCCGAGGTCTCGAACGCCAGGCGCGCGGGACCCGCGCTCGCGGGGCCGCGCCACAGTCCGCGCACGCGGCGCCCGCTCACGTCGTAGAGATCCACGTGCCCCTCGCCCTCGTCCGGCCAGCCGAGCCGCAGCTCGGCGCGGCCCGCGACCGGGTTGCGCGAGAGCGCCAGCGCGAGTCCGCCCCGCGCCCGTCCCGGTCCCGCGTCCAGCAGGCCGGAGTAGTCCAGCTCGAGCCGGCTGCCCGCGCGAAGGACCTTCACGGCCACCACGGTGAGGCGCTCCAGCGAATCGGGAAACACCTCGCCGCTCTGGACCACGACACCGTCGCCCAGCCGGGTCACCCTGAAGCGGCACGGGTGACCGGGGAGCGCCCGGAAGTTCTGCAGCCGCCGCGGCGTGACGTCCACCGTGAGGGAATCGGGCGCACGCATCGGACCCCATGCCGTGGTGAGATCGCGCAGACGCAGCGTCGTCACCCACCGGACGGGGACGTCCACCAGGCTCGTGTCCCACTCCACGAAGCCGTTGATGGTGCCGACGGAGTCGCCGCTCGCCGGCGTGCCGTCGCCGGGGGCGTGGTTCGCGCTGCAGTTCGACAGGGCGGGGAAGGAGCGGTCCGAGCGGAAACGGTAGAGGTAGCCGCCCTCCTGCATCGGGAACCAGGCGGCCCTGGGGCTCGTATGCTCGCGCATGTCCCAGAAGAACGTCCCGCCCTGGCGGGCACGCTCCATGCCCTGGTAGAAGCCGAGCTTCTCGGCCCAGCCGACCATGACGTCCCGCTTGCCGTTCATGGTGATCAGCGGCGGCACGGCCTGCGGTTCGATGGCGCTCGCCATGAAGCCCAGGTTCAACCGTCCGTAGACGGGCCGACCGTCGTTGCAGGTCAGGTTGCTCGCCATGGTGCCGAGCTCGCGGTCCGCCACACCGCGCAGCGACTTGCCGGTGTTGAAGGAGTTGAGCGTGTCGGGATCGGTGGCGTACGAGAAGTCGAAGTGGCTGATCACCGACATCGCCGCCGCGAACAGGTCGGGCCTGCCGAAGACGAGCAGATTGGTGCCGATCCCGCCCATGGAGTAGCCGAGGGAGTAGGTGCGGAAGGTGTCCACGGGGAACGTGCGGCGGGCCCACAGGATCGTGTAGACGATACGCCGCAGCGTGTAGTCCTGCACCACCCCGGACATCGGCGGCATGTTCTTGGTCGAGGTGATGTCGTAGCCCGGATGGTAACCGTACCAGAACGACGTGACGTCCCAGTTCAACAGGGGATCGTCGAGCGACAGCACCCACTCGCCCGCGATGCCCGTGCCGGCCGAGACGTTGAGGAAGGACGCACTCAACCAGTGGCAGCGCACGAGCAGCGCGTTGCTGGGCGGCGAGCCGCCCCGCACGATGCCGCAGTCGTAGGCCTGCCCGTCGCCGGTGGCCATGGCCGGGAAGAGGGGCGTGTCCACCCGGCTGGTCCAGAGCGTGTAGACGTGCACCGTGAGGTACCCGTTCTTGACCGTGCGCTGCCAGACGGGTCGGGGCTGGGCGGCGACCTCGGCGACGGCGCTCGCGGTGGCGTTGACCCCGGCCTGAGCATCGTGGTCCTCCGCGTGGGTGCCGGACTGGGCCGTGACGGCGTACCACACGGGCGCGGACCCCGGCGCCGTGCGTACGAACAGGCCCTGGGTCGGGCCGAGCGGGGCGCCGAGCGAGTCGATGCGGTGGGCATAGGTCGTGTTGAGCAGGCCGGAGAGACGCCGGTCGCACCACGTGGAGTCGCCGACCGACCCCACGAGCGTCGCCAGCGCGAGGTCGGAGGCGCCGGTGATGGGGGCCTCCGAGGCGTAGACGCGGTAGGTCCAGCCGAGCCCGGGAGGGCAGGTCCAGGTGAGGAAGGTCTGGCCGTCGCGGTGGGATGCCGCGAGGTCGCGGACCTGCGTCGGCACCGGGCTGTCGGGGGCGAGACGGTGGATCCAGACATCGGCGCCCGAGACCGCGTCCGCGCGCTGGTCGATCCACGCGACGAACACCCCGCCGGACCCGTCGGAGCAGAGCCGCGGGTCGAGCTGGTCGCCCGCCGCGGCGACGACCGGCGACCCGTCCTGAGTCCAGCCCGTGGCCGGCACGCCGCCGGCCGCGAGGTGCGTGGCGTAGATACCGAGGCCGCTCACGCCGAGGTCGCGCGCGTCCGTCCAGGCGACGAACACCCCGCCGGCCCCGTCGGCCGACAGCGCCGGCGAGGTCTGGTCTCCTGCCGCCGAACAGGCGGTGCTCCCGCCGAGGGGCCAGCCCGGGGCGGGGCCCCCGGTCCAGTCGATGCGCGACACGCGGATGTCGGATCCGGTCGCGGGCGCCCGTCCGTCCTCCCACGCCGCGAACAGGCCACCCGTGCCATCGGACACGAGTGCCCTCGCGCGCCGGTCGCCGGGACCGGAGGAGATCGGCGCGCCGTTCGCCTGCCAGCCGACCGCGCTGTCGGAGGCGAAGAGGTGCTGGCCGTACACGGCGGCCGATCCTGCGCGCGTGTCGGACCACAGCACGAAGGCGCCGCCCGCGCCGTCGCTCGTGACGAGCGGATCCACCTGGTCGCCGGGGGCGCCGGACACCACGAGGCCGTCGCCGGGCCAGCCGGGCGCGAGCGTTCCTGCGCCGGTCACGTGCTGGGCGTAGATGTCTCGCGTGGCCGCGCGCTTCGCCTGCCACGCCACGAATGCGCCGCCTGCGCCATCGGTGGTGACGGCCGGCCCGGCGGTGTCGCCGGTGGCGGCTGCGATGCGCGATCCACCCTCGGGCCACCCCGGGGCCGGGCTTCCGGTGGCGAGGATGCGCGCCGCGTAGACATCGGTCGCGAAGTCGTTCTGGTCGATCCAGGCCACGATCGCCCCGCCCGAGCCGTCGGCCGCAAGCGTGGGATGCTGCTGATCGTGCGGTGCTCCACAGACGAGAGCGCCGTCGGCGGGCCAGCCTGGAGCCACCGCCCCCGAGGGTGTCACGCGCTGGATGTAGATGTTGATCCCGGTCGCGTCACGGCAGCGGTTGTCGGCCCAGGCCACATAGGCGCCCCCGGCGCCGTCCGTGACCGCCACGGCGCGGTACTTCATGCAGGTGATGTGGCTCAGGGAGTCACCGTTGGGGTGCCAGCCGGGCGCGAGCCGGCCCTCGGGCGTCACCCGCTGGGCGTAGACATCGACGTTGTAGCCCGAGCGGAAGTCCAGCCATGCGGCCAGCGCGCTGCCGGAATCCCCCGCGACCAGCACCGGGCCGTACTGCGCTCGCGGGGCGGTGCACAGGGGGATGCCGTCGGTGGACCACTCGGCTCCCGCCGGGGCCGCGAAGCACAGGGTCGACAGGAGGAGGGTGAGGGACAGCCTGGGGCGCAAGGGGCGAAGGTCTCCCGGTCAGGGATGCGATGCGAGGGGCCGCGGGAGACACCAGTCTACCGTCGCCCGGGAGGCGGACTCAACAGGGCCATTCGCATGCCCCGCGTCCGCTGCGCTCCGTGCCCGGACCGCCCCGGAGCGCGCCGGGCCCGCCTTCGCAGGGAGGCGGGCCCGCGTCCTCTCGTCAGGACCCCGTCGGGATCCGGCCCAGCACCTCATCCGGCTCGGGGAAACGCCCCGCCTCCTTCTTCGAGAACAGGGTCTCGCCGTCGAGGACCACTTCGAAGACACCGCCGGAGCCCCGGATGAGCTCGGCGTCGATGCCCTTGGCTTTCTTGATCTCGGCCGCCAGACCGGCAGCCCGGGGGAGATAGCCTCACTGACCGCAATAGGTGATGGTGAGCCTGCTCATCTCGTTCCTCCATCGCTGGCATGCACGGAGCCGTACCGGACTATAGCCGCCGCCCGGGGGCCGTGCCAGCGCCGCCGGGGCCGGTTTCCGTCACCTGCACCGACCGACTAAGATGCGCGCTCGGCCCCGACCGCGCGGGCTCACGGGCCCGAGACGACCCCGGAACGACCCCGATGCCCCACGACGCCGCGATCCTCGAGGAACGCCTGCGCCGCACCCTGGGCGACGGTCTTCTCGTCGCCGTGCCGATGAGGCTGCACACCACGTTCCGCATCGGCGGGCCGGCGGACTTCTTCTTCACCGCGCGCACTCCCGAGCGGCTCGTGGCGGCGCTGCGGGCCGGGCACGAGGCGGGGCTGCCCGTGCACCTGATCGGCGGCGGCAGCAACCTGCTGGTGTCCGACTCCGGCCTGCACGGGCTCGTGATTCGCAACGCCTGCGAGCAGCTGGAGTTCGACGGCGCGACGGTGCGCGTGGGCTGCGGTGCCGACTTCCTCGAGCTCATCCTCGCCTGCCGCGAGCGCTCCCTGGCCGGGCTCGAGTTCGCAGCGGGCATTCCGGGCACCGTCGGCGGCGCCCTCTATGGCAACGCCGGCTGCTACGGGCGCGACATCGGCTCGTTCGTGGTCGACTGCACGCACGTGACCCCCGATGGCGCCGTGGAGGAGACGCGGCCGGCGGAGTGGTACGAGTTCGGCTATCGCGACTCGCGCCTGAAGCGCGATCCGCGCGTGCTGATCTCGTGCCGCCTGCGGCTCGAGCCCGGCGATCCAGCGGCCCTCCAGCGCGAGATCGACGAGAAGCTCGAGATCCGGCGCGTTAAGCACCCGCAGTGGCGGATCGAGCCCACCGCGGGCTCCTACTTCAAGAACCTGCCCTCCGACTGGCAGCTGCCCGGCGCGAAGCACTCGCCCGGCACGCGGCGCGTGGCCGCGGGGCAGCTGCTCGACGAGTGCGAGTGCCGGGGCCTGCGCGTGGGCGACGCCATGGTCTACCCGAAGCACGCCAACATCATCGTGAACGCGGGCCGCGCCACGGCGCGCGACGTGCTGGCGCTGGCGGAGGTCATGAAGACGCGCGTCCGCGAGCGCTTCGGGGTCGAGCTCGAGGAGGAGGTCGTGTTCCTCGGGGAGCGTCCGGGGCCGGAGGACGGCGGGCGCTGAGGCGGGGCTCACCCGCCGATGGCGTTCATGCGGCGCGCGGGCTGCCGGAAGAGCGGCTCGCCGATGGCGTGCCCCGGGCCCTTGCGCGCCACCGCCGCCCGCACCAGGCCCGCGATGCGCTCGTCGTCGGCGCCCGATCGCAGCGCCCCGCGCAGGTCCAGCTCGTCATGCGCGAACAGGCAGGTGCGCAGCTGGCCGTCGGCCGTGAGCCGGACGCGGTCGCAGCGGGCGCAGAAGGCGCGGGTCACCGAGGCGACGACGCCGACCAGCCCGGCGCCGTCCCGGTAGCGGTAGAGCGCCGCGGGCGCGTCGTCCGCGGCGGCGTCCGCGGGCTCGAGCGGGAAGGCCGCCGCGAGCCGCTCGAGGATGCGGGCCGCGGGCACCAGTCGCTCGCGCGTCCACTCGCGTCCGGCGTCGAGCGGCATCCACTCGATGAAGCGCAGCTGGTAGCCCTCGTCCCGCGCCCAGCGCGCCAGCGGCACGACCTCGTCCTCGTTGAAGTCGCGCATCAGCACGGCGTTGACCTTGACGGGCGCGACGCCCGCGCGCCGCGCGGCGGCGAGGCCCGCCAGCACGTCGGCGAGGCGGTCGCGCCGCGCGATGCGGCGGAAGCGCTCCCGGTCGAGGGTGTCGAGGCTCACGTTGACGCGCGTGAGCCCGGCGGCGCGCAGCGCGCCGGCCATCCCGGCGAGCTTGAGACCGTTGGTGGTGAGCGCCAGGTCCAGCCCGGGATCGAGGGCGCGGAGCTGGCGCACGAGCACCTCGAGGTCCGCGCGCACGGTGGGCTCTCCGCCCGTGAGCCGGATGCCGGTGATCCCGAGGTCGAGGGCGATGCGCGCCACGCGCGCGACCTCCTCGAAGGTGAGCAGGTCGCCCTTCGGCAGCCAGGCCATGCCCTCGCGCGGCATGCAGTAGAAGCAGCGCAGGTTGCAGCGGTCCGTGACCGAGATCCTGAGGTCGCGGACCACCCGGCCCTGTGGATCGACGAGGGTGCCGTAGCGGGGCATCGAGAGTCCTCCGTGAGGGCATCCAGCATAAGGGCCCGGGCGGGGCGCCCTCAAGCCGGGGAACGTGTATCCTGCTTGACGAATCCTCGACGAATGGCCTGCCCGAACCGGATACGCTCATGATCGAACGGATCGCCATCCTGCAGGGGGACATCACGCGCCTGGCCGTGGACGCCATCGTGAACGCCGCCAAACCCTCGCTGCTGGGCGGTGGTGGGGTGGATGGTGCCATCCACCGCGCCGCCGGGCCCGAGCTGCTCGAGGCCTGCCGTGCGCACGGCGGGTGCCCGACCGGCGAGGCGCGCATCACGCCCGGCTTCCGTCTGCCGGCACGCTGGGTGATCCACACCGTGGGACCGGTCTGGAGGGACGGGACGCATGGCGAGGAGGGCCTGCTGGCGCGCTGCTACCGCGGCAGCATGGAGCTGGCGTCGCAGCACCAGGTGGCGACGCTGGCGTTCCCGTCCATCAGCACGGGCGCCTACGGCTTCCCGCTCGAGCGGGCCTGTCCCATCGCCCTGCGCGAGGTGCGCGAGGGGCTCGAGCGCTTCGGCTTCGAGCGCGTGACCCTGGTCTGCTACGGCCCCGGCGCGTACGAGACGTACCGCCTGGCCCTGAAGGAGATGCTGGGATGAGAGACTTCGTTGCGCTTCGGGCCGTCGTGCTGGGCGCGCTCCTGTTCGCCCCGGCGCTCCCGGCCCGGGCGCAGCAGGTGCAGGTCGAGGACTCGACCTGCGTGCCCCGCGTCGCCACCCCGACGTACACCGGCCGGCGCCCGCTCGTGATGATCGACGAGGCGCACCGCAACTACTTCACCATGGGCGGCCGCTACCGCGCCCTCGCGGCACTGCTCGCGTCCGACGGCGCCCGCGTGGTCCCCGGCCTGCAGCGCTTCTCGCGCCCGCTGCTCGCCTCCTGCCAGGTGCTGGTCGTCGCGGACGCCCTCGGAGCGCGGGCCGTCAACGACCCGAAGGCCGGCTCTCCGGCCTTCTCGGGCGCCGAGTGCGACGCGGTGCGTGACTGGGTGAGGGAGGGTGGTGCGCTGCTGCTCATCGCGGACCACGCCCCCTTCGCCTCGGCGATGGACAGCCTCGCCCTGCGCTTCGGCGTGGACATGGGCAAGGGCTACGCGCTCGACGACCGACGCGTGGACCCGGAGTCGGGCAACCCCGGCTGCATCCTGTTCGCGCGCGAGAAGGACATGGTGGCCGACCACCCGATCACGCGCGGGCGCGCCGGCGCCGAGCGCATCGAGCGGGTGGTGACCTTCACCGGGCAGTCCCTGGCAGGGCCGCCGGGGAGCAATCGGTTCCTCCGCCTCAGCGAATCGTCGCTGGATCTCCCGTTCACACCCGACGCCCGCCGTACGAACACCTCCAAGGTGCCGGCGACGGCCGACCTCTCACCGGACCTGCTGGCGCGAGGCGCGGTCCCTGCCTTCGGGCGCGCGCAGGGCCTGGCGTTCACGTACGGCAAGGGGCGCGTGGTGGTGATGGGCGACGGGGCGATGTTCGGAGCCCAGCTGGTGCTCGGCCAGCAGGCCCGGCGCATGGGGAAGGACGCGCTGCGCATCGGCCTGAACCGGCCCGACCTCGACAACCAGCAGCTGGCGCTCAACATCCTCCACTGGCTGACGGGCGTGCTGGACTGAGGCGCGGCGGCCGCGCCCGGTGCGGGGCGCGGCCCCCGCCCGTCAACGGCAAACTCGGCCGGGTTCGGGTATCATGCGGCCCGGCGGGGCCCTGCGGGCCCCCGTTCATGAAGGACGCTGCAGGCGACGCGGCACCGCGGCTCGCGGGCGCGCCGCCCGACGGGAGAAGGGCCATGCCTCTCTGTGTGTATCTCTGTTACACGCCGGGCTGTCAGGTGAAGGTGGAGCGCTGGATGCCCACCGCCGACGAGGGTGCCCAGGCGAAGATCGACTGCCCGCGCTGCGGCCATCCGCTGAACTGCGCGTGGACCGGGTCGCAGACCAGGACCCCGAACCTCCGGGACGAGGAGTCCCGGGTCTTCCCCTCGAAGGGCTGAGGCGCGGGGCGCCCGCGGCTAGTTCAGGCTCGCGAGCAGCCGGCGCAGCGCCAGGGCGTGGTCCTCGACGTCGGCCCGGTCCGCCGCGCCCGGCGCGTGCTCGAGGTAGTTCGACAGGCACTCGAGCGCCGAGTTCCAGCGCCCGAGGCGGGACAGGAGCAGCCCGCGATCGCGCACCTCGTCCGCGTCGTCGGGCGTCAGCAGCAGCAGGCGATCCACGGCCGACAGCGCCCGCTCGTCGTCGCCGGCGCGCAGGTAGGCCCCCTTCAGGTTGCGGAGCAGTCGCTGGATGATGTCGCGCTTGCCCACCGAGGCGATGAACTGCTCGTCGTACGCGATCTTGCCTCCCGTGATCTCGTGCAGCATGCGGTGGCAGTCCTCCTCGTGGACCGACCGGCCCTCGCGATAGGGATCGAGCAGCAGGTCGCGCGGCTCGCCCGTGAGCCGCACGAGGAAGTGCGCCGGGAAGCCCACCCCCTCGAGGGGCAGGCCGACCCGCCAGCCCACCTCGAGCATCACGATGGCGAGCGTGAGCGGGATGCCGCGGCGGCGCCGCAGCACCTCGTGGAGCAGCGAGTTGCCGGGGCTGTGGTAGTCGCGGGGGTCGCCGCGGAAGTCCAACTCCTCGAACAGGAACGAGCGCAGCCGGGCGAGCTTCTGCAGGTTGTTCCAGTCCGGCCGGAGCCGGCGCGCGAGCTCCGCCGCCCACTCCTCCATCTGCCGCAGGCCGTCCTCGACGTCGGCCCCCGGGTCCGACTCGGCCGCGACGAGCAGCGCCGCGTGCGCCAGCTCGATGGCCGGCTCGGGCCGCAGCATCATGCGCGCGAAGTCCGCGCGCGCCTCCCCGTGCTCCGACATGCCGCCTAGACCTCCCTCGACGTCGACTGCGTCGGCCGGCCCGTCCCGCCGGGCCGCCGCGACGCTCCGCCGCGCGCTGCTCCGCTGGTACGAGCGGCGCCGGCGCGCCATGCCCTGGCGCGGCGAGCGCGACCCCTACCGCGTCTGGCTCTCCGAGGTGATGCTGCAGCAGACGCAGGTGGTCACCGCCACGCCCTATTATCGCTCTTTCCTCGAGCGCTTCCCCACGCTCGATTCCCTCGCCCGCGCGCGGGCGGCCGACGTGCTGGCCGCGTGGGCCGGGCTCGGCTACTACCGGCGCGCGCGCCACCTGCACGAGGCCGCGCGCCTCGTGGTGCGCGAGCACGGCGGCCGCGTGCCCGCCGAGGCGGAGGTCTTCGCCCGCCTCCCGGGCGTCGGCCGCTACACGGTGGGCGCCGTGCTCTCGATCGCCTTCGACCGCCCGCTCCCCGCGCTGGACGGGAACGTCGCGCGCGTGCTGTCGCGCCTGTACGCGCTACGGGCCTCGGTGCGCGAGCCCCGGGGCGCGAAGGCGCTCTGGACGCTGGCCCGCGCCCTCGTTCCGATGCGGCGACCCGGCGATTGGAACCAGGCTCTGATGGAGCTGGGCGCCGTGATCTGCACCCCGCGCGCTCCGCGCTGCGCCGAGTGCCCGGTGCGCCGCTCGTGCCGGGCGCTGGCGCTGGGGCGCGTGGGGGAGTATCCGCCGATCCCCGCCCGCCGGGCGGGGGAGAAGGTGCGCCGTGCGGTCGTGCTCGTCGAGCGCCGGGGCCGGGTGCTGGTCGCGCGGCGCGAGGGGCCGCTGCTCGGGGGGCTGTGGGAGCCGCCGGGGGTGGATCTCGAGCCCGGGCGGCACGCGACCGCCGCGGCCGTCCGCCGCGCCCTGCGGGCGGCGCTCGCGGGTCTCGGCGTGAATGCCAGGCTCACGCGCAGCGGGCACACCGTGCGGCACGGCATCACCCATCGGGACATCCAGGCCGAGGTCTGGCGCGGCGAGCCGCTCGCGCCCGTGCGCCGCACGGCGCGCCTGCGCTGGGTGGACGCGCGCCGGCCCGCCGTCGCGCTCACGGCGCTGGCCCGGAAGGTGATTCGGGCCGGGCAGGGGGCCGCCCGGTCGGCGGCGGACACGCGCGGGGCAGCACCCCCGGGGCCGCACCCGCCGGGGCGCTGAACGAGCACCGCGCCCGATGGCGAAGCCACCGGGCGCGGCTGACCCACGTAGGGCGTGGGCGCCCACGGGCACGGCCGCTGTGCCCGTTCCTCTCCCCCTACTTCACCAGCACGAGCTTGCGCACCGTCGTCAGGCCATTGCGGCCTGCCAGCGACCGCGCCTCGATGCGGGCGAAGTACACCCCCGCCTCGAGCGGCCGCCCGGAGCGGTCGCGCCCCTCCCACACGCACTGCTGCCGTCCGGGCTCGAAGGTGCCGTTCACCATCTCGGCCACCTCGCGCCCGGCCACGTCGTGCACCGTGAGCCTGACGTGGCTGGCCTCGGGCAGGTCGAATGCCAGCTGCGTCGTGCCGCGGAACGGATTCGGCGCCGCCGGCAGCAGCGCGAAGGCCAGCGGCCCTTCCGACTCGCCGGCCCGCATCGACAGCGGGTCGGTCTCCCGCTGGTAGGTGGTGCCGGTGTGGATCACGATCGAGCCTCCCTCGAGCACGGTGGTGGGCGTCTCGCCCTCGGGCGCGGCGAGTTGGTTGTCGTAGACCACCGTCCCGCTGGCCCGCTCCCAGATCTTCATGCGCAGCTTGTCCGGACCCACCGGCGTGGCGATGTCGCCGTCCACCGCGGTGAGCACGAAGCCGTAGTCGCCGACCCCGTTGATGGTGCCGGTGCCCTTGTACTGCGCCCTGGAGCCGCCCACCGTCAGCCACTGGTAGGCGGTGCTGTGGAAGTTGAGGCGGGCGACCTTGAACTGGAACTCGGTCTCGCCGGTCGGCGTGGTCTCGCCGCGCTTGTACTTGGACACGAAGCCGAAGTTGGCCTTGCCGGTCAGCGCCGGGTTGGGCGTGTAGGCGCCGAGCGGGGACTGGATCCAGCCGCCTCCGGTCACGAACCCGGCGGTCGCGTCGTAGACCACGACCATGGCCTCGATGCCGTCGACGGTGCTGGCCATGCCGACCCCGCCGCCGTCGTCGGTGATGGCCACCGACACCATGTAGACGCCGGGCGCGGTGAAGGCGTAGTTGAGCACCGCGCTGTGCTCCGTCTCGTTCACGGCGCAGGGCACCGTGATGCCGTCGAAGGTCCACACCGCCGTGTGCGTGTCGGCCGAGCCCGGGTCGAGGAAGCGGGCCGCGAACATCACGTTCTCGCCCACCGCGTAGACCGAGCCCGCGGTCGGGTTGAAGATGATCGCCGTGGGCGACACGTTGCCGATGTTGACGAGCACGTCCCGCGTGTCCACTCCGCCCACGCCGTCGCTCGCCTGGACCTGCAGGGTGACCACGCCCTCGTGCGTGGTGACCCAGGTGAAGACGCCCGAGACCGGGTCGAGGCTCGCGCCGGGCGGCACCGGCGGCACCAGGGCGAAGCGCAGGGTGTTGGCGGGTAGATCCGGATCGGTGGCCGTGACGGCGAAGGCGATGGTTGCGCCCTCGTCCACCAGGATGGGGCCCGGCACGGTCAGCACCGGCGGCCGGTTCACCTCGTTGACGTGGATGCGCACGACCTGCTCGTCCCAGCGCGGCGGCAGGCCGTCGTCGGTGACCTTCACGGTGACCTCGGCGTCCATGGGGCCCTGCGCCTCGGTCGGGGTCCAACTGAAGACGCCGCTCCCGGGATCGATGCTCATGCCCTCGGCCGCGTTCACCAGCGAGAACGTGAGCGTGTTGGCCGGCAGGTCCGGGTCCGTGGCCGAAGCCGTGAAGGTGAGCAGGGTCATCTCGTCCGTGGTCTGGCCGGGGATGAAGGCCAGCAGCGGCGCGACGTTGATCTCGTTCACGGTGACCCTGAAGGTCTTCTCGTCGGAGAGCGGTGGCGCGCCATCGTCCGTGACCCTGACCGTCAGGGTGTAGACGCCCGGGCCCTGCGACTCGTCGGGGGTCCAGGCGAGGGCGCCGGTGAGCGGGTCGATGGAGGCGCCCGCGGGAGGATCCACCAGCGAGAACGCGAGCGTGTTGGCCGGCAGGTCGGGATCGGTGGCCGTGGCGGTCAGGGTCAGCGACTCCATCTCGTTGACCGTCTGGTCGCCGATCGCGGCCAACACCGGCGGCAAGTTCACCTCGTTGACGTGGATGGTGATCGTCTGCTCGTCGGAGAGCGGCGGCGTACCGTCGTCGGTCACCCGCACGGTGAACGTGTAATCACCCGGGCCCTGCGCCTCGCTCGGCGTCCACGCGAAGGTCCCGCTCACCGGGTCGATGGTGGCGCCTTCGGGGGCGCCGTCCAGCGAGAACCTCAGGGCCTGAGGCGGCAGATCGGGATCCGTGGCGCTCGGGAAGAAGGTGAACTCTTCCTCCTCGGGGATCTGGCACCACGCCTTCAGCTCCGAAAGCAGGGGCGGCAGGTTCACCTCGCGGACGTGGACCATGAAAGTCTTCTGGTCGGACAGAGGGGGGCTGCCGCTGTCGGTCACCAGGATGGTGATCGGGTAGTCACCCGGGCCCTGGGGCTCGCCGGGCTGCCAGACGAAGGCGTTCTCGTGCGGGTCGATCATCGCCCCGGGAGGCGCCCCCGGGCCCAGCGAGTAGGCGAGCCCGTTGGGTGGCAGGTCGGGATCGCTGGCGGCCAGCGGAACGGTCAGCCACTGCAGCTCGTCCACGGCCTGGTAGGGGATGTCGGCCAGCACCGGTGGCTTGTTCACCTCGTTGACGTGGATGGTGAAGGACTTCTGATCGGACAGCGGCGGAGTACCGTTGTCACTGACCTTGATCGTGACGGGGTAGTCGCCAGGTCCGTGGGCTTCCGCCGGAGTCCAGGTGAAGACGCCGGTCACGGGATCGAGCGCGGCTACGGGCGGGCCACTGACGAGCGTGAAGGTCAGGGGCTGGGCTGGCACGTCCGGGTCCGATGCGGTCGCGGTGAAGCTCAGCAACGCTTCTTCGTTGGCCGTCATGTCCGCGATGGCGCTGAGCACCGGCGGGCGGTTGAGCGAGACGAAGCTCGCGGCGATCGTGTGGTCCGCGATGACCTCCGAGAACGTGTAGGACGAGACGAGTCCGATTGGACTCCCGTCCACGAGGACGTTCTCGATGTCGTAACCGCCTTCTGGAGCAATCGTGAACATCTGACTCGCCCCAACGGCGACCGGCACGTTCCCCGAAGGAGAGATCGTCCCGCCCGGGCCCGCGCTGGCGACGATGGTGTATCCCGTCGCGCCCCAGGCCTGAGGCTGTGCATAGGGCCAGTCGTCGCGGCCATTCGTGAAGACGAATGGAACGTCCACGAACCCGTCAGCATTCGCATCGGGGGTGGTCCAGACATTCCAGTGGTTGCCGCCGACCGGTGGCGGATAGCTCCAGGTTGGGTTCCATTTCGTTATCGTCGGGGGCAGCCCGGTCACGGAGGTGATATTGTTGTTGTAGCACTGCCCATAGTCGACTTGGTACGAGCCGATCGCAAACGGAGTCGTCGCCGTAATGTCGTTTTCTTTGATGACAGGGTTTCTGAACCAGGCGAACCAGCCGCAACGCAGCACGATGCCGTTGCCCAGTGGGCTTCGGAGCGTGTTGCGAGTCACGAGGAGATTGTCGCTTCTCCCGATGACCGTGGTCGCCCAAGCGTATAGAGCCGAAGACGCAGTCTCAGTGCGGAGGTAGCACTGTCTGACAGTTAAGCTTGGGGAGTCTGTCGCCATGATGGCGTCATAGCGGGATAACACCTGGAGATTTCGTATGGTGACGGATGATCGACTTGAGACGGAAACCGCTGATCCGGAGCCTGTGTAGATACAGCTGTGCCCGGCGCCGTCAAGTGTCAGGTTGTTGCCCGCAATCACGATCTGCTCGTAGATGTCGCGCGTCAAAGTGCCCGTGAGCGTGCCGGGGTTCCACGTTCCTGCGGATGGGTCGCTCCACCCGGCTGGCGTCAACGTGAGCGTGTTCTTCCATCGTTGGAGGAGGATGAGTCGCGGGTTCGTGATGTCGAGGGTGACGGCATAGACGCCGTTACTGTCGGTCTGGGCGGGCCGAAGGTCTAGGAGAGAGTCGATGGCCACGAAGAGTGTCGAGTAGGGTGGGTAGCCGGAGATGGTGAGGTGGACACTGCTGCTCTCGCCCGCGCGTCCGAGCGAAAGAAGGGCCTGAGTGCCGGCCATGTGGATTCCGACCCTCAGGCTATCGCTGGCGGCGACCTGGAGAAGCATGGAGTCGCTCTGGGCCGTGAAGGTGTTGCCGACAGCCTCGACGTCGCCCGAGACGAGTGGTGGGGCTGGCGGATCCTGGCCCAGCGCCACACCGGGCAGCGACGCCAGCACCAGACCAAGGATTCCAACGATGAGTGGAAGGGCGCTTCTCTCGCGCGGTGGCATGGGGTCACCTCCTGTCTCGGCCGGTTGACCGGCGCGACGACCGACTTGGTTCACGGACGTCCATCGGGGGGTACGGACGAACTTCTGCACGGTGATGACGCGGCGAGTGGGAAGGGCGGGCGTGGCTCGAAGAATCGCGCGCGAACCGCGGGCCCGTGCGCGGAGGGCGCGCGTGGCGTGCGCGCGAGACTGCAAGCGGACAGCCCTGCGGTCTGCATCAGACACCTGCGAGCGGGACGCCTGGAGGTTCGGCGCGGCCGGGCGCTCGGGCGAGCGCCGGGGACATCGGGGAGCACAGGCGTCGCGTGTGGGGAACGGAGTCGAGAGAGACGCTAGGCGCGTGTCATGACCTCGTCAACGACATTCGCGCCGTGAAGCGCGCCGCACTTCGTCCGCGCGGTGTCGTCCATCCGACGGCGCCTCGCATCGTGACCAGCCTCGCCCGTGGACGTCCGCCACGATGAAGAAGCCGGGCGCCCCGTCGAGCGCCCGGCTTCCCGTGGACCCCGCGATTACCTGCGTGGTTACGTTGACGTGCCTTCGCCGGGCAGCGGCACGGCCCGCGCGATTCCCACGGCGGGCTCGGTCACGGGCGCGGGATGCGCGCCCTCCGGCTCCGGCCCGCGCTTGGGCT